>Ga0209181_10011820_pt1 | contig 11127 bp, 10 predicted proteins | sample MAT05_FD_187208 | JGI IMG/M metagenome (GOLD analysis project Ga0209181, IMG submission 187208) | Freshwater microbial communities from Lake Fryxell liftoff mats and glacier meltwater in Antarctica - MAT-05 (SPAdes) (version 2) | ecosystem: Environmental > Aquatic > Freshwater > Ice > Liftoff... | reverse complement strand
TAAAAATCTACAACCCGACACGGTACGCAATATTTTAATTGCATGGTTGCTTACCCTTCCTGTTGTAATGCTAATGTCGGGAACGCTGTTTTTGATTTTTAGAGCGGTGTTTTAAGGAACTATTAATGACTCCTTAAAATTTGCGCTACCCAAACTTAATCTGCATCTTTTTAATGCGGTCCTCTAATTTTTCAGAAGTTAGTTTTTCGCGCGTGCGATCGACCATAATTGGGAAGACGAAGAGCGTTGGCATTTCGGAATTGGCTATTAATATTTTATTCTTTCAAACATCGTCTCTCGGAGAAGAGGATGTTATTTTAATTCATAATTGCACATCTCTTTCTGCGAGTGGCGATGTACAAAATGCACGGTATGTATGAAAGAAATAAACGTTTATTCAATATCAAATTGATAAATCTCATAAGGGGTCGATAGAAAAACTTTTGTCCCACCTATATGTATGGATGTAAATGCATCTGATGGTAATTTATCACCAATAAATTCAATAGTTCTTACGCTTTTCCTATCCTTATTAATTTTTCTAACCTCACCGCCATCAATAAAGTAGACAGTTCCATCATTGGCGCAATCAATCCCCCTTGGTGCAAATAATCTAGCTTCCAGTAAATTTCCATCTTTATAATCACTTTGATCAGTTCCAACCAACGTAGTTACAATACCTGATGAATTTATCTCACGGATTCTAGTATTTCTGCTATCACTTACATAAACAGATCCATTATTTTTGGATACAGAAATACCCATAGGAAAATTAAATTTGGCTTTTGATGCCAGTCCATCTTCAAATCCACTTAACAGTTCACCCGCCAGTGTGGTTTCGACAGAGTTATAAACCTTTTTAATTCTATTTCCATTTATGAAGTAAATAGGTCCATTAGAATAAGATGAAGAAAGGATTCCAAAATCTCCTACTTCCCAATTTAAATTAGTAACAGTACCCTCCTGCGATATTTTTGAAAATAACAAATTGCTTCCACCTAGGTAGATGTTTCCAAAAATATCACTACAAACACCATAAAGATTGCCAAAAGACCCGGGTAAGGTGGTAACAGTTCGCAATTCAAAATCTATTCTTCTAATACAAAAATTATTGTGATCCGCTACATATAAAGAATTTCTTACTTGATCGTAGGTCATGGCAACTATGTAATCAAACTTTGCTAATTTCAAATTGGCGTCATTGAATCCCTTTGTGTTTGATCCTGCAACTGAAGTTAATCGAATAGCCTTTTCCTGAATAACTGTGACTTTTACAGGATCAACGTCCTTCCCATAAATTATAATTTCGCCAATTTTATCTTCTTGGCTGGTATTAGGTTGAGTTGATATTAGTAAAACAGTGGAGTCAGATCGAGGTGCTATTTCCTGAACGGTGAAAAATGACGGACTTCCGTTAATTATTGTCCAGTCAATATTAGAAATCACTTTCAACGTATCAGAAATCACTCTGTTCCCAGCCGCACCAGAGCTCAGTTTGGCTTCAATTCGGCTTACTCTAATAATACCCTTATTTTTGATGCCGTTCAGGGTTAAATCGACCTCTGACGTGTAACAACCCGTTAACATTAAAAATAGAATAAAGTAGAATGACAAGATGAAATAGCCTGGTTTTTTCATATCGTTTAAATATTTATTACAAATGTAACCAAATTTTCTTTGAGGAATTTATCTCCATTCTATACCTTAAAATGCTACCCAAACTTAATCTGCATCTTTTTAATGCGGTCTTCTAATTTTTCGGAAGTCAGTTTTTCGCGTGTGCGATCGACCATAATTGGGAATGCAAAAGGTGTGGGCAGCTCAGGAGTGGTTATAACAATTTTTTGAAACGCTATTCGATCAAGTGCTTTGCGCAAGCGAGCTTCTTCCAATTGAAAGTCCATCACTTCTTCAAAGGCTTGCTGCAATAATAAGTTGTGCGATTCATATTCATGAAACACATTGAAGAATAGCTGCGAAGAAGATTGCAAATGTTTCTCTTTTACTTTCTTTCCGGGGAGACCTTTAAATATCAAGCCGGAGATAGCTGCGATATCGCGAAATTTTCGTCTTGCCATTTCAGTGGCATTGATACTCGCCTGAATGTCTTTCATCAAATTCTCGTTTCCGAGAATGTTTGTTTCGATGGCCTCATAAATCGGTATCTCCTGATCGGATAACAATTCGAATCCATAATCATTCATGGCAATAGAAAACGTAATGGGCGTTATCTGCGCCATGCGGTACGCAATCAGCGCGGCCATGCCTTCATGCACAAACCGACCTTCGAACGGATACATCAGCAAATGATAGCCCTCAGAAGTTTGAAAGTATTCAATCAGAAACTCATTGCACTTAGGCAGATGTGAACGTTGCTTTTGTAAATCCATGAGCGGCCGAAGAAAACGCATCTCATCATCCGTCTCTTTGTTTCGCGCTGCTTCATCAATCTTCAGGCGAATCATTTCACTCATTTGTGATGACAACGGCATTCGCCCGCCCTGCCATGAAGGCACCTTTCCCGACTTGCGTTTTGACTTTCGCACATGCGCCTCCATTTCCTTAATGCGCACCAACTCCAAACTTTGTCCGGCAAACCAAAACACATCACCAATGTTGAGGCTGGAAATAAAATATTCTTCAATGGTGCCCAGATATTTTCCACTCACATATTTTACAAACAATAAATTATCGCCAACAATGGTACCAATCGATAAGCGGTGCTTAAACGCAATACGATTGTTCTCAACATAGTAAAGACCTTTCTCAACAATCACTTTTCGGTACTCATTGTAAGCGGTTAACGCCTCACCCCCGGTAGTGATAAAATTCAGCACCCAATTCCATTCATCATCTGTTATCGAAGAATAACTAACCGTGGTCTTAATCTCCTCCAGAATTTCCGCAGGTCGAAATCCATCGGACACCGCCAGTGTGATTAAGTATTGAATCAACACATCGAACGAGCGCAGGTAAGGCAACCGATCTTCAACAATCTTTCGTTTCATCGCTTCCCGCAAGGCAGCTGACTCGGTAAGTTCTAAAGTGTTGGTGGGTAAAAAATAAATTCTGCTTACGGCTCCGGGTTGATGACCACTGCGCCCGGCTCTTTGCATAAATCGCGCAACGCCTTTGGGGCTGCCCACTTGAATTACTGTTTCAACGGGTCGGAAGTCGACACCCAAGTCGAGACTGGAAGTACACACAACTGCTTTTAATTTTCCAGCATGTAATTGATCTTCCACCCAATCGCGCAACTCTTTATTAATTGAACCGTGATGCAAGGCAATTAATCCGGAAAGTTCCGGGGCACGATCGAGCATTTTCTGATACCATATCTCAGCAAAGGAGCGTGTATTAGTAAAGATGAGCGTGCTATTGCTCTGCTTAACGATAGGTATCACTTTATCCAACAGCGCGATACCCAGGTGGCCGCTCCAGGGCAAGCGCTCTACTTCATCTGGGAAAATAGAAATCAGTTCAACTTTCTTCTCGATGTTTGCCTTTACCACTTTTACTTTTTCGGGTGCCATGTTATTTCCCAAAAGAATCTCGAGGGATTGTTCCATGTTACCTATTGTAGCCGAGATGCCCCAGATTTTTAACTGCGGTGAAATTATTTTTAATCGCGAAAGCGCGAGTTCCATAAGCACACCGCGCTTGGAGCCAAGCAACTCGTGCCATTCATCTACTACTATGGTTTTTAAGTTTGCGAAATAACCAGCATATCCTTTTTGTGAAATAAGCAGGTGAAGACTTTCAGGTGTGGTAATTAAAAAATTGGGTGGACTTTCTTTTTGACGCGCGCGCTCTTTAGTTGATGTATCGCCACTGCGCACACCTATCCGCCATGAAGAGTCAAGGCCTTCTTTCGCACGGTTAGCCGAGAACTCAATTTCTTTTGCAAGTGCACGAATAGGAGTTATCCAGATTGCTGTTGGACCCGTTGATTTTTGTTTCCCAGGATTGCTTTCTAACAAAATCGGAATTAGAAGGGAATACGTTTTGCCGCTACCTGTTGGCGCGTTAACTAATCCGCTAAATCCAGAAAGATGATGCTTCCAGGCTTCTAATTGAAAAGCAAACGGAGTCCACCCTTGCTCTTCAAACCATTTCTTGCCTTCGTTCAGTCTATCAACCATTGCAACTAAAATAGACTATAAATAACATTTTTGATTCTGCCGTGTTATTTTGGGCGATAATTATAGTTGGGAAATGGGAAAATATTCAATTAAAGAACTTGAAAAGCTTTCGGGCATCAAAGCTCATACTATCCGTATTTGGGAGAAAAGACACCATTTGGTTACCCCGGAACGTACGCAAACTAATATACGATTCTATTCTGATGAGGATCTCAAAAAGATCATCAACGTATCGGTGTTAAATAACAATGGGGTTAAAATATCGAAGATAGTAGACCTTACACTTGAGGAAATAAATCAACGTGTGGTTGAATTGAGTGAAGTAAAGGATAGCATCGACATATATATAGACCAGCTAGTGCTGGCCATGATCGATATGGAAGAAGAACAATTTGAAAAACTTCTTTCATCATTGACGCTCAAATTTGGTTTCGAAAAAACAATACTTGAAATCGTTTACCCTTTTTTGGAGAAGATTGGCGTACTATGGCTCACGAACAATATTACGCCTGCTCAGGAGCATTTCATCACCAACTTAATACGCCAAAAAATGATTGTGGCAATAGATGCGCTGCCTCTTGCACCAAGCACATCTCGAAGGGCTGTGCTCTTTCTTCCCGAAAATGAATTGCACGAATTAGCTTTGTTGTTCTATTATTACATAACCAAAAAACAAGGCTTTAGAACATTCTACCTGGGACAAAACGTACCCCATAAAGACTTAATTTATGTAGCTAATCATCACAGGCCAGAAGTAATCATTACGGCCCTAACAAATGGCCCAGCGCCACACGCCATGAAGAACTATTTGACACGTTTAAGCACTGATGTGGGTTCGGCAAAAATTTTTGTTACCGGATATGCTGTCAAAAAAGCCAGTCCTGAGCCGGTACCCAACGTGCATTTGTTTCGTAATGCACTGGAAATAAAGCAATTAATTTCTGATTTATAGCTGTTTAAGAATTTTAAAAATATCTTAAACAAAAATTTGCTTACACCGCTGCAATCACTACATTTGTTTAACAATTCAAATTAAAAGTTAAACATTATGCAAGCGATAGATTTCGACAAACAACTGGCTACACTTCGCCCGACTTTAAGAACTTTCACTTACCGGTTTACCACCGATCGTGATGAATCGCTGGACCTAGTGCAAGACACAATTCTCAAAGCACTAACCTACCGTGACAAGTTTAAGGAAGACACGAACCTAAAGGGTTGGCTCTTCACCATCATGCGAAATACGTACATCAACAGCTACCGCAAAAATCAACGTGCTAAAACTTCTAACGATACTACCAAAGACCTTTACTTTTTAAATGTTGAGGATACCCACACGTTTAACAGGCCTGAAGGGAGCATGGAGTTTAAAGAGGTGTGGCGAAACGTAAATGAACTAAAAGATGAGTTACTGAAGCCTTTTAAGATGCATGCGACAGGTTATAAGTATCATGAAATTGCCGAGCATTTAAATATCCCAATTGGCACAGTTAAAAACAGAATTTTTCATGCTCGTAAAGAGATACAAAAGAAACTTACCGGCTATCAGTAGATTTAAATCTATAAATACAATTTTTCTCTCTATACTCGGGCAATGAAAGAAGTAGCCATCATTGGTGCGGGGTTTTCAGGGCTTTCGGCAGCATCGGTATTAGCACAAGCTGGCTATAAGGTTACGGTTCTTGAAAAAAATGAATCGACTGGTGGTAGAGCGAGAAAATTCTCAGCAGCAGGCTTTACGTTTGACATGGGACCGAGCTGGTATTGGATGCCCGATGTTTTTGAAAAATTCTTTCAGCGATTTGGCAAAACAACTTCTGATTTCTATGAACTAGAACGACTAGATCCCTCCTATCGGATTTATTACGGCCCAGATGACTTTATGGATTTGCCTGCCGGTGTTGATTCGCTCTGCAAACTATTTGAAAGTCTTGAACCAGGTAGTTCTAAAAAACTGATTCAGTTCTTAGAGGAAGGTAAATACAAGTATGAGATTGGTGTAAATGAACTAGTATACAAACCCGGGATTTCAATTACCGAGTTGTTGGATTTCAAGTTAATATCCGGAGTTTTCAAACTTCATGTCTTTCAATCCATCTCGCAACATGTACGAAAGTTTTTTAAGAATCCGCGCATTATTCAATTGCTGGAATTTCCGGTTTTATTTTTAGGAGCAACTGCACAGAAAACTCCTGCACTTTATAGTTTAATGAATTATGCCGACATGGCATTAGGCACCTGGTATCCAAAAGGGGGTATGCATAAAGTTGTGGAAGCTTTAACTACACTGGCGGAACAACAAGGCGTAGCCTTTGAATTCAATGCCGAGGTGCAGAAATTTGAAATGGGCACCGACAGCATTAAATCTGTGCTTGTAAATGGAAAATCCAGAAGTTTTGACTTTGTTATCGCTAGTGCAGATTACAATCACGTAGAGCAAAACCTCTTACCAGAATCACATCGTAAATATTCAAAGTCTTACTGGCAATCACGATCAATGGCGCCAAGCAGTCTTATCTTTTATTTAGGTTTGAATAAAAAGATTAAAGGCCTGCTTCATCATACATTATTTTTTGATGAAGACTTTACAATTCATGCAAAGGAAATTTATGAAGAGCCGAAATGGCCAACTGCACCTCAGTTTTATATTTCGTGTACTTCCCAAACCGATTCAACGGTAGCTCCGTCCGGTCATGAAAACATCTTCATTTTGATTCCTGTTGCGCCAGATTTAGAAGATGAGGAAGCAACGCGCGAAAGGTATTTTGATCTAGTAATGAATCGATTTGAAAAGATTATGGGTCAATCGATTCGAGAGCATATTGTTTACAAACGTAGCTACGCCCACAAAGAATTTATTGCCGATTACCATGCATTTAAGGGCAATGCCTATGGATTGGCCAACACAATTTTACAAACGGCAAATTTGAAGCCCTCAATCTTAAACAAAAAGGTAAAAAACTTGTTTTATACGGGTCAGCTAACGGTACCCGGGCCTGGTGTGCCCCCATCGCTTATATCTGGCCAGGTTGTAGCCAAGGAGTTGATTAAAAGAGACAAGAAAAGTAAGCCCTGATCTGGGTTTTATTTTGTAATTTAAGAACATAGGGACCTTAGATGAGCAAAAACCTGTTTGATGAAGTTTCGTTGTCGTGTAGCAAACTTACTACGCGAGCCTACAGCACATCCTTTTCGTTAGGAATTCAGTGCCTTAATAAAGATTTGCGTGGTCCTATCTATTCAATTTACGGGTTTGTTCGTTTTGCAGATGAAATCGTTGATACGTTCCACGATTTTGATAAATCCGAATTATTAAAGCGATTCAAAGAAGAAACATACAGAGCAATAGAGGAAAAAATTAGCCTTAATCCTATTTTAAATAGTTTTCAAAAAACGGTTCATGATTTTAACATTGAATTTGAACTGATTGAACAATTTTTGAAAAGTATGGAGATGGACTTGAACCTGACCCAATATGATCAATGCGGCATTGAGGATTACATTTTAGGATCGGCCGAAGTAGTTGGGTTAATGTGCTTGCATGTTTTTTGCAAAGGCGATATTCAGGAATACCAAAAGTTAAAACCATCGGCCATGAAATTAGGGTCAGCGTTTCAGAAAATTAACTTTCTGCGCGATCTTAATGCAGATTTTGTGGGAATGGGACGTTCCTATTTCCCTGGTATTGACCTCACCAATTTCGATGAACAGAATAAATTGAAGATTGAGGCTGATATTGAAAAAGATTTTGATGCCGGTTACAAAGGTATTAAGCAACTTCCACGATCAGCTCGTTTCGGTGTTTATGTAGCCTATCTGTACTACCTCGCTCTATTCGAGAAAATAAAAAACACTCCCAGCCAAACAGTTTTGAAAAACAGAATAAGAGTCCGCAATAGGCGCAAACTTTCTATTCTTGCTTATTCTTTCGTTAAGCATCAACTGAATCTCATCTGATATGGAATCTGTGATTTTAGTAGATGAACATGATGAGGAAGTTGGCACAATGGAAAAGCTTCAAGCCCACCAAGAAGCAAGACTTCATAGGGCTTTTTCTGTATTAATCTTTAATTTGAAAGGCGAGTTACTATTGCAAAAACGTGCTGCGTCTAAATACCACAGCGGTGGCTTATGGACTAATACATGTTGTAGCCATCCGCAGCCGGGAGAAACGATTCTTGAGGCCGCTAATAGAAAGTTACTTCAGGAAATGGGCATTGAAGCAGAATTAACACTAGCCCATAAGTTTATTTACAAAGCCCAACTTGATAATCAATTAACTGAGTACGAATGCGATCATGTGGTGGTTGGTTATTTTGATGGTGAGCCTATACTTAACCGACACGAAGCAGAAGATTATAAATTTCTTTCGGTTTCTGCTATTCAGCAAGATGCTCTGGCAAACCCCGATCAATACACATGTTGGTTTAAATTGATCCTCAATCAACCGGAAATGGAAACACTACCGGTATTGGCGTAAATATTTCCGCTAACTAATTTCAAAAAGTTTACGTACTATTCAGCAAGTAATTTACTATGCTGCAACTTACTGATTTTAAAAAAGCCTATGGCTCACGGGTCATTCTTCAGATTCAATCGCTAAACATACCTTCTGGTTCATATTGGATTAAAGGCAACAACGGTTCTGGTAAAACCACGCTGATGAAAATAGTGGCGGGTATTAATCCGTTTGAAGGTTTTGTTCAATTAAATTCAATTGATTTAGTTGCGAACCCAATGGCTTATCGCAAGCAAGTTTCTTTTGCAGAAGCTGAACCCCTATTTCCAGGATTTATAACAGGTTGGGATCTGGTCCGTTTTGTTCAGACAACCAGAAAAGAAACCGATGCTGGCATTCAATCACTGCTGGAGTATTTTGGAATTGCCAACTTCCTGCCCTATGCAATTGGAACGTACTCAAGCGGTATGACTAAAAAACTTTCGTTGCTGCTCGCCTTTATTGGCGACAGTAAACTCATTCTGCTTGATGAACCTTTGATCACCCTCGAAGATGTTTTTCTTCCGTCATTATTTTCATTGATTAAAGATCGACAGGCAAGCGGCACTTCATTTTTACTCAGTTCCCATCAACCCTTTCAGCAGGAACAATTTAAACCCGATGGGAAAATTTTGGTTGAAAATCAAACCGCTCAATTCGCAGCACTATGAGCGTGATCATTAATATTTTGAATAAAAGTTTGATTGCTCCATTCTATAAAAGTCATGCGGGGTTATTTTTTCTCGTTTTCTTCCTCATGTTTGGAGTAGTGGAGTCTACCCAGATCAAACTCTATCATGAATCCTTAATCTATGGCATGCTGACTTCAGGAATATTTCTGATGGTGGTGCTTGCAGTTTGGTTATTGTACAGTCTTAAGTCACTTCACTTCCTACTTAAAACCAGTGCCGAAGATTCGTATCAGTTTCTACATCACTTAACAGTTCTTCCTGCAAGACAAACCTTCTTCTATTTTTTCATAATAAGCTTTCTCACATTTTTGCCAGTATTTATTTATACAGTCTTCATCTATGCCATTGGCATGAAGGATAGGTTTTATGAGGTACTCGCCATCGTGTTTGTTTTTCAATTAGCATTATGGTTACTAAATGCCTGGATTCTAAACTACACTTTACGGAATCAGCATAGACCATCGCGATTCACGATTCCTTCATTAACACTACCGTTTCAACAAAACCTTGTGGGCATTTATGCAGGTTATCTTTTCAAAGAAGAAAAATCGGCCATGTTCCTTAGCAAGTTGTTTTCTATTGTTGTTATTTATTTGGTAAAGGAAACACTTGAAGCAGGTGACGATTTTAGAATTGTTGGCATCATGTGGCTGTTTGCATTGGTCTCACACACATACCTAATCAACAAATTAAAAGTGTTTGAAGACCAAACGTTAAGTTGGGTTCGCCACCTGCCCATCGCTACAGCAAAAACCTTTGGAGCATACTTTCTTGTATATATGCTTCTAATGATCCCGGAAGTGCTTTTACTTACTGGCACTATTGGTCGCGGGCTTGCATGGTGGCAATTGTTCCTGTTGCCTTTATTTTCAAGTGGCTTCTTTCTGGCCATTCATTGCCACTTGTTTAAACCCAACCGCGACCCGGATAAATTTGTCACATATCTATTTTGGCTATTCCTGGGTTGCTTTATGCTGATTTTGAGCAAATTGATTTGGATTTCAGCGGCAGCTTTATTGATTGGTTCATTCTGGTTGTTGAGGCGAAGATTTTACCGGTATGAGCAGATTGAAAGTGAACCTTAAACTAAATCTCGTTTCAGCTGTTATACTGCCATGTTTGAATTCCTTAAATCCGATCCCATCAAAAAGCTTGAAAGCAAGCGCAAAAAGCTGTTGGAAGAAGCAATGCATATTCAGCGGTCGGGCGACCTGAAACTATACGCTGTAAAAATGGCAGCTATCGATCAACTCGAAAAAGAACTTGAAGCGCTTCAATCCTCAAAATAACTCATCGATTGACCAAGCCAGCACCGTCTTCTGGTTTCGTAGGGACTTGCGGTTGCAAGACAATGCCGGACTCTATCATGCCCTAAAGGAACACAAAAATGTTGTTCCGATTTTCATTTTTGATACTTCCATTCTCGATAAGCTAGAAGACAAAGCCGACAAAAGGGTTGAGTTTATACACCGCTCCCTCACACTCCTTCAACCTCAACTAGCTGAAATAGGAAGTTCGCTTGTTGTATTTCACGGAGACCCGCTTGAGATTTTTGAGTCATTAAAACCAAAAGCTGTTTACACAAATCACGACTACGAGCCTTATGCAAAGGAACGCGATGAATCTGTAAAAAAAGCCTTACATGAAAAAGGTGTCGAGTTTAAAACTTTTAAAGACCAGGTAATTCTTGAAAAGGATGAAGTATTGAAAGACGATGGTAAACCCTACACAATCTTTACGCCTTACAGTCGCAAGTGGAAAGCCAAACTAGATGCGCATTACCTCAAGAGTTATC
>Ga0209181_10011819_pt1 | contig 11127 bp, 7 predicted proteins | sample MAT05_FD_187208 | JGI IMG/M metagenome (GOLD analysis project Ga0209181, IMG submission 187208) | Freshwater microbial communities from Lake Fryxell liftoff mats and glacier meltwater in Antarctica - MAT-05 (SPAdes) (version 2) | ecosystem: Environmental > Aquatic > Freshwater > Ice > Liftoff... | reverse complement strand
ACCTGTGGCTATTTCGATTGCGATCGCTACATTCGTAATCTGGTTTAATGTTATGGGGAATGTCACTTTGGCAACGATTTCGGCGGTAGGAGTGTTGATTATTGCTTGTCCTTGTGCTTTGGGCTTAGCTGCTCCCACTTCGATTATGGTTGGCACTGGTAAAGGCGCAGAGAATGGGATTTTGATTAAGGATGCTGGCAGTTTAGAACTAGCTCACAAAATCCAGACAATTGTGCTAGATAAAACGGGAACTTTGACTGAGGGTAAGCCCACTGTTACCGATTTTGCCCTCACCGATGGTGACACATCTCCCAGTGAGGAAAGGGGAGAAAGAGAATTAGAATTATTAAAACTTGTAGCAGCGATCGAACGCAATTCTGAACATCCTTTGGCTGAGGCGGTTGTGGAATATTCTAAACAGAAGAAAATTGAGCTTCCTGAGGTTGTTGATTTCGGAGCGATCGCTGGTAGTGGGGTGCAAGGCAAAATAAATAATTCGCTAATTCAAATTGGCACAAGACGATGGCTGGATGAGTTAAAGATTGATACAAATGCACTTCATCAATATCAAGACTCTTGGGAAACAGGCGGTAAAACTGTGGTATTGATTGCGGTTGATAATGTGGCAATGGGGTTAATTGGGATTGCCGATAAAGTTAAGCCTTCTTCTCAGAGTGTAGTTAGTGCTTTACAAAGGATGAAAATCGAAGTAGTAATGTTGACAGGAGATAATCAGGCTACAGCCGAAGCGATCGCCCGTGAAGTTGGCATTAAACGAGTATTTGCCCAAGTGCGACCCGATCAAAAGGTGGCAAAAATTAAGGAGTTACAAGCTGAGGGCAAAATTGTAGCGATGGTGGGTGATGGCATTAATGATGCTCCTGCTCTAGCTCAGGCGGATGTGGGTTTGGCAATTGGCACAGGAACTGATGTGGCGATCGCTGCTAGTGATATTACGCTAATTTCAGGAGATTTACAGGGAATTGTGACGGCGATTCAACTCAGTCGAGCCACTATTTCTAATATCCAACAAAATCTCTTCTTTGCCTTTATCTACAATGTCGCAGGGATTCCGATTGCCGCAGGGATTCTCTATCCGTTCTTTGGCTGGTTGCTCAGTCCGATTATTGCGGGAGGAGCGATGGCACTTAGTTCGCTTTCAGTGGTGACAAATGCTCTGCGCTTAAGAGGTTTCCAACCATCGGCAATTAAGTGACGAATATGACAGAATAGATTAAAACGCTCTAAAATCAGGAGGATCAAAAAAATGGCATATCGTGATTTCACCCTAGATACTGTTATTCAAAAGTTTAAATTAGAACAGAAATGGATTTCACTTTTCGCTACTACTGAACAAATGATGCCAAGTGCATGGCTGCAAGAATCTCTAGGTCGGGGAAAAAATATAGCTATTCCCTCTGGCAATGAGAAGGCAAGGTCTGAATTTATAATTGCGCCAATTATGCTAGAAATTGCTCAGTTATTTGGTAATCACATTGCGATTTATTCAGGTAAAAACCTAGATGTTGATCGAGAAAGTGGACTGACTGGAGAATGTGATTTTATTATTAGTAAAGGTGAGCAATCTTTTTCAATTCAAACTCCAATTTTGGCTCTGGTAGAAGCAAAGAAAGCAGATATAGAGTTGGGTTTAGGGCAGTGTGTAGCTCAAATGGTGGGAGCAAAAATGCTCAGTAATCTTCAATCTCATACCCAAAGTGATTACAGCTATATCTATGGCTGCATAACAACAGGTGAGGATTGGCAATTTATGAAACTGGAAGCTCAAACTCTATATATCGATCGCGATCGCTACTATATCAATCAAGTGGAGAAAATTCTCGGCTGCTTTCACTCAATCATAAAATTAGCGACCTCTGAGAAATTATGAAAAACTATTCTTTAATCAGTATTTTGGCGAGTATTGGCATGTCTGTTGCTATGGCATCTGGTGCTATGGAAATGCCTGAAACTAACTCTAAATCAAGTCAGATCCAACGTATTGAACAACCTATCCCTTTGAAGATTGGCGTGGCGGTTGGAGGATTGGCACTAATCGGTACTCAACTCTGGTGGTTTCTGATGAGCAAGCCTAAATCTGGGCAAGCAGAGACAAATAATGGCGTTCAAGAGGTGAGCATTACTGTGGATGGTGGTTATATTCCTTCGCAGGTGACAGTTAAACGGGGTCAACCAGTCCGATTGAAGTTTCTCCGTCGCGATCCTAATAGCTGTCTAGATAAAGTTCTGTTTCCAGAGTTTCATATTGCTCAGGATTTGGTTCTGAATGAGATAACTCCTGTGGAATTTACACCCGAGACTATTGGGAGTTATGAGTTTTCCTGCGGGATGGGGATGTTTAAGGGCGCGATCGCGGTGGAAGAATAAGGTACTATCTCTACTTCAAGACTCTAGTGGCATTGGCGATCGCAGCTAGAGCTACACCCACATCAGCAAATACTGCTTCCCACATACTGGCAACTCCAAAAGTTCCTAAAATCAGGAATATCCCTTTGACAATCAAAGCCATCCAGATATTTTGCCAGACAATTTGCAGTGTCTTTTTCCCGACTTGAATCGCCTCGGCAACCTTAGCAGGTGAATCATTCATAATCACCACATCCGCAGTTTCAATCGCCGCATCTGAACCCATACCCCCCATAGCGATCCCGACATCTGTTCTTGCTAGCACAGGTGCATCATTTATACCGTCACCGACAAAAGCAACTTTCTCTTTTTTGCCCGATCCTTTGAGGATAGTTTCAATTGCTTCAACTTTTCCTTCAGGTAACAGTTCTGCCACATAGGAGCTCAAACCTAACCTACCTGCTACATCTGCGGCTACACCTTTATTGTCACCAGTGAGCATAATCGTTTTGATGCCCATCTGATTCAGAGTTTGAATTGCTTGGGCAGCATCATCTTTGACTTGATCGGCGATCGTAATATAGCCCGCATATTTTTTATCAATAGCCACATGAACCACTGTGCCAGAGACTTTACAGGTATCATGGCTAATATTTTCTCGATGGAGGAGGCGATCGTTCCCTGCAATTACTAACTTATCTTCTACCATTGCCCGAATCCCATGCCCCGCAATCTCTTCATAGTTTGTGACCTTGGCTAGATCAAGTTCTCTGCCATAATTAGATAAATAAGCATCTTTGATCGATTGAGCGATCGGATGATTTGATTGTGCTTCTATATAGGTAGCAAAAGAGAGTAATTCGTCTTTAGAGAAGCCATTGGTAGGTTCAATAACTGAAACCTTAAAAGCTCCTTTAGTTAATGTACCTGTTTTATCAAAAACTACGGTTTTAACATCTAATAAGGTATCTAAGAAAGTCGAACCTTTAATCAAAATCCCCCGTTTTGCTGCCCCGCCCACACCGCCAAAATATCCTAAAGGAATGCTAATTACCAATCCACAAGGACAGGAAATGACTAGAATCACTAAAGCTCGATATACCCATTCCGCAGAAGTCGCATTGGGAATAATTAGAGGTGGAATAATGGCGATCGCTAATGAAATAAACACCACAATCGGCGTATAAATCTTGGCAAATTTCGTAATAAATTTCTCGGTTTCAGCTTTTTTGCTACTAGCATTTTGCACTAAATCGAGAATTTTGGAGATAGAAGATTCACCAAACAGTTTCGTAACTCGAATATCTAAAACTCCAGTTTTATTAATCGTGCCAGCAAGTACCGTTTCACAAACATTCACTGAATGAGGCACAGATTCACCTGTAAGCGCAGAAGTATCTATTTGCGAACTTCCGATAATCACTTCTCCATCAAGGGGAATTTTCTCTCCTGCGGTCACAGTAATAATGTCACCAATTTGAACTTTTTGAGGTGAAGTTTTAGTAATCACTCCATTCACTTTGAGATTCGCATAGTCAGGACGAATTTCTAGTACAGCTTTAATCGATCGCTTTGAGTTCCCAACTGCATATTCTTGAAACAGTTCACCAATTTTGAAAAATAGTATAACGCCCACAGCTTCAGGTAATTGATGAATAGCGATCGCTCCCAATGTGGCAATAGTCATTAGGAAGTTCTCATCAAAAAATCTACCTTTAAGAATATTTTTACCTGCGCTCATTAAAACATTCCAACCGCTCAGAAGATAGGCGGGTATTAGGACAAGATATTCAGCAAAAGAGTAAGGGGTATTGTGTAAAGGCGTGTTATAAACCGAACCAATAGCGAATAAGCCTACTACGACAATAACGGTAATTACTTCTCGCTTGAGGTCAAATTCTTCACTCTCGTGACTATGCCCATGATCGTGGCTTTTCTGAAGTTCTTGATCATCATCGCCGCAACACCCGCTATTTTTAGATATATTACTGAATGCATGAAGTATTATTCATATATTTGCACTAAATTAGGGTAAAACGCAAGGCTATATCTACTAATTATTAAGCTTTAGGTTCATCTAAATGCTCGGCAACTTCACGATACAGATTGACAATGTGGCTGTCAGCAAGACTGTAGTAGATATTCCGTCCCTCACGGCGATAGTTGACTAAGTGCATTGAGCGTAGGGCTTTTAGTTGATGAGATACGGCAGATTCAGTCATTTGCAGAATAGCAGCTAGATCGCATACACACATTTCCTGACCGACAAGTATAGATAGGAGCCTTAAACGATTGGGATCAGCGAGGATTCCAAAAAATTCTGACATTTCTTGGGCTTTGGTCATGGCTAGGATTTGTTGCTTGCCTTGAGTCACGCTGTCAAGATGTACCATGTGGGTGTCACAGGTGGGGACATCAGTAGTTTGCTCGATCATCTTCTTAGCTGCCATAGATTGTTAGAATTTTTGTAGTGATATTCATTCTCACCATAGCAGAACTATGAATAATTGAATTGTGGTGCAGTAGTTCACAATATAGTCAGGGTCTAATTGAGGCTGGGGTATGAATTTTGTAGAAGGTTGCATTACTACTGTTATGGCGATCGCTTTCTTTGTTTGATTGGGGCTGAGGTTCAGGCTTCAAATCGAGAGTTACTAAAACTGGGGATTTTCGGGTGATAAACAATACGGCAAAGGTCGCTACTAGGGGAGTAAGTGCTACCGCCAAGATAATTTATGGCGATCGCGGTGGAAGAGTGAATAGTAAAAAGTCTGAAGTATCTAAAATTAGCAAAAGTTGTGAATAATGTTGCTGTACCTTCAATTTGGCTAACTTTCTGGACTAACTATGATGATTTTGTTAGTCCTAGAAGTCAACCTATTAAATTTTTAATTATATTCAGCTTTAAGGGAAGAACGTGTATCAACTGATAGAGATTTGGATTTAGGAATTAACCATCTGCCAAACTTCGCGTAAAGGGCGGGAATCACTAGTAAGGTCAATGCCGTAGAAGTAAAAAGTCCGCCTAAAACCACGATCGCTAGAGGTTGGAGAATTTCATTTCCTGCACCACTGGCGATCGCTAGAGGCAACATTCCCAGTGCCGAAGTGAGAGCGGTCATTAGGATAGCGTTTACCCGTTCAAGGGAGCCCTTAGTGATGGCATCTTTGGGGTGCATTCCTTGGGCAAATTTATTGTTGTAGTTATCTACTAAAAGTAAACCATTGCGCGTAGCAATCCCAAACAAGGTGATGAAGCCAATTAGGGAGGCAATGGAGATCACTCCACCAGTGAGGGTAATGGAGAGAATACCACCAACCAACGCCAACGGTAAATTGATCATGATCGCAATCGTAGCACGAAGCGATTTTACCGAGAAGAACATCAATACCCCAATCACAATTGTCGCCAGAATACTATATACGAGCAAGTTATTGGTAGCTCGTTGTTCTGACTCAAATTGTCCGCCGTATTGAATGAAATAACCTGTAGGAAGTTTAATTTTTTGGTCTATCTGAGCCTGAATATCGCCAACTACGCTTCCCAAATCTCGATTAGCCACATTTGCGGAAACCACGATCAGTCGTGACACATCTTCCCGATTTACAACATTTGCTCCCATGCCATATTCAACTTTAGCAACAGTACCTAGCTCGATAGTTTGCCCTGTGGGAGTGGAAATGGGAATGGCACGAATGGCATCTAAACTATTCCGTGCTTCGTTAATTAAGGAGATGGAAATGTCGATAAGTTGTTGGTTTTCTGGCACTTGGGATACTACTTGTCCATTCAATGCAGTTAACACGACTTCGGAAATTGCCTTCATGCTTAAACCATAATTTGCGGCGTTGGCGCGATCGTATTGAATTTGGACTTGACGAATAGGTAGTTGCGGTTCTAGTTGTAGGTCTACAATCCCATTGATCGGTTGAATTAAATCTCGTACTTGTTCACCAATCTGTCGCAATTGGATTAGGTCAGAACCAAAGATTTTGATGGCGATCGCACTTCTTACACCTGATAGCACTTCATCCATGCGATGGGAAATAAACCCGCCAATATTAGGAGCAACCCCTGGCAGCTTGAGGAATTCTGCGCGTAGTTGCTGGATACTTTCCTTGCGGTTTTGGAGGGCGCGATCGCTTAGTTCCACATCCACATGAGCCATGTTTACGCCAGCCCCGTCGGGATCACCAGGAGAACGTCCTGTCCGTACTTGCACCCATTCGTATAAAGGATTATCTTTGAGTGCCTTAGACAGTGCTATCCCCGCCCGATTGGTCATATCGAGGGAAACGCCTGGGTATAAAATCATTGAGTTCACCATTGATTTTTCCTGAAATTCGGGCAAAAACACTCGCCCAAGGGAGGGTACTACGGCAAAGGTCGCAACTAGGGAAGCAAGTGCCACCGCCAAGATAATTTGGGGCGATCGCATCGATAGCTTTAGTAGTGGAAGATAGAGCCGTTCCGCCCAACGTGAAACAAATGTACCTTCTTGCGGCAGCGTTTGGTTTGCCAACAGAATCGCACAAAGGGCGGGAGAAAGGGTCATGGCAACCAACGTTGAAGCGCAGATCGAGAGCAAATATGCAAATCCCATAGGAGCAAAAATTTTACCCTCAACTCCTGTCAAACTAAAAATTGGCGCAAAGATAACCACGATGATCACAGTGGAAAAGATCACGGCTAACCGCACTTCTACTGATGTGTCATAGACCACCTCAAAGGGATGTTTGGGATTTTCTTGCGCCTGATTGGTTCGGAGTCCTCGATAGCAGTTCTCCATGTCTACAATTGAGTCATCGACTACCGATCCAATGGCAACAACTAAACCGCCCAAGGTCATAGTGTTAATGCCCAAACCAAAGGCTTTCATCAGCATTAAGCCAATCAATAAAGATAGTGGAATTGCGCTCAAGGTAATCACAGCAGTGCGCCAATTCATTAAGAACAACAGCATAATCACTGATACGATCGCGATGCCTTGTATTAGGGAACTGCTAACATTGCCAATGGCAGTATCAATAAAGTTCGATTGCCGAAAGGTGCGATTTACTTGCACATCGTCAGGAAAGGTGGTTTGCAAAGATTTTAGTACTGATTCCACTGCCTTTGTGACTGTAGGCGTGTCAATATCAGGCTGTTTGATAATCATCATTACCACAGCAGGCTGACCTTGAAAGCTGGCATCTCCTCTTTTTAGGGCAGAGCCTGTTTTTACTGTCGCTATATCTTTGAGTAAGATTGGCTTTCCGCCTGTGACCTTAACTACAGATTCTTGCAAGCCCTCGATTGATTTCACCTGTCCGATGCCACGTACCAACAGTTCTTGACCGCCGCCGATTAGAAAACCGCCTGGAGCGTTAGAATTTGCACCCTTTGCAGCCTCGATCGCTTCTGTCAAGGAAACATTAAGCGATCGTAGTTTAGCTGGATCGACTAATATCTGTTCTTGGCGTTCGTCGCCTCCATAAATAGTGACTTGAGAAACTCCAGATACGGAGAGAATGCGATTGCCGAGAGTGGTTTCTACAAGTTGGCGTAATTCCATGAGGGAAGTTTGCCCCTGTCCATTTAGGGTAAAGGCATATTGCAAAATTGTGCCCAAAGGTGATGCTAAGGGTGAAATTTCGGGCGGATGCACTCCCTCAGGTAGCTGATTGGTGACCTGCTGAAGTCTTTCTGTGACGGCTTGGCGAGCTTTGAAAATATCAACATCTTGGTCAAATACTACCTGCACCATTGATAGCCCCACCTTGGAGGATGAGCGTACAGTCATCACCCCTGGCAAGCCATTAACGGCACTTTCAATCGGTACGGTTACTTGGGTTTCTACTTCCTCTGGCGCTAATCCCGTGGCTTCGATGTGAATATCTACTTGAGGCGGCGCGAATTCGGGAAATACATCGAGAGGCATCTGGGTAAGGCTAAATATTCCCCAGACGGTGACTAAAATCGCACAAGTTACGATCAGCCATCTTTGGGCGATCGAGTTTTTGATGGTCTGATTCAGAATTGAGTTAAACATTTAATTCTAATACCCTCTCTTGTTTCCACGACTGCTGGCAATAAAAGCGATCGTGCCTACCAATAACACCGCCCCGCCGCCAATGGCTAAAGCACCGATGGGGATTCCACTGGCTTCACTGGCTTGGACTACGGCTTCTTCAGTTTTGGTAGCTACCACTGATTCTGGCTTGGTAGGATTTTTGGCATTTTTTGTTTTACGAGACTCAGCATAAAGGGACAAACTGCCTTCGGTCACTAGCTTTTCGCCAACGGATAGTCCTTTAGTTACTTCGATTAGTTCTCCTTGGGTTGCGCCCGTTGTAATTTCTACTGGCTCGTAAAAATTCTGGTACCGCACGAAGACTAGCTGTTTGCCATTAGAATCCACCAATGCTGTAACTGGAATCATGACGGCTGAACTACCATCTTTCGCAGCAGCAATAGGTTTGACTGTAATACCTAAGATTTGGTCACTCTGTTCATTCACCTGTACTTTCTCTATCCCACCTTTTGATTGAAATTCATCTCCATGCCCAACATGGGAAATGGCAATTTCTGGCATGAATAACAGCAGGGTCGCAATCAAAACAGTCTCTAACAATGGGTTTTGGGGTTTACGCATGGATCACTCTCACTGGGTTTTAAGTTAAAAAGCAGATTCATCTTGCCTGAGTAGGTATGAAATTGAGATGAAATTGAGGTTGTTTCGGTAAGATTAGTCTCGTGATTGAATTCCCTATTGAGTTTCCCAAGGTAATGAGAATTTTATTGGTAGAAGATGAAGAGGATTTGGGACTGGCAATTAAGCAGGTGCTAGTTAGCGAAAAATATGTGGTGGATTGGGTGCTTGATGGCGCGCAGGCTTGGCTCTACCTAGAAAATTGCTGGATGGACTACACGGTGGCAATTATCGATTGGCTGTTGCCAAAGCTGTCGGGATTGGAGCTATGCCAACGTTTGAGGGCGCAAAAAAATTCTTTACCTATACTGATGTTGACTGCCCTCGGTCAAGCTGAAAATCGGGTGGCTGGACTAGATGCGGGTGCAGATGATTATTTGGTTAAGCCCTTTGTGATGGCGGAATTATTGGCACGGCTACGGGCATTACAGCGGCGATCGCCTCAAATCCAGCCTCAGAATCTCACCGTTGGCGCATTTACGTTGGATTGGGCTAACAATACTCTTTGTGTTGAGCAGAATGAGCGATCGGTTCTCACTATTCCATTAACAGTTAAGGAATTTCAGGTACTCGCTTACTTGATGCAAAATCCCCAACGGATTGTTGCGGGTAGCAAAATTCGCCAGCAGCTTTGGGATATGGATGAGGAACCAATCAGTAATGTGGTAGCGGCACAAATGCGGCTGTTGCGGCGTAAATTGGCTAGTTATAGTTGTGATTGTCCGATTGAGACGGTTCCTGGTCAAGGCTATCGGTTTATGGTTAAACCATGAATATCCATCGCTTATTTCGCCGCAGTCGGATTCAATTGGCGCTTTGGTTTACAGTGGTGATGGGCGGCATCCTTAGTTTGTCTGGGTTTGCGGTGTATCGATCAATCGTGCAGTCTAATTGGAATGCTTTGGCGCAGGAAATTGAGTCTATTGCTGGCACTTTACACGATAGTCTGGAACCAACTTTGCCTGTCTCTGGTAATCCTGCTTTTGTTTTGCAGCAAATTTTCCCCGATCTGTGTTTGTCTGAACAGGTTTGCAACCTCAGTCCTACTTTAATTCAGCGACATACAACTGGAATTAGCGATCGCAATATTTATTACATTCGCTTGTTTAATTATCAAGGGAAGTTACTTGCTTTCTCGCCTAATCAAGCTGCTCAACTTCCAAAAACTCTAAATTCGGCTGCGTGGCAGACTATTACTTTGGTTGATGGTAGTCGCTATCTGCAATTTACAACTATTCTGCATAGTTCTAGCGCAGAAACAAATCATTCTTCTTGGGGTTATCTGCAAATTGGGCGTTCTTTGGTGGCTTTTGATGCGGAGACAAATAGGATTCAATGGATCTTGGGGGTTAGTTTTGCCATTGCCCTGGGCATAGTTGCTACTTCTGGTTGGTGGCTGTCTGGTTTGGCTATGCAACCGATTTATCGAGCGTATCAGCAACAACAGCAGTTTATCGCTAATGCTTCCCATGAGTTGAGATCGCCCCTTGCTAGCCTGTTGGCAACCGTCGAAGCTCTGATCCACCTTCCTAGTCTGAGTCAAGATCATACCCAAAAAATGTTACCTACGATTGAGAGGCAAGGACGGCGTTTGAGCGATCTAATTAAGGATTTGCTGTTGTTAGCTAGTCTTGAACAGGATTCACTGCCATTAGTTACTAAACCCTGCTGCTTAAACGATCTGATAAATGATTTAACTGAAGAATTTTTAGAACTGGCGATCGCTGCTGATGTGCGATTAGATAGTCAAGTTCCACTTTTGGAAATCTATGTACTCGGTCACGAATCCCAACTCTATCGCCTTGTATCCAACCTGATTGCAAATGCAGTCCAATATACTCCGTCTGGTGGAGAAGTAATTCTCAGCTTAGAATTTAGCGATCGCTTGGCTTTGATTAAGGTGAAAGATACGGGAATTGGGATTTTGCCTGAACAACAGAAGTATATTTTTGAACGTTTTTATCGAGTGGATAGCGATCGTTCTCGTAAAACAGGCGGAACAGGTTTGGGTCTGGCAATTGCTAGGTGCATCAGCATCAAGGTCAGCTTTTTCTCCAAAGTGAAAGCG
>Ga0209181_10011815_pt1 | contig 11129 bp, 14 predicted proteins | sample MAT05_FD_187208 | JGI IMG/M metagenome (GOLD analysis project Ga0209181, IMG submission 187208) | Freshwater microbial communities from Lake Fryxell liftoff mats and glacier meltwater in Antarctica - MAT-05 (SPAdes) (version 2) | ecosystem: Environmental > Aquatic > Freshwater > Ice > Liftoff... | reverse complement strand
CTGATGCTGGGCGCGCTGCGCCTGGAGCTCAAGCAGCCGCGTGATGCCGAAACGGCGCTGTTGAAGTACGTCGAGCTGGCCTCGGCGGCCACCAGTACGGCCACCAGTACGGCCACCAGTACGGCCGCCAGTTTGGCAACCAGCCCGGCACCCGGCGGCACGCCCGGGGCGCCAGACAAGCCAGGCCCGGCGGCAGCCGCTGCCAGCAAGGCCGAGCCCAAACCCGCCACCGCCGCCACCAACAATCCAGCCAGCGATGACGACGATGACGATGAGGGTCCAGCCGGCCCCAACCGCGCCGGCCGCGATCTGACCCAGGCCTGGTTGCTGCTGTCGCAGGCGGCCGAGCAGCGCGGAGATGTCAAGGCCGCCGAGGCCTGGTTGGCCAAGGTGGACAACCCGCAGCGTGCACTGGAGGTGCAGTCGCGCCGTGCCAGCCTGCTGGCCCGCCAGGGCAAGATCAAGGACGCGAGGGCACTGATCCAGGCCGTGCCCGAACGTACCGGCGACGATGCCCGCGCCAAGCTGATGGCCGAGGCCCAGATGCTGCGCGACGTCAAGCGCTGGCGCGAGGCGGCCGAGGTGCTGGGCGCGGCCAGCCAGCGCTTCCCGGACGACATCGACCTGATCTACGAGCAGGCCATGATCGAAGAAAAGCTCGACCGCGTGGCCGAGATGGAGCGCCTGCTGCGCCGGGTCATCGCGATCAAGCCCGACCACCCGCATGCCCACAACGCGCTGGGTTATTCGCTGGCTGATCGCGGCGTGCGCCTGCCCGAGGCACGCAACCTGATCGCCCGCGCGCTGGAGCTGTCGCCGGGTGATCCGTTCATCACCGACAGCCTGGGCTGGGTCGAGTTTCGCCTGGGCAACCGGGACGAAGCCTTGCGCCTGCTGCGCCAGGCCTACAACGCACGGCCCGACACCGAAATCGCCGCCCACCTGGGCGAGGTGCTGTGGGCCGCCGGCCTGCAGGCCGAGGCGCGCACGGTCTGGCAGGACGCCCGCGGCCGCGACGCCGCCAACGAGGTGCTGCGCGAGACCTTGGCCCGGTTGAAGGTTGGTTTGTGACCCTGGGCGGACGTGCCGCAGCGGTCGTCGTTTGCGGTGTCGGTGCAGCGGCGCGTTGGTCCGCCACCGTCGCGGCAGCCACGCTGCTGGTGGCCTGCGCCAGTGTGGGCTTGCCAGCGGGTGAGCCGGGCCAGACGGTCAGCGGCCGGTTGTCGGTCCGGGTCGCCGACCAGCCCGAGCGCGGTATCAGCGCCGGCTTCGAGTTGCAGGGCTCGGCCCGCCAGGGTCAGTTGCTGCTCAGCGGGCCGCTGGGCACCACGCTGGCACGGGCGGTGTGGTCGCCCGGCCAGGCCGTGTTGGCCAGCGCCGGCAACGAAACCCGTTATGCCGATCTCGATAGCCTCACCACCGCCGCGCTGGGCGAGTCGGTGCCGATGGCGGCGCTGTTCGACTGGCTGCGCGGCCGGCCCTGGGCCGGTGCGCCATCCCAGGCCCGCGGGGATGGTGTGCCAGGGTTCGAGCAACTCGGCTGGCAGATCGATCTGGCGCGCTGGTCCGACGGCTGGGTCGAGGCCCGCCGCGCTGCGCCGCCCGCAGTCACCGTGCGGGCGCGCCTGGAGCCGGCAGGTTGAGCCTCGCAGCCATCTACGACGTGCCGGCGCCGGCCAAGCTCAACCTGTTCCTGCATGTGGTGGGCCGCAGGCCGGATGGCTACCACCTGCTGCAGTCGGTGTTTGTGCTGATCGACTGGTGCGACACGCTGCACTTCGAGCGGCGCCACGACGGGTTGCTGCAGAGACACGATCTGGGCCCCACCTTGCCGCCGGACGACCTGAGCCTGCGCGCGGCGCGTGCGCTGCAGCAGGCCAGTGGTTGCGCGCTGGGCGCCGACCTGTCGGTAGTCAAACGCGTGCCCTGGGGCGCCGGGCTGGGCGGGGGCAGTTCGGATGCCGCCAGCACCTTGCTGGCGCTCAACCGGCTGTGGGGGCTGAACTGGCCACGCGCCCGGCTGCAGCAGATCGCGCTGCCATTGGGCGCCGACGTACCGTTTTTTGTCGGCGGCCACAACGCCTTTGTTGAAGGCATCGGCGAGCAACTGCACCCACTGCCGGCCGCTGCCCTGCCGCTGCAGGACTATGCCGTGGTCAAGCCGGCGCCGGCCGTGGCCACCGCCGCCATTTTTGGCAGCCCGCACTTGGCCAGGGACACAGAAGCTGCTATAGTCATGAGCTTTCTTGCTGACGCAGGGCTAAGCGAAAAACTCTCGGCGGGTTATGGCCGGAACGATTTGCAAGGTCCCGCACAGGCCAGTTGCCCCGAGGTTTCAGAGGTTGCTGGCTGGCTTGAATCCCGTTATGGCAACAGCCGGATGTCGGGTTCGGGCAGTGCGGTGTTTGCAAGAATTGCCAAGAATTCTGGCGCGATGGGTTCGGTGGCGTTTGCGGAGGCAGTGATGCCGCCCATCCCGCCAAGCTGGACCGGTCGGTTGTGCCGCAGTCTGGACCACCATCCGCTGGTGGGTTGGGCAGACTGAGAGTTTCAAGGGTGCGGCGCAAGCTGCATCCTGATATTGAGGATGTGGCGCAAGCTGCATCCTGGTATTGAGGATGTGGCGCAAGCTGCATCCTGGTGTTGAGGGTGTGGCGCAAGCTGCATCCCGTGTAGGGGAGTCGCCAAGTTGGTCAAGGCATCGGATTTTGATTCCGACATGCGAGGGTTCGAGTCCTTCCTCCCCTGCCAAACATCTGCTTATCCACCCCGGTTTGTGCAGGCCTGACGGAGAACGTACCGTGCTTTTCAACACCGTGCTGTTCACCGGCAACGCCAATCCCGCCCTCGCGCAGGAGATGGCCAAGAGCCTGGGGGTGGAGCTGGGCAAGGCCACCGTCGGCCGTTTCTCGGACGGTGAAGTCACGGTCGAGGTGCACCAGAACGTGCGCGCCCGTGATGTGTTCGTGGTGCAAAGCACCTGCGCACCGACCAACGAAAACCTGATGGAACTCCTCATCATGGTCGACGCCCTGAAGCGCGCCAGCGCACGCCGCATCACCGCGGTGATCCCGTACTTCGGCTACGCCCGGCAAGACCGCCGTCCGCGCTCGATGCGTGTGCCCATCAGCGCCAAGGTGGTGGCCAACCTGCTGGAGACCGTGGGCGTCGAGCGCTTGCTGACGATGGACCTGCATGCCGACCAGATCCAGGGCTTTTTCGACATTCCGGTGGACAACATCTATGCCTCGCCGGTGCTGTTGACCGACTTGAAGAGCAAGGCCTACCCCGATCTGGTGGTGGTCAGCCCCGACGTCGGTGGCGTGGTGCGCGCGCGTGCGCTGGCCAAGCAGCTCGGCAGCGAGCTGGCCATCATCGACAAGCGCCGGCCCAAGGCCAATGTGTCCGAGGTGATGCACGTGATCGGCGAGATCGACGGCCGCAACTGCGTGATCATGGACGACATGATCGACACCGCCGGCACCCTGGTCAAAGCTGCCGAGGTGCTCAAGGAGCGGGGCGCCAAGCGTGTTTTTGCCTACTGCACCCACCCTATCCTGTCGGGCCCGGCAGTTGACCGCATTGCCAACAGCCAACTCGACGAGGTGGTGATCACCAACACCATCCCCTTGTCCGACGCTGCCCGTGCCTGCAAGAAGATCCGCCAGTTGTCGGTGGCCTTCTTGTTTGCCGAGACCATTCGCCGCATCTCGGACGGCGAGTCGGTGACCTCGCTTTTTGCGGAGCAAAACAGCAATTTCTGATGCCGCTGGCGGCAGGGGCGCTACGCCTTTGCCGCCGGTGGTGCAGGGCCATCGGGCGCACGAGCCTGGCGGCTTTTCGGCAGCCGCAAGGCTGTTCAACCCCGGTGTCTGGTCGCGGACGCCACCCATGGAGCAACCATGAACTTCACCGCTTTCGAGCGCAATCTGCAGGGGACCGGAGCGAGCCGCCGCCTGCGCATCTCGGGCAAGGTGCCCGGCATCGTTTTTGGCGCCGGCGACCCCCAGATGATCGAGTTGGACCACAACGCGCTGTACTTCGCGCTCAAGAAAGAGGCCTTCCACAGCTCCATCCTTGAGATGGACCTGGGCGAGACCAAGCAGCGAGTGCTGCTACGCGACTTCCAGATGCACCCCTGGAAGCAGCAAGTGCTGCACGTTGACTTTCAACGCGTCGACGAAACCACCCGCATCCGCAAGAAGGTGCCGCTGCACTTCTCGGGCGAAGAAAACTCGGTGGCTGTCAAGACCGACAAGTGCCTGGTGGCACATGTCTCGACCGAGGTCGAGATCGAATGCCTGGCCACGGCGCTGCCCGAGTTCATCGCGGTGGACTTGGCCGGCCTGGTCAAGGGCCAGTCGCTGCACGCGTCCGATCTGGTGCTGCCTGAGGGCATCAAGGTCGTCAAGCACGGCAAGAACAATCCGGTGATCGTCGCTGCCACCGCGCCGAAGATCGAAGAAGAAGTTGCACCAGTCGAAGCCGTGCCGGCCAAGAAAGCCGCCGCCAAGAAGGCTGCTGCCAAGACGCCCGCGGCCAAGACGCCTGCGGCCAAGAAGTAAGGCCAGCCAGCAGCCCGACACGGGCTGCTTGGGCCGCAAAGCCTCGCCTTGGCGGGGCTTTTTTACGTCTGACGGGTTGAACAGGTGGCTTCGAGTGCGGGCCAGCCTGGCCTTACAGTCGGGCCGACCATGAACGCCTTCGATCCTGCTGCGCTGGAATGTCTGGCCGCTCTGGCGGATGCCGGCAGCTTCGACCGAGCGGCCCAGCAGCTTGCGATCACGCAGTCCGCGGTTTCGCAACGCCTGCGGGCACTGGAGACCGGTCTGGGTCGGCTGCTGGTGGTGCGCGCACGCCCGCTGCGCTTGACCGAGCCCGGCAAGGTGCTGCTGCGCTATGCCCGCCAGATGCAGGCGATGCGGGCCGACATTTCCCGCGAACTGGGCGCGACGCTGGCACACGACGAGCGCCTGGCCATCGCCGTCAACGCCGACAGCCTGGCCACCTGGGTGCTGCCGGCGCTGGACCCGGTAGTGCATGACGGGCAACGCCAGGGTTACGGCCTTGAACTGGTGGTCGATGACCAGGACTTTACCCACCAGAGCCTGCGCGAGGGCGCCGTGCTGGGCTGTGTCAGCACCGCGCCCGAGCCGTTACGCGGCTGCAGCGCCACCGTGCTGGGCTGCATGCGCTACATCGCGGTCGCCAGCCCGGCTTTTGTCCAGCAGGCGCTGCCGCAAGGCTTGAACCGGGTCAATTTTGCCAAGCTGCCTTGGCTGGTCTTCAACCGCAAGGACGACATGGCGTCGGCCTGGGTGCAACAGGCCTTCGGCCTGGCAGGCGCGCGGCTGGTCGAGCGTCATGTGCCGTCCACCGAGGCGCACGCGCGGGCCGCACAGATGGGTTGGGGCCTTGCCGTCATGCCCGAGCAGATGGCGGCTGCCGCCTTGGCCGCTGGCACGCTTGTGCCTGTGCATGCCGAGGTGTTTGTCGACGTGCGGCTGCACTGGCACCAGTGGCGGCTGCTGGGTAGCGAGGGTGACGGGCTGCCATTGCCACTGCGTGCCAGTGCGCTGGACCGCATCGGCCGTGCGCTGGCCGATGGCGCACGCACCAGCCTGCGGCCACCGGGATAATCGGCGCGATGATCCGTTTGATAGTCGGCCTGGGCAACCCGGGCCCCGAGTACGGGCACACCCGGCACAACGCTGGATTCTGGTGGGTGGACGCCGCCGCAAGCCAGCTCGGCGCGGCCCTGAGCTTCGACCGCAACTACCACGGCTTGCTGGTGCGGCTGGCGCTGCCTGACGGCCCGGTCTGGTTGTTGCAGCCGATGACCTTCATGAACCTGTCGGGCAAGTCAGTCGGCCCACTGGCGAGATTTTTCAAGATTGCGCCAGCCGAGATCCTGGTGGTGCACGACGAACTGGACCTCGCGCCGGGCCAGATGAAGCTCAAGCAGGGCGGCGGGGCGGCCGGGCACAACGGCTTGAAGGACATCCTGGCGCAGCTGGGCTCGCCCGACTTCTGGCGCTTGCGCATCGGTATCGGCCATCCAGGCGACCGCTCGGAAGTCGCTAACTTTGTGCTGCGGCGTCCGCCGCTGGAGGACCGGCTGGCGATCAACAAGTGCATTGCCGACTCGGTCGAGACCCTGCCCCTGCTGCTGGCCGGTGCCATGGACCGCGCGATGATGAAAATCCACGCCAAGCCGCCAAGGCCCAAGCCGCTGCCGCGCCCGCCGGTTGTGCCTCCGATCGAGCCGGCAATCGAGCCGGCAATCGAGCCCGCGGTCGAGCCGCGTACCCTACCCCAGGAGTAGCCGCCATGAGTCTGCACGCCGTCTTGCCGTGTCCTGCACCGATGGTTGCAGCGTCTGTACCGTGCCGGGTGCTGACCGCAGTGCTGCTCGGCTGCCTGGTCGGCGCTGGCTCGGGGGCGCTGGCTGCCGATACGCCGGTTCACCGTTGCGGCAACAGCTATTCGTCCCTGCCGTGTGCGGGCGGCACGGCAGTGGACGTGGCCGACCCGCGCAGCGCGGCGCAGCAGCGCGAATCGCGCGAAGCCAGCGAGCGTGACGCTGCGCTGGCGCGCCAGATGAAGGCCCAGCGCGTCGCTGAAGAGCGGGCTGCGTCCAAGGGCGGCGCCGCCAACCTGGGTCCAGTTGCTGCGCCCCCGCCCGCCAAGGCGGCGTCCAAGCCCCACCAGAGCACCCACAAGAAGGCGAAAAAACCGGCCAAGCCGGCCTCCGCGCCACGCTGACCTTGAGTCTCAGGCCACGGTGCCGGCGATCAGCCGCTGGTACTTGAACCACAACACCTCGCGGGTCTCGACCCGCTGCGGATCGACCGGGATGCACGCCACCGGGCAGACCTGCACACACTGCGGCTCGTCAAAATGGCCGACACATTCGGTGCACTTGCTGGGGTCGATCTGGTAGATCTCCACGCCCATGCTGATGGCCTGGTTCGGGCATTCGGGCTCGCAGACGTCGCAGTTGATGCATTCGTCAGTGATCATGAGTGCCATAGGCCCTCCTGACCACCGACGAATACGGCCTCGGTTCGCAGGCCACGGCCGCGTGCGACGGGGCAACGCAGGCGTTGCCGATTCCCGTCGCCCGTGTCAGTGATCATGAGTGCCATAGGCCCTCCTGACCGTCGCTTGGCAGCGTCACGCGCCGCATGCTCAGGCGGCGTCGCTGGGCTGGCGGGCGACGCGTTCTTTCAGGCGGTCCAGCACCAGCGGGGCGACAAACTTGGACACGTCGCCGCCCAGCGTGGCAATCTCGCGCACAAAGGTGCCGCTGACAAACTGGTACTGGTCCGAGGGCGTCAGGAACAGGGTTTCGACCTCGGGCATCAGCTGGCGGTTCATGCCGGCCATCTGGAACTCGTACTCGAAATCGCTGACTGCGCGCAGCCCGCGCACCACCACGTTGCCGTTGTTGCCCACCACAAAATCGCGCAACAGGCCGCGAAACGCCACCACCTCGATATTGCGGTAAGGCTTGGCGATCTCGCGCGCAATGTCCAGCCGCTCGTCGATGGTGAACATGGTGCGCTTGTGGTGCCCCACCGCCACGGCGAGCAGCAGCTTGTCGAACAGCTGCGAAGCGCGCCGCATCAGGTCTTCATGGCCCAATGTCATCGGGTCGAAGGTGCCGGGATAGACCGCGGTAATGAACTTGGCCTGGGTCAAGATCGTCTCCTGGTGCGCTTGTTATCTGGATGGGGTGCTGCTGCGCCGCAGCAAATGATAGTGCACCGAACCGGCGCGGCCGTGCTTGAAAACGGCAAGACCTGCAGGCAGCTCGGGGTCATTGAGCGCCGTGGGCGATTCGGCGTAGACCAGCCCACCGTCGACCACCAGCGGCGCGGCCAGCGCCAGCGCGCGCGGCAACAGGTCGGCATCAAACGGTGGGTCGAGCAGCACCAACTCGAAGCGGGCCGGGGCGCAGCGCGACATCCACACCAGCGCATCACACACTTCGACCCGCAACGGGTCGGCTTTCAGGCGTTGCTGGCTGGCGCGCAGACTCTGAACCAGGCTGGCGTCACGCTCCAGCAGCAGCACCTCGGCCGCGCCGCGGGACGCCGCCTCGAAGCCGAGAGCGCCGCTGCCGGCAAAGGCGTCCAGGCAGCGCCAGCCGGACAAGTCTGCGCCCAGCCAGTTGAACAGGGTCTCGCGCACCCGGTCGGGCGTGGGCCGCAGGCCGGGCTTGTCGGCCACCGGCAGTTTGCTGCGCCGCAGCTGGCCACCGATCAGGCGCACTTCGTTCGGGGTCTTGCTGCGTGCCGGCGCCGGTGCGGCAGGCGTCAGCTTGGGGCCCGCCTTGCCACGCGGCTTGGTTTTGGCTGCCGGCGCAGCGCGGGGTTTTGCGCTGCGGGGCGCGGACTTGCTCAGGGGCTGGCTCACGGCGGGGGCGGGTTGGGGGTGGTGGTGCAGGGTTTACAGGCGCACGGGGATGCCGTGCCGGGCCAGCACGGCCTTGGCCTGGCCGACGGTGAACTCGCCGTAGTGGAAGATGCTGGCCGCCAGCACCGCGTCGGCGCCGCCGATCTGGATGCCCTCGGCCAGATGCGCCAGCGCGCCAACCCCGCCCGAGGCGATCACCGGCACCGGCACGGCGTCGCTGACGGCGCGGGTCAGTTCCAGATCGAAGCCGATCTTGGTGCCGTCGCGGTCCATGCTGGTGAGCAAGATTTCGCCGGCGCCAAACTCGGCCATCTGGCGGGCCCAGGCCACCGCGTCCAGCCCCATGTTCTTGCGGCCGCCGTGGCTGTAGACATCCCAGCCGGCGCCGCGTGTGGCCAGATCGTCACCGGCCCGGCGCTTGGCGTCTATCGCCACCACGATGCATTGGGCACCGTACTTGGCCGAGGCCTCCTGGATCACCGGCGGGTTGGCGATGGCCGCCGAGTTGAAGCTGACCTTGTCCGCACCGGCATTGAGCAGGCGCCGCACATCGGCCACGCTGCGTACGCCGCCACCCACGGTCAGCGGGATGAAGACCTGTGACGCCACCGCCTCGATGATGTGCAGGATCAGGTCGCGGCCGTCGCTGGTGGCGGTGATGTCGAGAAAGGTCAGCTCGTCGGCGCCCTGATCGTTGTAGCGGGCGGCGATCTCGACCGGGTCGCCGGCATCCCGCAGTTCGAGAAAGTTGACACCCTTGACGACACGGCCGCCGGTGACGTCGAGGCAGGGAATGATGCGTTTGGCGAGCATGGTGTCAGGTACGGGTTGACCCGCCCCCTTGTTTGAAGTCGGCACAAAGAAACCATAACGGAATTCCGTCACCGTTTGAAACGTAGTCTCCGGTAAGGAGCCTGAAAGCTTCTTTTGCGGTCCACCTTCCACCTCCAGGAGTACTTTGCAATGATCCGTCAATCCCTGACTTTGCTCGCTGTGGCGAGCACCCTGACTTTTGGCCTGGCTGCGCCGGCGTCAGCCGTCGTTACCCAGTTCTCTACCACCTTGACCAACACGCTGGAGCCCGATCCGACCTCGCCCGGCACCGGGACGGCGCTTGTCACATTGGACAGTTTGCTGAACACGGTCACCGTGCACCTCAGCTTCGCCGGGCTGTCGGCCAACGCCAGCGCTGGCCATATCCATTGCTGCACGGCATTTGCAGGCGCGGGCAGCAGCGGTGTGGCTGTGGGGTTTACCGACTTCCCGGCCGCGATGGCGGGCACGTATGACAAGGTCTTCACCTTGGCGCCAGCCAGTTTCACTACCGTCTCAACCGGGATCATGGCCGGCAAGGCTTATGTCAACCTCCACAACGCGGCCTACGGCGGGGGCGCGATCCGCGGCTTTCTGGCCCCGGTACCCGAGCCCACCACCTACGCGCTGATGCTGGCCGGCCTGGGCCTGATCGGCTGGGCCGCCAAGCGGCGTCAGTCCGCCTGATGCCCTGACGCAGGCTGTGCGGCAGAGGCCGCTTGGCCTGCTTCGTGGCGGCTTAGCCCGCCAGTTCGTCGGCGCGCCGCTGCGCCGCCGCAAAGTCGAGCGCACCCGAGTAGATCGCCCGGCCGCAGATCACGCCCGAGATGCCCTCGAACTCGACCGCGCACAGGCGTTCGATGTCGGCGATGTCGGACAGCCCGCCCGAGGCGATCACCGGGATGGTCAGCGCCTGCGCCAGCTTGACGGTGGCCTCGATGTTGATGCCGGTGAGCATGCCGTCGCGGCCGATGTCGGTGTAGATCACGCCCTCGACGCCGTAGTCCTGGAACTTGCGCGCCAGGTCGATCACTTCGTGGCCGGTCAGCTTGCTCCAGCCGTCGGTGGCCACCAGACCGTTCTTGGCGTCCAGTCCGACGATGATGTGACCGCCAAACGCGGTGCAGGCGTCTTTCAGGAAGCCCGGGCTCTTGACCGCTGCGGTGCCGATGATGATGGCGCTGATGCCGTCGTCGAGGTAGCGCTCGATGGTGTCCAAGTCGCGAATGCCACCGCCCAGCTGCACCGGGATCTCGCTGCCGACCTCCTTCAGGATCGCGCGGATCGCCGGCTCGTTGACCGGTTTGCCGGCAAACGCGCCGTTCAGGTCCACCAGGTGCAGGCGGCGCGCACCGGCGTCCACCCAGCGGCGTGCCATCGCGGCGGGGTCCTCTCCAAAGGTGGTGGAGACGTTCATGTCGCCTTTTTCAAGGCGGACGCAGTGGCCGTCTTTCAGGTCGATGGCGGGGATCAGCAGCATGGCCGTGGCAGGTTGGGGGTGGGGGAGCAGGGGAGTGTGGAGCGCCAGCGCAGTGCGGTTCAGGGCGCCCAGGCCAGGAAGTTGCGGTACAGCTGCAAGCCCTGGTCAGCGCTTTTTTCGGGGTGGAACTGGGTGGCAAAAATGTTATCCCGTGCCAGGGCGCAGGTAAAGCGGTCGCCATAGTCGGTGGTGGCTGCGCTGTGACGGGCGTCAGCCGGCGCCGCGAAGTAACTGTGCACAAAATAGAAGTAGCTGCCGTCGGGTACGCCGGCCCAGACCGGGTGCAGGTTGCCGCCGTGCGCGGTCGGGTTGACCTGGTTCCAGCCCATCTGCGGCACCTTGAAGCGGCTGCCGTCGGGCTGCAGCCTGCCGTCCAGCCGGAAGCGCCGCACCTGGCCTTTGATCAGGCCCAGGC
>Ga0209181_10011814_pt1 | contig 11130 bp, 10 predicted proteins | sample MAT05_FD_187208 | JGI IMG/M metagenome (GOLD analysis project Ga0209181, IMG submission 187208) | Freshwater microbial communities from Lake Fryxell liftoff mats and glacier meltwater in Antarctica - MAT-05 (SPAdes) (version 2) | ecosystem: Environmental > Aquatic > Freshwater > Ice > Liftoff... | reverse complement strand
GAAACCGACGGTATTCATCTTCGAATGTCCGCGTCGCCGCCATGCGCGGCCAGAACCGTGCAATCTGCCCCGTAGAGTACTCACAGTATAGGTGAACTCATCAAAGTGCTAACCCACCAAAGGCTTGGGTTCTGGTGGGTCAAAGCGCGGCTCTGGTGGGTCGGCGCCTGCGGCCTCTCCGTCATTCTGTGCGCAGCTACTAGCAAGACCGAGCTAGACTGCGCAGAAACGTTAGGCGCAAAAGAACCCACTCCCACATGCCTCGCCAATAGATTGCGCAACTGCGCGCGGAATGACAGCGCGCAACTGCCAAAGCGGATGACCGGAATCGCGGTATTTGCGCTCAAATGGCGTCACCGGTTGAGCGCTGTCCGCTCGCCCCGTCAGAGAATTCCGACACCAGGACGAGTGCTTTTCCTACGCGCTGACGCGGCGTCTTGCGATAGCGGTGTTGTGCTGCCGGCGACCACGCTGCAAGGCCTCTTTCAGCGCCGGGCAGGCCCGTGGTCAGGGCAGCGAGTCATGTCGCCGATCACGGCGCATCAGTGTGTGCGACGGGCGTCTACCGGCGCCGACGCCCTGAGCGCACGCTGGCGTATCAAGTGGTGCAGGGCTGGCTGACGACGTGGCTGGCCCATCACGAGGATCTGGATGCCGAATCGGTGCCGGTCTATGTGCAGCGCGAACTGAGCGCCTATCTGGAGTGCGGAATCCTGGCGCACGGTTTCGCGCGGGCGCGCTGTCCGGACTGTACGGCGGAGTTTCTCGTCGCTTTTTCTTGTAAAGGCCGCGGCGTCTGCCCGTCCTGCACCACCAAACGCATGGCGGCGACGGCGGCGCATTTGGTCGATGCAGTCATTCCGCGGGTGCCGATGCGGCAGTGGGTGTTGTCGCTGCCCAAGCGCTTGCGGCCGGCGCTGCGCAGCCACTCGGCGCTGGCGACGCGGGTGCTGCGGATCTTCGTCGGCAGCATCGAGCGCGAACTTAAGCCGCAGCGCCGCGGCGCCGATCAGCGCGCGGCTGGGCGCGGTGAGCTTCTTGCAGCGCTTCGGTTCGGCGCTCAACGAGCACTGGCACTACCACTGCTGCGTCAGCGATGGTGTGTTCGCTGCGGCGGACCGCCAGAACCTCGCCTTCGTGTCCGCGACCGTCGACGCCGACATAGTGGCCAGGGTGCAGGCGCGGGTGCGACGGCGGGTGCTGGCGGCCTATTGTCGGCATGGCCTGCTGGACGCTTAAAGCCGCCGCGAACATGGCCGGCTGGGATCACGGCGGCGGTTTTTCCGTAGATGCCTCCGTCGCCATCGCTGCCGATGACCGCGCGGCGCTAGCCCGTCTGCTGCGTTACTGCGCCCGACCGTGCTGGGCGTCGGAGCGGCTGACGATGAGCAGACGACGGCGAGCGCCTGATCTATACCTTCGACAAGCCACGCCCCGACGGCATACAAGCAACTCACGCTGACGCCGTTGGAGTTACTCGACCGGCTGGCGCGGTTCATTCCGCCGCCACGTCGGCATCTGCATCGCTATCACGGTGTATTTGCGCCGCACGCCGCCCTGCGGGCGCAAGTGGCGGCGCGGGCAGGGGAGGTGATTGCAGTGATCCTCGCGTCGGCGCCCACAGCGGGTTCCGCACCGGCAGCCGGGCCAGAATTAGCCGCAGCAGCGCTGGCGCCGTCGATACTGGCCGCGCCAGCGGCTGCATCGGCAGCCGAGAACCTGGCCGAAGCCATCCGCGCGCAACTGGGTCTGTCCGACCACATCCGGCCCCTTGCAGAACCATCCACCCCCGCATCACCCGGCGCCCGTTCCTGGGCAAGGCTGATCGCCCGCATCTACGAGGTTGATCCTCTACGCTGCCGACGCTGCGGCGGCAGCATGCAACTGATTGCCTTCATCACCGAGCCCGCCGTAATCGTGCGCATTCTCGATCACCTCGGCGAGCTTAAGCCGCGCGCCGCGCATGGCGCCGATCCGCGGTCCGCCTGGCATTGAGGCGATGCAGCAACGGGATGATCTCTGGACCCGCAGATCGCACCACCCCGATCCGCCAGTCGACGTCATGCCCGCCTTAAGAAAACCAGAACCAAGATCTGGTCAGGTTCGCGAGTTCGACCCCACCGCCGCGAGCTAAAGCGCCGCGGCGACGCCCACCCACGTCCGCAAAACGGCGAAAACGCCCCGCGAGAGCTCGCCCGACTGACTTGTATGGTGCCGAGCGCTGCCAGCAGTCGCCGCGAGAGCGTTTTGCCGTTTTGCCCGCAAAAGTGACCGTCACGGAGCAGTCCAGGCAGCCACGCGTGCCCCTAGACCGCGCCAATCCGCAGCGTAGACTGGCCAAAAAGGGGCTTTGGATTTCCTATCCTTAGGCGAAGACCGAGGCGCTTGCGATGTTCGGCCGCTATCTCGCGACAAACCCCGCGACCGTCGCGGCCATCATCCCGTACGTGCTGATCCGCTCTGGCGAGATCGCACGCGGTTTCGCGGTGGCGCAGGACCGGCCGACCAGCAACGACGGCCTGGTCAGTGCCGAAGTGCTGGGCGGATTGATTCCCACGGCACTGGGGGCGCCGGAGTTCGCGGAATTCGCGCGCCGCATGGGATGGGCTACGCTCTGGGATGAATTCGGCCCGCCCGATCTCTGCCACAAGGCGCCGAACGGCGACTACGTCTGTGACTGACCCGCGAGCGCGCCCATGACGCTTCTCGCCGAACTCAGGCGCCGCAAGGTGTTCAAGGTGGGCGCGGCCTACGTCGTGATCGCGTGGATCGTGGTGCAGGTTGCCAGCATCGCAATGCCCGCATTCGATGCACCCCCGTGGGTGCTGCGTGTCTTCATCCTCGTGCTGATGCTTGGCTTCCCGATCGCACTGGTGATGGCCTGGGTGTTCGACGTCACGCCCGAGGGCGTCAGGGCCGAGACCGGACGCCGCGGCAACACCCTGGTCTTCATCGCCGCGGCCGCGCTGACCGCGCTCGCGCTTGGCTGGTACTTCAAGGGCCAGCCGTCGTATCGCAAGGATGCAGCGGTCGCCGCACCCGCATCCGCGCCCACATCCGCAACGGCCGCCGCGCCGATCGACTCCACCCCGTCGATCGCGGTGCTGCCATTCGCCAACCTCGGCGGCAAGGCCGACGACGAGTATTTCTCGGACGGCATGACCGAGGAACTGCTCAACGTGCTGGCGCGCAATACCCGCCTCAAGGTGGCGGCACGTACTTCGGTGTTCCAGTACAAGGACCGCGGCGGTGACGTGCGCGAGATCGGACGCACGCTCGGGGTGGGGCACATCGTCGAGGGCTCGGTGCGGCGCGATGGCGAGCGGGTGCGCGTCACCGCGCAGTTGATCCGCGTGGCAGACGGCTTCCACGTCTGGTCCCAGACGTGGGATCGCGAGCTGAAAAGCGTGTTCGCGCTGCAGGACGAGATCGCGCAGAGCCTCGCCCAGCAACTCGACAGCACCCTCGGCGGCGATGCCAAGGTACAGAGCCGGCAGAACGTCGACCCGGCCGCCTACGACGATTTCCTGCGGGCACGTGCGCTCTACCGCGAGCGCCGCAATACCCTCATGGCCTTGCAGCTGTTCCGTTCGGCGGTTGCGCGCGACCCGCAGTTCGCTGCCGCCTGGGCCAACCTCGCACTGGCCTGCGAGATCGCGGCCTACCACGCTACGGCGATGCAGCAGCGCGCGGCTGGCGACCGCATCGCCTGCATGCGTGAAGCGACTGCGCATGCCACCGAACTCGCGCCAGGCGCGGCGATCACCCTGCATGCGCAGGCGAATCTTGCGCGATCGGAAGGTCGCTTCGTCGACGCCGAGCGTCTCTATCGCGAGGCCATCGTCCGCGATGACACCTACCCGGACGTGCGTGAGGACCTCGCCGAATTCCTCACCAACGTGGGTCGCCGCAGCGACGGATTGAAGGAGGGGCGCGCACTGGTGGTGCTGGAGCCCACGAGTCCGTTGTTCTGGTTCCGGTTGGCTCTGATCGCATCCATGGACGACGATGCAGTGGCGGTGGACGAGGCTTTGGCGCGCATCGCGGCGCTGAATCCCACTTTTCTCTCCGCGATCGCCACGCCTTTCCGGCGTGCGCTTTGCCACGCGCGAATGGATGAGGCGCGCCAGGAAATCGAGCGTGCCTATGCAGCCAGCCCTGACGCAGTCGCGTCCCTGCTGGTGCTGTTTCGCTGGTCGCAGCGCGATGCCGGGGCCGACGATGCACTCGCACGCCAGTTCCTGCGCAGCACCTATCTGGTGGATGGCGGGTTGATCGCTGCCGCCACCGGGGACGCCGACCTGTTGTTCGAAGTGGTCGCCAATCCGAACGACCGCGACAAGCACTTCGACAGCTTCCGTCACCTGACGTGTCCGATCGCCGCGCCGATGCTGGCAGACCCGCGCGCGCACGCCTTCCTTCGATCCGCAGGCTTCGAGGCCTACTGGCGCGCTACCGGCTGGCCGCCGCAATGCCGTGCAACCGGCGAAAACGACTTCACTTGCGGCGTTGCGAAGACCACGCGGTGAGCTTCCTCGCCGAACTCAAGCGCCGCAACGTCATCCGCATGGCCGGGCTGTACCTGGTCGGCGCGTGGCTCATGGTGCAAGTGGCGGAGACGGTATTGCCGGCGTTCGATGTGCCCGCGTGGGTGCTGCGGGCGATCATCGTCGTGCTCGCACTCGCGTTCGTGCCGGCGCTGGTATTTTCGTGGGTGTTCGAGCTGACGCCGGATGGACTCAAGCGCGATGCGGAGGTTGCGCCCGGGCAGTCGATCGCACCGCAGACCGCGCGGCGCATGGATCGATTGATCGTGTTCGGGTTGCTTGGCGTGGTGGCGCTGGTCGCGGCGGATCGGTTCTGGCCGCTGAGCGAGAAGAGCGACAAGGGGTCAGAGTCATTTTCCGGAAGGGAAAGGGGGTCAGAGTCAGTTTCCGGACCAGCGGACTCCGCGATCGCCTTCGTGCTCGCGCCGGAAAGTGACTCTGACCCCGTTTCCCCCGTTTCCTCGAACTCGATCGCGGTGCTGCCGTTCGTCAACATGAGTTCGGACAAGGAGCAGGAATATTTTTCCGATGGCCTGTCAGAGGAGCTGCTCAACCAGCTGGGACAGATCCCGCAACTGCGGGTGATCGCGCGAACGTCCTCGTTTTCGTTCAAGGGCAAGGAAGTCGACGTCGCGACCATCGCCAAGGTGCTCGATGTCGCCCATGTCCTCGAAGGCAGCGTGCGCAAGTCCGGCAACAGGCTGCGCATCACTGCCCAGTTGATCCGAACCGCGGACAGCTCGCACCTGTGGTCGCAAACCTACGATCGCGAAATGGCCGACGTGTTCGACGTGCAGGACGAGATCGCCGCCGAGGTCGTCGCGGCACTCAAGGTCAAGCTGATGCCGAGCCAGCAGTTGACCAATACGCAGCGCACCAGCAACGCCGAAGCCTATGAGCAGTACCTGCTCGGAGCCAGGTTGCAGGATGCCCCCGGTCCGGCCGCAGTACGAGGACGCGTGGACGCTTTCCAACGTGCGATCGCGCTTGACCCGAACTACGCCAACGCCTATGCGGGGCTGGCTTTCTCGGAGGGCACCCAGGCTGATTTCGCCGACAACACCGCGCAGCGCGAGGACATGATCCGGCAGGCACTCGCGACGGCGGACAAGGCCATCGCGCTGGCGCCCGACCTTCCCGACGGGTATGCCGCGCGCGGCAACACACGCCATCGCCTGCGCTGGGACTGGCCCGGTGCGCAAGCCGACTTCGAACGGGCGATCGCGCTCGACGCCATCAACGTGACCACGCTGATCAACTACGGGCCGCTGCTGTTTTCCCTTGGGCGCCGCGAGCAGGCACTTGCGCTGTTGCGCAAGGCGACCGCCGTCGATCCCTTGTCGGCCAGTGCCTGGAACGTGCTTGGCCGCCACCTGGCGGCCGACCACCAGGTGGCGGCGGCGCGCGCGGCGTTGCAACGCTCGATCGAGCTCAGACCGGATCACAACTGGGCCAACTTCCTGCTCGGTACGCTGGAACTGTCGGACGGCAGGGTCGATGTCGCGGCGAGCCATTTCGCGCGCGCCCCCGATCAGTTCCGCTTGACCGGAATGGCGATGGTCGAACACACGCGCGGCGACACGAAGGCATCGCAGCAGGCGCTGGACAAACTGGAATCCGATTACGCGATCGGCTTCGCGTTCCAGATCGCCCAGGTCCACGCGTGGCGTGGCGACAAGGACCAGGCGTTCGCCTGGCTCGAACGCGCCTACGACATCCACGACGCGGGTATGGCGAGACTCACCTACGACCCCGCGCTCGACAGCCTGCGCGACGATCCGCATTTCGGCGCGGTGGTGAAGAAGATGGGCTTCCCGGAGCGCGCGCCATGACCGTTGCCTTGGTTCCAGCAGGTCCGCCGCTGTGCTGCAGGGACGCTGGCGACGGCGATCGCCGTGACTGACCGGGCGGCGGCATATCTCAGGAGCGACCGATGCTGCTGCGCCGTGTGACTGAGCACGTCCGCGAACAGAACTGGACCGCGATTGGCATCGACTTCGTGATCGTGGTGGTCGGCGTGTTCGTCGGCATCCAGGTGTCGAACTGGAACGAGACGCGCGCCGAGCGCTGTAGGGATTATAGCAAGAGGAGCACACCAGACCGCGACAGTCAAAACCCCGGAAGGCTAGCGTGCATCCAGCCCGCCGCTTCAGTTGGCGCCGCCGACAGCGCTGCTCTGCGGACCGCGATTCCGGACAGAGCTCGCGGCGTCTCAGATTGTAAACATTACGCAAGACTGGGAGAAATCACACCTTGATGACATTTATAAAGAAAGGTAAAGGAAGGAAGTACCTCAGTGCCCGCCTCCTCAGATCCGCGCTACCACCCGATCATCTACGTGCGCGGTTTCGCCGCTACCGAGGGTGAAATCGAAGACACCGTTGCCGATCCATACATGGGATTCAACATCGGTTCGACGAAAGCGAGAGTCGCCTGGACAGGCAAGGTGCGGCGCTTCTACTTCGAGTCCCCGCTCGTCCGGCTGATGAGCGATCACAAGTATGAGGACGTGCTCGTCGAGGGCGACGATTTGGTTGCGGCGGAAGCCGTCAACCATCCAGTTCCCTATCGGAGCATCATCATCTATCGATACTACGATGAAGCCTCGAAGGACTTCGGCGACGGGAAAGGCACCCCACCGATTGAGCGGTTCGCTAGCGGTCTAAGCGATCTCATCCTCAAACTTCGGGACCGGGTCGTCGCGAATCCCAAGAATAAGGTGACCGAAACAGACTTCAAGGTCTATCTGGTTGCCCATTCCATGGGTGGCCTTGTCTGCCGCGCCTTCCTGCAAAATCCAAGGCTCGGTACGCCCGCCGCACGCGCTGCTGTGGACAAGGTCTTCACCTACGCAACACCACACAACGGCATCGACATGCGCATCGTGCGCAATATCCCCGGATGGCTATCCTTCGGCGACATCAATAATTTCAACCGCGACCGAATGGCTGACTATCTGGACGTGCCCAAGGGTGACGACGTCTCGATACTCAAGGATTTCCCACCGGAGCGCATCTTTAACCTGATCGGAACAAACCCTCGCGACTATGGCGCTGGAGGTGGCATCTCCGCATGGGCAGCCGGCGATGCCAGCGATGGTTTGGTCCGCATAGAAAACGCGGCAACTCATGGAATTAATGCGCAAGGCAAGGACGTCGGATCTCCGCGCGCCTTCGTCCACCGAAGCCATTCCGGCCACTACGGGATCGTGAATTCCGAAGAGGGCTATCAAAATCTTACACGCTTCTTCTTCGGAAGCCTCCGCGTAGACGGAATACTCGATATCGACGAGATTACCTTACCAGCCGAAGTCCAAAGAGCAAGTGACGCTGGAAAAAACGTAGAGGCCTCGTATCAGTTCGAGGTAGTCGCCAGCATCCGCGGTTGTCAATGGGAAATGACTCGACGAGAAGTCCGTGAGCACTCAGCAATTTTTCGTAAATTCAGAAGTCTCTTCCCCACTAAGGTAGGTGGGCAGTGGCAACCCGACCGCTCTCAGAGTCCTCACCTCTTTTCAATTTTCCTTGACCCGCGGAAAAGCGTCGTAGCTGGGAAGAAATCAGTAAGCTTTGCTCTTGATCTCAAAGTATTAGTCCCCGACTACGAGGTCGCCGGAACGCTTTTTCTGAAGCGACACTACGAAGGCGGATACATTTATCATGAAATGATTATCATCGAGGCGTTTCAAGACGAAGCCGAACCTGGCGGCTGGAAAATTAAGCACGGAACCCAAGATAACGATCCGGGAAAGGCTGGAACTGTTGCGGAGACAAAGGCACTTGTGGACTTCCAGGGCAAAACAACCGGCCTCTACTGCCAAATCCCGATAGTGACGAATTCAACGCCCCGGATTCGGGGAGTGCTTCGCATAGAAGCCCGAAAATGGATTTAGGAGGCCTGTGAAAAATCTACCAATCGGCGCGCGTGCTGGAGATTAATTGGGAGTACGTCCTGTTGATGCCACCGGGAATTTATAGATCACCCTGGAATGTGCGCGGAATAATTGTGCGACAGCTCGAGTGGAATAGACTGATTTATGCGTGACGTGAAATCCATCATCTCTCTGCTTTGCCAACTCTGAATTTTCAGTCGTGAATCCGCACGCAAAATGTGCTTGCTTGCGGCGGTTTTGAAGCGGCCTTCCCAGAATCGCCCTTTGCACGCGTCTTCCTTGCAAGTGTCAGGTGCTAGGTGCTTCTGGATCAGGCGGTGATATTGGCGGCGATGGCCTACGTCGATCTGAATCCGGTACGCGCCAAACTCTGCGATACGCAGGAAGCCTCGAAACACACCAGCGTCCGCAAGCGCCTGGACGAGATCGCCTAGTCCGCTGTGCTGGCCAAGCCCGAACTGGCGCCGATTGCCGGACGGCGTGGACGCTGCGTGCTGGCGCTGGCACAGATCGAATATCTACAGATGGTCGACTACACCGGCCGCCAAATCCGCGCCGACAAACGCGGCGCCTTCGCTGGTCCCCCGCCGGCGATTCTGCAACGCCTTGGCTACTCGCCATACAACTGGACGCGGCAGGTGTTGGCGATTCGATCTGATTTCAGCCGCGCCGTCGGGGCGGTCGAAATGCTCGTCGAGAAGGCTGCCGAGATCGGGCAGTTTTGGCTGCGGGGAATTGCTACGGCGCGGCGGCTGGCGGCGACTTGACCGACAGGAAGGCGACATTGCCCAAAGTACTGGACGCCAAGTTCTCGCAGCAATGGTTTCGCTTGTCTCCACTGCAAGTTTGAAATCGAGATGCGCGGGTCGAGGTGCTGGCGAGCTGGGCCGAGCGGATCGCAATTCTGCGAGATGATTCATGCAGCCTGTTTTGCGTGCACTTCGAGTTCCACCTTCAACACTTTGCGAACTGCACCGAAAATTGCGGCAAGATTATCCATGTTCGGGTTGCCGGTGGCCGACAGCATGCGATGGAGGCTCTTGCTGTTGCCACCGACCAAGTTCGCCAGTTGCTCGAAACCGATCGACGAGTTGACAAGTTCGCGCAGAATGATGCGAGCTGTGTCAGGTTCGCCGTTGAGAAAGGCCGTAGCCGCCTCGTCCAGCATCGCTTGGGCAAACAATGGGTCGCGTTGGACGCGCTCGATGACGGTCAACTTGAAATCGCGAGTTAGTGCCATGGTGCTCATTTCCTTTTGCGAGGTGATTCTTTGCGAGGCAGCGCCGAGTGCCTGACTGCAGCCTTGCGAGATCCCAGTTCCCGTCGGAAACTGCACACGGTCCCTGAACCTTGGTTGGTTTGGGTCCGGATTGGCGCGTGAGCAGCGTATCCGCTCATCGCTCTGGTGCCTTGTGCCCGTTTGCGAGATTGGTTCTGGTCGTGGATGACTGCACATTTTGGTGAGCTTAGCTTCCCGCTGGAGAGGTTTATCCGTGCCTATCTCGACCCGGCTCACGCGCTTTCCTTCTTGAGGACTCGTGCAGAAGGTGTTCGGTGAAAGCTTTGACCATTTCGGATCCACGGGCGGCATTCGTAGATATTGGTAGCGAGCGGATGCATGTGTCGGTTGCCGGCGGCGAGCCGGCCATTTTTGGGACAGAGCCATTTTTGGGACAGCGACGGCGCAGTTGCACGCGTTGCGGGACTGGCACCGGGAAGTGCACAGAGCGGAAAGCGCCGTCGCAGGGTCAAATGCAAACGCAATCGGATAGGCCGCATATTTTGCGTAATGGCCCGAAGCTTGGCCCGCAGCAAGAACATTGCGCTTGGCGCGTTCTATCGACGCCTATCCGCCCGCCGCGGAGGGCTGGTCGCCAACACCGCACTGGCGCGAAAGCTGGCAGCGCTGTTCTGGAGAGTCATGGTCAAGGGTATCGAGTTTGTCGAAGAGGGCCTCGCTCGCTACGAGGAAAAGGTACTTCAGACCAAGGAAAGATCTCTCAAACGACTTGCTAGACAGCTCGGCCGAGAGCTCATGCCCCTTCCGAGCGTCGCCGAGTCCTCAATATGAGGCAACATCAAAATCAATGACTTACGGTATGGGTTCATGGAGAGATCTTGAGTCCCCGCCGGAAACCTGCAAACGGCCCCAAGAACCTCCAAGCCGTCATTGCGAGGTGCGCTACGCGACGGCGTCGTGCGCCGTGGCAACTAAGGGACGTTCATCCATCCGCGACAACGTCCCTCGATTGCCGCGGTCTTCGGCGCTTTTCGCGTCGAAGACCTCGCAATGACGAATCATTGAGTTATGCGAGTGGTTCATCAAAAAATCCCAGTTCACATCGGAAACCAACAAAGCCAGGGACAACGAAGCCAGGGACAGCCATTTTCCTGCCAGTTCGGTCAGCCGTATAGAAAAGCCAAGGACAGCCATTTTCTGCCAGTTAGGTCAGCCGTATAGATGTCTGGATGGCCGACGGGTGCGTCTTGCGGCGGATCAAGTTGACGCGTAGCCAACGCGCCCAGGCGCCAGCGGCGCCAAAAATCGCCGGTGCGCTTCACTCACCGGGCAGCGGGCAGCTTGCGGGCGTAGCCGATGCCCTTCATCCAGCGTTGGCGGGCGGCTTGGGCACGGGCGATCAGGGCTTCCACGCTGCCGACAATGCGCCAATAGCCGCAGCCGATGCCTTT
>Ga0209181_10011810_pt1 | contig 11131 bp, 8 predicted proteins | sample MAT05_FD_187208 | JGI IMG/M metagenome (GOLD analysis project Ga0209181, IMG submission 187208) | Freshwater microbial communities from Lake Fryxell liftoff mats and glacier meltwater in Antarctica - MAT-05 (SPAdes) (version 2) | ecosystem: Environmental > Aquatic > Freshwater > Ice > Liftoff... | reverse complement strand
CGCGCCTGCACACCGCGCGCAGCCGCAACGATCAGGTGGCGACCGATATGCGCCTGTGGACCCGCGGCGCCTGCGCGGCGACCGGCGTTCGCGTCGACCGCTTCATCGCCGTGCTCGCCGCGCGCGCGGCCGGCACGCTCGACGTGCTGATGCCGGGCTACACGCATCTGCAGCGCGCGCAGCCAGTGCGGCTCGCTCACCATCTGCTCGCGTGGTGCGAGATGCTCGATCGCGATCGCGGCCGCCTCGACGACGCCGCCAAGCGCATGAACGAGTCGCCGCTCGGCTCGGGCGCGCTGGCCACGACGACGTTCCCGATCGATCGCGCGATGACCGCACACGCGCTCGGCTTCGAGCGTCCCGCGCGCAACTCGCTCGACGCGACCGGCGACCGCGACTTCTTGGTCGAGGCGGTGGCCGCGCTGGCGATGACCGCGGTGCATCTCTCACGCATCGGCGAGGAGCTCGTGCTGTGGAGCACGCAAGAGTTCGGCTTCGTACAGATGAGCGACGCCTTCACCACCGGCTCGTCGATGATGCCGCAGAAAAAGAACCCGGACATGGCGGAGCTCGTGCGCGGCAAGACCGGCCGCGTCATCGGCGATCTCGTCGCGCTCTTGGTCCTGCTCAAAGGTCTGCCGCTCGCCTACAACCGCGATTTGCAAGAGGACAAGCCGCCCGTGTTCGACGCGTTCGACACGGTCGACGCCTCGCTCGACGTGCTCGCCGGCGCGCTCGCGCACGCGCACTTCGACGCCCGCCGCATGCGCGCAGCGCTACGCGAAGGCTTCGTCGACGCGACCGAAATCGCCGACTATCTCGCAGCGCGCGGCGTCCCGTTTCGCGAAGCACACCACGTCTCCGGCAGGCTGGTTCGGAAGGCGATGGCGCACCGCAAGACGCTCGGCGAACTCACGCTGGAGGAGCTTCGCGCGGAGCATCCAGGCTTTGACGAGGACATCTTTCACGCGCTCGATCCGGACGTCATCGTCGAGCGCCGTGACATACCCGGCGGCCCCGCGCGGCGGCAGGTCGTCGCTGCGCTCGACGAGCTGCGGCAGCGCCTCGCAGCGCGCGGCACCGACGTCGAGCGCGTCGCTGCGGAGCACGGCATCGCCGAGCCGTCGTTCGGAGGTCCGGCGTGAGCGACGTCCCCGCGTCCGCGCACTTTGTACGCGATGCAGCGGGCGAGCTCTGCGTCGACGGCGTCAGCTTGTTGGCGATCGCGGACTCCGTCGGCACGCCCGCGTACGTCTACAGCGGCGCTGCGCTCGAGGCCGCGTTTCATCGCATCGATCAGGCGCTCCGCGGCGTGCCACATCTCGTCGCCTACGCGGTGAAGGCCAATGGCAACCTCGCCGTGCTCGCGCATCTCGCGCGACTCGGCGCCGGCTGCGACATCGTCTCGGGCGGCGAGCTGGCGCGCGCGCTGCGTGCCGGCGTCGCGCCGTCGAAGATCGTGTTCAGCGGCGTCGGCAAGACGGCGGTCGAGATCGAGGCCGCGCTCACCGCCCAGATCCGCGCGATCCACGTCGAGAGCGTCGCTGAGCTCGACCTCGTCGAGCGCGTCGCGGCGCGCCTCGGTGCGCCTGCGCCGATCGCGCTGCGAGTGAATCCGAACGTCGATCCCGAGACGCATCCATATATCGCGACCGGCCTACACGACACGAAGTTCGGGCTCGAGCTCGACGTCGCGCGCGCGCTGCTTCCGCGCATCCTCGGCAGCGCGCACCTCGTGCTCGAGGGTGTCGCTTGCCACATCGGCTCGCAGCTGCACTCGGCCGTGCCGCTCGGTGAAGCGGTCGAGATCGTCGCGCGCTTCGCTCTCGAGTGCATCGCAGCAGGCGCGCCGCTGCGCACCCTCGACGCCGGCGGTGGCTGGCCGATCGCCTACGGCGACGAAGAGTCCGACGCAGATCCATGGAGCGCGTTTGGCGCCGCGATCCGCGCCGGCATCGAGCGCGCAGGCGCAGCGAAGCTCGGTCTCGAGGTCGTCGTCGAGAACGGCCGCGCGCTCGTCGGCGACGCGGGCGTGCTGCTCGCGCGGGTGCTCCACGTGAAGCCGCAGTCGACGAAGACGTTCGTCGTGCTCGACGCCGCGATGACCGAGCTGATCCGTCCGGCGCTCTATGGCGCGTACCACGCGATCGTGCCGGTGCGCGCCCCCGCCGCCGAGGCCGCGCTGCGCGTCGTCGACGTCGTCGGGCCGGTGTGCGAGACGGGCGACTTCCTCGCGCTCGATCGCGCGCTGCCGCCGCTCTCGGCCGGCGACCTCGTCGCGATCCGCGGCGCCGGCGCGTACGGCATGAGCATGTCGAGCCAGTACAACGCGCGACCACGAGCGCCCGAAGTGCTGGTCGACGGCGGGGCGTTCCGCCTCGTACGTGCGCGCGAGACCATCGAGGACCTGATGCGCGGCGAGACCCTTTAGCAGCTGTTGCACCAGCGCCCGATCCGAGCGCTCGACTCCTCGCACCGCATCGGCTGCTAGCGCTCTAGGTCCGTGTCGGCCGCGGCGCGAGAATGCGGGTAACCGCAGCGCATGTTCCCTCGTACAGTGCCCTACCCACGCGATCGACGGCGTCTGCCTGATTGCCGCACTGGCTGAGCCCCCCGCTCAGCGGAGAACTCCTCTCGATGGCCGCTCGCGTCCTCTCGCTCCTCGCCCGCGGTCTGCCGCTCGCCTCGCCGATCGTGCAGATCGAGGCGTTGCGTCGTCTCCCGGGATTGCCTGCATTCGAACAGACGCTCGCCGCGCACGGCGTTGCGCCGCTGCACGCGCGGGCGCCCGGCATCATGCAGCTGAACGTCGGCAAGATGTGCAATCAGACGTGTCGTCACTGCCACGTCGACGCCGGCCCCGATCGACGCGAAGTGATGACCCGCGAGACCATGGAGCAGTGCCTGCGCGCGCTCGCATCGACGGCGATCCCGGTGGTCGACATCACCGGCGGCGCGCCGGAGATGAACCCGAACTTTCGCTGGCTGGTCGAGCAAGTGCGCGCGCTCGGCCGACACGTCATCGATCGCTGCAACCTCACGATCCTCGAGACACCGACGCACCGCGACCTGCCCGATTTCTTCGCGCAGCATCAGGTCGAGGTCGTTTGCTCGCTGCCGCACTATCGTCAGCCGAACACCGATCGCCAGCGCGGTGACGGCGTGTTCGAGACCTCGGTGCGCGTGATGAAACGCCTCAACGCCGTCGGCTATGGCCAGGGTGGACCGCTCCGCCTGGCGCTCGTGAGCAACCCCGTCGGCGCGTTCTTGCCGGGCGGGCAGGCTTCACTCGAGGCGGAGTGGAAGCGCGAGATGAAGCGCCTCCACGACGTCGACTTCGACGCGCTCTACACGATCACCAATATGCCCATCAGCCGCTATCTCGAGTGGCTCGAGGAAGCGCAACAGCTCGCCCCGTACATGGAAAAGCTGCTCAGCGCGTTCAACCCCGCTGCGGCCGCAGGCGTGATGTGCCTCGACACGATCAGCGTCGGCTGGGACGGCGTCCTCTACGACTGCGACTTCAATCAGCAGCTCGAGATACCCGTCAGCGCCGCTGCGCCGCGACACATCCGCGACTTCGACGCCGCGCAGCTCATCGGCCGAGAGATCGCAGTCGCGCGGCACTGCTACGGCTGCACCGCCGGCGCCGGCTCGTCGTGCGGTGGCGCGACGGCGTGAGCGTCGCCGCCTTCGAGTCTGGTCGCATCGTCGGCAAGCTGGTTCTCCCTGCGTGAGCAGGTCGCACGCAGACGGTGATGCGCGCGCGTAGCCACCGTGAGACCCTGAGACCGCAATGGCGCAAGCACAGCCACCAGCCGCTGCGATCGGCGACCTCAGCGGACAGGTGATCGGTGGCCGCTATCGCCTCGGCGCGCAGCTCGGCCAAGGCGGTATGGGCGTGGTGTACGCGGCGGTGCAAGAGAGCCTGGCGCGGCCCGTGGCGCTCAAGGTCCTGCAGCCGGTGCTCGCGCAGAACGCTGACTCGCTCCTGCGCTTCAAGGCGGAGGCGGAGCGCGCAGGCCGCCTCGCGCATCCGCACATCGTGCAGATCCTCGACTTCGGTCACGAGCCGAGCACGTCGGCGTGGATTGCGATGGAGCTTTTGCGTGGCGAGTCGCTCGGCGCCCGCATCGATCGCGGTGGGATCTCGGAGGCGGAGGTCGTCCGCATCGCGAGGGAGACGCTCTCCGCGCTCGAGGCAGCGCACGGTGCGAACCTCGTCCACCGCGACCTAAAGCCCGACAACATCTTCCTCGCCGACGTGCCGGGCATCGGGACGAGCGTGAAGGTGCTCGACTTCGGCATCGCGAAGCTCCTCGACGGCGACGCCGCGAGCAAGCTCACCGCGACTGGCATGCTCATCGGGACGCCGCTCTACATGGCGCCAGAACAAGCCCGTGGCGACGACATCGATCAGCGCGCCGATCTCTACGCGCTCGGTGCCGTGCTCTACGAGACGCTCACCGGGCGACCGCCGTTCATCGGCAAGAACTATCACGCGCTGCTCTTCTCGGTGCTGAGCGAGACGCCGAAGCCGATCGCGACCTACCGCCCGGACATCTCGCCGGCGCTGGCACAGGTGATCGCGCGCGCGATGGCGAAGCTCCCGAGCGAACGCTGGCAGAGCGCGCACGAGATGGCCGAGGCACTCCGAGCCGTTCAACCAAGCGAGCAAGTGCCGACGATTCCCGCGGCGAACCGCGAGGCGATGGGGACGGCGCCGACGATGGCGACGCCCGCACCGCTCGACGCGACGACACCCGCGCTCGGTGGATCGAACGCGGGCGTGCTCGCCGCGCCGTCGAGCCCACCCAGCGACGCAGCGCCGCGCTCGATTCCGGCGACGCGGAGCGAGCCGTTCATCGCGTCACGCACCGAGCCGATTGCGACAGCGCCAATCGCCGCATCGCGCGCTGCGCCCATCGCAGCGCCGCCAAAGGAGGCCTTTCGCTGGCGATTGTTCGCGATCGCGGGTGGAGTGATGGCATCGGTGGCGCTCGCGTTCGTCGGCGGGCAGATGATCGCGAATCCCAACGTGCAGCTGGCTTCCGCGCCGTCGATGCCGGCGCCATCGACGACGCTCACGCCGCTCACAGCCTCGCCCTCGCCGTCCGTGCCACCGGCAACAACGAGGGGCGACTCGCCCACCCCGCTCGCGCCGCCGGCCGCACCAAGTCCTCAGGCGGCTGACCGAGCAGAACAGAGCGACCGGATCGCTGATGGCCGAAGCCTCGACGCGCCGTCCCCGCGCATCGGCGCGCGCTCCCCACGCGTCGGCGCGCCATCCCCGCGCGGCGGCGGGCAGGCAGCGGCCGCGAGACCGACCCCTCCGAGCGCGATCGTCCGATTCAGCGGAGGCGCGTACCCGGGCCTCCCGGACACGACGACGCTGCGCGCTTCCATGGATGCCGCGGGCGGCTGGTCAGCGTGCTGGCCGCATGACGTACCCGCGCCGATCGTCAACCAGGGGCGCTACTTCGATGTCGACGTCGCGGCCGATGGACACGTGCTCTCCGCTGCGGTGAGCGCCAACAACGAAGAACCGCTCGCGTTCTCGTCCTGCGTCGTGGGCAAGCTGCGCCGCCTCGACTTCGGTCCGACGACGGACGGCGAGGTAGCGCACGTCCAAGTCGGCGTCTCCATCAGGCCGCCGTGAGCTCGCGCTCCACGCGACGTTCGATGACCGAACAGCGGATGGAGATGTGTCGACTCAGCCTGAGGGCACGCCGCGACACTCGATGATCTGCGCTTCGACGGCCGCGTACGCCGCGCGGTCGAGGTGCGCCGCGAAGCGCTGGCGCGCTCGGCACATGGAGACTGTGCGCGCGTCGCCGGCGCGAAGAGCGGCGGGTACATCGAGGTGGAGCGTGGGAACATCGCCGCTCGCGCAGACGAGATCGGTGGCGCCGCTCGGCACGATCGGAGTGCCGTCGTCGCAGCGGTATTGGACGAAGGCAGAGCGCGCGTTGGGGTCGATGGGGCGATAGCCTTCGAGCGGCGCAGAGTCGCGAAATAGATACATCGTCGTGTAAAAGCCGCTGCCATCCGTGCCACGACGGAGCCCGCCATCGAGTCCATCACCACGCGCAGAGGCCAATCGCTCGCCGCGCGCGTGCGCGTGGCAACCCGCACATTCGAGGAGGCCGCTGTACCGCGCCTTGGCAGCGTCGTCCGGCGGCCGATGACGTCCGGCAAAGCCGAGACCATGCGCGAACGCGGCCTCAAAGGTCGCGCGAACGCCGGCAGTCGTGCCAGACGAGCCGCTCGTAGCGCTGCCACGCGGCCAGGTGACGCCGAAGACGCGATTGTCCGACGGACCCTCGGGGCGAAACGCGCGGAAGCGCTCGGCACCGCGCGCGAGGATCTCCGTACCGCGCACGTCAGCGACGACTTGTCGGCCGCCGATCGTCACATAATCGACGCGGTCGGCGCGGGTACCCGGCGGAAACTTCAGACGCACCAATCCGTCGCTTCGTGCCGGCGCGAGCTCGATAGTCTGCCCGGGCGGCAGGTGAACGAACACGCGTGTGCGCAATCGACCGCCCGTGCTCTCCGGGAGCGCGATGGGTGGGACCAGCTCGATGTCCGCAGCGCGACGCCAGAAGTCGCGTCCGTGAGGCAGCCATTCGGTGCCGGCGGGCGGATGTATCGCTACGACTTCTTGCCGTGCGGCCGCAACTCGGTATGTCGCCGCCGCAGTGAGCGCGACGCCCGCGAACAGCGCGAGCATGACGTGACGTCTCGAGAGAGGCACGCGAGGGGGTTCGCGCATGGCATCCGAAGTGTGACCGACGAATTCATGTAACGCCTCGCCCCGAAGCCGCGAATGGCGTCCGGAGGAATGACTTCATGACGAAAGAACGTTCGATGCGCGCGATGGTCGAGACGATGCTTCTTGCGGGCAGCTTGCTGGTGGTGGGCACTGCCGTGGCGGGTTGCGGCGACGACGACGCCGGCGATGTGACGCCGATGGCCGATGCGGGCTGCCCTGCTGTGGATTCCGGCTGTCCGGCGGCGGACGCAGGCTGCCCGGCTGGTTGCCCGGCCGCAGACGCAGGCTGCCCGGCTGGTTGCCCGGCCGCCGACGCAGGCTGCCCGGCTGGTTGCCCGGCCGCAGACGCGGGTTGCCCGGCTGGTTGCCCGGCCGCAGACGCGGGCTGCCCGGCTGGCTGCCCGGCGCCGGACGCGGGCTGCGCCTGAGAGCGTGATGAGCCTGTCTGGCGTTGGGATCGGACTGCGTCGGCCGCACTTCGATGCGCTGGCCGACACCCAGCGCCAGATCGACTGGCTCGAGGTGATCGCGGAGAACTATGTGGGCGTCGACGGCAGCGCGCGACGCATCCTCGATGTGTGTCGCGAGCGTTGGCCAGTGGCACCGCATGGAGTCTCGGCCTCGCTCGGCGGCCCGACGCCGTTGGATGAGAGCTGGGCGCGTGCCTGCGGCGCGCTCACGCGATTGCTCGATGCGCCGTTCTATACCGAGCACGCGTGTTGGAGCGCGCTCGATGGCTGGTATTCGCACGACTTGCTTCCGTTGCCATTTAACGAGGCTGCCGCCGAACATCTCGGCCGCCGTGCGCGAGCGTTCGCGCAATATGCCGAGCGGCCGTTGTTGCTCGAGAACGTCACGTATTACGCGACGATGCCCGGCTCCCGTTGGTCGGAGGGACAGTTCCTCTCGCACGCGCTCGCGGTCGCCGATGCGGGGTTGTTGCTCGACGTCAACAACGTCTATGTGAATGCGGTGAATCACGACGAGGACCCGCTCGCCGTGCTCGAAGCACTGCCACTCTCGCGCGTGCGGCAGATCCACGTCGCGGGTCACCGCCGCGAGGGCGATCTACTTCTCGACGATCACGGTTCAGCCGTCTCGGCGCCGGTCGTCGCCCTGCTCGAGGCGGCGATACTTCGCGTCGGGGCAGTACCCGTATTGCTCGAGTGGGACCACGGCGTTCCGCCGCTCGACGTGCTCCTCGACGAGGCCGATCGCCTGCGCGCGATCGTCGACGCGGCGCTGAGCACCCGCGCTCTCGCGACACAGCCGCTGATCGCGAACGCGCCACACGGGACTACGCGCGATGCGTGAGCTCGACGACTTCTTCGCGCTGATGGGCAAGGTGGTCCGCGAAGGTGACGATGGCGCAGGGCTCGCCGCGCACCTCGGCGAGAGCCGCTCCGGTCGCGCGCGCGTCGCGCGCTACGGTGAGCTCGTGCGCCGGCAACACGTCGAAGCGCTCGAGAACTTCTATCCCGTGCTGGTCGCTGTGCTCGCATGTGAGCACGACGGTCTGTGGGCAGTCCTGCGCGACGCGTGGCTCGCATTGCACATCTCGCCCTCGCGGCATCCGAGCGGTATTTCGTTGGCGTTCGCGCAGTGGCTCTCGGCTCCGGACGTGTCGAGTTCGGTCGCGCAGAGAAGCGTTCCGCTCTGGGCGCCAGAGCTGGCGGAGCTCGCGTGCATGCAATATCAGGTCGCCATCGGCTCGCCGTCTCCGCTCGGCGTCGCGCGCGTCGGTTCGTTCACGCACGACGTCATTGCGACTCTCCGCTCCAACGTGTCTGTACCGCGCCGAATCGCGTTGCCGCGTTCGCAGCCGAGCTACGTGCTGGTCTTTCCGGACACTGTCACGCTTGGTGCGCGCACCAGCCGACTCAGCGCCATCGAGGTGGCTGTGCTGGCGTGGTTCGCGGGTGAGGTCGATGGACCGATGCTCGAACAGCTGGGGATCAGCGTGCCGCTGCGCGACGCTACGCTGACCCAACTCCGCCCCAAACTAGGCGTCGCGCGCGTTGCGTAGGCGCTGCGGTACTACCATCGCACTGCCCGCGTCACTACGTGGTGGCGGCGGCGATCCGCCATCGGTCGACGAGCAGCCCGGCGCAGAACGCAATCAAGACGCCGCCGCCGTGAAACAACAGCCCATGCGCGACATCGTGTGAAGGGCACGTGATCGCCAGCATTGCGGCGCCCGTCACCGCTGCAGCGCCGGCGGTGGTCGCGGCGCCGTGAATGCCGGTCTGCCCGAAACGCCTCAGAACGATGCTCGCGGCGATCAGCGGAAATAGCGCGAAGACGAGCTCGACGATGGTGCACTTGATGCCGAGAGACGCGCGGAGGACGCCGAAGCCGTCCGCGTCCGCGAGCGACAACACGAGCACGAGCGTCGCCTGAACGCTGAACATCGCGAGCGTCGTGCGCGGGCTGCGCGCGCGCCAGCCGATGGCCGCCGTGAGGAGCGCGGCGCCGATCGCCAGCGCGACCAGCGGGACGTTGGGCGCGCTCAAGATCGACGGCTCGAGCGAGACTTCGAGCGCAGCGAGCGCCGGCACGAGCAGCAGCGGCCAGAGGGGCGCACGTCGCGGCGGCGCTGCGACAGCTGACGGCGCTGCGACAGCGGACGGCGGTTGCCACGGCGCGCCCATCGACACGAGCAGCTGACTCTCGATTTGCGCGAGCGCGCTGGGATCGAGCGCTTTGGCGGAATCATCGACGTCCCGCGCGCTCGCAGCGTCGAGCATCGTCAGCGTCGCCTCTGCGGCGGCGAGCGCGTCGCGGCAGAGCTCGCATCGCGCGGTGTGAGCTCGCGTGCGCTCGACGTCCTCACCGGGCTCGCCGAGGGCGAGCGCGAATACGGACTCGTCACTGGCGTGCGGATCGAGGATTTCCGTCATGACGAGCCTTCATCCCGCGCGTGCGCCGCGAGCGCATCGCGCAGGACAGCGTAGGCGCGAAATGCCCGCACGCGAACCGCAGTGGGCTCGAGCCCGAGCACGGCGCCGATCTCGACGAACGTGAGACCCTCGAAGCGATGGAGGTGCACGACGACGCGCTGACCCTCCGGCAACGCAGCCACCGCAGCGCGCACGTTTCCCTCGACGCCGCGCGCGTCGAGCGCAGCCTCGGGGTCGAGCGCGTCGTCCGCTGCAGCTTCGAGCTGGTCGATGTTGGCGCTCTCCTGCATCCGGTAGAGCGAGCGGAGGAGGTCAGCGCGCACCCGCGCCGCGATCGTGAAGATCCACGGCCGCACTCGCTGCGCGGGCTCGAACGAGCTCCGCGATGCATGCACGCGAAGAAACGTGTTCTGCACCAGATCGAGGCGTGTCGCCTCACTCTGAAACGAGCGTGCGAAGAATGCGTCGAGGCGCGGCGCGAGCCTGGCGAACAATGCACGGAAGGCGCGACCGTCACCGCCCACATAGGCGTTCATCAGTGCCCTCTCCTCTTCGTCATCACTGCCCATCTCTTCGCTGCCGACGTCCTTTCCGTTACGGAGTTGTCGTAACACGTTGCGCGCCGCGGACGAACGCTCGCCCATGCGACTCTCGAACTTTCCATCACGCCGCCACGCCGCACTCGCGATCTCTGTCATCTTTTCTTCCGCGATCGGCGCTTGCGGAGACGCGAGCGTCCCGCCTGCAGCGCCGAGCGACGCAGGGGCCGTCGGCGCCGAGACCGGAGCGCCGGACGCTGGCGGCTTCTCGACGCCGAGCGATGGACCACCGGCCGACTCCGCAGAGTTCGCGAGTTGGTTGGCCGGAGGCGCATACCTCGCGTGGAACTGTCAGCCAGAGCCGCACCCTGCGCGCTCGCCGTCGCCGCACGGGATGAACCGGATTTGCCAGAACTCGATCGCCGATGGCGCGTTCACCACGACTGGGAGCTACCCGCCCGGCGCTGCGTGGGTGAAGGAGCAATACGACGGAACTGGTGCGGTCTTCGCCATCGAGATCTCGCGCCGCGAGAGCAGCGCTACGGGCGCCGGGGCATGGCGATTCTGGCGCGGACAAGGCGCTGGCTACGCCGCGGTGACGCAGGATGCGCTCGCACAGCCGTTCTGCTCGGGCTGCCACACGCGAGGCGACCGAGACTTCGTCTTCTCTGGCTTTGCGCCGGCTACGGCACCCTGACCCTCGGTGACAGCTCTACCCGCGCCGGCGCGAAGGGCGATGTGCGCAGCAGCGCCCCGCGAAGCAGCCAGCCGGCGTTGAGCTTGGCGATCCCCTTCAGAGGCGCGGCTGCTTCACGCCACAGACTCGCCCGCCGAAGCGTCTTCGCTCGCCGCCCACAGCGCTTTGCGCTGCGTCTCCATGCGGCTCACCGCTGCGACGAGCCGCACGCTCGACATGG
>Ga0209181_10011809_pt1 | contig 11132 bp, 10 predicted proteins | sample MAT05_FD_187208 | JGI IMG/M metagenome (GOLD analysis project Ga0209181, IMG submission 187208) | Freshwater microbial communities from Lake Fryxell liftoff mats and glacier meltwater in Antarctica - MAT-05 (SPAdes) (version 2) | ecosystem: Environmental > Aquatic > Freshwater > Ice > Liftoff... | reverse complement strand
TGCATATCAGCGAAGGATTTTTACCTTGGGCGCACTCATTGGGTTGGACGGCAGGGGCGCAGACGGGGGAAGTAGCAGGCTCCATCCTCGCTCGTTTCGCCCCTCAATTCGCCTCCGCTATCCGTAGATTCAACAACGATGTTCGCTTGGTGAACGGCCAAGCCCTGACTATCGGCAACTCGCTCGCGCAAAGCGCCGTGCACCGAAGTCTGAGCGGCGGCGCTTCCGCCCCAAAGACCGACGACCGCGAGAAAGAGCAGAACGGATCGCCGCAAGCCCATCATGATAGTGACAAGACAATATCACAAGAGCAGACCGCGATCGAGAGATTTTGATATTGCCTTATCATTATCTAATAGAGTATGCTTATCGTACCGGTGAAGGGAGCAACCCCTTCCGCCGGACTTGATTGAAAAAGGAATTTCAAACATGATCAATAAGACAACTTTCACCCGTAAGATGGCCCTACGCGCGATGCTAGTCGCGGCCGTGGGCTTGTTTGGAGCCGGCGTGGCTAACGCCGGTTGTCCGGACAAGGGAGTCATCAGCCGAGTGCTCTATGGCAGCAAGGAGCAGGTGTTGAAAGAGGTTCATAAGCTGAATGAACCGCTCGGCGCGAAACGCGTATATATGATGATTCTCGAATCGGCGGATGCCGCCGAGATCGTCTATTTCGAGAACGACCAATTCAGCGGATCGACCAAGATCGCCTGGAAAGGCCGCACTGCCTCGGACCTCCGTGCCCAACTGGACAAGATCATCCTCGAAAGCCGTGGTAAGGAGTGCGCTGGCGAGGAAGCCAAGCAGCTCATTCTCGGCCTAAAGAAGAACGTGACGGTGGAAAAAGTCCCCGCGCCGACGACGCTTTCCGCCGCATTCATCGCAACGCTCGATACCCAAGCGGCTGGCTACTACCGCGCCACCATCGTTTGCCCGTGTGAATAGCACTTGTCTGCGGGGTGCGACCGGGCACCCCGCCTTTTTCCTCTCGAACTTTGGAATCAATTGAATGATAAAGCCGGTTACACTCCTGGCGTGCTTGTGCGCCGCTGCATTCGCCCAACAAGACAGTAGCAGTCTGCACGGTACGGTCCGGGATCCGCAGTTGCGCGCTGTCCCGTCCGCTGTCGTCACGCTGACCCGAGCCGGATCGCTGTGGACGCGAACCGCTACTACTGGCCCCGATGGCGGGTACCACTTTCCCCAAGTTCCTCCCGGCACGTTTAGGGTTCGCGTCGCGGCGAGTGGCTTCCGAGAATTGGAGCAGAGAGCAGTTCGCCTTGCAGTCCGCCAGCCCGTCACGTTCGACGCCGTTCTCTCTCTGGGCGGTACCATCGAAAGCATTTCGGTGGAGGGTGCCACCTCTCGGCTCAATACGCAGGACGCTACCCTGGGCAACGGCTTTACGTCAGAACAGATTGTGCAACTTCCGCTTGAAGCACGCAACGTGACGGACTTGTTGAGCCTGCAACCGGGCGTGGTTTACCTCGGCCAGAACAGCCCCACACGCACCGTAAATTTTGGTGAAAACGACCCCGATTCCCGGAATGGCGCGGTGAACGGGGCGCGCAGCGATCAATCGAACGTCACCCTGGACGGCGTTGATGTGAACGACCCGCTCACCGGATTCGCCTTCAACAGCGGGGTCCGGGTCTTGACTGAGGCGGTGGAGGAGTTCCGGGTGGTTACGGCGGTTCCGGGGGCTGATCTTGGTCGCTCCTCTGGCGCACAGATAACGCTCGTTTCTAAAGGTGGCACCAACGAGTTCCATGGTTCGCTTTTTGAATCGCACCGGAACACCGTCACCTCCGCCAACGACTTCTTCAACAACGCCAGTGGCACTCCGCGCCCCAAACTTTTGCGGAACGTCTTCGGCGGTGCCGCCGGAGGCCCCGCCATCAAGAACCGGACCTTCTGGTTTGGCAGCTACGAAGGCCGCCGCGACGCGAGCGAAGGTACAGTTCTGCGCACGGTTCCGCTCGAAAGTTATCGGAACGGATCCATCGGATACCGCAATCGAGACAACGCCATTACCTACCTGCCGCCCAGCAGGCTACGTGAACTCGATCCTGCCGGGCGCGGCGTGAACGAGGCGGCGCTCAATGCGATCCGGCAATTCCCACTCCCGAACGACCTTCGCTCCGCTGGAGACGGCATCAACTTCGGCGGTTTCCGTTTCAACTCTCCCGTGAAGAGTTGGCTCAATACGTATACGGCTCGGGTCGACCATCAGATGAGTTCCCGGCACCAACTGTTCGTGCGCGGCAACCTGCAGCATGATCGCAGTGAAGAAGCGCAGTATTTGCCGGGCCAAACCGGTGTCGCCCGGCTTAACCGGAGCCGGGGTGTTGCAGTGGGAGTCAACTCCACGCTTTCGCCCGGTGTCCTCAACGCTTTCCGCTACGGAGCCACGCGCATCGACCTTGACACGCAAGGGACGTTGGTGGGCAACCGCCAAAGCTTTGCGACCCTTGGCGGGCTTACCGGCGCTGTCCGCGGCCGTTCGCGCGCCGACGTGACGCACAACTTCGTGGATGATCTCACGAGGCAAGCGGGCCGCCACACGGTCGCGGCGGGAGTCAACATCCGTCTCATCCGCGCTCGCCGCGCGACCGATGTCTCTTATGCTTCGCTTGTCCCGAACGCGGTTTACCTGCGTGGGGCCGGCGCCAGCATCGTGCCTGCCGACATGAACTCCAACTTCCAGGCCGCCTATATCTCGGCCGCCCTGAATGTAATGGGGGTCCTGTCGCAAGCGCAATCTATTTACAGCTACGACCGCAACGGCCAGTTGCTCCCCATCGGCCAGTCCACGATCCGGCGCTACAACACGGACGAATATGAAGGGTACCTTCAGGATTCTTGGCGAATCCGGCCCAATCTCACGGTCAACGTGGGGCTCCGGTACTCCATCGCCGCGCCCATCCGCGAACGGGACGGCAATCAGGTGGCACCAACCGTGGTTCTGAGTGACTACTTTGAACAGCGCACCCAGGCTGCCGCGGCTGGCCGGCCGCAAAGCGCACTGGCCCCGTTTCAATTCGATCTAGCGGGACCGGCTAATGGGCGGGACTCCATCTACCGCGTGGACCGGAACAACTTCGCGCCGCGCTTCTCGGTGGCTTGGTCACCGGGCTCTTCTCGAAAGTCTTCGCTCCGGGGCGGACTCAGCATTCTACATGACCGGGCAGGCAGTACTGCATCGGTTCTCTACGGCACCTATGATTTTGGATTCACAACCTCGCTCATTCATGGCACCGGCTCCCTCGACCTCGATACCATTCCGCGCTTCACTGGCACGGACAAGCTGCCAGCCGGGCTGTTGCTGCCCCCGCCTAAATTCGGCTTTCCTTTCCAACCTACCGGCAACGGCCAACCAGGCGGCTTAGCGATTGGGTTCGCTCCCGACGCCAAACTGACGACACCTTACATCTATGCTTTTGATGCTTCGTGGCAGCACGAACTTAGGCGCAACTTAACTATTGAAGCCGCCTACGTGGGCCGTGTTTCCCGGAACTTACTGGCACTCTTTGATGTCACAATGCCAGTGAACCTGGCTGATCCGGCATCGCAATCAACTTACTTCCAGGCGGCCCAACAGTTAGTGCGGAATGGCAACGCGCCCGCGCAAGGCGTCGGCAATATTGCTTACTGGGAGAATGTGTTTCCCGCTCTTGGGCAAACCGTCGCTCAGATGACGAGCCGGTACGGAGCGAATTTCACGCGGGTCAATCCCGGCCTAGCTCCCGAAACGCGATTGAGCGCCACTCAGGTCGCGCACTACTTATATAACCAGGTTCCGGGTGTACGCTACACCACGGTCCTGTCCAACCTTGACACCCAGTGCGTGCCCGCGTGTAGTAAGTTCGGCCGCTTCGCTTTCTTCAACGACCAGTTCAACTCGTTGAGCGGTTGGCGTTCGGTGGCCCCGGCCAGTTACCATGCCCTGCAGGTGATCGTTCGGAAAAGGTTCGCCAGCGGAACCCACTTCGATTTCAACTACACGTTGAGCCGCGCCTACGATTGGTCCTCCGGCACCGAACGCAGCGACGTATTCCAGGATTCAGCGGTGATCAATTCCTACGCTCCCGATCAGATGTGGGGCCCATCCTCCTTTGACCTTCGCCATCAAGGCAATGCCAACTGGATCGCCGAACTTCCCTTCGGACGGGGCAAGCGTTTCGGTGCCCACCTGCCCGGCTACGCCAATGCCGTGCTCGGCGGCTGGCAGATCGCGGGCATTGGCCGCTGGACTTCCGGCTTCGCCACCAACGTGGTCGCTGATACCGCCCGCGCTACCAACCCATACGTCCGCGGCTTTCGGACACCCATCGGCGAAACGCCGGAGACCCAAAACGTTAAAAACGCGTCGGGAATAGGCGGGCCCAATCTTTTCGCGGATCCAGTCGCCGCATTCGCGCAGTTCGGAATGACGCTGCCAGGGGAAACAGGACCTCGCAACAACCTACGCGGGCAGGGCCTATTCGGCATCGACTTCGGAGTCAGCAAAAAAATCGTAATGCCGTGGAGTGAAGGGCACCACATTGCCTTCCGCTGGGAAGTCTTTAACGCCACCAACTCGGTCCGTTTCGATGCGGGCGGAGCGTTGAATGGCCGTCCGATCAGCTTGACCGATCAATCGCCAGCGACCTTCGGCCGTTACACGGCCACCCTCGTCCCGCCGCGGGTAATTCAGTTTCTGCTGCGCTACCAGTTTTAGACGGTAGCCTTGATAATCGCCTCACGGAAGGCTGCCTCGGACTGAATATCGTCCAAGCGGCCTGCCGGATGCCCCTTCGCGTTAATCACGATAGTGGCCGGGTAGGATCGAACGGAGAAGTGCTCAACCACGCCGCGTGCCGGATCGTGCAAGACGGGTACCCGTAGTCTCGTCTTTTCGCGGAAGGCGGCCGTCTCGGCAATGGTCTCGGCCGTGATAGCGTACAGCGTGCAGCGCCCTTCAGCGTGAATGCTTTCGAGCGCGGGAAGCTCCTGGCGGCAGGGGGCGCACCAGGTCGCAAAGAAATTCAACAGGACCACCCGGCCCCTGAGTTTCTGTAAACGGACGGGAAGCCCGCTCGCATCCGGCAGTTCGAAATCGTAAGCCGCTTCGAGCGTCAAGCGAAGGGATTCAATCTCGCGGCGTTCGTCAGCGCTCAACCGGGAGAGATCAAGGCGGTTGAGCTGGACGTAGTCATTTCGCCAGCGCACACTCGCGGCAATGGCATCCGCCCACTTCTTCGCGGCCCCTTCCACTTTTCCTAATGCGGCCAGTTCCTGCATCGTCCGCCCGGGCGCTGTCTCTGCCCACAGCGCGGCCCGGGCCAGATGATACTCGGCCGGCAGGGCACAAGCCGTGGAACTCGCTGCCAGAAACAGTACGGTTCGCCGCGTCACACGCGACCTACATAGATGGTCGAGAACCCGGAGTAGTGGACATCATCTCGCAGCAAGAAGAAGTTTGGGCTCCCAGGATCGGTAATCGTCCGCAACGTACTATTGTCTTCTTCACTAAGTCCGGAAATTCCAATCTTTCGTGTCAGTGTGTAAGTAAGGTATCGCCGCTCATCGTCCGAGAACGGAGGATGCAATTCATTCAGGAATGACTTCACAAGTACGTCTGTGGACCCAGCCTCCCGGAGGGCGTGGTCCCAGCCAAAGGGATAGCGTCCGCGGAGCCGCCGGTCAGCCGTGAATGAGTTGACGAAGAGCATATCGAGACGCGCTTCCAGGCCGGGAGATCCGATGCCAATGTCGTAAGGTAAGAGCGATGCATTGATCCGATTCTCGCGGATCACGATTCTTCCGCCCGGCCGGGTCACTCGCCGGAAGGCCGCCAAACATTTCCCCACATCGGGCTGGCTATGCAGGACATGGCTCGCCCATACCAAGTCGAACGAACTCGGAGGGAGCGGCATCTGACCCAGGTCCGCGGCGACAAAACGAACCCGATTTGCCCGGCCCGCCTCCGCCACTTTTTTGCGCGCATACGCCAGAATCTCCGCATCCCGGTCGAGCGCCGTTACGGCCGTCGACCGTTCCGCGAAAAGAAGCGTATGGTCACCTTTTCCGCAACCCACGTCTAGCGCGCGGGCGGTCCTCGGCAATTGCAGCCAATCGATGATAGGCGTATCCATCTTCTGCCAGAAGCCGGTTAATGCCCGGCTCATCGCCTGCGACCGGGGGTCGCTGCCCATCGCAAAAGAGTGGGAATTGACTCCCGGTTTTTCTTGCGCGTAAGCCACGGCGGAAACGAGCAAAGCGGCCCGGCGGGAGATGGGATATTTCATTCTGGTTTTCCTGGAATTCCGATCACAAGCGGCGAGGAGCTGCCTTCGTTCAGCGGCGGTGCGGCGGGCATATACAAGATCAGCTGCGATGTTACCTGGACGCGCGGAAGGGCCCGCCGTTCGGCGATATCCGTCGACCGGCATGCCGTGAGGAGGATACAGAGAATGAGCAAGCCCCGTATCACAAGCTCAACTTCAGGCTGGGCTGGATTTGGAGAAAGAACACAAAAGTTACAGTCGCGACCGAAGGCCGGAAATAGGCGCGGCTGAAAACGAATCCCCGTGTGGGCGGCAAGGCCCTTATCCTTAATGATAACGCCATAGTCTTATCAAGATAACAGAAGTGAGCGAATTCGCCCACATTTTATTGCGGGCTCGTCGAGGCGCAGTCACGGCATGCGCCGAAGACAGTCAATTCGTGTCGCAGCGCATGAAACCCTTCCGGCACAAACTTGTTCAAGCCGGTCACGCATCCAGGCAATTCGAAAAGTTGCCCGCAGTTCCCGCATACGAAATGATGGTGGTGCGCCTTGCCTGCACGTTCGTAGCGGCAAGGTTGTCCAGCCAGTTCCACCTGGACCAACTGATCGCGACGAAGCATTTGGCCCAATTGCCGATAGACTGTCGCGATGCCAAGCCGGGGAGAGTTGATCCTGGCTCTGGCATGCAGTTCGAACGCCGTCATCGGGGCAGGATGCGAGTCCAGGACCGCATTGATGGTCTCGGCTTGTCTAGTTTTCCGCATAAAGTGCAATCGTCCTTGAACCTGTCGTGATATTGCTATATCATTATACTTAAAAGGAGCGAAGGTGCATATCAGCGAAGGATTTTTACCTTGGGCGCACTCATTGGGTTGGACGGCAGTTAGCGCACCGTTCCTGATTCATAGCGTCCGGGCAGTCTCCAAACGGCTCGACGAAGGCGTTGAGACGAGGCTGCGCTTAGCTGCGGCGGCAGGGTTTCTTTTTGCCCTCTCGGCGCTTAAGCTGCCCTCTTTTGCCGGCACCTGCTCCCATGCCGTGGGTGTTGCCTTGGGCGCGATCCTATTGGGTCCATCGGTCATGCCCGCACTGGCGTTCGTGGTGCTGACCTTTCAAGCTTTGGTTCTCGCGCATGGGGGCGTTACGACCCTCGGAGCGAACCTTTTCGCCATGGGAATTGTGGGGCCGTGGGTGGCCTGGTGGCTGGCCGGCGGGCTCAATCCTTCCCGGCAGAGAGCGTTTCTGGCCGGACTGGGAGGATCACTGGCAACGTATGGGACAACTTCAGTGGAACTTGCGGCGGCGTTTCCGGATGCGCATTCCGGAATCGCGGGTTCCTTTCTCCGATTTGCCGGTTTGTTCGCGATCACTCAGGTGCCAATTGGAATCGTGGAAGGCATTGTGACGTTTACGGTGCTCGGCGCGATCAGCGGGTATCTGGATGCGCCTCAGGTGAGCGAAGCATGATGTGGCGTCTCGCAGGTTGGCTCGCCTTGGCCGCCGCGGTTCCGCTTGGGTGCTGGCTCTTTGCTCCGGCCAACGCCAGTTGGGCGGGTACGGATGACCGGATTGGAGAATTGGCCCAACCGGCCGGCTCACCGCTCATCAACGGACCGGCGTGGTCGCCCGCAACTGAGCGGGTACTCTTCCTGAGTCAAAGCGGCTTGGGGTGCTTGCTGCTGGGCGGGAGTATCTGGGCGCTGCACAAGCGGCGGATGCGGAGGAACCGCGATGCACATTGAACCGGGGCTGCTTCTGTTGCCTTACTCCAATCGTTGGTCCGCTGTACCTGCCAAGCGCAAGGCCGCGCTTTGCGGATTTCTGCTCGTTACGGCGATCGCCCCCTTCCCGGTTGCGGTGCCCCTAACGATCGGGCTTGTCGCGGGACTCTTAGCTTGTTTGGGAGCAGGGATTCGACTGCACACGTGGGCCGAACTGCTGGTGGCGCCCTTGCTCTTCACGGCGGCTGGGGGGGTGGTAATCGCACTCTCCTCTCCGCATGGAACGGTTGTCGCGGCGCATACCCTGGCGAGGGTGTTTGGCGCGGCTTCGGCGACGCTACTGCTCGCGACCACCACGCCGGTTCTCGACCTCCTGGCCCTTCTACCTGCCAGTCGAGGGTTTCGAACTCTACACGCCCTATTTACGCTCAGCTATCGGGCCGTCGCCGCTCTGTGTGGAGCTGGTCTTGAAATGATCAACGCTATTCGCGTCCGCAACCTTGGGCAGTCCTGGCGTAATGCGCCGGGGTTTTACGGCAGTTTCGCCGGGGCCTTGGCGATTCGTTCCCTTGAGAAGGCGCGGCGTTCGGAAATCGGAATCGAGTTGCGCGGCTTCACGAGCCGAATGCCCTATCTGCCACCCCTCCGAGGCCGGCAATGATCCGCCTAAACAAAGTCAGCTTTTCGTACAGTCCGAAACATCCGGTCCTGCGCGACATTTCCTTTGTCCTTCGGCCCGGCGAGCGAGTGATTGTGTTGGGTGCCAACGGCGCGGGAAAGTCGACCTTACTTTCCGTCCTAAACGGGCTCGTGCACCCTTGCGGCGGGAATTACTCCTTCGCGGAGCGGCCCGTTAATTACACCCGCTCAGGACTGCGCGAACTGCGCAAGCAGGTCGGCACCGTCGTGCAGGATCCGGACGATCAACTATTCGGCGCCACGGTGCTGCAAGATGTCGCGATGGGTCCCTTGGAACGGGGTGATTCGGAGCCGACAGCACGGGAGCGGGGCTTGCGCGCCATCGAGTCGATGGGCATCCTCCATCTTGCGGACCGTCCGATCCACGCCTTGAGTTTGGGCGAAAAGAAGCGAGCGGCGCTCGCAGGTGTCTTGGTAACCAGTCCGGCTGTGATTCTTCTCGATGAGCCGTCGGCAGGCCTTGACGCGGGTGGCGAAGATTCCCTCTTCCACATCCTCAACGGACTGTCCAGCATCATCTGCATCGCCACCCACGATACGAGCCTGCTCGTTCGTTGGGCTTCGCGAGTGCTGCTCCTGCAGGCTGGCCGGCTGGTATACGACGGCACCCCCGACAAGTTGTTGGAGGATTGGGACAATCGCACGGCCGGCTGCGGCTTGCGGAAACCGTCAATTGTCGCGTTAGAGCGGAATATGCGCTTAGAAATGGAGATACCGACTCGATGAGCCGCAAGAGCGAGACTACCCGAAAGACTTTGGGGCAGGTGATCATTTGCCAGGGCTGCTGCTGCGGACGGACCGAAAAGGGCCATCCGGCGGTACCCGAAGATTGGTTGAAGGCGCAATGGCGCAGCCGGATGCTCCCGAAGAAGATTCACTTGGCGATCAGCCGCTGCCTGGGTCCCTGCGACGCCAGCAACGTGGTGACCCTGATGCTGGGCGACACGACGGTCTGGCTGGGAGGCCTCTCCGAATTCGCGCACTACGAAGCCATTGCGGACTGGGCGGAAGCGTGCGCCAAGGAAGACGAGATCGTTCCTCTTCCCGCGTCGCTCGACCCGTTCCGCATGGTCCGATTTCATCAAACCGCAGTCCTCAGTGAGGTATAAAACAATGACTCCAGAAACTTTCGAACGTGTCCCGGTGACGGTCTTGACCGGTTTTCTCGGCTCCGGAAAGACCACTCTTCTCAACCGGATTCTGACGGAGAATCACGGCAAACGCATCGCCGTGATTGAGAACGAATACGGCGAAATCGGCATCGACAACGAACTGGTTATCAACGCCGAAGAAGAGATCTTCGAAATGAACAACGGCTGCATCTGCTGCACCGTGCGCGGAGATTTAATTCGGATTCTCGGGAATCTGATGAAGCGGAAAGACCGTTTCGATCACATTCTGATCGAAACGACCGGTCTCGCCGATCCGGCGCCCGTGGCGCAGACATTCTTCGTCGATGACGAGATGAAGGAACGGCTCGCTCTGGATGGCATCGTGACCATCGTAGACGCCAAGCATATCTGGCTCCACATTGATGAATCGGACCAAGCCAAGGAACAGATTGCCTTCGCCGATGTGCTGCTGCTGAACAAAATCGACTTGGTGCCGCCGAATGAAGTGGACAAGCTCGAAGCCCGGATCCGTGAGATGAATCCGGCGGCGCGGATTTACCGCACCAAGGACGCGCAGATTGATCTGGACCGCGTGCTGAACCAGGGTGGATTCAACCTGGAACGAGCGCTGGACGTGGACCCGATGTTTCTGGAGCCTGAGTATCCGTTCGAATGGGGCGGGGCGTTTGCGCTGGAAGCGGGGCAGTACGAATTCGTCCTGCAGGAAGGGCCGGACCCGGCGATGAACGCCGTGTTGTTGCCGCTCAAGTCAGCGGACTATGCCGGACTGGAACAAGCGCAGATGGAAGCGGTTCTGACTTACTCAGATGCGGAACAGGAGGCGTCGAAGCTCACGCCCGGACCGGTGCTGTACCAACTCGCGCTACCAGGCGGAGAAGTGCGGATCGCCGTCGATATCGCGGAAGCCGGAGCGTATGGGTTTTTCACCGAGCACCATCCGGACGAGTTCAGCGCTCATCTGATGCGCGATGGGGCAACCGTCGAGCCGCTGGTCGGAAAAGCGTACAAGCCGGACCACGAGCATGATGAGGAAGTGACCTCAGTGGGCATCACGACCCCCGGCGACTTGGACATCAAAAAGATGAATAAGTGGCTGCAGGAGGTTCTGATGAAGATGGGACCGGACATCTTCCGGATGAAAGGAATTCTAAGCATCAAGGGTGAGAGTACTCGGTTCGTTTTTCAAGGCGTGCACATGTTGTTCGACGGACGCCCGGACCGGCCATGGGGCGAGGAGCCGCGCCATAACTCTCTCATATTTATCGGACGGAACCTGAACCGGGAAATGTTGAATGCGGGGTTCAAGGC
>Ga0209181_10011806_pt1 | contig 11133 bp, 8 predicted proteins | sample MAT05_FD_187208 | JGI IMG/M metagenome (GOLD analysis project Ga0209181, IMG submission 187208) | Freshwater microbial communities from Lake Fryxell liftoff mats and glacier meltwater in Antarctica - MAT-05 (SPAdes) (version 2) | ecosystem: Environmental > Aquatic > Freshwater > Ice > Liftoff... | reverse complement strand
ATTCGAGGGCGGGAGCTCCTGCTCTTCGACAAGGCTGGCAAGGTCTTGGCCAGCGTGCCGCTCGACAAGCCGGGGCTCGATTGACTGTATCGCTCTGGTGGAACCCCCTGACTCACGTTCTGGTATGCCGGCGGCCTCTACGAGCGCACGACGAACACCAAGACCGGCGCGGTAGAACACCGCTACTTCGTCCACGGCAGCGAGCGGGTCGTCGCCGTAGTGACGCGCTCCTCCGCGCCGACGTCCGAGGAGAAGACGCGTTACCTGCACGTCGACAACCTCGGCTCCGTCGAGACCGTGACGGACCAGACCGGGAGCAAGTCCGCCGAGAAGCGGAGCTAGGACGCGTTCGGCGCCCGGCGAAATCCGCCGTGGCGGGCCGCCCCGGTCGCACCCTTTTTCCTACCGATGCGTCGAGGCCGCCTCAACCATAGAGGCGGCGACGCTACCCGCCCCGCCCCCCCCCGAGCGCTGCGCGAGCTACGGCTTCTCGAGCTTTGCCTTGAGATCGGCCACCACCGCGGCCTTCTCGTCGAGCTCCACCTGCGCTTCGTAAAGCTTCTTCTCGTCGGCCGCCCGCTCCAGCCGCGCCGCCTCTGCGGTTGCGCCCGCCTCGACGTTGATCGCCGCGTCCAGCTCGGCCTGGGCCGCGTCCAGCTCCTCTTTGACAGCGTCGCGCTTCTTCGTCAGCTCCTCCACGGTCGCCGGCACCACCGAGCGCGCGGCGCGCATGAAGCGCTCGAAGAAGTTGTTGGGCAGCTTCAGCTCCGGATGGGCGAACGGCATCTCTTTGAGCTCGCCCTCGGTGCCTTTGCCCAGGGCGTTGAACCGATCGATGAGCTGGCGGCGGTCGCCGGTGAGCCGGAATTCTCGCGAGGCCGTGTCGGCGTCCTGCGCTGTCTTGATGGCTGTGGTCGCCTCGTCGTGCTTTATCACGATGCGCTTGCCGATATCCACGATCCGCCCATTCAGCGAGGCGGTCATGTGGGTAATCCACGTCCCCATCTGCTGATATTGCTTGCCCAATCGCGGGGATTTGAAGTCGCTGTTGCTCTTCCCCTTGTAATAGAAGAGGCGCTCGGCCTCGTCGTCGGTGGTGGCCGCCCAGGTCTCGTCGGAGAGATCGTCGAGATCGTCGTCCTTCTGGGTCGCGACGGCGTTGGCCGTGAGCGTCGCGATACGGTGGTCGATCTCGGCGACGATGGTCTTCTTGCAGTCGGTGAGCCAGCCATCCCAGGCCGATGTCAGCGCGGTCGTGCGCGGATCGGCGGCGAGGAGCGCCCGGATGGTCACGGCGCGGTCAAGGGGAACGAGCAGCGAAGCGGTCTGTTTTGCGGTGCGAAAACCCATGCACGCAAACATATCAGCACCCGGAAAGCCGTGGCAACGGTGACATGCCGGAAGCCTCCTGGCCCGGAAAGCGTGGAACTGGCCGCAGCGCAGCGCGGGGCGAGACTTCCACGGGCGGCAGCGGCGACAGCCAAAATCCTCGTCGTGATGTCCACGCGCGGAACCAGGGGCGCCGGATCCGGAGGCCATCGCGCCCAGCCGCAGCGACGGCGCGCAAATCTTGAACCGAGTTTCCACCGGCAACAGGGGGCCATGGGCCGGCCACGGACTCGGTTTCCCGTGGAAGGGGGCCAGCCGCGGTGGGGGCGCGCGGGTTTCCCGGCGAAATGGGGTCCGGCGGCCGGCGCCGGATCGGCTTCCACCGGGTGGCAGCGGCGCCCCGGCGCGGCGGCGGAAGTGCCGCGCGTGGCCGGCGGGTCGGGCGCGCCGTGCAGTGACTTCCACGGGTGGAAGTCCTGCGCCGGCGGCGCCGGACACGACTTCCACGGCCCCGGCGCCGGCCAGTCCGTGATGCAGTGCGCAGCCCCACCCGATCGAGCCGGAGCGCTGGACAGCCTCGTCCGCCACGCGGTACGCCGCTGGGTCATTTGAAGCTCGCGCTCGATGAAACGGCCGACTCGGATCCAGAGATCGGGAGACGGGAAGAGTCGGCCACGGCCACGGCCACGGCCACGGATCGAGATTTCCGGGCTCTCTCCCGTGGCCGTGGCCGTGGCCGTGGCCGATCCGCCCGTCTCCCGAATCTGCGGAACCAGCGTCAGTACCGGAGCTACACCCAAAAAAAACGTTCACATCGCGCCGCACGGGAAACTCCCTCTCTGAGCGACGGCACGCGACGCCGCACTCCCGGAGCATCGCATCATGAACAAGATCATCAGCTCGGCCCTCCTCGCGGCTCTCCCCTTCAGCCTCTCGATCATCGGCTGTGTCGGTCAAGACGTCGACTCCAAGGAAGACCCGAGCGAAGAGACGATCGAGAGCACGATCCTCCGCGTCGACGACGAGGGCCATCAGGTCGTGGAGGTCACCACGATGACCCGCGGGGAGCAGCAGAAGATCCTCGCCGCGCGCAAGCGCCACGCCGCGATGGACAGCGAGGGTCTCGGCGAGGCGTCACAGGCGCTCGTTGTGGGGAACAGCGCAGAGTGCTACGCGCGGGGGCTGCTCGTCTTCACCGGCGTCAACGGCGGGGGCAACATGCTCTCCCTCTGCATGACTGGCCACGAGGGCGGCGGGAGCGCGACATTCAACCTGCCCTCGACCTGGGTCAAGACCAACGGCGGCGCCTTCCCGTACAGCTTTTATGCGGGTGATGACGGCGGGCGGTTCGTGGGCCCGTCCGCTTCCGAGGGCTTCGCCCCGTGGACCTACCAGGGCTCGACGACGGCGGCTATCCAGTTCGCGACCTCGATCACCCTCAACCGGCTGATCGCCGCGCCGGTCACCGACCCGTCGCTCAACGTGCCTGCGGGCCAGGTCCTCGTTCACAGGATGTCTGCCCGCGGCCACCAGATCTACATTTGCCAGGGTAACATCGACGGGTACTCCTGGAAGTTCGCCGCGCCCTCGGCGCTCCTCTTCGACACCCACATGCCCTTTGACATGCTCGGCGCCCACTACGTCGGTCCGACCTGGCGCTCTTCGGACGACAGCAGCACGGTCACCGGGGCGGTGCAGGTCAAGGTGGATGCCCCCGTCACGGGCGCGATCCCCTGGCTCTTGCTCCAGGCGACGGGGCATACGGGGACAGGCCTCTTCAGCAACATCTCGTATATCCAGCGGGTGAACACCTCGGGCGGGGTGGCTCCCACGACCCCGTGCAGCCCCAACATGCGAAACCAGACGACCTTCGTCGACTACAGCGCGGATTACTACTTCTACGCCTCTCCGGCGGTGCCCGCGACCTGGACGTGTTTGCCGTCCTGGTACAACGCGACCGACGGCTGCGACTGCAACTGCGGCGCGCCGGATCCGGACTGCGTCAAGCCCGATCAATATCTCTACCGATGCACGATCGGGCAGACGTGCAGCGCCGGCGGGGTCTGCCAGTAGCCCCACGAACGCGGTTCCAAGGCGTTTAGCTGGGGTGTTTGAGGAGAGAGAGAGACTCTTGGACTGAGAGGACTTCCATGCGTTGATCCCAGAACCGCTCTGGCACCAGCGCGGCGAGCGACGCGATCGCCTCTTCCCCTGGCCACGCAGGAAGGAGGCCTGATGGGGCGAAGAGGCCCAGCGCCTGGATTCCCACTCCGGGCACCAGGCAATGAAGGGCTCGCTCGACCAGCGCGCTCACCTCGGTGGCGGGGAGCGTGGCGCCGCAGGCGATCATCAACGAGCCCACCAGGAGGGCCACCAAGGGCTCTCCGGTGGGCGCGAGTCGACGATAGGCCCGCTCCGCGAGGGCGAGCGCCGCGGGCAGATCGGCTGCGCGCCAGGCGACGGCGGCCTCGTTCATGCACACGAGACCTTCGAGCTCGGGGACGCCGACGCGCGCCGAGGCCTCCACGAGATCGCTGTCCGGCGTGGAGGCGCGGCCCGTTCGATAGGCGATGCACCGGAGCAGCCACTCGGCGCGGCCTTCAAAGTAGGGGTTGCGACAGGTGCGCGCGAGGCCTTGAGCCTCTGCGGCCCACGCTGCTGCCTCGACATGATCAAAGCCCTCCATGCGCGCCGAGGCGCCGTTGAGACGGGCCAGGATCCTCGCCCCGACCCACGCTTCGCCCTCGGCGGCTTCGGACGTGAGCGCTGCGGCCTCGTCGAAGCGGCCTTGACGGTAGCAAAGGTGGCCTCTCCAGCCGGCGAGGCTGGCGCGCGCGGCGGGATCGCTGGAGGCCTCGGCCTCGATCCATGTCGCGACCTCGGCGAGCACGGCCTCTTCGCGATCCCGCGAGCCGCGTCGCGAGGCGAGCACGCGCACGCCTTGTCGCCGCAGCTCCAGAGGCGGATCGACGAAGGGCGGCACCGCGCTCGCCATCACCAGCGCGCGCTCGGTCCACACGCCCACCGCGAGGGCGGCGCGCACCAGGGCCTCCAGGTGCGCGAGGAGATCGGTGCGCGGATCGGTGCGGCACAGCTCGTAGAGCACGCGGTCGAGCGCTTGCGGCGTGCCGTCGGAGAGCGCCACTTCGACCCAGAGCGCGAGCAACGGTTCGACGTCGTGCGCAGGCACGGGGGAGAGGCGCCGCAGCGCGCGCAGCCCCTCGCCGAGAGGCAGCGTCGCGCGGCCGAGTCGACCTTCGCGCGCGAGGCGTCCGGCGAGTTCGAACGCCTCGCGCGCGATCGACCGCGCCGTCGCCGCCTCGGCGCGCGCCGCGATCGGATCGCTGGTGTCGCCTGCGCCCGCGAGCAAATGAAGGAGGCGGCCAGGTGCTCCAGGGCGCTGAGCTTCAGCGATGGCGAGGTGGGCCGCCTGCCGGCGCTCCGGCGACCAGACCTCGTCGGTGCATGGCGCACGGCGCGGCAGGAGATGGCCCTCGGGCGAGAGCAGCACAGCGCCGCGGGCCGCGAGATCGTCGAGCTCGGCCTCCAGCCGCCAGCGCGGCTCTTTCATCGCCGCGCTCAGCAGATCGAGGTCGCCGTGCGGCCAGGCGATCGCGACCCAGGTGAGCAGATCGTCGAGGCGCGGCGGCAGCGGATCGAGCGCGCCGCCGTCGGCGTCGAGCGCGAGCGGAGGCGCGACGCGCAGCCCCGCTTCGAGCCTCTCGATCGCGTCGCGATCGATCACCAGCAGCTCGCCATCCCACCGCGCGAGGCCCGCGCGCGCCCACGCGTGGACCTCGTGGATCACGCGGGCCGGCAGCCCCTCGGTGCGCGTGAAGAGCGCGCGCGCCGCGTCCTCGCGGAGGTGCAGCAGCCGATCCGGCCCGGCGAAGAGCGGGCGGAGCGCGGCCTCGTCGAGCGCCGCGAGCCGCACGTCCGCGGGCGCGGCGTCGGCCTTGGTCGCGATGGCGCGGACCACGAACCCGCGCCGTCTGCACCGCTCGATCGCCGCGGCCGAGGCGCGATCGATCCGCTCGACGTCGTCGACGAAGAGCGCCGCGCCGTCGACGAGGACCGCGCTCAGCCGATGATCGACGGCGACGACGACCTCCGACAAGCTCTTCGACGTGTACACGTCGAGCGCGCCGACGATGGGCTCGAGGCTCGCGAACGGCGCGCGCGCGGGCACGGTGAAGATCACCCGGACGCCCTTCTCTCGCAGCGCTTTCGCCGCGTCCTCGAGGCAGCGCGTGCGACCGCTGCCGCGCGGCCCATGGAGATCGATCGCCATCCCACGCGCCGCCGCGGCGACGAGCGCCGCTGCTGGATCCGCGAGCCCGAGCCGCCGCAGCAGCGGGGATGTCGTCGCGCGCTGCCCGCGCAGCCGCTCCAGCGCTTCGGCCGCCGATCGCGGGCGCGAGCTCGCCTCGATGGAGAGGAGCTGATCGATCGCCGCGGCCACCGAGAGCGGCACGCTCGGCGCGACGTCTTTCAGCGGCGCGGGCCGCTGCGTGAGGCGCGCGCGCAGGAGGCCTCCGATGTCCTTCGCTTCATGCGGGAGCCGACCCGCGAGGGCGGCGTAAAAGATCACGCCGATCGCGTAGAGATCGGTCCGCGGCGTGACGGGTCCGCCGCTGATCTGCTCGGGCGCGAGGAAGGCCGGCGTGCCGAGCATCTGCCCCTCTTCGGTGAGCCCTTCGCCGGTCGGCGAGCCGAAATGCGAGAGGCCAAAGTCGAGGATCGTCGGCTGTCCCTCGGCGCTGACGAGGATGTTGGCAGGCTTGAGATCGCGGTGAATGACGCCGGCCGCGTGGACGCGCGCGAGCGACTCGAGCAGCGCGACGGCGGCGCCCTCGATCTGCGCCCAGTCACACGGCGTGAAGCGACCAGGAAAGGGGAGGCCAGCGACGCGCTCCATCACCAGGAACGCGCGCCCCTCGTCGACGCCTTCGTCGAGCAGCCGCACGACGCCGGGCAAGCGCAGGAGCCGGAGCGCCGCGACTTCGCGGCGGATGCGCGCGGCGTGCGCGTTGGCGCGAGGCTTGAGGAGCTTGATGGCGACGCGCTCACCCGCGAGCGCGTCGTCGGCCTCCCAGACCTCGCCGTGCGCGCCGCCGCCGAGGGGCGCGTGGAGCCGATAGCGACCCGCGATCAGGCGCCCTTGACGATCGGGCTCGACGCCGACACCCGCGACGCGGACCTCGGAGATATGCGCCGCCGCGCGCAGGAACGAGTCGACGCTCGAAGCGTTCGCGAGGTCCGCTGTCGTCTCGTCGCTCGCCTCGATCTCGTGGGTCTTGCTCTCGGCGCTCGACATCAGCGCTTGTCCGGATCGCTGTCGAGGAGGCCCTCCTCGCGGCCTCGCTCGCGCAGCTCGTCCTTGACGAGCTGGAAGCGCTTGCGGAGCCGCGCGGCCTCGCGCTTGAGCGCGTCGCCTTCCAGCGGCTCTTCGTCCTCGCCGCGCAAGACCGTGGCGAGATCGTTCCAGGAGAGCCCGCGATCGATGCGGAGCACGAGGAGCATTTGATCGTCGGGCGGGAGCGCGTCCCGGAGCTGCGCGATGCGGCTCTTCGCCTTCGTCCGCAGGAAGGGGAGCGTCTCGCTGCGGATCTGCTCGGCGAGCTGAGAGAGCTCCGACCCCTCGGGTACCGCGGTGAACCTCGCCTCATGACGACGCGCGTCGCGCCGATAACGCAGGGACGCCTTGTGAGCGATGGCGTAGAGCCAGGTGCGGAGAGAGGACTGCCAGGCGAAGGTCCCGAGGCCGCGCCAGAGCCCTTCAGTGAAGAGCGAGAAGACCTCGGAGGCCTCCTGTTCGCTCCGATGGAGCGAGGCGAGGAGCGAGAAGATCGCCGGTCCATACCCCCGGATCGCCGCGGTGGCCGCGCCGTCGACATCGCCCTTCTCGACGCGCTGCCGGACGTCTGCCTCGATCTCGTCAGCGCGGGGCTCACCCATGAACCAGTCAACGCTGGAACTTTCTCCCCTGTCAACCCCGCGGCTGACGTTGCTCGTGGCGGATTGGTAGCGATGTCACGATTTGCCCCACTCCCGAAACGAAACTCGCGCTCCAAAGCCGTCCTGAGCGTGGCTCGGGTCTTGCTAACGAGCGCTCCTCTTTGGACATCCTGAGCCGCTGGCTTCCCGCCCCGTATCGGATCGACGCGCGACCATGAACACCACAGCTCTTCCGACGACATTGACGGTAAATACCGCGCCTGCGGTCGCGTCCACGAAGCCATCGTTCCTGACTGGCCTCAAAGACAAGTGCCGCGCTGTCCTGATCACCCTCGTCATGACGCTGGCGCTCCTCCTGGCGATCGAAGGCTTTCTCCGGCTCGCCTTCCACTACCCTCGCGGGTACTTCCGCTTCATGGCGGCTGACGACACCAAGCTATATCCGCCAAGCTCCACGCTGGCGATGCGCTGGGGGGCGATACCCTACGAGGTCCGGACCAACGCGCTCGGCTTCCGCGGCAAGGAGATCGAGCTCGCGGTGCCCTCGGGTCGCACCCGCATCCTCGCCATCGGCGACTCGGTGACCGACGGGTTCTTCGCCGACAACGACGCCACGTACCCGGCGCAGCTCCAGAGCTTCCTCCGCAACAAGGGCCGTGACGTCGAGGTGATCAACGCGGCCCGGGGCGGCGGATCTATCGATAAAGAGTACGCGATCCTCAAAGAGCACGGGTTCCCCTTGCGGCCCGACGTGGTGGTCTTGACCTTCGTCACCAACGACATCTTCGACATCCGCGAGCGGTCGCTCGACAACCTGCTCACCCGGGATCTCCACCCGCGCGCCCAGACCTTCTCCAATCGACTCTTGACCGAGACCGCCCTCGGCGAGTGGGTGACGGACCGCGCCCTGCGGATGCGCTTCCGCACCTACCGAGCCGCCGAGTATCCGAGTGCGGCCGGCGGCGCAGAGGCCAAGGACAGCCGCTACGATCTCTGGGGCGGAGACCGCTTCGAGGAGAACGTCCGATCCTTTCGTCAGCTCACCAAGAACATGGATGGAATGATCCTCGGGGAAACATTCTCCGTCGAGGTCCAGGGCATTATCGAGAAGTACCTGGCCATCCTGGAGCAGATGCGAAAAGACTGCGAAGAGCGCAAAGCTCGCCTGGTGTTCGTCTATTTCCCGGCCTACAGCCAGGTTTACGACCCGAGCGCGTCCCTGGCGATCCGGGACCTCTTCCAGAAGGAGTGCGCGGCGCGATCGATTGACTTCATCGATCTGACCGAGCCGTTTCGTCGAGAGGGCGCGGGCAAGGCGCTGCACCTGGCCCCGGTGGATTATCACCCCAACCCCGAGGGCAATCGGCTGATGGCGCGCACCATCGGAGCGCGCTTGCTGACCACCCTGGGAAAGTGAGAGTCACCCTCGGCGCGGCGCTCTGACCACCCGGTCGAGCAGCCGCGAAAGCCACTCTTCCGGCGCCTCGCCGAGCCCCGGGTGCGGCGCCGAGAGCTGCACCATGGTGCTGCGCGGCGCCACCAGCCGGGATCTGCGCCACCAGGTGATCGATGAGCTCGCTAGTGACGACAGCGCCGAGGTGCGCAGCCGCCTCTCCGAGCGCGCCGGCTCCGGGCAAGAGCACGTGATCCTTCACCTCGGTGAAGGGATCGCGGCTGCCTTCCAGCGGGTCCGTGGGGCGCCAGCCGTGGTGGAAATACAGCGCCGCTCCATGATCGATGAGCCAGAGCCGAGCGTGCCAGCAGAGCAGGTTGGTGTTGCGCGGCGTGCGGTCGACGTTGGTGACGAAGGCGTCGAAGAGCACGATGCGCGAGGCCGTGACGGCGTCCGGCAAGGGGCCCACGACCGGATCGAAGGTGATGCTCCCAGGCAGGTAATCGAGGCCGAGGTTCAGCCCGGCGCTGGCCTCGAGCGGGGCGAAGATCTCGGGATCCAGCTCGCTCTTGGCGAGCTCGCGATCGAGCTCGACAAGGACGATCTCGGGCAAGAGGAGCCCCGCGGCGCGGGCGAGCTCCCCCGCCAGCAGCTCGGCGATCAGCACCTTGGGCCCCTGGCTCGCGCCGCGGAGCTTGACGACATAGAGCCCGAGATCGTCGGCCTCCACGAGGGCCGGCACGGAGCCGCCCTGGCGGAAGGGCAAGACATAACGGACGGCACGGACAGAGCGCAGCCTGCGGCGCGGAGTCTACCTGGACCCACGCGTTTGGAGAAAAAGATCGCTCACCGAAGCGCGAAGGCGGCCGACCGCGCGCTGTAAGGTTCGCGATGTCAGCGGGTTACCCTCGCCTATGCGCTCTCTTCTTCGACTCTCGTTTGCTTCGCTCGCTACCCTCCTGATCGCGTCGTGCAGCCAGACTGGTACAGGGGCCGGGGCCGCGGATTCGCTGCCCGCAGATTTCCGCGCTTGCACGACGCTGGGCTGCCAGAACGGGCTCCATCTCACCTGGGCGCAGGGCTCGTGGAAACCTGGGCCGTACACCGTCGATGTGTCCCTCGACGGGGCCAACGTCACCTGCACCGGTCGACTTCCGCTCCCCGCGTGCGACGCCGGCCCAGGCTTCCGTTGTGGCCCCGGAGCCTCGGTTCGCCTCGGCGAGTCGGGGTGTGCGCTCCCTCCCGAGACGCACGGCCTCGCGGGCATCGACATCGACACGACGCCCGCCCACGTGCGGATCGCCGTTCGCCGCGATGGGGTGGAGATTGGCACCCAGGAGCTCAATCCCAGCTACCGTGAGGTTCACCCCAACGGCCCTGACTGCGAGCCGGTGTGCCGCCAGGCGGTCGACTTGCCCCTCCTTCCGCGCTGAATCAGCGCCCAGTTCGATCAGTGAGGGCGGTTCACGAAGACTCATGACGTCATGGTGCCGTGGGGGCGGCTCTCGGGTTCAGGTTGCTGGATGAAGCGAAGCGCCCATACTCGGTGGCGCGCGACCTGAACGCGGTGAGCCCCGGACCGACCATGAAGAACCGATCCGTGAAAGACGTTTCCGCCCCGCCGGCAGCGCCGTTGCCCGCGAAGAGTCGAATCACCCTTCGAGTCAACGGCGCTAACAAACAGCTCGACGTTCTCCCAGGGACGACGGTGCTCGACGCCTTGCGCGACCACCTGGACCTGACCGGGACGAAGAAGGGATCAGCGAAGGGAGGGCCAAGGCCCCCGACGAGATCCGCGAGCTGATGAGCGGCAACCTCTGCCGCTGTGGCGCCTATCCCCACATCGTCGCGGCGATCGAGCAGGCGATGACGGCGAAAGGAGGAGAGGATCGATGAACAGCTTCTCCTATGTTCGGGCCGGCGATCTGCCGGGCGCGGTGCGCGAGCTCGTCGCGGACGGCGAGACCAAGCTGATCGCGGGTGGGACCAACCTGCTTGATCTGATGAAGGAGAACGTCGAGCGGCCGGGCCGGCTGGTCGATATCACGCGCCTACCGCTCCGGGAAATCCAGCCCGGGGAAGACGGCGTGCTGCGGCTCGGCGCGCTCGTGACCAACACCGACGTCGCCTATCACGAGCAGATCGAGGAGCGCTATCCGCTGCTATCCAGGGCGATCCTGGCGGGCGCTTCGCCCCAGCTCCGCAACATGGCCACGGTCGGCGGCAACCTGATGCAGCGGACGCGCTGTTACTACTACAGCTTCAGCAGCTTGCTCGTGGAGTGCGGCGCGCGCCAGCTCGGGCGCCGCGACGCGAGAAACCCGAGCCCATCCAGGTCGAGCGAGTCGACGAAATCGTCCACGAAGAGCACCAGAGGATCGGGCGGCCTCAGCTCGTCTCGTGGAAGCTGGCGAAGGGCCTCAAGGTCGGGGGGAACGACAGCAGCTCTCATG
>Ga0209181_10011805_pt1 | contig 11134 bp, 10 predicted proteins | sample MAT05_FD_187208 | JGI IMG/M metagenome (GOLD analysis project Ga0209181, IMG submission 187208) | Freshwater microbial communities from Lake Fryxell liftoff mats and glacier meltwater in Antarctica - MAT-05 (SPAdes) (version 2) | ecosystem: Environmental > Aquatic > Freshwater > Ice > Liftoff... | reverse complement strand
CGAAGGTGGGCGAGTTGAAGGGCGGGTAGAGCGACCTTTTCCGTTGCCCCCGCGGCGGCGGCGGCGTAGTGTCAGGCTCCGCCCCCTCCCCGGAGCCGTCCCATGCGCGCCGCCGCCGCCGCCGCCCTGCTCGTTGTCCCCCTGCTCCTCATCCCCGCGCCGGCGCAGACGCCGGACGCGGGCAAGCTCGCCGCCATCAAGCCGGCCATGCAGCGGTACGTCGACTCCGGCGACCTGGCCGGGGCCGTCACGCTCGTCGGCCGGTCGAGCGGCGTGATCCACCACGAGGCCGTCGGCTTCCGCGACCTCGCCGCCCGCGACCCGATTCAGGCGGACACCCCGTTCCGCATCGCGTCCATGACCAAGCCGATCACCGCCATCGCCGTCATGATCCTCGCCGACGAGGGGAAGCTGAGCCCGGACGACGACCTGGCCAAACACCTGCCGGAGTTCGCCGACCTGACGCTCGCCGGCGGCGCGAAGCCGAAGCGCGCGGTGAAGCTGCGCGACCTGCTGACGCATACGTCCGGCCTGGGGAACTACCCGCCCGAGCTCGGCGACGTGTACGGCAAGCGCGCCAGCACCCTGGCCGAGACGAGCGCCGCGGTGGCGAAGCAGCCGCTGATGTTCGAGCCGGGCACGAAGTGGAGTTACTGCAACAGCGGCATCGACACCCTCGGCCGCGTCGTGGAGGTGGCGAGCGGGAAGACGTTCGAGGCGTTCCTGCAGGAGCGGGTGTTCGCCCCGCTGGCGATGACCGACACCCGCTTCTACCCGACGGCGGCCGACATGAAGCGCGTCGCGCTGACGTACGGGAAGAAGGACGGCAAGCTGGAGGCGGGTGCGTTCGGGCTGGTGGGTCTGCCGGCGAACCCGAAGCACCCGATCCCGGCCGGCGGGCTCATCTCGACCGCGGCGGACCAGGCGAAGCTGTACCGGGCGATGCTCCAGAAGGGTCAGCTGGACGGCAAGCGGATCCTGAGCGAGAAGTCGGTAGCGGAGATGACGAAGACGCAGACGGGGGACATCAAGACGGGCTTCGTGGAGGGGATGAGTTTCGGCTACGGCTGGGCGGTGGTGAAGGAGCCGAAGGGCGTGACGGCGATGCTGTCGCCGGGGAGTTACGGCCACGGCGGCGCGTTCGGCACGCAGGGGTGGATCGACCCGCGGCAGGACGTGTTCGTGGTCCTGATGATCCAGCGGACCGGCCTGACGAATGGCGACGCCTCCGACTTCCGGCGGACGTTGCAGGAGCTGGCGGTGGCCGCGGTGAAGTGACGAATTGCTCTCCACGGTCGGGCCTTGCAGACTCGGCCCGACCGGTGGCTCTGACAGAGGAGCTCGCCCGACTCCTCTGACCACCCGAATCACGCTTGCTGGAGCCAGCCGTGTAGCGGCTCACGCCAGCTGAGGACGGCGACCAAGATGAGACCGATACCCAGCACAAGACACGGCCACTTCAGCCAGTCTAGCACCCTCGCATAACGTCCGTAGACAGTGCTACCGTCGTCGCGCCAGCGGGAAAAGAATGCATTCTGATCGTTCGCCCGCTTCGCGGACTCTCGGGTCATTCCAAACCAACTGTACCGAGTGAGCCCAACCGCCTCGTGGAGTTGCGCCGCCCAGAGTACACCGGCGACGTATCGGTCGTAGCACGCGGACAGGACCCCCTTTGTGTTCTCGGCCAGTGCCCACGCGATCAGTAGGACGACGCCAGCTGCGGCCAGCAGTTCGGTCTGGAAGCGCGGCGATTCTTTCAACGCAAGGGTCAGAATCGCGGCGGCAACGGAGAGTAGCGCGACCAGTGCAAAGAGGAGGGTCTTGGCCTGAGAGGCGAATTTCTCGAACGCCGTATCGAACATCTCGATGCTGGTCTTCAGTATCCCGGCATAGTCAGCCCGAGCCGCCGTTTGGTCGGCTGCAGTACTACCCGCTGGGTTCAGGAAATATCGCCCTTCATCGACTCCCGCTGTGTACCACCCCGGAAGCGCGTTGGTCGACCAGTCCGGGAAAGGGCCATCGGTCACGAAGTGCCTGCGGAACCACCGGCACCCCGAACACCACCTGAGCACGGTGGCGGGCGGGTGTTTGGTCGCCGCATCTTGCGTGTCCGCACCCGGCGGGGGAGCGCCGGATCCGGCCGTGGCGGGTGGGGCATCGGACACCGCAATCTTCCAGCGAAAGGACTGCGTCCGTTTGCACACTGTACACGTCATCAGCCAGTTGGGGGCACCCATCACATCACCTTCGGGCGAGGACTGGTTCACGAGAGGATTCGTTGAGCGGGGCGCAGGATTTCGTGCGGGAAGGAGTAACGTTCGCCAGTGCGGCAACTGCGCTGGCCTGCGCCCGGAACTTGATACGACCTACGGCACCGCAGCCGCGCCCCGTGTTGTTCCCGCCCCGCCGCGCCGGTACAGTGGCGGAATGACGACCACGTTCACGCCGCTGGTGCGGACCGTCGGCGACCTCCGCCGCCGCCTCGGCGACGTGCCGGCCGACCGCGTCCGCTTCACCCCCGTCCCCGGCACGGCCACGGTCGCCGACCTGCTCCGCGACGAGAACCGCCGCTGCGAACTGCTCGACGACACCCTCGTGGAGAAGCTGATGGGCGTCCGGGAGTAGCTCCTCGCGCTGTTCCTCGCGGAGCTCATCGGCCTCACGGCTGACCACGCTCGGCGAGCCGAGCGGCGTCAGCCGCCGGGTGCGTCAGCACCTTCTTTCACGTCGGACGTGGCTTGAGATGTGTGACGCACCCGGCGGCTGACGCCGCTCGGCTCGCCTCACCTTCAACGCGACCGAACCCAGCCCCGCCTACTTCGCCGCCGGCGCGTACACCACCCGGAAGCCCACCGCCCCGGTCACCGGGTTCTGCGGCTCGCCGCCGGCGTCGAACGGGCGCACGCCCTTCCGCGCAGCACTCCGACACGCACTCGCCGGGTCGCGGTACGAGCCGCCGCGCACCACGCGGCGGTCGCCGCCCGGCGGGCCGGTCGGGTCGGTGCGGGGGCCGTCGGACGGGTAGCCGGGCTTGTACCAGTCGTGACACCACTCGGCCACGTTCCCGTGCATGTCGTACAACCCCCACCGGTTCGGCGGGCAGCTCCCCGCCTTCCCCGGCAGCGGCATCGGCGGCACCGGGTCGGCGTCCTCGCACGCGTCCGACCCCGTGACCGTGAAATGCGCCGTCACCACCTTCACCGCCGGCCGGTACACCAGCTTGTCCGTCCCCGCGTCGCCGACGCCGAACGGCGTCGTGGTGCCGGCCCGCGCGGCGTACTCCCACTCGGCCTCCGTCGGCAGCCGGTAGGCCCAGCCCGGACGGGCGTGCGGCTCGTTCCGGTCGCGGTCCGTCAGCCGCTTGCAGAACTCCACCGCCTCGCTGTACGTCACCCCCTCGACCGGGTGGTTCGGCAGCTGGTTCGCCCCGCGCGCCTTCGACACCGACCCGCGCGGGTTCGCGTTGTCCATCACCTTCCAGTACTGGCCGAACGTCACCTCCGTGGCCGCCATCAGGAACGGGCCGCTTACCGTCACCTCGTGCCGCGGCCCCTCGGGGTCGGACTCGCCGGCGGGCATTTCGGGCCGGCCCGGCTCGCCCGCCGCGCTCCCCATCACGTACGTGCCGCCGTCCAGCTTCACCATCTTCATCCCGGAGACGTTCGTGATCGTCTCTACCGGCCCCAGGCGGTCGCCGAAGTAGGCGCGGAACCCGGCGACGCCCAGGACCGCGAGCACGAACAGGGTGCCGAGGCCGAGGCCGACCAGGCCGTACGGGAACCCGGCCCGCGCCCGCCGGCGGATCGGGTCGTCGTTGGAGCGCGTCGGGAGGCGGAACACCTGGCTGCTGGAGTGCGGGTTCGGCAGCGGCGCCGGCACCGGGCGCGGCGGCGGCGGGGCGGCCGGGTGCGGGCCGCTCGGCCGCGGCGCCGACGGGCAGAACGGCGCCAGCGCCGCGGCGAGCTGCACCGGCGTCTGCGGCCGGTCGTCGGGCCGCTTCGCCATGCACCAGTGGATGATCTGTTCGAGCTGCGGCGGGGCGTCGGGCCGGAGCGGCCGCAGCGCCGGCGGCGGCTCGGTGCAGTGCTTCAGCAGCTTCTCCGTCGGGTTCGCCCCGGGGAACGGCACCTTCCCCGTCAGGATGTAGAACAGCGTGGCGCCGAGGGCATAAATGTCGGCGCGGATGTCCACGGTGGCCGGGTCGCGGGCCTGCTCCGGGGCGAGAAAGTCCGGCGTGCCGATGACGTACCCCTCCTGCGTCACCCGCGTGTCTTCCTGCTCGCCCAGCCGGGCGAGGCCGAGGTCCACCAGCTTCACCGACTTCCAGTCGCGGCTGACGAGGATGTTCGACGGCTTGATGTCGCGGTGAACCATCCCCGCCTCGTAGGCGTGCTGGAGGCCGAGCGCCGCCTGGCGGATCGCCTCGCACGCCGGCACGAGCGGCAGCGGCCCGCGGGCCTGCACGATCTTCGTGAGGTCCTGGCCGTCGATGAACTCCATCACCACGAAGTGCGTGTCGCCGGTCTGGCTGGCGTCGAACGCCTTGACGACGTTCGGGTGCTGGAGCTGGCCGAGGGCGATCATCTCGTGGCCGAAGCGGGCGACCGCGGCGGGGTTCGACAGGCGCTCCTTGCGGATGATCTTGAGGGCCACGTCGCGGCCCAGGCGGGTGTCGTGGGCCTTGAAGACGCGCCCCATGCCGCCCTCGCCGATCAGGTCGAGGAGGACGTACCGGTCCACGGTGAGGTCCTTGCTGCGGCCGCGGAACACTTCCTTGATCTGGAAGTTGGTGAGCCAGCCGCGGCGGCCGATCTCCTTGGCCAGGGCGGTGGGGTCGGGCTTGTTCTGGGCGGCCCACGCGCCGAGGTCGTCGGCCTGTGCGGGGGTGAGGAGGCCGGACCCGCGGAGGGCGGCGAGGAACGCGGCCGTCGGGTCGGCGGCACTGCTCATCGGCGGCGGGGCTCGGGGGTGGGGACGCGGTTGTTGTACCGGCGCGGCGCGGGGGAAAACAGGCACTCCGGCGGCGCCGCCGGGCCGCGCCCGGGTTTCCCGTTCGGGGCCGGCCGGCTACAGTGAACCCACCACACGTCACGGGGGCAGAGCCGATGGAGAAGGCGCTCGACTGGCTGGGCCGGCACCACGAGGACATCGTCCGCGGCCTCGCGGACCTGGTCGCCATCCCGAGTATCAGCACCGACGGCGAACACCGCACCGAGATCGACCGCACTGCCGCCCTCACGGTCGATCAGATGCGGGCCGCCGGGCTCAACAACGCCGAGGTGCTCCGCGTCGGCGGGTCGCTCCCCTACGCCTACGGCGAGTGGCTGGAGGCGCCCGGCAAGCCGACCGTGTTCCTGTACGCCCACCACGACGTGCAGCCGATCAACTACGTCGAGCAGTGGAAGAGCGACCCGTGGAAGCTCACCCGCCGCGACGGCCGCCTCTACGCCCGCGGCGCCGCCGACGACAAGGGCGCCATCTCCGCCTTCCTCGGCGCCGTCGCCGCCTACCGGCTGACGAACGGCGCCCTGCCGGTCAACATCAAGATGGTCGTCGAGGGCGAGGAAGAAGTGGGCTCGAAGAACCTCATGAAGTTCTTCGACACCCACCGCGACCGCATCAAGTCGGACCTGATCGTGGTGTGCGACACCGAGAACATCGAGGTCGGGCTGCCGTGCATCACCTACTCCCTGCGCGGGGTGATGACGGCGCAGGTGGACGTGACCAGCGCCAAGATTCCGGTCCACAGCGGCATGGCCGGCGGCGCCCTCCCCGACGCGGCGCTGGCGCTCAACGCGATCCTCGGCAAGCTGTACTGGGGCAACGGCAAGCTGCCGATCCCGGGCTACTACGACAGCGTCCGCCCGATGACGGAGAAGGAGACGGCCGCGACGCGGGAGCTGCCGTTCGACGAGGCGGCACTGCGGCGCGACCTGGGTATCGTGCCCACGGCCAGGATGTCGATGGAGACCGGGCTGAACGAGTACGAGCAGACGTGGCGGCGGCCGGCGGTCACGGTCATCGCGCAGGAGGCGAGCTCGATCAAGGGGGCGTCCAACCAGGTGCTCCCGAAGGCGACGGCGCTGGTGAGCTGCCGGCTGGTGCCGGACCAGGACCCGCAGCAGGCGTTCGAGCAACTGGCGGCGTTCCTGACGGCCGACCCGCCGTGGGGCGTCGAGGTGAAGGTGACGCCGCACGGCCCGCCGGTGACGTGGTGGATGACCGACCCGAACGGCCCGGCGTTCGAGGCGGCGCTCGGGGCGATGCGGGAGGGCTTCGGCCGCGACCCCGTGGCCATCGGCTGCGGCGGCAGCATCGGCTTCGTCGGCCCGTTGTCCGAACTGTTCGGCGGCGCCCCGGCCCTGTTGATGGGGATCGAAGACCCGGCGAGCAACGCTCACGCCCCGAACGAGAGCCTGCACGAGGGCGACTTCAAGAAGCTGATGGCGAGCCTGGTGCGGCTGTTCGACGGCCTCGGCAAGCTGACCCCGGACCGGGTGAAGTAGGGATGCTCGGCCTCGACCTGAAGCGGGTGGCGGCGTTCGTCCGCGCCGCCGACACCGAGGAGCTTTTGGACCGGGTGACCGTGTACCGGGCCGGGATGGAGCCGGCCGCGCTCGACCTGATGGAGGCGGAACTGGACCGCCGCGGGGTGACGCGGTCGGACATCGCCGACCACCACATCGCGCGGCGGGAGCGGGCGATTCTGTTGCCGGACGGCACGGCGCTGCGGTGTCACTTTTGCGCGCGGCCGGCGGTGCTGCGCGGCTGGGGCTGGCACTGGTTGTTCGGGCGGCTGCCGGTGTTCCCGCGGGTGTTCGCCCGCTGCGAGGAGCATTCGGGGCGCGCAGGCGAGCGGCCCGCGTGAGCGGGCTGTTGCTCAGCGCGACTGATGCGCTGAGCAACAGCCCGCTCACGCGGGCCGCTCGCCTTGTGTCTGACTTACTTCACCAGTTCCTGAACCTGCGCCTCGGTGATCCGGTTGAACCGGTCGCCGAGCTGAATGCTGATCCAGCTCTGCATCGCGGGCGTGTACGGGAACGTGCCGGCCTTCACGAGCGCCAGCATCCGGGCGTCGCGGGTGGCGTCCTTCTTCCGCTTCAGGTGACCGTTCTTCGTCCGACTGATCGCCGCGTTATTCCGCTGCCGCTCCATCCGCAGTCGGGTGGACATCCGCTTCGCCATGACCGCACTCCGCTATCGCCGTGGTCGGGTGACAGGCTGGATAGGGTACGACCCGCCGCGGCCGCGACAAGGGCGCCACGCCCCGCGGCGGCGTTCTGCCGCACGATGAAAAACCCGATGACGCACGATCCGAACTAATGCCGGGTTCGGATCGTGCGTCATCGGGTTTTTCCATCGTGCGGCAGAATCCGGCGGTTGGGTGCCGACGCCGAACGGGTCAGCCGCCCGGCTCGCCGCGGTGCGGCGCCTTCCCGGCGGCGAACAGCAGCTGCCGGGCCAGGCCGTGCATCAGCTTCACCTCCTGCGGCGTCGGGTTCGCCCGGCCGAGGAACTGCCGCACCGCGTGCATCAGCGAATCGGCCCGGCCGCCGAACAGGTAGCCGACCGCGGCGAACGCCTCGCGCAGGTGCTCGTACATCCGCTCTTGTTCCGCGTGGCTCGCCACCTTCGGCGCGTGCGTGTCGGCCGGATTTGAGGCCGTCGCCGCGGCCGAGAACGCCTTCCGCAGCTCGTAGCAGCAGATCGCCACCGCCTGCGCCAGGTTCAGCGACGTGAAGTCGGGGTCCACGGGGATGTGAACCAGCCCGTGACACCGGCCGATCTCGTCGTTCGAGAGCCCGTGCGGCTCCGGCCCGAACACCAGCCCGACCGGCCCGTCCGCGGCCGCTTCCAGGAGCCGCGGCATCAACTCGGCGGCGGTGCCGGTCATGCCGCGGCGCGCCACCCCGGCGGTGAGCGACGACGTGGCGAGGGTGAAGGCGCAGTCGGCGAGCGCGGCGCCGAGGTCGGGGACGATGCGGGCGGCGTCGAGGAGGGGGAGGCCGTGGGTGGCGAGGCGGCGGGCGTCAAGGTCGGTGGGGAGCGCATACGGGGCGACGAGGACGAGGTCGGCGAGGCCGAAGTTCCGCATCACCCGGGCGACCGAACCGAGGTTGCCGGCGTAGTGCGGCCGCACCAGCACGACGCGGACGTTGGTGAGGCTCATACGCGGTCCCCCGGCTCGCCTCAGCGCCGCCCCTTCGGCCGCTTTGCGGGGCGCGGGGCCGGCGGCGGCGACGACGGGTCCACCGGCACCGTCCCCAGCGGCGGCCGCCCCGCCTGCTCCGCCAGCTCCAGGTAGCGCACCTGGCTCCGCAGCGGCGTCTCGCCGTCGGCCGGCTTCACCCGCCGGTACGTGCCGTCCGGCAGCAGCTCGCGGGCCTTCACGTTGTCCGCCAGCGTCGTCTTCAGAATTTCGTCGATCACCCGCGCCTTCAGGTCCGGCTGCTCGATCGGGAACACCACCTCCACGCGGCGGCTCAGGTTCCGGTCCATCCAGTCGGCGCTGCCGGTGTACACCTCGGGGTCGCCGCCGTTCTCGAAGTAGAAGACGCGGCTGTGCTCCAGGAATCGGTCCACCACCGACGTGACGCGGATCGTCTCGCTCACGCCCGGCAGCCCCGGCCGCAGCGCACAGATGCCGCGGCACACGAGGTGAATCGGCACCCCGGCCTGGCTCGCCCGGTACAGCGCCTTCACCACCGCGGGCTCCAACAACCCGTTCAACTTGGCGAGAATCCGCGCCGGCTTCCCGGCCGCGGCGTTCGCCGCCTCGCGCTCGATCTTCTCGATCATCGACGCCTGCAACCGGCTCGGCGCGACGATCAGCTTCCGCCACTGCGGCAGCTCGGCGTACCCGGTCAGGTAGTTGAACAGCGCCGACACGTCGTCGGCGAAGTCGGTGTTGGCCGTGAAGAAGCCGAGGTCGGTGTAGATGCGGGCGGTCGTCGGGTTGTAGTTGCCGGTCGCCAGGTGGACGTACCGGCGGATGGTGTTGTCCTCTTCGCGCCGCACCACCAGCGCCACCTTGCAGTGCGTCTTCAAACCGACGAACCCGAACACGACGTGGACGCCGCTCTTTTCGAGCTCCTTCGCCCACAGGATGTTCCGCTCCTCGTCGAGCCGGGCCTTCAGCTCGATGACGGCCGTCACCTGCTTGCCGCGGTCGGCGGCGCGCTGCAGCGCCCGCACGACCGGCGAGTCGGAGCTGGTGCGGTAGAGCGTCTGCTTGATGGCGAGCACCCGGTCGTCGTCGGCCGCGTGCTCGATGAAGTCCACGACGTGCGCGAACGACTCGTAGGGGTGGTGGACGAGGATGTCGCGGCCGCGGATCGCCGCCCACGGGCTGAGCGCCTGCGCGAACGCGCTCACCTGGGCCGGCACGAACGGCGGGTCGCGCAGGTCGAGGAAGCCCGGCAGGCCGTACACCTGGAACAGCCCGGTCAGGTCGAGCAGGCCGCGCACCGGGTACACGTCTTCGGGGTCGAGGTCGAGCGCGCTGACGAGGAACTGTTCCAGGTCGGCCGGGGCGCCCGCCTCGATTTCGAGCCGCACCGCGTGGCCGCGGCGGCGCGCCTTCACCTGCGCCTCGATCGCCTGCAACAGGTCGTCCACGCCCTCGTCGTCGATCTCGTACTCGCTGTCGCGGGTGACGCGGAAGCAGACGGCCTCGCCGAGGTCCATGCCGGGGAACAGGTCCGACAGCTGCGCCTTGATGACGGCTTCGAGCGGCGCGAGGACGTGGAGCGCCCCGGCGGCGCCGTTGCGGGCGGGGTTGCCGCTCGGCAGCGGCACGAACCGCGACAACACGGCCGGCACCTGCACCACGGCGTACAGCGGGTCGGGATCGCCCGGCCGGCGGACGGTGACGGCGAGGTTCAGCGACTTGTTCAGGAGGTGCGGGAACGGGTGGGCGGGGTCGGTCGCCAGCGGCGTGAGGACGGGGAAGATTTCGCGGCGGAACAGCTCGCGGGCGTGCTTCAGGTCGTCGCCGGTGAGCGGGTCGGCCCAGCGGATGACGACGCCGTTCTTTTCGAGCGCCGGCAGCACTTCGTCCTTGAGGACGCGGTACAGGGTGGCGGTCATGTCGCGGACGGCGGCGGCGATCCGTTCGGCCTGCACGGTCGGCGGCGTGCGGTCGGCCCCGGAGCCGTGGGGGACGTTGGCCGCGACCTTCTGCTGGAGGCCGCCGACGCGGACCATGAAGAACTCGTCGAGGTTGGCGCTGAAGATGGCGAGGAACTTCAGGCGCTCGAGCAGCGGCACGCTGGGGTCTTGCGCTTCTTCCAGTACGCGGCGGTTGAACTGGAGCCAGCTCAGTTCGCGGTTGAGGTACAACGACGGGTCGTCGAGGTTGGGTGGGGCGGCGGGGGTGGACATGCGGGAATCCTTCGCGGCTCCGGTCGGCGGGCTAACGGAACACACTAGCCGCCCCGGCCCGCGGCGGCGAGGGCGTCCGACCGCACCACCACCCCCGGCCGGCGTCGCGCCAGTTCGCGGCGCACGTCGGCCGTGTCCGCGCGCGGCGGCAGCGTCACCGCCTTCAGGTTCCGCAGCCGGGCGAGGTACGGCACCACCGCCGCCGACAGCCGACCGCACCCGGCCAGCCCCACCGCCGTCAGCCCGGGGAAGCGCGTCAGCAGCCGACACACGCCCGAGTCCGTGACCGCGGTGTCGGCCACGTTCACCGCCGTCAACCCCGGCAGCGCCCCCAGGTGGGCCAGCGCCACGTCGGTGATCGCGCCGCATCCGGACAGGTCGATGGCTTCCAGGTTCGGCCAGTCGCGCAGCGCCCACAGTTTCCCGACGACGGCGTCGGTGGTGCCGTCGGCGGGGAAGGCGAGGCGGTAGGCCGTGTCCGCGCGGAGGGCGATGTCGCCGGGGAGCCGGCCGGGTACGGGCGCCCAGTTGGTGTCGGCGAGGGCGCGGGCGAAGGCGATGGCCCGGAACGGCACGGGTTGGCGCACGGGGGCAGGAAGCCCGGAGCCACCTAACCCCCCCGGCCCCCCTTCCCTGGGAGGGAAGGGGGGGACGACGCGCCCGCCTTGCCGGGCGCCGCTTCCGGTTGATCGGGTGTCGGTAGGGTCTGTTGCGCGGGCACCCCCTCCCCCCCTGGGGGAGGGGGCTGGGG
>Ga0209181_10011801_pt1 | contig 11137 bp, 11 predicted proteins | sample MAT05_FD_187208 | JGI IMG/M metagenome (GOLD analysis project Ga0209181, IMG submission 187208) | Freshwater microbial communities from Lake Fryxell liftoff mats and glacier meltwater in Antarctica - MAT-05 (SPAdes) (version 2) | ecosystem: Environmental > Aquatic > Freshwater > Ice > Liftoff... | reverse complement strand
CCTATTTCAGCAGCGGCGGCAGCCGCTGCAGCAGCACACGCCGGCGATCGGCGTCCTCCTGCACACGCAGCTGTTCGCGCTCGCGTTCGGCCTGCGCGGCCTGGATGGCGCGGATGCGCGCGGCGTCCTTTGACATGTCCAGCAGCGCCGCGTTGCGTTGGGATGTGGAATGATCGCCGCCATAAAGCGTGGCGCGGCGGGACCAGCCGCCGCATCCGGCCAGCCTGTCACCCTCTTCCACCAGAAAATAGGTACGGTCTGCGATGAGCTGTGTGTCGAGGCCCATGATGGACTTCGAGAGCTCCACCTGCGCGGGATCGAGAAACGCTTTCAGGTGTTCAGCAATCGCCAGTTCCATCAGGGACTTGATGGCAGGCAGATCGGCTTCCGTGGCGAGGCGATGGGTGAACAAGGGCTGGGTCTCCACTGGTGCGGCACCGGATAGCATCCCGGAACGGATTGGGGCAGGCTCGCAGACGATCGGCATGGGGGACTGCATGAAAATTGCCGCGTTGATGACCGCGCTGGCGCTATGTCTGTCGCCGCTGGGAGCAGGTGGCGCGTGGGCGCAGGACATTGAAAGCGAGAACGACCGCGCCATCGCACTGATGGAAACAGATCCGGGGGCGGCGCGCGCGATTCTCGAACCCCTTGCCGCTGCAGGCGACACCGAAGCGATGAACACTCTCGCCGTGCTGATCGGCCATGATGGTCCGGACTGGAAGGGCGACCCTGCGCGCGCCGAGGCGCTGCAGGAGGCGGCCGTAAAGGGCGGCTCGAAGGTCGCGGCGCTGAATGTTGCTTTGCGTATCCTGACGGAGCCGCAGGGCGATCATGCGCGGGCCATCATGCTGCTGAAGATCGCGGATAGGAACGCGCAGCTGAAAGTTGCGACGGCTTACCCATGGGGACGCGCCTACCTGTTTGGCTGGGGCGTGGAGCGCGACATGGCGCGGGGCGTCGCCTATCTCGAAGAGGCAGATGCAGGCGGGAGCTTTGGCGGCGACATCAATTTCCTGCTTGGGCGGGCTTATGACAATGGCTGGGGCGTGACGCCTGATCCGGCGCGCGCCTATGGCCATATGCGCGCAGCTGCAGATGCCGGCGACCGCCGCGCGCAGTGGCAGACGGGCATGATGTTGTTGAATGGCGATGGCGTCGCCGCGAACGAGGCGGAGGCTTATCGCTATGTGAAGATGTCGGCCGAGAACGGGCACATCGACGGCATGAATTCGCATGCCGTGATGCTGGCGCTCGGCCAGGGCGTGGCGAAAGACGAAGCGGCGGCACGCGACTGGTATGCGGCGGCGGCGGAACTTGGCTCAGCGCACGCATTGCGCGCGCTGGGCGGGATGTATCTGGTTGGCGAGGGCGGCGAGGCGTCGCCCGTGCTTGGGGTCGCGATGCTGGAGCTTGCCGCCGAGGCAGGCGATCCGCTGGCGCCGAAAGTGTTGGACATGGCGAAGGATACTGCGGTGGAGCAACGCGCGGCGATCGACGTGGCCAAGGCAGAGTGGGTGGCGGCGATTGGAAGGCCTCGGACAGCGCAATGACGGCGCTACAAAACGGCTCTTCCGCTTCAAGGCGTTGATGCCGTGATATGAAAAGGGCCGCAGGTGATGCCTGCGGCCCTTCTGCTTGATGGCGAAGCGCTGAAGCTAGTTGCGCTTGCGGTCCACGAGGCGGTTGGATTTCGACCACTGCATCATGCCGCGCAGTTTTTCGCCGACTTCCTCGATGTTGTGCGAATTCATCTTCGCGCGCATCGCCTGGAAGGACGGCGCGCCGGCCTGGTTCTCGAGCACCCAGTCGCGGGCGAAGCGGCCGGACTGGATGTCGTCCAGCACTTTCTTCATCGCGGCTTTCGTGTCCGACGTGATGATGCGCGGGCCGGAGACGTATTCGCCATACTCGGCCGTGTTGGAGATCGAGTAGTTCATGTTGGCGATGCCGCCTTCGTAGATCAGGTCGACGATCAGCTTCACTTCGTGGAGGCATTCGAAGTAGGCCATCTCCGGCGCGTAGCCGGCTTCGACCAGCGTTTCGTATCCGGCCTTGATCAGCTCGACCACGCCGCCGCAGAGCACGGCCTGTTCGCCGAACAGATCCGTCTCGGTCTCTTCGCGGAACGACGTCTGGATGACGCCGGCGCGCGTGTTGCCGATGCCTTTCGAGTAGCTGAGGGCGACAGCTTGCGCGACGCCCGAGGCATCCTGATGGATGGCGATGAGGCCCGGCAGGCCGCGGCCTTGCGTGTACTGGTTACGCAGCGTGTGGCCGGGGCCTTTCGGCGCCGACAGCGACACGTCCATGTCGGCGCGCGGGCGGATCAGGTTGTAGTGGATGTTGAAGCCGTGGCCGAACATCAAGTGCTGGCCCTTGCGGGTGTGTGGCTCGATCTCGTTCGAGTACATCACGGCCTGTTTCTCGTCGGGGACGAGGATCATCATCACGTCGGCCCATTTGGCGGCCTCGGTGGGCGTTACGACCTTGAGGCCTTCCTGTTCGGCCTTCGGCTTGGAGGCCGAGTTGTTCTGCAGGCCGACGACGAGATCCTTCACGCCGGACTCGCGCAGGTTCAGCGCGTGGGCGTGGCCCTGGCTGCCATAGCCAATGACGGCAACCTTCTTCGACTGGATGATCGAGAGATCGGCGTCGGCTTCGTAATAGACTTTCATGGTCGTTCACCTTGCAAACTTGGCCGCCCCCTTACGCGAACGGCTGGAAATCGAAAACTGAATTCGTGGTTTAGCTATACGCTCAGCCCGGACGGCCTTCCGGGTCTGGCGTTGTCGTGGGCGGGGCGACCGGATCAGGCACGCTCATGTCCATCGTGGCCTTGAGTTGGCCGGCGGCGTCCTTGCCCCACACGGTGACATAGCGGCCCTTCTCGATCGTCTGGTCGCCCATGCTTATTGTGTAGAGGCCGGTCGTGACGGCGAGATCACCGGAAGATGAGCCGTGGCCGCCATCGGGCGCCCAGTCGACCATGAAGCCCGGGGGCGACTGGTCGAAGCCGCCGGCGATGGCGGCGGCCCCGGTGACGACGGCGCCTGGCTGAAGGAGTTTGCTGTCCGTCTCGTGCATGTATTTGAGGAAGGCGGGCTTGAGGCCCTCGGCCTTGGCCATCGCAGCAAACTGGCGATCCGCCTGCAGCGCGGCCTCGAGGGTTGCCTCGGCGCCCGCGACGGCTTCGACCGCGCTGGTCGTCGCGACGCTTGTGTCAGCGCCTGAGCAGGCCACGGCAAGCGACAACAGGATAGCGCCAAAAGCGTAGCGATAAGGTCCGCGTGTCATCCTGCCTTCTCCTTGCCGCGTTGAATGCTGAGCACGCCCGTGCGCGAGACCTCGACGAGGCCGAGGGGGCGCATGAGTTCGACGAACTGGTCGATCTTCTGGCTGGCGCCGGTGAGTTCGAAGATGAAGCTTTCGTTGGTGGTGTCGATCACGTGGGCGCGGAAAATTTCCGAGATCCGGAGGGACTCGACGCGCTTCTCGCCCGTGCCGGCAACCTTCACGAGCGCAAGCTCGCGCTCGATGCCGCCGGTGGAGTTGGTGACGTCGATCACCTTGGCGACAGGGACGAGGCGAAGAAGCTGTTGCTCGATTTGTTCGAGCACGTGGTTGGTGCCAGAGGTGACGATGGTGATGCGCGATTGGTGTGCGTTGCGGTCGATCTCGGCGACTGTGAGGGACTCGATGTTATAGCCGCGCGCCGCGAAGAGGCCGACGACGCGGGCGAGGACGCCGGGCTCGTTGTCGACGATACAGGCAAGCGTGCGACGCTCGACGCGCTCATTGCTGGGCGTCATGTCGTAGGCGGAGGCGGGGTCATCCCGCACGCCGTTGCGCGCGGGCGTATGGGTGCGGCTGGCGCGCGACATCAGGTAAGCTCCTTCAACGTCTCGCCACGGCGGACGGGATCGACGGTCTTGAAAACTTCGGCGACGAACAGGCGGCGCTGCTTCCTCAGCGCTTCGCCGGCCTGGCGGTCAGGCCCCGGGCCGTTGCCCGACTTGTCGAGGGTGGCGTAGGCCTCGACCAGCACATCGAGCACGGGCTGACGGTGGCCCTGATAGCCAACTTCCTTGTCGGCGCCGTGCGTGGCGTCGGCACGGTTCGGGAAGAAGAGACGGCCACGATCGATCAACGCGGACAGGCGCGCACGCGCGGCCGAACGGCGAGCGGCGAATTCGGCATCGCCATAGGAGACGCCCTTCTCGGCCAGCGCTTCCTGCGCATCGGCCAGCAGGCCGATCACATCGTCGGACCAACTGATGATGTCGCTGTCGTGCGCCAGCTTGAGGTTCGTCGCATTGCGCTTTTCCTGGCGCGACACGAGACGGAGATTCAGCAAGAAAGACGAGATCGCGAGGACGGCGGACATCAGCGCCAGCCACTGCTCGACCCCGAACCTTGAGAAAAATTCCTGCACGACCTGTCCCCTCGCCTACGGCTTCATGCGGTCAGCGCCGCAGGCTTCGTGGATGGATGCGGGAATGGAGTAGGCGCGCCAGACCATGCCAGCGGGAGGCGCGCCAGCCTTCGTGTGCGAGACGAGTTTTTCAGTGCGGTCGCCCACGACGCTGACTACAGCGACATCTGCGCATGTGCCGCCCGGCTTGAGGCGTTCGAAGTAAAGCTCGGAGCCCTGAGCGCGGACAAATGTCCAGCCGGCGGCAGCCATCGCGCCGGAGAACTGGACGCTTGGTTGGCCCTGCTGGGAGGCTTCAGCCGTATACAACAGGCAGGCCATCTTCGGGGGCGTCGTGTAGTCGGAGGCGATGATCGCTTCGCAATTCTCGATCACGCGCATGTCCTGGGGCGGAACGAGATTGATCACGCCGGGCAGCAGGGCGCCCGGAGGCGGACCGCCGGCAAGATCGCCCGGCGGCGGGTTATCTTCCACCGGCGCCGGCGAAGGCGTTGCCGCTCCGTCAAGCTCGGGCGCCTTTGGCTCGCACGCGGCGAGCGCGAGAAGTGCAAGGATCGCGACGCGCATTTTCACACCAGCATCTTACCAGCTTCACCGATTTCGTCGCCGGTGATCTTGCCGAGGATCATCTCGTTGTGGGCGGCGCCCGACGGGATCATCGGGAAGCAGTTTTCGGCCTTTTCCACGCGGCAATCGAACAGCACCGGTTTGGGCGTGTTGATCATTTCGAGGATGGCGTCGTCGAGCTTGGCCGGATCATCACAGCGGATGCCGTGGCAGCCATAGGCCTCGGCCAGCTTCACGAAATCCGGCAGCGCGTCGGAATAGGAGTGCGAGTAGCGCTCGCCATGCAGCAGCTGTTGCCACTGGCGGACCATGCCCATCCATTCGTTGTTGAGGATGAAGATCTTCACCGGCAGCTCGTGCTGGATGGCGCAGGACATTTCCTGCATCGTCATCTGCACGGAGGCATCGCCCGCAATGTCGATGACCAGCGCGTTGGGGTGTGCTGCCTGCACGCCGATGGCGGCGGGCAGACCATATCCCATCGTGCCGAGGCCGCCGGACGTCATCCAGCGGTTCGGCTTGTCGAAGTGGAAGAACTGCGCAGCCCACATCTGATGCTGGCCGACTTCGGTGGTGATGTAGACGTCCTTGTCCTTCGTGAGTTCGTAGAGACGCTCGATCGCGTATTGCGGCTTGATCAGCGTTTTCGAGTTTGGATAGGCGAAGCCCCTGCGGTCTCGCCATGTGTCGATCTGCTTCCACCATGGCTTGAGGTCGGGCCGCTTGCCGCCCAGCTTCGACCAGCCTTTAGCGATGGCCGTCAGCGCCTTGCCGCAATCGGCCACGATCGGCACATCGCAACGGACGTTCTTGTTGATCGAGGATGGGTCGATATCGATGTGGATCTTCTTGGAGCCCGGCGAGAACGCATCCAGCCTGCCCGTCACGCGATCATCGAAGCGCGCGCCGACGCACAGCATGACGTCGCAATCGTGCATGGCGTTGTTGGATTCAAACGAGCCGTGCATACCGACCATGCCGAGCCACTGCTTGTCTGACGCCGGGAAGGCGCCGAGGCCCATCAACGTGGACGTGACCGGGAAGCCCGTGGCCTTCGCAAGCGCGCGCAGCGCCTCGGACGCGGCCGGGCCTGAGTTGATGACGCCGCCGCCGGAATAGATGATCGGGCGTTGTGCATTCGCCATCAGGGCGACGGCTTCCTCGGTACGCATGGCCTGCGGTTCGGTGCGCGGATGATAGGTGCGGTGCTCGATCGCTTCGGGACCGACATAAGTTCCCTTGGCGAACTGGACGTTCTTCGGGATGTCGATCACGACCGGACCGGGGCGGCCGGTGGTGGCGATGTAGAACGCCTCGTGGATCACGCGCGCGAGGTCGTTCACGTCGCGGACGAGATAGTTGTGCTTGGTGCAGGCGCGCGTGATGCCGACGGTGTCGGCTTCCTGGAAAGCGTCGGTGCCGATCAGGTGCGTCGGCACCTGGCCGGTGATGACGACCATCGGAATTGAATCCATCAGCGCATCCGTGATCGGCGTCACCATGTTGGTGGCGCCGGGGCCGGAGGTCGCGAGCGCCACGCCGCATTTGCCGGTGGAGCGCGCATAGCCTTCGGCCATGTGGCCGGCCCCCTGCTCGTGCCGGACGAGGATGTGGCGCACCTGCTGCTGCGCATAGATCGCGTCGTAGATCGGAAGGACTGCCCCGCCCGGATAGCCGAAGATCGTATCGACGCCTTGGTCGGCGAGCGCGCGGAGTACGATTTCGGCGCCGGTCAGCATCTCGACCGTTTTGGTTTCCGTCTTGCCGTTTCCGTCCATCTTCGCCGCTCGTTCGTCTGTGTGGGCTGTGTGCTCGCCCGGGGGAAAAGAAAAAGGGCCACTCGGGCCCTTTGTGTGCGTCTCGCCGTTCGGTCCCGGTAGATTACCGGGCCGGCGGCGAGCCAAATACGAGTACGAGGGCCACGCGGCGCTCGGACATGGGCTATTCTCCCAAGTTCACTATCGAAAAGGCCAATACCGTTTCCCACGCGCAGCGTCAATCAGGTCAGGAGGGCAAGATTTGACCTCCGCTTGATGAGACGGAGCGTTCTCACACCCTACCCGCCTAACTCCGCCCACATGTCCGCGATCACGCGGGCGCGAGTTTCGTTGTCTTCGGAGGGCACGCGGGGCCAGAGGGTGAATTGGTGGGCGATCCAGGTCATCTGGCGTTTTGCATAGCGGCGGGTGTCGCGTTTGCAGCGCTCGACCGCCTCTTCAAGCGAGACACGGCCTTCGAAATAATCACAGAAGCCGGGCATGCCGTGGGCGCGCATGGACGGGAGTTCGCGCTCGAGCCCCCTCGCCCACAGGCGGCGGGCTTCTTCCAATGCGCCAGCTTTGAGCATGACGTCCACGCGCCGGTCGATCCGCTGATAGGTCACCTCGCGCGGCGGTGTGAGCGTGACGCCGAGCCAGCTTCCGGGCGCCAGCACGGGTTTTGCGGCGCCGTGAAAATGCGAGAGCGGCAGGCCGGTAGCCAGCAGGACCTCGAGCGCGCGCGAGATACGCTGGCGGTCGTTCGGCTCGATACGTTCATAGGATTGCGGATCTCGGGCGCGGAGTTCTGACCGCGCGCGTTCGATATCCGTGGCCACACGGGCGCGGGCGGCTTCGCGGAATCCATCTCCAACAGGAGGAATGTCGGAAAGTCCGTCAGTGAGCGCCATGAGGTAGAGCCCTGTGCCGCCCACGATGATCGGGACTTTCCCAGCGGCGCCGAGGCGCTCGACCTCAGCGGTGGCTTCCTTGACCCAGTCGCCGGCGGAATGACGCTCGGCTGCATCGACGTGGCCGAACAGGTGGTGTGGCGCGGCGGCCAGTTCGTCGGCATCCGGGCGGGCGGTCAGCACGTCGAGATCGCGATAGCACTGCATGGCGTCGGCGTTGACGATCTCCCCATCCAGCCGCTTGGCCAGCGTAATCGCGAGCTTCGTCTTGCCGCTGGCCGTGGGACCATGGATCAGGATTGCCGGACGCATCTACGCACTCGATATCCCATTTCTGGGCCCCAACTTCGGCGGCCAGTGTTTGCGCACCGCCGCCACGCCTGTTACAGCGCTGGCCCGCCCTAACCTGACCCAGCCCTGCCGTCCATGACCGAAGTCCTTACCCTCGTATCGCAGAACGCAGACGTTGCGCCGCTGGCCGCCCGGACGCCGGGAGGTTCCGGCGATGTTTCCGACAGGACGGGCGGTGGCTGGCGTATTGCCGAGCGGGCAGTCGGGGCGAGCGCGGAGCTCGTTCCCTGGCTGGAGCAACAGGCGATTGCGCATGGCGTCGACTGGGCGATCACACCCGGGGCGAACCGGAAGAAGCGCCTGCTGATATCGGACATGGACTCGACCATCATCGGGCAGGAGTGCCTGGACGAGCTGGCGGACTTCGCCGGGCTGAAAGCAGAAGTCTCCGCGATCACCGAGCGGGCCATGCGGGGGGAGCTGGATTTTGCCGGCGCCCTGATCCAGCGCGTGGCGATGCTCAAGGGTCTGGGCCTCGATGCGCTGGCAGAGTGCCACGAACAACGTGTTCGGCTGAACCCGGGGGCGCGCGAGCTGGTCGCCACGATGAAGGCGCATGGCGCGCGTTGCGTGCTGGTATCAGGCGGGTTCCGCTATTTCACATCGCGCGTGGCGGCGATGGCCGGATTCGAGGCGGACCGCGCCAACACGCTGATCGACGATGGCGCGCGGCTTACGGGCGAGGTTGGCCAGCCGATCCTGGGGCGCGAGGCGAAGCTGACAGCTCTGCTGGAAGAAACAGCGATGCTAGGCGGCACAGCCGTGGATGCACTGGCGATGGGCGATGGCGCCAACGATCTCGACATGATCAAGGCTGCCGGACTTGGCGTGGCCTACAAGGCGAAGCCCGTCGTGGCGGCGCAGACGCGCGCACGCATTGAGTACACGGACCTGCGCGCGGCGCTGTTTTTCCAGGGCTACACAGCAGGCGATATTATCGCCTAGCGCGCCCTGACCGCCACGTAGAACACTTCGTCCTCGCCCCAGAGCTGGAGCAGGACGGGCTTGCCGGCGGCCTTGGCGGCTTCGGCGGCGGCGATGGCCTGCTCCGGCGACGACACGGGCTGGAAGTGCACTTCCGTCACCACTGACCCGACCGGGATCTTGCCGAGCGCATCGGAGCCGCCTTCGATTGATTGGACGAGCACGCCGCGCACGGAGGCGGGAATGTTGCGGCGGCGACGATCGGTATCCTCAATGGCCTTGAACTTGATGCCCAGCAGGTTGCTCAATTCTGCAGCCACATCTGGTTCGTCTTCCTTCGCCGCGCCTGTTGCGGAGCCGGCGGCCAGCTTCACTGTTGCCGTCGCCTGCTTCCCATTGCGCAGGTAGCGCACCGAAATGTCGGTTCCCACCTGGGTAACGCCCATGATGCGGAAGAGATCGCGGCTTTCGCGGATCTGCTGATTGTTGAGCGCGGTGATGAGATCGCCCGACCGCAGGCCCGCTTTCGCGGCGGCGCCGTCTTCGGTGACCGACGTGATGATCGCGCCCTGGGGTGAGGAAAGTCCGTAGGCCTCCGCGATCGCCTGGTCGACCGGACGGGCGACGAGGCCCATCGTGCCGCGGCGGGTTTCGCCGTACTGACGGAGCTGGTCGACGACGACCTTGGCGAAGTTGGCCGGCACGGAGAAGCCGACGCCAACGGAACCGCCAGCCTCGCCCGGCGAGATGATTGCGGTGTTCACGCCGACAACTTCGCCGCGCAGATTGAACAACGGGCCGCCCGAGTTGCCCTTGTTGATGGCCGCATCGGTCTGGATGAAGTCGTCATAGCTGCCGGCGCCAATGTCGCGGGCGCGAGCGGAGATGATGCCCGCCGTGACTGTGCCGCCGAGGCCAAATGGGTTGCCGATGGCGACGACCCACTGGCCGACATCCGCCACATCCGAATTGCCCCACGGAACCGGCGTCAGCGGCGTGCGCGATTCAACCTTGAGGAGAGCGAGGTCCACTTCCTTGTCGGCGCCGATGAGCTTGGCGGCGAGGACGGAACCATCGGACAGCACCACATCGATTTCGTCCGCGCCCTCGATGACGTGGTTGTTGGTGACGACGTGGCCCTCATTGTCGATGATGAAGCCGGATCCCAGGGATGACTGGCGACGTGCGCCGCCTTGGCCGCGACCGAGCAGGTCGTTGAACTCGTTCAGCGGCGAGTTGGGGCCGAAAGCCGGAAGGCCGCTACGCGCAACAGTCTGGCGGGTGGCTATGTTCACGACGGAGGGCATCAGCGATTTGGCGAGGGCCGAGAAATCCTCGCCGATCACGATGCTTCCTGCCGCAACCGGGCTACTGGGCTGAGCAATGGCGCGGGGCGGGGCTTCGACCTTCAGGAGGGCGGGCGCGAAGAACGCACCTGCGATGGCGGCCACTGCGAGGACCGGGATGCCGACCTTGATCAGCAGGGACCGCATCTGAGGCTTGGCGGACATACGTTCGAGGCTCCCGGTCAGCAGCCCCGAGGGACTGGCAAATTCCTGAGAACACTGGCGCTAAAGACGCCGGTTCGCAAGGCGAGGCGCGCACGGATGCGGCCCCCATGCAGGAACGTTTCCCTGCAAAATGCGGAACAATGATGGCCGAGGGGCCGTCACAAGCGTGTGCTCTGGGCGATTGCCGGAAACTAGGCGCTGCGGGTAACCGAGGAAGCGGGCTGGACTGGCGCTTCCAGACCCATGACCTTGTGCATCTTGGCGACCAGTTCGCGCTGATCGACGGGCTTGGAAAGATAGTCGGTCATGCCCAGCGCGATGTATTTCTCGCGGTCGCCACTCATCGCGTCAGCGGTTAGTGCAATGACCGGGAGGCTGGCCCATCGCGGGCTGGCGCGGAGGCGCTGGATGGCTTCCTTGCCGTCCATGACAGGCATGTGGACATCGAGCAGGACAAGGTCGAAGTCACCCCGTGCGATCTGGTCGAACGCTTCCTCGCCGTTTGTTGCTTCTGTGATGTCGCAGCCCTGTGGCGCCAAGAATAGCTTGATCACCTGGCGATTGATCGCGTTGTCGTCCGTCAGCAGGACACGCAGGCCGCGCAGCGAACGCTTGGCGGGCTCGGATGCCCGGACCTGCTCCGGCTTGGCTGCGATCTCGGGCTGGGCTTCCTCAGCGCGG
>Ga0209181_10011797_pt1 | contig 11140 bp, 8 predicted proteins | sample MAT05_FD_187208 | JGI IMG/M metagenome (GOLD analysis project Ga0209181, IMG submission 187208) | Freshwater microbial communities from Lake Fryxell liftoff mats and glacier meltwater in Antarctica - MAT-05 (SPAdes) (version 2) | ecosystem: Environmental > Aquatic > Freshwater > Ice > Liftoff... | reverse complement strand
GATCAGTTCGGTCATCGCCGGGCCGCGCACGCTGGCCCAGTGGACCGACTACCTGGGCGCTCTGGAGGTGAAACTGGACGCCGCCGACGAAGCGCTGGTCGATACCCTGGTGCGACCCGGCCACCCGTCGACGCCGGGCTACACCGACCCCGCGTACCCGCTCAACGGTCGGTGATCTCCGCAAGGTCGTCAAGGTCGTCAGGCCGTCAAGGTCGTCGACTTGAGCGCCGCTCATGGTCCAGGTTTCCGCCCCACACCCTGCGCGTCAGGCTTCTGCAGCCAGGCCAGACCAACGACGACCCCAAGGCCCAGCAGCCACAGCGGCCACAAGTCCAACCTGCCCGCCCACCAGGCAAACGGCGTCACGCCCTGGCGACCCTGCACCTGCCCGGTCAGCACACCCCGGGTGTGCGGCGGCAGCAGGGCCTTGACGCGGCCCTGATGGTCGATGATGGCCGTGGCACCGGTGTTGGTGGCACGCAGCATCGGCAACTGGAACTCGAGCGTGCGAAAGCGCGAGATGTGCAGGTGCTGGTCGATCGCAATGCTCTGGCCGAACCAGCCGATGTTGCTCACGTTGACCAGCACCGTGGGTGCCAGCGCAGGCACCACGAAGCGGCGCGCGATCTCCTCGCCGAACAGGTCTTCGTAGCAGATGTTGGGCGCCAGCCGCTGCGCGCCCAGGGCCAGCGACGGGGGATTGCGCACACCGCGCGCGAAGTCGCCCAGGGGGATGTTCATGAGCTCGGTGAACCAGCGAAATCCGGTCGGAATGAACTCGCCGAAGGGTACGAGGTGCAGCTTGTCGTAGCGGTAAGGTCGGGCCGGGGTCTGTACCAGGGTCTGCTCAGTCAGGCCGAGCACCGAATTCGTGTAGCCCGACTCGAAGTCGCCCAGGGGCACGCCCACCAAAGCCGCGCGTCCCGGCGCAGCGAAATGCGACTGCAGTTGCTGCCAGTAGCCCGGCGCGACTTCTTCCAGTTGAAACGGCAACAGCGGCACCGCGGTCTCCGGTGCCACCACCAGATCGGCGCGGGCGGCCAGCAGTTCACGGCCGACCCAGGCCAGTTGCTGCGGCAAATACTCGGCGGAGAACTTCTGGTCCTGCTGCACGTTGGTCTGCAGCAAGGCCACCTGCAGCTCGCCCACCGGCTCGGTGAAACGGCCCGGTCCGCTGACGGCCAGCACGAGGATGCCGCCGCTGAGCAAGGCGGCCGGCACCCAGGACCTGGCCCGCCCCGGCCGCCGCAGCGCATGAGCCCAGGCCGCCGCCGTGCAGGCCAGCACCGCGCCGATGCCATAGGCGCCGATCCAGGGCGCCAGCGCGGCCAGCGGCGAGTCCACTTGTGAATAACCCAGGGCGACCCACGGAAAGCCGGTGAAGATGACGCCGCGCGCCAACTCGGCGAGCAAAATCAATGCGCCGAACAGCAGCACATCGCTGGCCCGCCCGCTGCGCCAGCGGCCGTAAGCGGCGCCCGCAGCGGCCAGGTAAAGCGACAGCGCAGCGGCCAGCGCGAACACCGCCGCGGCGGCCAACCAGGCCGGCAGGCCGCCATAGCGGTGCAAGCTGATGAACAGCCACCAGACGCCGGCCAGCAGCCAGCCCAGGCCATAACACCAGGCCAGCAGGGCAGCGCGCGCCGGACGGCAGGCATCCAGGCTCCAGACCAACCAGCCCAGCGTCAATGGCGGCAGCAGCCAGGGCAGCCACCAAGCCGAGGTCTGAACGAACGCCAGCGTCTGCAGCGCGCCCAGCAGCAGCGCGGCCACCGGCTGCAGCCGGTGCCAAGCCGCGCTCAATCGACGTCGCCGCCGTCGGCCGTGGTGGCTTGGACGGGCACCCGCGCAACGCGGAACCAGCGCACGGCGCCGCCCCGGGTGATCATCACGGTGAAGCGCAAACCGCCCACGGTCACGGCCTCGCCGCGCCGCGGCACACGGCCGTGCTGCTGGGCGAGCAGGCCGCCGATGGTCTCGAAGTCTTCTTCCGACAACTGGGTCGCAAAGGCCTCGTTGACGGCGGCGATCGAGACGTCGCCGGCCACCCGGTGGCTGCCGTCGGCCAGCGTGTAGATGCCGTTCTCTTGCTCCTGTTCGTCGAACTCGTCCTCGATCTCGCCCACGATTTCTTCGAGCACGTCCTCGATGGTGATCAGGCCGGCCGTGTTGCCGAACTCGTCGATGGCGATCGCCAGGTGGTTGCGGTTGGAGCGAAAGTCGCGCAGCAACTCGTTCAGCCGCTTGCTTTCGGGCACGAAGACGGCCGGCCGCAAGAGGGTGCGCAGATTCAGCTCGGGCGCACGTTGCACTTTCAGCAAATCCTTGGCCATCAGGATGCCGATGATGTTGTCGCGCTGGCCGTCGTAGACCGGGAAGCGCGAATGCGCGGTGTCGATCACGGCGGCCAGCAGTTCGTCGTAGTCGGCGTCGATGGACAACAAGTCCATGCGGGTGGCCGGCACCATCACGTCACCCGCCGTCAGATCGGCCATGCGCAACACGCCTTCGAGCATCAGCCGCGACTCCGGCTCGATGAGCTCTCGCTGCTCGGCATCGGCCAGCGTGCGGATCAGCTCGGCCTTGCTGTCCGGACCCGGTGAGATGAACTCGATCAGGCGCACAAAGAAGCTGCGTTTGTCGGCTCGCGGGGGCGGACGGTGCGCGGGGTGGCGCGAAGTCCGCGTAGAAGCAGGGTCGGACACGTTGGGCGGTGCCGGCAGTTGAGGTGAGGGCAAGAATACCGCAGCCGCATTGCGCCAAGGATGCAGGCCAACCCCGCCGGTGCAATGCGGCGACAATGCTGTCCCTTCGGCCAAGTTTCATGATGCGGGGCAATGCCCCAGGCCACGAAACAGCGTCACACCAAACCAGTCTCTGGTCGCCGGGCGGGCCGACCCCAAGACCGTTCAAGACGCTTCCACCCGATGAATCACCCAAGCTTGTTGTCATTGCGCGTGCCCATCCTGGCGCTGGCGGCCGTGATCGTTCTGTCTAACGTGCTGGTGCAGCACCCGATCAACGACTGGCTGACCTGGGGCGCCTTCAGCTACCCCCTGGTTTTTCTGGTCACCGATCTGACCAACCGCGCGCTCGGCCCGAAGGCGGCGCGGCAAGTCGCGATGGTGGGCTTCGCCGTGGCGGTGCTGGTCTCGCTGGCGCTGGCGCCCTGGCGCATCGCGCTGGCCTCGGGCGCGGCCTTCATCGTCGCCCAACTGCTGGACATCAGCGTCTTCAACCGCTGGCGCCAGCAGTCGTGGTGGAAAGCGCCCTTCATCGGCTCGCTGGTGGCCAGCACCGTCGACACCGCCGTGTTCTTTTTTCTGGCCTTCGCGGGCTCGGAGATGGATTGGCTGCCGTTGGCGGCCGGCGACCTCGCCGTGAAAGCCGTCATGGCCGCCTTGCTGCTGGCGCCTTACCGGGCACTGCTGCCGCGCCTGCAGACCTGGGCCACGCCCTGAGCCGGACTTGAGTTTCCCGGCAACGCCCCCAAATCCTGCCCTTGCGCTCGTTTCGCCAAAGCGCTCCCCTTCGCCACTCCCTGCCTTCAGACCACATCGCCATGACCACAGGCCTCATCCCCGCCACCATCCTGACCGGCTTTCTGGGTTCGGGCAAGACCACCTTGCTCAAGCGCGTCTTGTCTGAAGCCCACGGCCAGAAGATTGCTGTCATCGAGAACGAGTTCGGCGAAGAGAACATCGACAGCGACATCCTCGTGTCAGACACCACCGAGCAGATCATCCAGATGAGCAACGGCTGTGTCTGCTGCACGATCCGCGAGGACCTGCGCAGCACCCTGGCCGACCTGGCCGAGAAGCGGCGCAAGGGCGAGCTGCATTTCGACCGCGTGGTCATCGAAACCACCGGCCTGGCCGACCCCGGCCCGGTGGCGCAGACGTTTTTCATGGACGACGAGATCGCCGAGAGCTACCTGCTGGACAGCGTGCTGACCCTGGTGGACGCCAAGCACGCCGACCAGCAACTCAACGACCGGCAGGAAGCACGTCGACAGATCGGTTTCGCCGACCAGATCTTCATCAGCAAGAGCGAGCTGGTGGACGCCGAGACGCTGGACGCGCTGAGCCACCGCATCAAACACATGAACCCGCGCGCTCCGCACAGCAAGGTTCATTTCGGCGAGGTGCCGATCGACAAGGTGTTCGACCTCAAGGGCTTCAACCTGAACGCCAAGCTGGAGATCGACCCGGACTTCCTGAAAGCCGACGATGCTCATGCCGGCCACCACGATGACGCTCACGACCATGCTCATGACCACGCCCATGGTGAAGACTGCGATCACCCCTCGCACCAGGGCCAGGGCCAGGGCCCGGGTCGTCACCACGCCCACGACGACGACGTGAAGTCCTTTGTCTTTCGCAGCAAGAAGGCCTTCAACCCGGCCAAGCTCGAAGACTTTCTCGGTGCCATCGTGCAGGTCTACGGTCCCAAACTGCTGCGCTACAAGGGTGTGTTGTTCATGAAGGGCAGTGACCGCAAAGTCATCTTCCAGGGCGTCCACCAGCTGATGGGCAGCGACCTCGGTCCGCCGTGGGCGCCTGGTGAAGAAAAAGCCAACAAGATGGTGTTCATCGGCATCGACCTGCCCAAAGAGGTGCTGCTGCAGGGATTGGAGCAATGCCTGGTCTGAAGGCGGAAAACCGGGCGCCACTTCGACCGGCACGCTGCTGCTCCGCCGATTTAGCTGGCTACAATCCGCGCGCCTTGCAGGTCGGCAGTTCGGTGCAAGGCCCTCTGTGAAATGCACAGAGCCAGCTTCCTGACACAGCGCTCCCGAAAAGGGAGGAGGTCCCCGTGAGCAAGCCCCCTTCGAAACCAACGCAAGCCGAACAGGCCAAGGCGAGCCCAGCCACAGCGGTGCAGGGGTCCGCGACTCCGCCGACGAAAAAGCCCGCAGCGTCAGTCGCCTCCGCCACCGCCCCTGCCACCAAGAACGCCGTCGGCAAGTCCGACACCAAAAAAACTGTGCCGGCCAGCCCTGCCGCCCAAGGACCTGGCTTGAAAACTCCCGCTGTGACAAAAATCCCGACTGCACCCACACCCGCACCCACCACGCCCAAAGCGACGACCGGCAAGACGTCCGGCGGCAAGGGCTCGGCATCCAGGACTCCCCCTCCACAGGTGATGTCGCCGCCCAACCCGACGCCGATCTCGAACCGCTTCACCGACCGCTTCGCGCCGGCCGCCAGACCGGCGGCTCGCCTGATCGACGAAGCCCCGGAGTTGCCAAGACCGCCGCAAAAGATCGACCCCAAGCTGGTCAATGCCTGGAAAACCAAGCCTGGCCGCGAGCTGACGGAACCCGAGCTGCTGGCGATGCCGGAAGACGTGTACATGAATGACAAGCAGCTGGACTTTTTCCGCGTCCGACTGCAATTGCAACGTGACGATCTGCTGTCCAACGCCGGCGAAACCACCGAGCACCTGCGCGAGGACACCTCCATCGTGCCCGACCCGGCCGATCGCGCAACGATCGAAGAAGAGCACGCGCTGGAGTTGCGCACCCGCGACCGCGAGCGCAAGCTGTTGAAGAAGATCAGCCAGTCGATCACGCGTCTGGACAGCGGCGAGTACGGTTTCTGTGACGAAACCGGCGAGCCCATCGGTCTGCCGCGCCTGCTCGCCCGCCCGACGGCCACCCTGTCTCTCGAAGCTCAGCAGCGGCGCGAGTTGAAACAGAAGATGTTCGGCGACTGACAGCCTGTCCGCAGCAACCGACAGCCTGGAAGACCCCTCCCACCGGCTCCCTTTTCAGGACCTCCTGGCGACCCTCCCCGCAGTAACATTCGCTCTATGGCCGAAAACGAGAGTTTCTTCCGCAAAGTGGTGAGGTTCGTCGCCAACCCGGCCACCGACTGGACGGAGTTGACCACGCGACAAGAAGACACCCGCGAGCTGGAGCTCGAGAAGTCCGAATTGAAGGCGATGATCGAACGCAAGCGGCGCAACGATTTCGTGCGCAAGCGAGAGTTCGACATGCTGCGCCGGGTCCGTCGCGAAGGGCTGTCACCCGAGCAACTGGCGGCGCTGGGCACCTCCTCCAGGCTGGACGATTCCGATGTGCGCGCTCCCGATTCACCTGCGGCTCGCCCCGCCGGCGTGAAGGCCAAGATCGACGAGATAGAACAGCAGATGGTCGGCGGCGAGACCGGTTTCAGCTCGACCCGCAACCGGGCTGCGGGCCAACTCGGCCAAGCCACGGAACCTTCCGTCTTGTCACGCCAGCAACCTTTGGGCAGCAGCAATCGCGGCGAGATCCCCAAGCTGGGCAGCGGCGCAGCGGGCGATGATCTCAAGCTGCCCCCGCTGCCCTCGCTGCCCCCGCTGGAGCTGAAAGTGCCGCGGGCAGCAACGCCAGCGCCGGTTCAGATGGCCGCTGGCTTGCCCCCGCTGGCACCGCTTGCCTCGGTTTCCTTCGACGGCGCTCAAATGCGTCAGGCGGCGGACAACACCAACTTCAGCAGTCCTTTTGCCGTCGAGGTCAGCGAGGTCGTGCATGACCCCGAACTCGATGAGGCAGTGATCGCGTTCGCCAACGCCGACTTCAACCAATGTGAAGAATCGCTGCGCCGCATCACCAGCCCCGAAGGTGCACGCGCCCAGCACGCCGAAACCTGGCTGGTGCTTTTCGACCTCTACCGTGCCACCAGCCAGCAGCAGCGTTTCGAGAGTCTGGCGCTGGACTATGCACAACAGTTCGGCTGGTCGGCGCCGCAGTGGTACTCCCTGCCGCAGATGGTGGCCGACGCCCATGTCGATGAGCCGTTGCCGACCACCCAGCGCAGCGCAGGTCACGAAGGTGGCGAAATCGGCTGGATCAGTCCACCGCACCTGGACATCGAAGCGGTGGCACGCCTGCGTTCGCAGACCCTGCAGATGCCCCTGCCCTGGATCTTCGACTGGGGCAGCCTGAAATTGATCGATCCAGAAGCCGCAATGCAGTTGTCGATGCTGTTCCGTTTGTGGTCGGGGCAAGCGCTGGAGATGCGCTGGAACGGTGGCGAACGCCTGTTCAGCGTTTTGCAGGAAGCCGCGCCCACGGGCATGCGCGATGCGGACCCGGTGTTCTGGCTCACACGACTCGACGCCTTGCGGTTGGCCAACCGGGCCAGCCAGTTCGACGAAGCCGCCATCGACTACTGCGTCACCTACGAGGTCTCTCCGCCCTCTTGGGAGGCCGCGCGCTGCAAGGTACAGATCAACGACGACAACCTCTCGACGCGTTCACCTGCGCTGTTGGCGGTCAGCGATGTCTCGACCAGCTTCATGGAAAGCGGCATCGCCGAAGAACTGGCCAGCGGTGTCGAAGTGGCCAATGTCGAACTCTCGGGCCAGTTGGTGGGCGACATCGGCGAGACCTTGAACAAGATGAAAGAGTCGTTGGGCAATGCAGAGGTGGTCAATGTCTCCTGCGTCAGGCTGATCCGGGTCGACTTCATCGCCGCTGGCGACCTGCTGAACTGGGTGCTGTCGCGGGCCAACGAAAAGCGCAGCGTGCAATTCGTCGATGCTCACCGCTTGGTGGCCTTGTTCTTCGGCGCCATGGGCATCAACGAACACGCCAAGGTGCAGGTACGCAAGGTGTGATCGCCAAGGCTGAGGACTTGGGGCGCGCGCCGTCCCGTCTTGCCTTCCCCGGCGGGAACTGAGCCCTGACGGGTTCATGAGCATCTGCAAGCTGCGGTCTTGAATCTGGCTGCCTGGCCGCCAACTGCCTTATCTCCCATGGAAAATTATCACGGCACCACCATTCTCAGCGTGCGTCGCGGCGCGCAGGTCGCCATCGGTGGCGACGGCCAGGTCACGCTGGGCAACATCGTCGTCAAGAGCAGTGCGCGCAAGGTGCGAAAGCTCCACCGCGAACAGGTGCTGGCCGGTTTTGCCGGCGCCACCGCTGACGCTTTCACGCTGTTCGAGCGCTTCGAAGCGAAGCTGGAAAAACACCAGGGCCACCTGCAGCGCGCGGCCATCGAACTGACCAAGGACTGGCGCACCGACCGCGTGCTGCGCCGCCTGGAGGCCATGCTGGCCGTGGCCGACAGCACGTGCTCGCTGATCATCACGGGCAACGGCGATGTGCTGGAGCCCGAATACGGCATCGTCGCCATCGGCTCCGGCGGCGCGTTCGCCCAGGCCGCAGCACGTGCCCTGCTGGCACACACCGAACTGGCCCCGGCCGAGATCGTCAAGCGAGCGCTCGAGATCGCCGCCGACATCTGCATCTACACCAACCACAACCACATCATCGAGACCCTGGGCTGATTTTCATGGTGCGGGACAAGGTCCCGGATCATGGAAGACTTCCACGACAAACCCAATGAGCATGACCCCCCAGGAAATCGTCAGCGAACTCGACCGCCATATCGTGGGCCAGAACGCGGCCAAACGCGCGGTCGCCATCGCGCTGCGCAACCGTTGGCGGCGTCAGCAGGTCGACGAAAAGCTGCGCGGCGAGATCACGCCCAAGAACATCCTGATGATCGGCCCCACGGGCGTGGGCAAGACCGAGATCGCACGCCGGCTGGCGCGACTGGCGGACGCGCCCTTCATCAAGGTCGAGGCGACGAAGTTCACCGAAGTGGGCTATGTCGGCAAGGACGTGGACAGTATCGTGCGCGACCTGGTGGACGTGGCAGTAAAGCAAGAACGTGAGCGTTCGATGCGCGGCAAACGCGCCGCCGCCGAAGACGCGGCCGAAGAGCGCCTGCTCGACGCGCTCGTTCCGCAGGCCCGCAGCGCCCAGAGCATCGGTTTCGGCCAAGAGCCCCCGGCCACCGACAGCACGGCCCGCCAGGTCATGCGCAAACGGCTGCGTGAAGGCAGCCTGAACGACAAGGACATCGAGATCGACCTTGCCGAGGCCCGGCAGGCGCTCGAAATCCTGGGGCCCCAGGGCATGCCCGGCATGGAAGAGATGGCCGAGCAGTTGAAGGGCCTGTTTCAGCAGGCGGGCGCAGGCAAACGCAAGTTGCGCAAGATGAAAATCGGCGAGGCGATGGCCCGCCTGATCGAAGAAGAAGCCGCCAAGCTGGTCAACGAAGACGAAATTCGCGCCGCTGCACTGGCCAATGCCGAGGGCAATGGCATCGTCTTCATCGACGAGATCGACAAAGTGACTTCACGCGCCGAGCACGGTGGCGCCGAAGTCAGCCGCCAGGGCGTGCAGCGCGACCTGCTGCCGCTGGTCGAGGGCACCACCGTGAACACCAAGTACGGCATGGTGAAGACCGACCACATGCTGTTCATCGCCAGTGGCGCCTTCCATCTGGCCAAACCCAGTGACCTGATCCCCGAGTTGCAGGGCCGATTTCCGATCCGCGTCGAGTTGACTTCGCTGAGCGTGAGCGATTTCGAGGCCATTCTCACGAGCACCCAGGCCAGCCTGATCACGCAGTACAGCGCCCTGCTGGCGACCGAAGGTGTGACCATCCAGGTAACGCCGCAGGCGGTGCGCCGCCTGGCGCAGATCGCTTTCGAAGTCAACGAGCGCACCGAAAACATCGGCGCCCGTCGGCTTGCCACGGTGATGGAGCGCCTGCTCGACGAAATCAGTTTCGATGCGCCCAACCGGGGCGGCCAGACCGTGCTCATCGATGAAGCCGCAGTCGATGCCAGGCTCGGCGAGTTGGCACGCAACGAGGACCTGTCGCGCTACATCCTCTAGTGCGGACGCAGACCGGAAGGTCGTTCTGCCAGTGCCGAACGCCAGGGAAAAAAACTTCCACCGGCACCGATAATCCCGCAGGCGCCGTGCCCACCCAGGGCCGCCTCGAACCTACAACAACATCGCCGCCGCCATGAGTTCACTGCCGCTTTTCATTGCCCCCGCACGCTACGACGATGCCGACGCCGCGCTGGCCCAGGTACAAGCGATCTACCGCAACAGCGTCGAGCACCTGCGCCAGGCCCTGCAGCGCTTTGTCAGTGGCGAAGACCTGGGCCAGCATGTGCGCGCCTGCTACCCCTTCGTGCGTGTGCGCACGGCCACCGTGGCGCGCGCAGACTCGCGACTGAGCTACGGTTTCGTCGCCGGACCGGGCACCTTCGAGATCACCGTCACCCGCCCCGACCTGTTCGGCAACTACCTGCGCGAGCAGTTCAGGCTGCTGCTGCGCAACCACGGCGTGGCGATCGAAGTAGGCACCAGCACGCAGCCTATTCCCGTGCATTTTTCGCTCGCCGAGAACGACCACATCGAGGGCAGCATGAGCACCGAGCGGCGCTTGCTGATGCGTGACCTGTTCGACCTGCCCGACCTGGCCGCGATGGACGACGGCATCGCCAATGGCACGCACAACCCGGCGCCGGGGGAAGCGCAACCGCTGGCGCTGTTCACTGCACCGCGGGTTGACTATTCGCTGCACCGGTTGCGCCATTACACCGGCACCGCGCCCGAACATTTCCAGAACTTCGTGCTGTTCACGAACTACCAGTTCTACATCGACGAATTCATCAAGCTGGGGCACGCCGTGATGGCCGATCCGGCGAGCGAGTACGAAGCCTTCGTCGAACCCGGCAACGTGGTCACCCGGCGCGTGGGCAGCGCAGCCAAAGCGGGCAGGGCCGGCGAAACACCCGGCGTGCCGCCGCCCCGTTTGCCGCAGATGCCGGCTTACCACCTGGTGCGCGGCGACAACAGCGGCATCACCATGATCAACATCGGTGTCGGTCCGGCCAACGCCAAGACCATCACCGACCATGTCGCCGTCCTGCGCCCCCATGCCTGGCTGATGCTGGGTCACTGCGCGGGCCTGCGCAACAGCCAGCAGTTGGGCGACTATGTGCTGGCCCATGCCTACATGCGCGAAGACCATGTGCTGGACGAAGAACTGCCGCTGTGGGTGCCTATCCCCGCGTTGGCCGAGGTTCAGGTCGCGCTGGAGCAGGCGGTGGCCGATGTAACTCGACTCTCGGGTTATGAGCTGAAAAAGATTCTGCGCACGGGCACTGTGGCGAGCACCGACAACCGCAACTGGGAACTGCTGCCCAACGCCGGCCCCGAACGCCGCTTCAGCCAGAGCCGCGCCGTGGCGCTGGACATGGAAAGCGCGACCATCGCTGCCAACGGCTTTCGCTTCCGTGTGCCGTACGGCACTTTGCTGTGTGTCAGCGACAAGCC
>Ga0209181_10011796_pt1 | contig 11141 bp, 10 predicted proteins | sample MAT05_FD_187208 | JGI IMG/M metagenome (GOLD analysis project Ga0209181, IMG submission 187208) | Freshwater microbial communities from Lake Fryxell liftoff mats and glacier meltwater in Antarctica - MAT-05 (SPAdes) (version 2) | ecosystem: Environmental > Aquatic > Freshwater > Ice > Liftoff... | reverse complement strand
CCGACTCTCCCAGAGGGAGAGTGACTTCACCCTCCCTCCGGGAGGGTCGAGCGAAGCGAGGGGAGGGTATGACTCATTCTGCCGCTCGCCTAAGAACACTGGAAATCAAACTGTTGTTTCGCGTGGGCAGGCGCTGTCCGTCACTCATCGCTTGAGACTGCTTTCAAAAGGAAAGTCCGTTCACGAATGGGTGCGCCTGCTTGTTCTTGTTCAACGAAGCAACAAAGTGCCAACGGCTGGCTTTGGGAGCACTTTTGTGTGGATTCTTCAGGTGAGGATTGTCTGTTATAGCCAGAAAACCCTGTGAAAGGGCCTCTTGCGCGAGGTTTCAACTGTTCGACTACCTTCTCGAATGGGATCGGTTTATCGGGAAGCGGTCTGTTCCAAAATAAGATGTTCGCAAAGCCTGTTTGGTCGATTGCCTCGTGGCTCGCATAAAGAAAATCGGGACCAAAAACCTCCGTTTTTCGTGGTAATTCCTTCGCGTCTTTTTCTTGCTGAAAATGAACTTGCAAGAGGCCATTTTGATCCGTTCCGCTCTTGGGAATCGAAAGCAGCGTCGAAGTGGTTTCGGCAGAATACAGCACAACACGAAACGACTTGTTGGCCGGGATTCGATAGTACCAAGTGCAAAAATTGGTATCGGATCTTATCTTTTTGAGGACGATACTTGTCGAATGAAGGCCCGCCTCTTTTTCGATTTGCGCCTCTAAGTTTGCCGTTTCTTTTTGGCATGCGAGGGTGATTCGATGCTCAACCGATACCAAATAGCTTCCGTAAAGGCAAACCAGTAACAAAGCGATTCGACTGAGGAATCCAAACCACTTCATGGTAATCTCCGGAAAACGTGGCAGCGTGTTTTTGGGTGAGCATCAGAGCCCATCTTAAGGTCGCATCAGATCCTATCTTATAGTCTCACCGCATCCAATTTCGTGAGAATTCAGAACTGCAACGAATTTTCACTGGGATGCAGTCATCTTTGACCGTCCGTCGGCGGAGCGACGGACCTACGTGCTAATCGCTTGCTTTTGAAGTTGCTCCAATTGCTGGATGGCTTCCATCGGGGTCATGGTCGTGATGTCGAGCGATTTCAGTTTCTCGACGACCGCGTTTTCTTGCCATTGAAACAAGGTCATTTGAATATGTCCTGACTTCTTCTTGGTAGGTGCAAGGTTGGACTGGCCATATTGATTCAAATGGCTCGCTTCGAGTTGACTCAGGATCTCTTTGGCTCGCTCATTGACATCGCGAGGCACCCCCGCTAGGCGCGCAACGTGGATCCCGTAACTCTTGTCCGCGCCTCCTGGAACGATTCGATGCAAGAAGATGACGTTATCATCCCACTCTTTGACCGCCACGTTCCAATTACGAACTCCGGGCAACGATTTTTGCAAATCGATCAGTTCGTGGTAGTGGGTAGCGAACATCGTTCTGGAACGATTGTGATTATGCAAATGCTCGACGATCGCCCACGCGAGCGACAAGCCATCGTAGGTGCTCGTGCCTCGGCCGATCTCGTCGAGTATGACCAGAGATCGCTCGGTGGCGGTATTGAGAATGCGCGCGGTCTCAACCATTTCGACCATGAAGGTACTCTGACCGCGGGCCAGCTCATCACTTGCTCCAACTCTTGCGAACAAGCGATCTGCCACGCCAATGGTGGCTTTGCGGGCTGGGACGAAGCTTCCAATTTGAGCAAGCACCAAGAGCAATGCCGATTGTCGAATGTACGTGCTTTTTCCGGCCATGTTTGGTCCGGTGATCAGCAATACGCTCCCGTGCTCCGCACCGATCATTGCGTCGTTGGGTACAAACGTCCCCTTGGCCAGGGTCGCGTCCAAAACAGGGTGCCGCCCTTCGTATATTTCTAAAATTGGCTCGTCTGTCATGGTTGGACGGACGTACTGTTGTTTGACCGCTAATTCAGCCAGCGACGCCAATACATCGAGTTCCGCAAGAACACTCGCGTTCGACTGCAAAGTCTGGGTATTGGCATGAATCGCTTCCCTCAACTCCATGAAAAGTTCGTATTCGAGCGACTTGGCTTGATCGTCGGCCGACAGGACTTTCTCTTCGTAGTCTTTCAATTCGGGTGTGATGTAACGTTCCGCATTTTTGAGTGTCTGCTTGCGAATGTAGTTGATAGGGACGCGATCGCGGTGCGTATTGGTTATTTCTAAGTAGTAACCGAAGACGGAGGTGAATCCAACTTTCAAACTTGGGATACCGGTCGTCGTGATCTGATCAGCTTGGTAGCGAGCGATCCACTCTTTTCCACCGGCCGCCAACTGACGTAAGTCATCGAGACGTTGATCGTAGCCCGGGCGAATGAAGCCGCCATCGCGAGCCAGCAACGGACAATCGTCTTGCAAAGCCACATCAAGCTGCTCGCGCAAGGTGGGGCAAAGGTCGATTCGTTTTTGAAGTTGGGCCAAACGGATCGAGGAGCGCTCTTCAAGAATCGCTTTGATCTTAGGGATTTGGACTAGTGAGCGACCAACTTGTTTCAGGTCTCGCGGGCTCGATCGCCCGGTAGCAACACGAGCAAGAAGTCGTTCCAAGTCGTAGACTTCATCGAGCATCTCTCGGACAGATGCGCGCAATCGCGTGTCGCGAACCAGTTCATCGACCGCATCGAGGCGCAATTCTATTTGCTCTTTTGAGATTAAGGGCGAGGAGAGCCATTGCGAAAGTCTACGGGCGCCCATGGAGGTGACAGTGCGATCTAAAACTTCGAGCAACGATCCATCGCGCGAGGCGGTTCGAATCGTTTGAGTCAACTCAAGCGAACGCCGAGTTGCTGAATCGATTTCCAGAGCGCGGATCAAGCGAGCGGGTTGCAGTTGTTGGATATGATCGAGAGCGGTCTTTTGAGTTTCTCGAAGGTAAGCCATAGCGGCACCAGCGGCGCTGAGTGCCAAGCAGTCGTGTAGGTAGGTACTGGCTGGGTCCTTGGAATCGTTTTGGGTGTCCCAACCCATTCCGGACAAATCGATCACTTCAAAATGTTCATGGAGGACGCGCTGGGCCTCTTCGATGCCAAACTGCCAAGTTGGGCGGCGGGTGATGGGCCAACGTTCGAGTTCACTTTTGGCAAGGGTCGAGTCATCTTCACGAATCATGATTTCCGCCGGCTCAAGCCTAGCTATTTGGTCCATAACCGTGTGAGCAGGATACGCCCCAGCCTCGAAGCGCCCCGTGGATAATTCCACCCAAGCGATCCCAAGCCACGCATTGCGTTCCTGTCCTACCTTGCCTGGGGAAGGATGAAAGATAGCTAAAAGGAGATTTCCAGATCGCGGATCCAGAAGAGCGTCGTCGGTTAGCGTTCCGGCAGTCACAATCCGCTGGACTTCGCGCCGAACGAGCCCCTTGGCGGTTGCTGGGTCCTCCATTTGTTCGCAGACTGCCACGCGAAAGCCTTGGCGAACGAGTTTTGCGAGATAGCCTTCGAGTTGGTGGTAGGGGAAACCTGCCATCGGGATGGGATTTTCGCCTTTGTCCCTACTCGTCAGGGTCAAGCCAAGAACACGAGCCACGGTTTTGGCGTCTTCGTGGAATAACTCGTAGAAATCCCCCATCCGGAAGAGCAAAATTGCATCCCCGCTGGTCGCTTTGGCTTCTTCGTACTGCTTCATCATGGGTGAAAGATTCATAGCCGAAGATGCTACCAAGCGTAACGATTTGATCCAAGTGCCCAATATTTTGGTGGATTATGGAAACAAAAACGTCACTTAGGTGTTTTCACTACTAAACCACTATCCACTTAGGTAAAATCAAGGGATTGTGGCTGATCGTTTCCGAGGCGGAAATGGGCTTTAGACAGCCGAAGTCGAAAGTTTGAAACAAAAATGAAATACTCAATCCTTATCCCCGTGGTATTCCTTGTGATAGCCCTGATGTCGCTTTCCGTGGTTGCTCAACCGCCAGGGGTAGGATTTGGTGGCGTTCCGGGTGGCGGATTCGGTGGACCTGGTGGCCCGCCCATCGGAATGTCGTTTGGAAGTCGCGGCGGTGATCGCGGTGGCGGCGACCGAGGTGGATTCGGCGGGGGTGATCGAGGGGGTGATCGAGGGGGTTCTAGTTTTGGTGGCTTTGATCCATCGTCCTTTTTGACACGGATGGATACCAATGGCAACGGGATGCTTGACCCGGAAGAGGCACAGGGACCGGCTAGGTTCATGTTAGACCGTATGGCTCGAAGCAATCCAAAAATTGACATTTCGAAGCCGATCCCAATGTCCGTGCTAACCGAGTCCTTCCAGCAAATGCGAAGCAGTGGCCCAAGTTTTGGAAGCTTTGGAAGCTCGGACGAGGAGAATCCTATTTTGGAAAAGAATGCGCTGGTTCCAGGCTTCGCCACCGTAAAGGTTGAGAAGATTCCAGTCCCAGGCTTTGGGGCGAGCGGCGAAAAGTTTACCGTACAACCCGAAGAACGAGATTTGAAGGAAGCCGATGAACGGATGCAGCGATATGATAGAAACAACGACGGGTACCTCGATGAGAATGAGCTAAAGGAAGGTAGGTGGTCGGATTCCCCAATGCAGTACGACAAGAATCGCGACGGAAAGCTCTCGCGACAAGAACTTGCCGTGCGCTACGCTCGCCGCCGTATTGCAAACCCTAGCCAACCCGAATCGTCAACTCGAAGAGAAGAGCCAAACTCCAAAAGATCTCGCGATGGTCGTGATCGGGACAACGGCGATGACAAAAAGGAAAAAGCGAGCTTGTTCGCAAACCGTGCTAGCTACCGCATTACAGATGCCGACGGCAAGACGATAGCCCCGACAGGTTTGCCTGAGTGGTTTAGCCGCAACGATATCAATTCTGACAATCAGGTCGAGATGGCCGAGTTCTCCAAGAAATGGACGCAGGATGCCATCGAAGACTTTCAAAGGTTTGACGCCAATAACGATGGATTCATCACAAGCCGAGAAAGTTTGGTCGCTGTCAAGAAAGGGTACATACCTGGCGGAGCAACAAGCGTAGTTGCGACGACAAGCAGTCCATCCGCTCCTGCCGGAGCTATTAAGGCCGAAGCTCCTAAGGCTGCTAGCGGAGGCTCTACAGCGGACAGAATGCGAGAATGGGTTGCCGGCAAAATGAAGAAGGAAGACAAGGACGGGAATGGGTTTCTTTCGCCTGGGGAATTCACGGGTGATTTTGCTAAGGCCGATACCAACAAAGATGGCAAAGTCGACGTTGATGAGTACATCGGAAGCCGCTCAAGAAAATAACGATCGTCTTTCACTTGTTCCCTTGCGTTTAAGCTATTCGGCTAACCAACAGTGGCCGAGCACCGCTGCTGTTGCAGCGGCTGTTTCAACCCGCTGAATGCGATCGCCAAGCGACAGGATGCGACATCCTTGGCCAACGGCTTCTACCACCTCTTGGTCCGTAAACCCGCCTTCGGGGCCAACCAGAAAAAGCAATTTTTCATGGCTTTTCGCCAGCGAATTTGCTCCATGAATGCTGTGTGACGGTTGTCCTTCTATCTTGGGATGCAAGATCCAGATGGCGATAGAATCCGACTCCTGGTTGGAGACGATCGAATTGGAGTAAGCCCTGATGTCGTTCACGCTCAGTTTGGGCCGAATGCTCATGAGTCGATTGCGGCCACACTGCTTACAAGCTTCCAAGACGTAGCGATCTAAACGCTCTGCATTGGCTTCGTTCACTACCGCTACCGATCGCGTTGTTTCGAGCGGACTCAACGAATCAACACCTAACTCAACGAGCTTCTCGATCGTATTGCGTTGTCGATCCCCTTTTGGCATGGCAATGGCAAAATGCAAGCGTCCTGAATGATCGCGTGGAGCGAACGAAGTGGAATGGATCGCAACGCTGACAGTACGCTTGTCGATGGATTGAATTGTTGCCATAGCTTCATTGCCAAGACCATCAAATAGAACAATGGCATCGTCTTTCGAACATCGCAGCACACGGCTGGCGTGGTGCGCTTCGTTGGTGGGCAATTCGACGGTGCCTTGGTTAGGAAGCTCGGGGACTAGAAATCGTGGGTAAGTCATTCGGACCGGATACTTGTGAGAAAGCAAAAAATGTGTTTGATAAATGCTAGGCGAGTTGCTGCGGATAGGCTGTGATTGTATTCTCAAGGGGCAGAACATTGTCGCCTTCTGCTCCGCAAAAGTGCGTTTACGAGGCGCACTTTCGCAGAGCGAAAGGCGACAATAATAAATCACAGCCTCGAAGGTGGGTGGGCTAGCACGCAGTCATGCAGCGTGTACCATTGAGTCGTCCAACGGGCCTTCTGTTGAGTTGCCCTGAAGCACTCGTTCTAGACTTGTTCAAAAATGCCGCAAACCAACAAACCGAACTACTTAGCCGTATTCCTAACGTTTGCCCGGAATAGCCTCATTCGAGACATGACTTTCCGCAGCAACTTTGTTCTGGACTGCCTTTCGAGTGTCTCGTGGTTATTGATGAATCTGGGTTTTTATTTGATCGTGTTTCATCATGTCAAATCGATTGGAGTGGAAACCGGTTGGGGGCAGAATGAGTTCTACGTTTTTTTAGCGACAACGTGGCTGATTAATTCGCTTGTTCAAGCGTTCTTGATGCCAAACGCACAGGAGTTTAGTGAACTGATACGAACCGGTGGACTGGATTTTGCATTGCTGAAACCGATCGACACACAGTTCTTGATCTCATTTCGTAAAGTCGAATGGTCGTCTCTAAGTAACTTCTTTCTCGGCTTGATCATATTGGCTTATGCGATGGTTCAGTTGAGTTTTCGATCCGATCCAGCTTGGAACATTGGTCCTGGACTCGTGATTTTGTACTTTGCGTACATTGCTTGCGGCGTGGTGCTTCTGTACAGCTTGATGATTTGCTTGGCTGCGACCAGCATTTGGCTTGGTCGAAATCAAAGCCTCTACGATTTTTGGTTTTACATTACCAACTTCTCTCGTTATCCGATGGAGATTTATGAAGCCGGTTGGGGGATTCCGCTTTGGTACGCGTTCACCTTCATTGTTCCTGTCTTAGTTGTCGTAAACGTGCCTGCTCGATTGCTGGCACTGCCTCTCGTACCGCGTCAGCCATGGGAATGGGGGTTGATCGCTTTTGCGCCTTTTGCCACGATAGTATCCGTGTTTCTAAGCCGATGGGTGTTTCAGAGAGCCCTAAAGAGCTACGCCAGTGCAAGCAGTTAACGATCCCACATAGACTTCTACAGGAGGAACGGTATCTTTTAAACCTGCGGCGGATTAAGACTGCCGTTCGTTGTAGATTATTTGAATGACCCGATGCGCGAACCTCGACTGCAATCAAAAATGCCAAAGCTCTTTGTCAGCGAAATCCAACCGCAAATGCAAGTCGACGCAGCCTTTCGCATCGCGGACCGTCAACTAAGGGCAAATCGGCAAGGCAACCTCTATCTATTGATGCAGTTGCAAGATCGAACCGGCGTGATCTCGGCAATGCGATGGAATGCCGACGAGAAGTTAGCGGAACGATTTGTCAAAGGCTCGTTCGTTCAGGTCCAAGGTGCATCCCAACTGCACAACGGAATTCTGCAATTGATAGTCAATCAGATCGCGTTAGTGGATGAAAAGACGCTCGATCCCGTCGACTTTGATTCCGGCAATCGAGTGGATGTCGAGCAACTTTGGAACAAGCTGGGTGAATTGATAGAAACGATTTCGAATGAAACCATCCGCCGTATCGCAGACAGTTTTTATCGAGACCCAGCGATCGCCAAGTCCTTTTGTTTGGCACCTGCCGGGATCAAAACGCATCATGCGTATCCCGGTGGATTGTTAGAGCACGTTGTTTCTCTCATGCAGCTAGCGGACCGAGTCTCATCCCATTACCCGGTACTCGACCGCGATCTCCTGATAGCTGGGGCCATGTTGCATGATATCGGCAAGTTGGAAGAGTTGTTGTTTGAAGGAGAGTTGAGTTACAGCGATGCGGGGCAATTGCTAGGTCACCTTGTGCAAGGTGTACAAATGCTGGATTCCAAAGTTCGCGAAGTATCTGAATCGGGATTCGAGGTAGATCGAGCCGTTGTATTGCGACTCCAGCACATCATCGTGAGCCATCACGGGTACTTGGAGCACGGAAGCCCTAAAGTCCCAATGACTTTAGAAGCCTTGGCTTTTCACTATCTCGACGAAATGGATGCGAAACTGAACGCGGCTTTGGCATTGATCGAAAGCGATCGGACCCGCGATGCCTGGACAACTTACAACCCGACTCTCGGAAGAAAAATCCTTAAGCCGTAGAGCTTCGCACTTGCACCGCATCCGAAAAATGCCCCATCACCAAGGGGCAGTGAAATGCCACCGAGTTTTACTCGGGGGATACTTACCATACCTCTAGAAATAGTTGGTCATAACCCCTGGCGTGAAACCCGAGGTCATCGGAAACATTCTTCAAATAGAGTAATTCCCCGTCGGGTCTGCCCTGAAAAGGAAGCGGAATGTGGCCATGAACGAGACAGAAGTGGAAGTAAATCCATACGACGCCACGATTTCAGAGACGAAACTGCCGCGAGCATCCGCACGAAAATCTAAGTCTCTTTCGATCTACGGTGGTTTCCTGGGCTGGGCGGTTCTAGTCGGAGTAACCACCGCGGTTTGGCCTGACCCAAGCCCAATTCTCTCAATCGTGTTTAACATCCCATTTGTTGTCTTGCTGATCATGTGGTGTCAAAATGATGCGGAGACATTTGGGTTGACGACTGGGAAGTGGACAACGCTTGGGTTGATCTTTTTGTTTCCAATCGCTTTGATCACTCATTTTTTTAGAACGCGAGGAATTCGTGGATCTTTAACGCTGGTTTTGGCAGCTCTTTTTGGTGCCATGCTAGTTCTAGTTGCGGTTGTCGCAATGGTTTGCACACACTTCGTAATGTACGGCGACTTTTCAGGACTGTAAAATTGCATCGCTCAATGACTCAGGTATGGCGAACAAAGGATCGTCCATTGCGTCCTGATACAGCGATGCAGGCGATAGCATATGACGGTGGCCGGCGAAGTTCGCGACGGAACTCGTCTCGACCACCACTCCACCACTCCAAACGTATAAATTATTGAATCTTGTTTCGTCGATAACCAAGCAGAAGGAAAAGAAGTCATGAGTAGTGTTCGAGTCCTCGTCGGTACGGCTAAAGGTGCGTTCATTCTGACATCCGACGGATCACGAGAAAACTGGGACATCCAAGGCCCACTGTTTGCAGGCTGGACGGTTTACCATATGAAGGGGTCGCCGATTGACCCAGATTGAATCTACGCATCGCAATGCAGTGACTGGTTCGGGCAAGTCATACAACGTTCGAACGATGGCGGCAGGACATGGGAGCAGCCGGGCGGTGAACCGATACCCGAGCCGTCAGGCATGCCTTCAGGTGTTAGCAACAAATTTGTCTACGAAGGCAAGACGGGAACTCATATGTGGTACGACGGCACGCCACATCCTTGGGAATTCAAACGCGTCTGGCATCTCGAGCCCTCGCCGTCGGATATCGACCTCGTCTATGCCGGTGCGGAAGACGCAGCGATATTCCGCTCGACCGATGGTGCGGTAACGTGGCAAGAACTTCCTGGACTTCGCGATCAACGCGGCGCGGAGTGGGCACCTGGAGCGGGTGGGTTAGGGCTCCACACGATCTTACGTGATCCAAGTAACCCGTAACGAATCTATCCGAGTTGTCACGCCATATCATTTGCAAACCCTCGCCCAAATTGGCCCCGAAATAGCGCTTGATATCGAGGCCCCGGTTACCCAAAACTCGGTACTTGACGCAATCGAATCGCGTTACCCAATGCTGTGCGGTACTATTCGCGATCATGTGACGAAGCAACGTCGACCTCTTTTGCGGTACTTCGCGTGTGAGCGAGATTTGTCCCACGAACCACCGGAGACACCCATGCCTGAGGCAATATTAACTGGAGCCGAACCCTTTATTATTTGGGGCGCGGTAGCAGGTGGATGAAGTTTTGCTGGCTGGAAGCCTTTGATCGCAATACTCAAACAGGCTGGAAGCCTGTTCTACGGTATGGTCTTCAAAATTGCCTTCAGACGATCTCGCGTCTCAGCGTGCGCTGGGACATCGACAAGATTTGTTTGCTCGTGCGGATCATTGGTTTCGTCAATCAGGGCCGCTCCTCCGTCTTTACCGCTCCACTCAATGTATCTCCAACGATCGACCCGAACCGAACGATGTGGATTGGCGGCATTTCCTGCAACAGAGAAGGCAGGATGCGTCCAAGTCGCAGATGGATCTCCTAAGACGGGTTTAAGATCATGACCAGGCAGATCCGTAGGTGGCGTTAACCCGCACAACGCAGCCAATGTCGGATAGAGGTCGAGCGTTTGAACTGGACTGGAAACGACAGTTCCATTTCCCTTCGAGCCAGGTACTGAGATCATCATAGGAACTCGCGTGCCGACTTCAAAGAGACTTGCATGCTTGGACCACTTACCCATCTCGCCGAGATGGTATCCATGGTCTCCCCAAAATACAACAATGGTCTTTTCACGCAGGCCGAGTTTATCCAGTTGCTCGATCACTCGACCGACATTCCAATCGACCCAACTGACCGAAGCGCGATACGACTGCAGCATCAGCTTTGCCTCCACTGCGGTCGCTTCTCGATTCCAAAACAAATCGGTATTCTGCTTCGTCAACGCTGCCGCCGAGAATGGGTTACCAAGAATTCCAAACTTGCTTACTTGGGCGTCGATCACAAGTCGGGACGAAGTGGTTTTGCTAGCAATACTACCGGTGTCCATTTTTCGTGATTCCCAGTGAAAATGAGACTTGAACAAATGCTGCTATTCTTGCCACTCGATCGCTGGCCCAACATGTGATCAACGCCCTTACTTGGCGTATCTGAAAGCAGCAAGGCAGATTCGACGGAAGGGATGTATCAGGTTGCTCGCTGACTGCTGGATGATCTGGTACGACAAAGAATGCACAATTGGGAATGAGTTGGCTCGAAGGAAAATATCTTTTTCCAACTTCACATATTGACGTTTCTTTTTCACCGCTTAAAAATGAAATCTCAATTGTTTCGAAAGGCCTTCCTTTTGGAAACAGGGTCTTCCATTCAAGGAGTTGATGATGTTTCTCGTTGTTTCTCGTTGTTTCTCGTTGTTTCTCGTTGTTTCTC
>Ga0209181_10011794_pt1 | contig 11143 bp, 10 predicted proteins | sample MAT05_FD_187208 | JGI IMG/M metagenome (GOLD analysis project Ga0209181, IMG submission 187208) | Freshwater microbial communities from Lake Fryxell liftoff mats and glacier meltwater in Antarctica - MAT-05 (SPAdes) (version 2) | ecosystem: Environmental > Aquatic > Freshwater > Ice > Liftoff... | reverse complement strand
TGGGGCCGTAACGCAGCAGTTTCATCGTCAGTCTCCATAAAAAGTCAAAAGGATCTCATCAAGTACAACCATGCTCATTGGTGGCGGCACTGTGGCAGCCTAACCAAGCAGACGCCGCGGAACCGGCTTTGCCGGGCCGATGGCGGCGCCCCCTGGGGGGAGGCGGCCACCCGGCCGCATCGGGGGGGTCAATTACTCCAGCCGCCATCGATGACCTGCGCGGTGCCGGTGGTGAAGCCGCTCTCGTCACTGGCCAGGTAGACGGCCAACGCGGCGATCTCGCTGGTGCGGCCCAGCCGGCCCATCGGCTGGCGCGCGACAAACGCCGCCTCGACCTGCTCAACCGTCTGGCCGCTGGCCAGGGCCTGCGCCACGATGCGGTCGCGCAGCGAGGGCGATTCGACCGTGCCCGGGCAGATCGCGTTGCAGCGCACGCCGCGGGTGATGAAGTCGGCCGCCACCGACTTGGTCAGGCCGATCACCGCCGCCTTGGTGGCGCCGTAGACAAACCGGTTGGGCGCACCCTTGATGCTGCCCGCCACCGACGCCACGTTGATGATCGAGCCGCCACCGGCCGCCGACAACATGCCCGGCAGGAAGGCCTGGATGGTGCGGAACTGCGCACGCACGTTGAGGTTGAAGCCGAAGTCCCACTCGGCCTCGGTGCAATCGAGCACCGTGCCCGCGTGCACATAACCGGCCGCATTGACCAGCACGTTGACCGGGCCGGCCTCGGCCGCGGCGGCGCGCACGGCGGCGGCGTCGGTGACGTCGAGCACCCGCGTCTGGCAGCCGGTGGCCTGGGCCACGGCCTGCAGCAGCGCGGGGTTGATGTCGGTGGCGATAACGGCGGCGCCCTCGCGCACAAACGCCTCGACGATGGCGCGGCCTATGCCCTGGCCAGCGGCGGTGATGAAAGCGGTCTTGCCTTGCAGTCTTGGGGTCATGGTGTCAGGGGCTGAGCGGGTTTGATCGGGTTTGGGGCCGCTTGGGGGGCGCTTTGGGGGACGCGTCGGTGGGGGCGGGCGTGGGCTTGTTGCTGGCGGCTCCCACTGCGCCGGACTGATCGGCCGCGGCCTGTGGCCAGGTGCCGGCAAACCGGTCGTGCGAGTGTTGAAGATGGGCAAACATCGCGGCGCGGGCGCCGTCGGCGTCGGCGCGGGCGATGGCGCTGATCACCACAGCATGCTCGGCCAGGGCCAGGCGCCAGGTGGGTGCGGTCTCGAAATGCTGGCCGAGCTGCTCGAACAAGGGGTTGTTGCGCTCGTCGAACAGCTCGGTGACGGTGCGCAGCAGCGGGCCGTTGTCGGCCGCCTCGGCAATGCGCAGGTGAAACAGCCGGTCACCGCGGGTGGCCGGCCGGCCGGCGGCCACGTCCTCGGTCATCAGCGCCAACGCCTCGTGCAGGCCATCGACGCCAGCCGCGTCCATCCGGCGGGCGGCCAGCGCCGCCAGCTCGCACTCCACCACCTGACGCGCACGGATGATCTCGAACGGGCCGAAGGCGGCGTCCACCTGCGGCGCGCTGGCCGCCGGGTCCTGCGCGATCACGACGATGCCCGAGCCCGGGCGCACCGCCACCAGGCCCTCGACCTCCAGCGCGATCAGTGCCTCGCGCACCGATGGCCGCGACACCCCGAGTTGCAGCGCCAGGTCGCGCTCGGGCGGCAGCCGGCTGCCCAGGCTGAACTCGCCGGCGCGGATCAAGCCACGCAACTGGTCGGCGATCTGGCGGTACAGGCGGCGGGGGGCAAGGGGCTGGATCGGCACGGGCGGACGCGGCGGGGCGGCAGGGGTTGAAACGCGGCCGCTGGCCCAATGCGGCCAATTGGTCAGGCCAATTCACCGCGAGTGTGCCCCGCAGCGAGTAACTCAAGCCTACGGGATTACCCGGCATGCGGCGCAGGCTCACGGGGCCGATATCAACCGTTACGCACTGCTGAGCCGCCCGTGACGGCGCCCAGGCGCCCAGGTACCGGACTACCAGCGGCAACCCTTTTCACGCAGCGCATCCACCGCCAGCGGCACGACGGCGGCCAGGCCCAGGCTGCTGTAGGCCTTGCGGCAATCGGCCTTGGCGGCCTTGGCAATGTCGTCGGCCAGCTTGCTGGTGTCCTCGGGTGGGTGCGGCAGCATCTGCAGCAGGCCGCGGCTGCCCTGGGCAGAGATCGCCCCGCCGCGGGGGCGCACCAGTTCCAGATTGAGCCGGGGCGCGCTGGCAGGCAGCGCCGCCGGGGTCGCCACGTCCTGGCCCAGCCGCGCGCCGGCGTCACGGGCGCCGGCCGATGGCGGCGTGCTCGGGCCGATCAAGGTGGGCAAGGCGCTGCCGGACACCGGGTTGGCCGGTGTGTCACGGGCGGCCGCTACCGCCGGGCGTTGCGGCGCGGCGGCGGCGGCGGCGGCGGTGGCGGTGGCGGTGGCGGTGGCGGTGGCTACCGGATTTGTAACCGGGGGGACTGCAACCGGCGGCGGCGCACGCGATGGCAGCGCTGGCGCGGTTGCCGCCTGGGTGGAGAACGTCGGCAACGGCACCGCCTCGACCGGCGCTGGCTGCAAAGCGGGGGCCGAAAGCGCCGGGATCGGCTCGATCGGCGGGGCCATCGGCACGGTTCGTGGCAACACCTGCGGTGCAACAGGCGCTGCCGCCATGGTCGGAGCCGGAATTGAAACCGGCACCGGCACCGGCACCGGCAGCGGCACCGGTACGGGTACGGCTACGGGTGCCGGTGCGGGTACCGGTGCGGGCACCTGGATCGACGGTGTCGCCGGCCCCGGCAGGGATGGCACGACGGCTACCGGGACTGCCGCGGGTGCCGGGTCCAGCAAGGGCACGGTGGCTGCGGCGGCCACCGGCGCTGCGACTGCGCCGGGCTCGCCCGGTTGCGCCTGCGCCTGCGCGGGCACCGGCACCAGGGGCGCGACTGCGGCCTCGACAGGCGTCGCGCTGCGGTCGGCGGCCCGGTCCTGCCAGCGCCCCAACCGGGCTGCGCCGGTGTCCTGGCGCGCCCGCGGCAGGTCCTCCGGTGCGCGCACCGTACCGCCCCAGCGCTGCTGCGTCGCAGTGCCCTCCGGCCCGGTGTAGGCGTCGGCCGCCACGGTGGACTCGGGCCGACCGGCCGCATCGCCGCCGGCCAGGCGAATGTTGAGCGCACCCCAAACACCCGCGCCCGGCTGGGCACTGCCGCCGGGTGTGTTGCCAAACACCAGCACCAGCAGCACGTGGATGAGCAGGGCCAGCGTCAGGCACTGCGCCAGCGACTGTCGCGGGCCGACCGGGCGCGGGCCCTGCGGGCGCACAGGCGGCGCCTGCACCGGATCAGGCTGCAGCGGAAAATAGGGGTCGGCCACGGCGGCTTGCATCGGGTGCCGATGCTGCCAGAACCGCAAGCCCTTTGGCCCGACAGCGCAACACCGGCATCCCCGGAACAACAGCGCAACGGGCCCGTTGACCCGACAACACGCACCAGTGGCCGGAAAAATCAGCCCTGGCAGTGGCCCCGGCCCAGGCCTGCCCGCAAACCCAGGTCAGCCGCGGCCGACAAACGGCATCTTGGTGGCCATCACCGTCATGAACAGGATGTTGGCGCCCAGCGGCAGCCGGGCCATCGTCATGAAGCCGTCCACCACCGACGACACGTCCATGCGCGCTTCGGGCTTGATGCTGCCGTCGGCCTGGGGCACACCCTTGACCATGCGCTCGGTCATGTCGCTGGCGACGTTGCCGATGTCGATCTGGCCCACCGCGATATCAAACGGACGGCCGTCCAGCGACGCGGCCCGCGTCAGGCCGGTGACGGCATGCTTGGTGGCGGTGTAGGCCATCGAGCCCGGCCGCGGCGCATGCGCCGAGATCGAGCCGTTGTTGACGATGCGCCCGCCTTGCGGCGACTGCTCGCGCATCAGCTTGAAGGCCTGCGACAGGCAGAAAAACGCGCCGTTCAGGTTGGTGTCCACCGCCCGGCGCCAGGTCACGGCGTCGATCTCGTCCGGGGTTTGCACCGGCAGCGACACACCGGCGTTGTTGAACAGCAGGTCGAGCCGGCCAAAACGCTGGCGGATGGCGCCGAACATCGCGGCCACCGAGACCTCGTCGCCCACGTCGCAGGGCAGCGCCACGGCACGGTCGGCGATGTCGCCCCAAGGGTCACCGGCCTGGGCGATGGCGGCAGCCAGGGCCTCGGCCCGGCGCCCGGTGTAGACCACCCGCCAGCCGTCGGCCACCAGCGCCTTGGCGCAGGCCAGGCCAATGCCGGACCCGGCGCCCGTGACCAGGGCGATGCGGTTGTGAGGGGCGGAGGCGGTCATGGGCAGGTCTCAATGGTGTGATGATTGGCAGAGTCTGCCACAGGCCGGTCGGTGTGCAGGCCGGCAGTCACGGTGCCGGGCAATCCGGCGGGCAGTCCGTCAGGCTTGCAGACGGCGCAGCAGCAGGTCCTCGCCGGGGTCCGGGCCCAGGCCCGCGTCGGCCAGTAGCGCCGACTCGGTGCCGGGCTCGCCAAAGCCCAGGCGCAGCAGCAGCGACCGCGACCGCAGGTTGCCCCGCTTGAACACGGCCAGCGCCAGCGTCACCTGCCAAGCATCGGCCAGTTCGACCAGCATGGCCTGCACCGCCTCGGTGGCCAGGCCCTGGCCCCAGTACGGGCTGCCCAGCAGGTAGGCCACCAGCGCCCGGCCGTCTGCGCGCACGGTGGCCTGCACATACCCGATCACCGCCGCGTCGTCGCGCCGGCGCAGTACCCAGTTCAGCCAATGCTCACGGCCGTCAGGCGATTGGCGCCCGGCCAGCCGTTCGAAGCGCTGCGCCAGCCAGGCTTCGGAGCTGGGCGCTGCGTTCTCGAACTGGTAGAGCGCCGGGTCACACAGCAGCGGGAACATGGCCGGCGCATGGGCCGGCAGCTGGGGCTCCAGCAACAGGCGCGGGGTGAACAACCGACGCTGGCGCATGGCATGGATCGACAAGTGGTCGGCCGGCACGCGGGCCAGCGGCCCGCCAGTATCGGTCGCCGCGCAGGGCGGCCGCCTCAGAGCCTGAGAGTTTTTCGGGCGCGACCGAGCAGCGCGTCCAAAGGCGTCCGATCTAGGCGCAAAGCGGAGCCATAGCCCGGGCTATGGCGAGCATTTGCAACGACGAGCGGGCGTTTTTGGGCGTGATGAGCGGGCATGAACGAAAGACTCTCAGGCTCTCAGGCCGGCACGGCCACGCCCGAGCCCAGGCTCAGCGCCGCCGACACGTCCAGCCGGCGGGTCAGCAGCCGCTCGATCAAGGCCCGCACGCTGCGGATCTGCTCACCGAAGGGCAAGGCACCCACGCCGCGAAAGTACAGGCCTTTTTTCAGATCCCCGCGCAGCGCGGCGGCCAGCTGGTTGTCGATGCAGAACTGGCCCCAGCCGGGCGTGCCGTCGCGCAGGCCGCACTGGGCCAGGCAGTCAAAGGCCTTGGTGCAGCGCGACTTGGCATGGGCCACCGCCTGCAGCCGGTGCTCGATCTTGAGGTAGGCCCGCAGCCAGGGTGTGCCCACCGCCCGCGCCGGCAGGCCGGCCACGCTGGTGAACTCGACCAGGTCCTCGTCGCGCGCCTCGGCCAGCACCCGTTTGAAGGCCTCGCTGGCGTCGCATTCGGTGGTCACCGCAAACGGTGTGCCCAGTTGCACGCCGGCCGCGCCCAGCGCCTGCAGGCGGCCGATGTCCTCGCAACTGCGGATGCCGCCGGCGGCGATCAGCGGAATGCGCCCCTCCAGCCCGGCCTTGCGCAAGAAGTCCAGCGACTCCGGAATCACCCGCTCGAAATCGAAGCGCGGGTCGTTCAGGTCGGTGATGCGGGCAGCACCCAGGTGACCACCGGCCAGCCGGGGGTGCTCGATCACGATGGCGTCGGGCAGGCGCTTCTTGCGCTCCCATTTCTTGACGACCAGCGCCACGCCCCGGGCATCACTGAGGATGGGCACCAGCAGCGCCTTGGGATGGTCGGCGGCCAGATCGGGCAGGTCGAGCGGCAAGCCTGCGCCCACCACCACCATGTCCACCCCGGCTTCGAGCGAGCGCCGGACGTAGGCCGCGTAGTCGCTGACGGCCCGCATCACGTTCATCGCGATCAGGCCGCGGCCGCCGGCGGCGCTGCGTGCCGCCTTGACCTCGCGCTCGACCGCCTCCAGGTTGGCGGCGTCGATCTGCGCCTTGGTGTCGGCATCGCAGCCGACACGCAGGGCCAGGCCCTCGGTGCGCGCCATCAGGTCGGGATGGTGGCGCCGCAAATCCACCGAGCTGAGCGTGCCCACGCCACCTTGCGCGGCCACCGCGCCCGCCAGCCGATGCGCCGACACGCCAACGCCCATGCCGCCCTGCACGATAGGCAGCAGGCGGCGGCCGGCCAGCGTCAGCGTCTCCAGACCGCTGGCAGCCAGTGCCGGCAGCAGGTGGGCGGGGATGGCGGCGGGCAGGCCCGCAAGGTCGGCAGAGGCAGTCGGCATGGGGTGCCAGCCGCGATGCGGCTGGGGGTCGGGTAAGCAGGTGGCAGGCTAAACGCAGCCACCCCCGCTCGCCTTGACGAAGATCAGGGGTTGCCGGATCACCCGCAGCCGATGCGCCGACCGGCCGCCGGGCGATGCCGCCGGGATCCACCCGCAGTCAGCGGCTAGCATGCGGCTCCCGAACCCCGAGAGGCCCCCATGAGCAGCCCCCAGCGCATCGCAATCATCCCCGGCGACGGCATCGGCAAGGAGGTGATGCCCGAAGGCCGCCGTGTGCTGGACGCCGCCGCCCACCGCTTCGGCCTGGCGCTGGACTTCACGCCCATCGCCTGGGCCAGCTGCGACTACCACGCCCAGCACGGCCAGATGATGCCGGATGACTGGAAGGCGCAGATCGGCGGCATGGACGCGATCCTGTTCGGCGCGGTGGGCTGGCCGGCGCAGGTGCCCGACCACATCTCGCTGTGGGGCAGCCTGCTGAAGTTCCGCCGCGAGTTCGACCAGTACATCAACCTGCGGCCGGCGCGGTTGTTCGAGGGCGTGCCGTGTCCGCTGGCCGGCAGAAAGCCCGGCGAGATCGACATGCTGATCGTGCGCGAAAACACCGAGGGCGAGTACAGCGCCGTGGGCGGCACGATGTTCGAGGGCACCGAGCGCGAGTTTGTGCTGCAGGAGAGTGTCTTCACCCGCCATGGCAGCGAGCGCCTGCTGAACTACGCCTTCAACCTGGCGCGCACACGCCAGCGCAAGCATGTGACGGTGGCCACCAAGAGCAATGGCATCGCCATCTCGATGCCCTGGTGGGACGCGCGCGCGGCCGAAGCCGCCGCCCGGCACCCCGACATCAGCTGGGACAAGCAGCACATCGACATCCTGGCCGCGCGTTTTGTGTTGTCGCCGCAAAAGTTCGATGTGGTGGCCGCCACCAACCTGTTTGGCGACATCCTGTCCGACCTGGGGCCGGCCTGCACCGGCACCATCGGCATCGCGCCGAGCGCCAACCTGAACCCCGAGCGCAAGTTCCCCAGCCTGTTCGAGCCGGTACACGGCTCGGCGCCAGACATCTACGGCCAGAACATCGCCAACCCGGTGGCGATGGTCTGGTCGGCTGCGATGATGCTGGACTTTCTGGGCCACCGGGACGCGCACGACGCGATGCTGCGGGCCATCGAGCAGGTGCTGCGCGACGGCCCACGCACGCCCGATCTGGGCGGCAGCGCCAACACCACGCAAGTGGGCGAGGCCCTGGCGGCGCTGGTGGCTGGCGGCGTATGACCCCTGCCCGCCGTCCTGCCCGCCTGCCTGCCTGACCGGCATTCCCGCCACGGCACTGTGGAACACACCGATGCCGTCGTGATCGGTGCCGGCGGGGTCGGCCTGGCGGTCGCGCGGGCGTTGGCCGCCACCGGCCGCGAGGTGCTGATCCTGGAGGCGGAAAACGCCTTCGGCACCATCACCAGCGCCCGCAACAGCGAGGTCATCCACGCCGGCATCTACTACCCGACCGTCTCGCTCCGGGCGCAGCTGTGTGTGCACGGCAAGCAGCTGCTCTACGCCTACTGCGCAGATCACGGCGTGGCCCACCGCCGCTGTGGCAAATTGGTGGTGGCAACCCATGCCGGCGAGTTGCCGGCCCTCAAACGCCTGCAGGCCACCGCGCTGGCCAATGGCGTGGCCGACCTGCAGTGGCTGACGCCCGCCCAGGCCAGCGCGCTGGAGCCGGCGCTGCACAGCGTGGGCGCGCTGCATTCACCGTCCACCGGCATCATCGACAGCCACGGCCTGATGCTGACCCTGCTGGGTGACGCCGAGCGCTGCGGCGCGGTGCTGGCGCTGCGCTCGCCGGTGCTGGGCTGGCGCGCCACGCCACAAGGCATCGAGCTGGACGTCGGCGACAGCGCCGGCCCCGACGTGGTGTTGACGCTGCGCGCCGCCGCGGTGGTCAACAGCACCGGCCTGGGCGCACCGGCGCTGGCCCGCAGGCTGGTGGGCCTGGATCCGGCGGCAGTGCCGCGCGGCCACCTGGCCAAAGGCTGCTACTTCACGCTGCCCGGCCGTGCGCCGTTTTCGCGCCTGGTCTACCCGGCACCCGGCCAGAGCAGCCACCTGGGAGTGCACCTGACGCTGGACCTGGGCGGACAGGCCCGCTTCGGCCCCAGCTTCGAGTGGGTGGAGCAGATCGACTACACCGTGCCCGCCGCCGGTGCCGACGCCTTTTACGCCGAGGTGCGGCGCTACTGGCCGGCCCTGCCCGACGGCGTGCTGCAACCGGGCTATGCCGGCCTGCGGCCCAAGATCAGCGGCCCGGGCGAGCCGGCCGCCGACTTCCGCATCGACGGGCCCGCCGTGCACGGCGTGGCCGGGCTGGTCAACCTGTTCGGCATCGAGTCACCCGGCCTGACGGCCGTGGAGGTTGCCAAATGAGCGCCATCGTCATCGTCTACCACAGTGCTTACGGCCACACCGCCAAAGTCGCCGAGGCGGTCGCCGCCACCAGCGGCGCTCACTTGCTGGCCATCGACGCCGAGGGCAACCTGCCCGAAGCCGGCTGGGACGCGCTGGCCGCGGCCAGGATGGTCGTCTTTGGCTCGCCCACCTACATGGGCAGCGTGAGCTGGCAGTTCAAGAAGTTTGCCGATGCGTCCAGCAAGCCCTGGTACAGCCAGGTCTGGAAGGACAAGCTGGCCGCCGGTTTCACCAACTCGGCACCGCTGAACGGCGACAAACACTCCACCCTGCATTACATGATGACGCTGGCGATGCAGCACAGCATGCTCTGGGTGGGCACCGGCATGATGCCGGCCAACAGCAAGGCCGCCACCCGCGCCGACATCAACAACGTGGGCTCGTCGGCCGGCCTGATGACCGCGACACCGTCGGACGCCAGCATCGACGAGATGGTGGCCGGCGACATCGCCACCGCACGCCAGTTTGGCGAGCGCCTGGCTGCCACGGTGGCCCGCCTGGCGGGCTGACGGCCCAGGCCGGGGTTGCCGGCCTGCCCTGGCGCCGTCCCCGGCGCCGGCCAGGTTGCAGCGGCCCGCCTAGCGCGCTTGCTGCAGCGTGCAGGCCGGGTCGGGTGACCGGCCGGTGAGCGCACGACGCAGGCCGGCATCAAACGCCGACGGGCGCAGCGGCTCCAGCCAGAACTCGAAAGCGCCCAGGCTCATGGCCCTGATCGTGTCCATCGCGCCGCGCTCGGCGGTCAGCACCGCCACCCGCAGGCCACGCCTGGCAATCTCGCCGTTGAGCCGGCGCATCACCTCGGCGCCGCCCAGGTCCGGCACCCGCAGGTCCAGCAGCACCAGGTCGGGCAGCTCGGTCAGGGCCAGTCGCACACCCTCCAACCCGCTGGCGGCATGTTGCAGCCGCACGCCGTCGTGGGCGTCCAGCAACTGCCGCACACGCTTGACGCGCGCCCCGTCGTGCCCGATCAACAGCAGCGTGCCGCACAGCGGCGCGAGCGCAGGCTCGACAACATCAACAGTCAACGCATCGGACATGGCGCGCACCCGGTTGGTCTGGCGGCCACGCCGAGATACTGGGCCGCGCTGATCCGAGCATAGCCCGCCCTGGCAGGTCACAGGTTGCCGGCAGGGTTCGGCGTGAAAAAGTATTTGCCGGTCAGGCCAGACCCAGCCGCCACAGCGAGGTCAACTCGGCCGCCCGCGCCGCATGCAGCGGGTCTGTGGCGTCCGCTGCCTTACGGTGCTGGGGCCGGGTGTCGATGCGACCCAGCACACGCAGCCGGCCCGCAGCGATCCAGCCCAGCAACTCGGCGCGGCTGCGCAGGCCCAGGTGCTCGGCCAGGTCCGACAGGATCAGCCAGCCCTCACCACCCGGCACCAGGTGCGCCGCCAAGCCGGCCAGGAAACCACGCAACATGCGGCTGTCGGGGTCGTAGACGGCGGCGTCCAGCGCCGAGCTGGCGGGCGCCGGCACCCACGGCGGATTGCACACGACCAGGCCGGCACGGCCGTCCGGAAACAGATCCGCCGCCTGCAACCTGACAGCGCCGGCCAGACCCAGCCGGCCCAGGTTGTCGGCGGCGCAGGCCAGCGCGGCGGGCGACAGGTCGGTGGCGGTCACGCGCAGCTGGCGCCGCGCCAACACCGCCGCCAGCACCCCTGTGCCGCAGCCGATGTCGAAAGCGCCATCGCGCGCTGCGGCGGCCGGCAGCGGCGCCTTGGCCACCAGGTCGACATACTCACCCCGAACCGGCGAAAACACCCCGTGGTGCGGGTGGATGGCTGCGCCCAGCGCCGCGATCATCACGCCCTTCTTGCGCCATTCGAAAGAGCCCACCAGCCCCAGCAACTCGCGCAGCGAGCCGACGTAGTGCTGGCCCACCGGCCCGTGCGCCATCGCGCCGGCGGCGCGCAGGTCGGGGGCGCGGCGCAGCGGCACCCCATGGTCGGCATCGAAGGGCAGCAGCACCTGGCCGAGGATGCGCGCGCGCCGGGCTTGTGCCTCGCGCTGGGCCAGAAAGATGGCGGTCAACGACGCGGGCGGGAGGGCCGGCGCGCCGCTTCGCGCCGGGCGGCTGTCCAGCCGGCGGCCCAGCGCTTGCAGCAGGTGGCGCGCATTCTGGTAGTCGCCGCGCCAGAGCAGGCCGGTGCCGTCTTGCGCCAAGCGGAACGCCGCGTCGGCGCTCAGGGTGTCGTCGGCCAGCACCA
>Ga0209181_10011793_pt1 | contig 11143 bp, 10 predicted proteins | sample MAT05_FD_187208 | JGI IMG/M metagenome (GOLD analysis project Ga0209181, IMG submission 187208) | Freshwater microbial communities from Lake Fryxell liftoff mats and glacier meltwater in Antarctica - MAT-05 (SPAdes) (version 2) | ecosystem: Environmental > Aquatic > Freshwater > Ice > Liftoff... | reverse complement strand
CGCACGGCCCTCGCCCTGACCACGCCGAACACGACCAGCACGCACAGCCCGACAACACCGTCTGGCAGCCGCAGGTGATGCAGCTCAGTGCGCTCAAGGGCTCGGGCCTGCCCGATTTCTGGGCTGCCGTCAGCCGGTTTCGTGAGTCGCAGACGAGCAACGGCAGACTCGCCGCACGGCGCCATCACCAGGACCAAGCCTGGATGGACGCGCTCGTCAGCGCTGGCCTGAGCCAACGCTTCAAGGTCCATCCCGCGGTGCGCGCCGCGCTGCCGGCACTGACCGACGCCGTGCGCAGCGGCGCCGTCGCGCCGTCGGTGGCGGCGCGACGTCTGCTGGACCTGTTTCATTGATGCTGTTTCGCTGATCCCCACCATATTTCGACCGAGGAGAACACACCATGCACGACATCCAACAAAAGCTGGAGGCCATGCGCGCTGAGGCCCGCCTGGGCGGCGGTGAGAAGCGCATCGCCGCCCAGCACGCCAAGGGCAAGCTCACCGCGCGTGAGCGGCTGGAGCTGCTGCTCGACGAGGGCACGTTCGAAGAATGGGACATGTTTGTCGAGCACCGCTGCGCCGACTTCGGCATGGCCGACAACAAGATCCGCGGCGACGGCGTGGTCACCGGCTACGGCATGATCAACGGCCGGCTGGTGTTTGTCTTCAGTCAGGACTTCACCGTGTTTGGCGGCGCGCTGTCCGAGGCCCATGCCGAGAAGATCTGCAAGGTGATGGACCAGGCGATGAAGGTGGGCGCGCCGGTGATCGGCCTGAACGATTCGGGCGGCGCCCGCATCCAGGAAGGCGTCGCGTCGCTGGGCGGTTATGCCGACGTGTTTCAGCGCAACGTGATGGCCAGCGGCGTGATCCCGCAGATCAGCCTGATCATGGGCCCGTGTGCCGGTGGCGCGGTGTATTCACCCGCCATGACCGACTTCATCTTCATGGTCAAGGACTCGAGCTACATGTTTGTCACCGGCCCCGAGGTGGTCAAGACGGTGACCCATGAGGAGGTGACGGCCGAGGAGCTGGGCGGCGCCGGCACCCACACCACCAAGAGCGGCGTGGCCGACCTGGCGTTCGAGAACGACGTCGAGGCGATCCTGATGTTGCGGCGTTTTTACAACTACCTGCCACTGAACAACCGCGAAAAGCCGCCGGTGCGTGACAGCGGCGACCGCGCCGACCGGCTCGACATGAGCCTCGACACGCTGGTGCCCGACAACGCCAACAAGCCCTACGACATCAAGGAGCTGATCATCAAGGTGGTCGATGACGGCGACTTCTTCGAGTTGCAGCCCGACTACGCCAAGAACATCGTGATCGGCCTGGGCCGGATGGAAGGCCAGACCGTCGGCATCGTCGCCAACAACCCGCAGGTGCTGGCCGGCTGCCTGGACATCAAGAGCAGCATCAAGGCGGCGCGCTTCGTGCGCTTTTGCGATGCCTTCAACATCCCGGTGGTCACCTTCGTCGACGTGCCCGGCTTCATGCCCGGCACAGCCCAGGAGTACGGCGGCATCATCAAGCACGGCGCCAAGCTGCTCTACGCCTACGCCGAGTGCACCGTGCCCAAGGTCACGGTGATCACCCGCAAGGCCTACGGCGGCGCCTACGACGTGATGAGCAGCAAGCACCTGCGCGGCGACGTCAACTTTGCCTGGCCCAACGCCGAGATTGCGGTGATGGGCGCCAAGGGCGCGGTGGAGATCATCTTCCGCGAGGACAAGGGCGACCCGGTCAAGCTTGCGGCACGTGAGGCCGAGTACAAGGCGCAGTTTGCCAATCCCTTCGTGGCCGGCAGCCGCGGCTTTATCGACGACGTGATCCAGCCGCACGAGACCCGCAAGCGCATTTGCCGCAGCCTGGTGATGCTGCGCGACAAGAAGCTCGAGAACCCGTGGCGCAAGCACGGCAATATCCCGCTGTGACGACCCGCGCGCCAAGCGCAGCCGCAAGACAGGCCAGCTCCTTACAATGAAGTAAGGAAAACTCTGAAGCACGCCCCATGTCCACCGCCACACTCACCAGCAAGGGTCAGATCACCATTCCTGCCGACGTTCGCCGTGTGCTGAACGTCCAGGCGGGTGATCGTGTCGAATTTGTGCAGGTCGAGCCCGGGCGCTTCGAGCTGATCGCGGCCACGCGCTCGGTGCGTGAGCTCAAAGGCCTGTTTGGCACGCCTGCCCGTACCGTGTCGATCGCCGAGATGAACCGGGCGATCGCTGAGCGCGGCGCCCAGGCCGGCCAACTTACAAGTCAACTCACCGGCGAGCGCGACGGCGGTACGACATGATTGGCCTCGACACCAATGTGTTGGTCCGCTACGTGATGCAGGACGACCCGCGCCAATCGCCCCGTGCCACGCGGCTGATCGAGGCGCTGCAGCCCGACGAGCCCGGCTTTGTGCCCGTGGTGGCGCTGGTCGAATTGGTCTGGGTGCTGTCCGGCAGCTACGCTCTCGACCGCAAGCAGGTCGCGACCGTTCTGGACACCCTGCTGCGCAGCAAGGAGCTGGTGCTTGACCGCGCCGAGCTCGTCAGCCAGGCGCTGAGTCGTTACAGCGCCAGCGGTGCCGACTTTGCGGATGCGCTGATCGAGCGCATCGCCGCCGCAGCAGGCTGCACAGCCACGATGAGCTTCGATGCCGGCGCCGTGAAGACGTCGGCGATGACGGCGGTGCCCTGACGCCATGGATACCCACCACGCGGCGGCGGATGCCCCCTTCAACCCTTCGGCCGAGTTCAGGCGCCGCAGGCGGTGCTGGCCCGGAGGGACAGGGCAGCTCGGTCGGCTCGATACCGACCGGATCGAAATTATTCGGACGCTGCAGTTGATCGACGAGCCAGCGCAATTGGACGCAATGTTTGATGGAGCAATGTGATGATGTTTACCAAGATACTGATTGCCAACCGTGGTGTAAACGGCCACGAAGCGGACGTTTCGGCGAAGCCAAATTGCTTGGTGCGCGACGCGCACGCAGGCGATTTCCCTGCGGAGAGCCAGCATGTTTAAAAAGATTCTCATTGCCAACCGCGGGGAAATCGCTTGCCGGGTGATCCTGGCTGCCAAGAAGATGGGCATCAACACCGTGGCGGTGTATTCCGAGGCCGACCGCGATGCGCGCCATGTGGATCTCGCCGACGAGGCGGTGTTCATCGGCGCCGCGCCCAGCCGCGAGAGTTATCTGGTGGCTGACAAGATCATCGCCGCCTGCAAATCCACCGGCGCGCAGGCGGTGCACCCCGGCTACGGATTTTTGTCCGAGAACGCCGACTTTGCGCGCCGGGTCGAAGAAGAGGGCATCATTTTCATCGGCCCCAAGCACGACAGCATCGCCGCGATGGGCGACAAGATCGCGTCCAAGAAGTTGGCGCTGGAGGCCAAGGTCAACACCATCCCGGGCTGGAACGCCGCCATCGAGGCGCCCGAGCGCGCGGTCGAGATTGCCCGGGACATCGGCTACCCGGTGATGATCAAGGCCAGTGCCGGTGGCGGTGGCAAGGGCCTGCGGGTGGCCTTCAACGACAAAGAGGCGTTTGAAGGGTTCACCGCCTGCCGCAACGAGGCCCGCAACAGCTTTGGCGACGACCGCGTCTTCATCGAGAAGTTTGTCGAGAGCCCGCGCCACATCGAGATCCAGGTGCTGGGCGACAGCCAGGGCAACGTGGTCTACCTGCACGAGCGTGAATGTTCGATCCAGCGCCGCCACCAGAAGGTGATCGAAGAGGCGCCGTCACCGTTCATCAGTGAGGCGACGCGCCAGGCGATGGGCGCGCAGGCAGTGCAACTGGCCAAGGCGGTGAATTACCAAAGCGCCGGCACGGTCGAGTTCGTGGTCGGCGCGGACCAGCGCTTTTACTTCCTGGAAATGAACACCCGGCTGCAGGTCGAGCACCCGGTGACCGAGAGCATCACCGGCATCGACCTGGTCGAGCAGATGATCCGTGTGGCCGCCGGTGAGCCGCTGGCCTTCAAGCAAGCCGACATCCCGCGGCGCGGCTGGGCGATGGAATGCCGCATCAACGCCGAAGACCCGTTCCGCGGCTTTTTGCCGTCCACCGGCCGGCTGGTGCGCTTCCAGCCACCCGTCACGACAATGGAGGCCTCGATGCCGGTGCGGTATGTCAACGACCAGGCTGGCCGCCTGGTCGAGGGCGGCGGTGTGCGGGTGGACACCGGCGTGGTCGAGGGCGGCGAGATCCCGATGTTCTACGACTCGATGATCGCCAAGCTGATCGTGCACGGCGTCGACCGGCTGGATGCGATTGCCAAGATGCGCGAGGCACTCAACGCCTTTGTGATCCGCGGCGTGTCGAGCAACATCCCGTTCCAGAGCGCGCTGCTGGCCCACCCCAAGTTTGTCTCGGGCGACTTCAACACCGGTTTCATCGCCGAGAACTACCCGCAAGGCTTTCGCGCCGAAGACGTGCCGCACGACGACCCGGACTTCTTGGTGGCACTCGCCGCCGGTGCCTACCGCCTCTACCGCCATCGCGCTGCCGGCATCACCGGCCAGTTGCCCGGCCACGGCGTGACGATCGGCGAGCAGTTTGTCGTCGTCATCAAGGGACCGGCCGGCGTGCACCGCCATGTGCCGGTGCGGGTGCAGACCGGCGCGGTGATGACGGTCACGGTCGAGGGCCACCAGCCTTACCTGCTGACCGCCGACTGGAGCTTTGGCGGCATCCGCGCCGTGGGCACCGTCAACGGCCAGCCTTTCACCGCTCAGATCGAGCGCCAGGGCCTGTGGTACCGGCTCTCGCACAACGGCCTGGCAATAGATGCCCAGGTGATGATCGCGCGCGCCGCCGAGCTGCTGAGGATGATGCCGTTCAAGGCGCCGGCCGACATGAGCAAGTTTTTGCTGTCGCCGATGCCCGGCCTGCTGGTGGACGTGGTGGTCAAGCCCGGCCAGGTGGTGCAGGCCGGTGAGCGGCTGGCGGTGATCGAAGCGATGAAGATGGAAAACATCCTCATCGCCGCACAAGACGGCACCGTGGCCGAGGTGCTGGCGAGCAAGGGTGAAAGCCTGACGGTGGACCAGCCGATCATCGCTTTCGCCTGACCCGGAGCCGCCATGACGAGCAAACCCTTCCGCATCCTCGGCATCCAGCAAATCGCCATCGGCGGGCCCGACAAGCAAAAGCTGAAAAACCTGTGGGTGGACATGCTGGGCCTGACGGTCAAAAGCACGTTTGTGTCCGAGCGTGAAAACGTCGACGAGGACATCTGTGCGCTGGGCAGCGGCCCGACTGCGGTCGAGGTCGATCTGATGCAACCCATCGACCCCGACAAAAAGCCGGCGGTGCACAACACGCCGCTCAACCATGTTGGGCTGTGGGTGGATGACCTGCCCAAGGCGGTCGAGTGGATGGCAGCCAACGGCGTGCGTTTTGCGCCGGGTGGCATACGCAAGGGCGCTGCCGGCTTTGACATCACCTTCATCCACCCCAAGGGCAACGAGCAGTTTCCGCTGGGTGGCGAGGGCGTGCTGATCGAGCTGGTGCAGGCGCCGGCCGAGGTGATCGCGGCGCTGGGGTGACACCGTCCCCACCTTGACCAAGGTTAACCCGCGGCGAAGGCCGCAGCGTATGCTGGGCCATTGCCCTGGGAGATGAATTGATCAAGATCCTGTTGCCCATTGATGGATCAGCCGCCGCGCTGGCTGCCGTCAAGCACGTGATGCGGCTGATTGCCGAAGGCCTATCCGCCGAGGCGGTGCTGCTCAACGTGCAGGAGCCCCCCTCGCTGTACGAGGTGGTGACCGTGCTCGACGCCGAGGTCTTGCGCCACATGCGAAGCGACGCCGGAGCCGACCTGCTGGCGCCCGCCGAGGCGCAGCTCACTGCGGCCGGCATCACCTGGCAGAGCGAGGTGGCCGGTGGCCAGCCCGGCCCGCTGCTGGTGGACTTGCTGGAGAACTACGGCTGCGATGCGGTGGTGATGGGCGCCCAGGGTATTGGCGATCCGGAGGCCACTGGCTTGGGCAGCGTGGCCGAGTGGCTGGTCCGGCACAGCCCCGTGCCGGTGACGCTGCTGCGCGCCGAGGCCGTGCCGGAGGACGGGCCCGACAGCCTGCGCTGACGGGCTGAAGCTGTCACGGAGAGCTGCAGCGCTGCGGTGTTCGACGCAGGGCACGGCCTTGCAGCGCTATCCCGTCAGCGCGGTTCGGGGCGTGCAGTCCACCAGATGACCCGCCAATACCCGCGCCAAATGCAGCGTCTCTCAAACTGCACTGTCGGCGATCTGGTGCGGTTGGTCTGCCGGATGGCGTCGGCGCGGCAACGGCTTGTCCGGCCTTGTCAAGTGGGTCTGGGCCCAGGGCGTCGAATTGCACCTGACGCGACCGCCCGGCGAGGTCGAGTTGTTGGTGTTCTCGACGCACGACTGCCCCGCGCTGGTGGCGCAAGCCCTGCAAGCGGGCGCCGCACGCTTTGTCGGCCAGCGCAGCGGGCCGGCGGCCTTGGGGGCACTTTGCGGCGCGCCCATCAAGTCGGGCGCCAGCGGGCCAACGCCGGCGCCGGATTGTCGCCGCCCGCTTTGGGCCGGGCCGAAGCGCTCGGCTGATCGGGCACGCTGGGCCGTTTTGATGTCGCGTTTCTTTGGCTCGGCGGGGGTGACGAGACTGGCCATCAGGCGGTGTGCTGAAGCCGCTATTTCTTGAACCGCCGCGTCGAAGGCCGCCTCATTGGCCTGGGACGGCACCGCAAAACCACTGAGCTTGCGCACAAACTGGAGTGAAGCGTCTCGAATTTCCAACTCGGTGGCTGGCGGCTCGAAGTTGAACAGCGTCTTGATATTTCTGCACATGGCGTGAGCGGGTGTTGGCCGACTGGCTGGCGCTGTCCCGGTTGCAGGCGCATCCGCGCCGGCAGTCAAGTAGTTGCGATGAACCCGATGGTCGAGATATTGGCCATCGGTTTGTCGGGTTTTCAAGTGCGTGCTGCGCGTCTCCCACGCCAGCCGGCAATTTTTTCGTTAACCTGAAGAATTTTGCAGGTCGTTTTCAGGGCCAATATATCGATCAACAGTATTGATCCACGGCGTGAGCAAACCCGGTAGGCATCAGGTGACACAGCCGACCACGCTGCAGCGATGTGGGCTGGCCGCCACGGCAGCAGCGCAGGCAAGGCTTCAACCCATCAAGTGATCGGCCAACACCCGCGCCAAATGCAGCGCCTCGCGCCCCGCACCGTCGGCGATCTGATGCCGGCAGCTGGTGCCGTCGGCCACCAGCAAAGCATCCGGCGCAGCACGCACCGCCGGCAGCAAACTCAGCTCGGCCATCTGCAGGGATACCGCCTGGTGTGTTGCCTCATAGCCAAACGCACCCGCCATGCCGCAGCATGAGCTCTCGATCAGCGCCGGCTCAGTGCCGGGGATCAGCCGCAGCGCGGCCAGCAAGGCCGGCACGGTGCCAAAGGCTTTTTGGTGGCAGTGGCCGTGCACCAGGATTTTCTGGCGGGCCGGTCGAAACGCCGGGGCAAAGTTACCCGCAGCCGCCTCACGCGCGACAAACTCCTCGAACAGCAGCGCCTGCCCGGCGACCGTGACTGCGGCGTCGCCCAGGCCCATCACCAGCAGCTCGTCGCGCAGCGTCAGCAGGCAGGACGGCTCCAGCCCGACGATGGGGATGCCACGCTGCGCGAAGGGCAGCAGCGCGGCCAGCAATTGGCGCGCTTTGGCCTTGGCCTGCTCGGCCAGGCCGGCGGCCAAATAGGTGCGGCCGCAGCACAGCGGCTGCTTGTTGCGCTCGCCCCGGGCGGCGTGCACGGTGTAGCCGGCGGCCTGCAGCACCCGCACGGCGGCCAGCGCGTTTTCAGTTTCGAGCTGACCGTTGAAGGTGTCGACAAACAGCACCACCGGCTTGGCGGCCGTCAGCAGGGTTTCGCGGCTGGCCAGTTGCAGGCGGTTGCCGCGGCCGGGGTGGTCGGCCGCACGCCAGAAGGTGTCTCGCCGAAAGCTCGGCAGGCTGCGCTGCACTGAGAGGCCCAGCCAGCGCTCGCTCAGCCAGCGCAGAGCAGGCACGCGGTTACGCAGGTTGAACAGGCCCGGCCACTGGCTGGCGATGCCCGCGTAGTCGGGCAGGTGGGCAATCAACCGGTGCCTGAGGCGCTGACCCAGCGGGACGGACCCGTTGCCCGCCCGCTGCAGCCGGCGTTGCGCGGTCACCTCCAGCTTCATCTTGGCCATGTCCACGCCGGTGGGGCAGTCGCGCTTGCAGCCTTTGCAGCCTACACACAGGTCCAGTGCCGCCTCCACCGCGTCGCCGGTCAGGGCGTCCGGGCCCAACTGGCCGGACAGCGCCAGCCGCAGCGTGTTGGCGCGGCCGCGGGTAGCGTGCTGTTCGTCGCGGCTGACGCGGTAGCTGGGGCACATCGTGCCGGCGTCGAACTTGCGGCAGTGGCCGTTGTTGTTGCACATCTCCACCGCCTTGGCCAGGCCGCCGGTGTTGTCACCGCCGCTGCCGGGCGCGGTGGTGGCCTCGGTGCGCGCATCGTTTTGCACGTTCCAGGCCGACCAGTCGAACACCGGCCTGAGCGGGATGGTGCGGTAGCCGGGTGCGTAGCGGAACAGCGAGGCATCGTCCATCCTGGGCGGGTCGATGATCTTGCCCGGGTTCATCAGGTTGAGCGGGTCGAGCTTGTGCTTGATAGAGCGGAAGGCGTCGTTGATGTGGGGCCCGAACTGCCATTCGATCCACTCGCCCCGGCACAGGCCGTCGCCGTGCTCGCCGCTGTAGGCGCCCTTGAACTTCTTCACCAGCGCGGCAGCCTCGTCGGCGATGGCGCGCATCTTGGCCGCACCACCCTCGGGGCCGGCGCGGCGCATGTCCAGGATGGGCCGCACATGCAACGTGCCGACGGACGCATGGGCATACCAGGTGCCTCGGCTGCCGTGGCGCTGGAAGACCTCGGTCAGCGCGTCGGTGTACTCCGCCAGGTGCACCAGCGGCACCGCGCAGTCTTCGATAAAGCTGACCGGCTTGCCGTCGCCTTTGAGGCTCATCATGATGTTCAGCCCGGCCTTGCGCACCTCCCACAGCGCTTTTTGCGGGGCATCTTGGGTCATCTCGACCACGCTGCCGGGCTGGCCCAGGTCACCCATCAGCTCGACCAGGGCACGCAATTGCGCCAGCAGCGCGGGTTTGTTTTCGCCGCTGAACTCGACCAGCAGGATCGCCTCGGGCGCGTCCAGCAGCGCGGCCTCGATGGTGGGGCGGAAGGCCGGGTTGGCGCGCGACAGCTCGATCATCGTGCGGTCCACCAGCTCCACCGCGCTGGGGCCCAGCTTGACGATGTGCTGGGCGGCATCCATCGCCGCGTGGAAGGACGTGAAGTTGATCACCCCCAGCACCTTGGCGCGCGGCAGCGGCTGCAACTTGAGTTTGAGGCTGCGGGTAAAGGCCAGCGTGCCCTCGGCGCCCACCAGCAAATGCGCCAGGTTGACGCTGCCGTCAGCGGTGTAAGGCCGCTCGCTGCGCGGGTGAAAGATGTCGAGGTTGTAACCACCGACACGCCGCATCACCGTGGGCCAGCGGGCGTCGATCTCGCTGCGCTGGGCATCGGCCAAGCCGTGCACAAACTCGGCAATCTCACGCTCGGCCGCGCCCAGCCCGGCCACCGGGCCAAACTGCAGCAAGCGGCCATCGGCCAGCCAGGCATCGATGCCGGCCACGTTGTGCACCATGTTGCCGTAGGCGATGCTGCGGCTGCCACACGAGTTGTTGCCGGCCATGCCGCCCAGCGTGGCCTGCGCGCTGGTGGACACGTCCACCGGGTACCACAGGCCGTGCGGCTTCAAGGTGGCGTTGAGGTGGTCCAGCACGATGCCGGGCTCGACCTCGACCGTCATCGCGGTTTTGTCGAAAGCCAATATCGAGCGCAGGTACTTGCTGGTGTCGATCACCAGCGCCGCGCCCGTAGTCTGGCCGCATTGCGAGGTGCCGCCGCCACGCGCCAGCAGTGGCACGCCTTGGCTGCGGGCGACGGCCAGCGCGGTGGCCACGTCGCTTGCGCTGCGGGGCACAAACACCCCCACCGGCTGGATTTGGTAGATCGACGCGTCGGTGGCGTAGCGGCCGCGTGAGGCGGCGTCGAACAGCACTTCGCCTTCGGTTTCCTGGGCCAGCCGGCGGGCCAGGTCGGCGGCGTCTGGGCCGGCGCCGCCGGCTTGGCGGGCGACGGTGTTGGCGGCGGATCGGGCGTTGTCGCGGGAGACTGACAGGGGCTGGGGGGCGTTCATGCTTCAACCTTTCTGGCCGCAACTTTGTGGGCCATGGCATCGGTGACGTCGAGTCGCCCATCAAGCCGCCCCTCGCGCATCAACTCCAGCACCGCATCCCGCTTGTGCAGCAAATGGGTGGCCATCAGCTGGCGCAGGCCGTCGGCGTCCCTGGCGGCCAGCAGCTCGATCATCTGGCCGTGCTCGGCCATCGCGCGCTGCCATTTGGCCTCGTCGAAGTTGGACCGGAAGCGCAGCGCCTGCAGCCGGGCGTTGATGTTGGCCCAGGTCTGCGTCAGCACCCGGTTGCCGGCGGCTGCGTTGATCTGGCTGTGGATCAGCGCGTTGAACCGGTAGTAGGTGGGCAGGTCGCGCCGGGTAAAGGCCGCCAGCATCTCGTAGTGCAGCGCCTGCACCTCGGCCAATGCGGCAGGTGTGATGCGCTGCGCTGCCAGCTCGCCGGCCTGGCCTTCAAGGGCGGCGATCAGCTCGAAGGTGTCCGTCACGTCTTGCGCCGACATCACAGCCACCACCGCGCCTCGGTTCGGCAGCAGCTCGACCAGGCCCTCGGCGGCCAGCATCTTGATGGCCTCGCGCAGCGGTGTTCTTGAGACCTGCAGCGATTCACTCAGCTCACGCTCGTTGAGCTTGTCGCCGGGCGCCAGCTGGCCCTCGACGATGCGCTGGCGCAGCCGAAGGGCCACCGCCTGGTGCAGCACCGGACGGGGCAGGGAATGGGTGTCGGCCATGGTGATGCCTGGGGCTTGGCGCCAGTTTGTGTACAAAAAAGTCCTGAATTGACAGGGGCAACTACAGGGTATTCTGCATGGACAAACCAATTTTGTATGCAAAAATTCCGACCAGATACCGGAGCTTTGACGACCATGAAACTTGACCAGCACCCCACCGGACGG
>Ga0209181_10011790_pt1 | contig 11144 bp, 5 predicted proteins | sample MAT05_FD_187208 | JGI IMG/M metagenome (GOLD analysis project Ga0209181, IMG submission 187208) | Freshwater microbial communities from Lake Fryxell liftoff mats and glacier meltwater in Antarctica - MAT-05 (SPAdes) (version 2) | ecosystem: Environmental > Aquatic > Freshwater > Ice > Liftoff... | reverse complement strand
CCGTCCCGCCGGACGTCGCGGCGATGGCGCGTGCGGCGACGGTGGCCGCCGCCTCGCGTGTGCTCACGGCTCCGAACGGTACGCCGTACACGCCGACGCGCATGGCGTAGTGGCGGAGTGGCGGAACGGCGGAATGGCGTAGCAGCAGGCGCAGCATCACGTGCCGCATCACACGCCGCATCACACGCCGCGCTTGACCAGCACGGCAGCACGCGATGAGGTTGTAGCATGCCATTCGTCGCCACTAACCCATCGACTACCCGCTATCTCTACTCCGTGCCGTCGCTCGATGCGGCGGCACGCCACGCCCTCCTGGGTCGAATCGCGCAGCAACAACGCACGTGGCGGTCGTGCACACGCGAGCAACGCGCGCAGTTTGTCGAAGCGCTCGGCCATGCACTCACGCGTCACCGCGAAACGCTCGCGCTTTCGCTGACGACCGAGATGGGGAAACCCCTCAGTGCCGCTCGTGGAGAAGTCGACAAGTGCATACACCTCTGCGAGGTTGCACCCACGCTCGCCGCAAACGCACTCCACGATGACGTGCTCTTCACCGACGGGACCTCGTCGGCACATGTTCGCTACGAGGCCATCGGCGTGGTCCTCGCCATCATGCCGTGGAATTTTCCGCTCTGGCAAGCGCTCCGTTGTGCGGTGCCCTGCCTGCTTGCCGGCAACGGGGTCCTTATCAAGCCAGCGCCGTCAGTGCCGGGAGCCGCACGCCTGTTGGCGGACTGTCTGCACGAAGCCCGCGACGCGGTGGCATCGCACGCAGTTCCGCCCGCTCCTTGCGACATCATTTTCTGCGAACAGGACGACATCGCCGAGCTGATTGCCGACGCACGCATCGCCGCCGTCACACTCACCGGCAGCGATCGCGCCGGTCGACGCGTTGGCGCGTTGGCGGGGGCGGCGCTCAAGAAGGTCGTGCTCGAGCTGGGAGGAAGTGATGCATTTATTGTCCTCCCCGACGCCGATGTGGAAAGCGCGGCCGTGTGTGCCGTGCAATCGCGCACCGTGAACGGAGGACAGTCCTGTATTGCCGCCAAGCGCTTTATCGTGTGCGACGCGATCTATGCGGCGTTCGTCGAACGCTTCTCTGCCCGTATGCAGGCCCTCACGGTTGGCGACCCATTCGCTCCCGACACTGACGTGGGTCCTCTCGCCACGGCCGCCGCCCGAACCACCCTCGAGCGTCAGGTCCGCGAATCCGTCGCGCTCGGCGCGCGCGTCGCGTGCACCGGTGTAACGCCCGACCTGCCGGGATACTACTACGCGCCGACCGTGCTCGTGGACGTCCCCTGGGATTCGCCGGCCGCGACGGAAGAACTGTTCGGGCCTGTTGCCGCCGTCTTTCGAGTGCACACGGTTGACGACGCCATCACGCGCGCCAACGCCACGTCATTTGGATTGGGTGCCAGCATCTGGACTTCAAGCACAAGCGACGCGTCGCGATGCATTGCCGAGCTGGACGTCGGCATGGTGTTCATCAATGAGATGGTCGTGTCCGATGCGCGCACCCCGTTCGGCGGCGTGAAACAATCCGGCATGGGCCGCGAGCTTGGCGCCCTGGGGTTCCGGGAGTTTACCAATCCGAAGCTGGTGCGGTCTCACCATCTTCCGTCGCCGAGTCGATAAGTCGCCGCCACCATGGGCGCACGTCTTCCGCGCGTCGAAGAACGCGCACGACCTGCCGCCACGCGACCCGCATCTCTTCCGCATCGGCGAATCGATCTTCGATACGCGGCGCCAAGCCCCGCCTGAGCCAATCCGCCATGGCATCGGCAAACCCGTCGTGCTGCAAGCGGGACGAGAGCGTGTCGGAGAGCTGTTGCGCAAGAATGGTTTCCCCGGGACCGTCGCCGAACGGCGCCTTTCCACTCAACGCGAAATACACAATACTCGCGATCGCGTAACAGTCGGTTGCCGGTCCTTGTGCCTCGCCAAGCAATTGTTCGGGTGCTGCGAAGGAGGGCGTGCCAGAGGTTCCGGCACGCTCCTCACCCAAGGCATAGGCAATGCCAAAGTCTCCGATGCGCCACCGTCGATAGCGATCGATGAGAATGTTTTCGGGCTTGAGATCGCGATGAATGATCCCGCTCGCATGCGCGGCCATCAATGCCTCAAGGATCTCGTCAACCGGCTGCGCGATCTCTTCAAGAGGACGCGGTCCGCTCCGGGCAAGCAAGCTTGCTACAGAGCCGCCTTCGGCCAACTCCATCGTATACCACACCACGTCGCCCCGGCTATCGCTGTCGTAGATCGGGACAATCGCCGGATGCGCGAGCTGCGCAGCCAGGCGCGCTTCGCGTCGGAACCGGGCCACCGCCACGTCGTCCTTGGCGATATGCGGATGCAGCACCTTGATGGCGACTTCGCGCGCCAGTGACAAATCGCGCGCGCGCCACACGCTCCCGAACATGCCCTGTCCGAGTGGCGCAAGAATGTCGTAGTCATCACCCGTCGCCCAGCGCAGCCGCGCCTCGGGCGAGGTGAGGGTTGGCGGCAACTCGGATCCTTCAGGGGCGATATAAGAGGGCCGAATCGAGACATGGCGGTCCATGTCGCGAAGCAGTGCCGACACCGACGGATATCGCATGACTGGGTCGACGTGCAACGCGCGCTCGATGACGGTGGCCAGCGCTTGCGGGCAGTCGGCACGAAGCAGGGCGAGCGGTGGCGCGTCATGTTCCGGCGGCGTCTCCGCTGTGAGCATCGTGAACAGCAACGCTGCCAGATGCCACTGATCCGACGCGGCAGTCGGACGCCACTCGCCATCCGTCCACTCCGGCGGGTTTGCGAGGAACTCGTTATGTGGTCGAATGCCCGCAGGAATCTGATCCTTGGGCAGCACCCACTCCCACCCCAGGAGCCAGAGTCGACCACCGGGCGTCAGCCAGACGGTGTCCGGCGAGATGGCACCGTGGGCCGCACCGGTATCATGCAGGTACGCTAGAGTACTGCCCGCCTCGCGCAGCACCTGCATCGCAAACGGAATGGCTTCCGGACCCAGCCGCGACACGCGCGAGCGTACTGTTTCGCCAGTGATCCACCGACGCAGATAGCCCGGTCCTCGCCGACTCTCTTGATACGACGTCCAGTAATGATACGTCGTGGGCACGGAGGGATGATTGCGGTGGGCGAGCGCGCGCGCTTCTCGACGCAGCCATTCCTCGTGCGATGGGTCTGGCGCGCTCACCAGCGACAACGACCGCCCGAGCGCATCAATGACTTCCTGATAGTGCCGATACTCGCGCACCAGCCCCTCGCTTCCCCACGCCCAGCCAGGCGGCAGCGACCACGATTCGAGATGCGGCGGCGGCGACGCGGTATTGTGGTGCAGGGAAGGTAGAGACTCCGAGGCCATCATGTAGTGTAATCAGGCAGACAGCAGCCGGACATGGAGTGTGGTGCCCTGACCCACGCGGCTTTCGAGTGTGACGCGCCCGCCCCACCCCTCGATCAAGCGCCGACTGATCGCCAGCCCCAGTCCACTACCGCTGGTGCGTGTAGAGAAATGCGGCTCGAACACGTGCGGTTGCACCTCGGCAGCAATGCCGACGCCGTCATCGGTCACGTCGATCAGGACTTCCGTCTCTTGTTTCACAATCGTGACGCGTACCGTGGTGGACTGCGCCATCCGCGCGTTCTCCAGCAGGTTGAGCAACACTTCTTTCAGCTCATCCCGCTGGCCCAGTGCCGAGAGCGTCGTGACACCGGGTGGAAGCGTAAGGCTCCATGCAACGCCGCTCTCGCCAAGTTGCTCCAGGGCGAGCACGTCCTGGACAATAGCGACGACCTCGATGACCACGGCGGGCGGACGTTGATCCGGCGCCGTCCCATACCGACTGAAGGCGCGGGCGATCTCATCGAGATGGTCGATCTCCTCCAGCACGCGCGTCACGTTGCTGTCGAGTATGGCGGCGAAGTCCCCACGGCCATCGCGATAGGCGCGACGAAGATGCTGCACGCCAAGGCGAATCGGCGTGAGCGGATTCTTGATTTCATGCGCCACCTGCCGAGCCATCTCGCCCCACGCCAACACGCGCTGGGCCGACGCCAGTTCCGTGACGTCGTCCAGCGTCAGGACGGCACCGCCGGGAAGCCGCGTCAGTCGCCCGCGCAATTGTCGCCCGCCGATCGTGTCGTCGAACGCGGTTTCATCAGCCTGTCCCGCGAGGAACGCTTCGCAGCGCGTGGCGACCGGCGCCAGCGCGGCCGGCAGCCGCGACAGCGACACCTCGCGACCCGTCAGCATGGTGCGCAACAATTGCTCCGCGCGCGGATTCGCGATCAGAATATCCCCGTCGTCACGCATCGCGACCACGCCGCTGGCGACGTTCTGCAACACGGCTGCGGTTCGACGTTGAGCGGCCTCCAAGGCCGCGCGACTCGTGGAGAGATCTTCCGCCATTCGTCCGAACGCCCTGTACACGGGAGAGAACTCGGAAGCGGGCGCGGTGCCCAGCGCGCGCGCATCACCACCGCTCGCAATAGCCAGCGCGGCCTCACGCAGCGCGCCAACGGGCCGTGCCAAGGACCTCGCCGCCGCACCGCTCAGCCAGAGCGCCGCGAGCGCGCCAAGAGCAACAGCGAAGAGAACCAGCACACCGAGGTCTCGCCGACGGGCGTCGAGTGCGAACTCATCACCACGCGCGGGGGTCGCGATCACGACGTCTTGAGACGCGCTACTCACGCGACGAAAGCCCACGAGTGCGTTGGTCCGTCCAAAGGGAATACGCCAGACGCTGAACGGCTCGTCGTCAAACTCCACTTCGGTGCGAGCGATGGGAAGCAGTTGACCGAGTGGCGTGAGCGCCTGCAGCAACGAGTCGCTGGCCGACACGAGTTGCTCGTTCCGATACACGAAGAGCGGTGATCCAACGCTGAGCGATGCGGTGCCGAGGTCGCGAAGGCCCGCATCGTTCGTTGCTGAGCGCAGGGACTCTCGCAAAACGAGCGCGCGCGCCGCCTGATCGTCATCTTGCAAGCGGTACCACGACCACGCGCCAAACAGCATGGCGGGCGCAACGAAGAACGCCAACAACGCGGCGCTCAGTCGCGCGCGATAGGAGCGCCAGAGGCGCGTTCGCCGGACGCGGAACCACCGACCAAACGCGCCGTCGGCCATCGCGCTGCCAACCCAGAGCAGCAACACCACGGCGACGTCAAGCAGCACGAGCAGCGCACCGCGCGGGAGCAACGTATCGAGTCCGTACAGGGCCACTTCGACGTGCACCATGCGCGACTCACCTCCGCCTCGTACCACGCCATCGCCGTGCATCGCATCACCGCGTCGTCGCCAGTCCAGTTCACGAGCGATCGTGTCCTGTGCGAGGGCCGCGGCAAGCGTCAGTCGGTAGGGCGCCTCAGCGCCGAGCGCGCCCGCGACACCCGTGATCGCTGCGAAGGGATCTGTTGGCAGGAGCCGCGTGCGTGGTGGCACCGCTATCGTGGTGACCCGACCGTCCGCGTCGGGCACTGCCGCAATGAGCAACGTGGTCGGACCGTCTTCGACGGTCCGAATTTCAATGGACTTACTCACCCGTGCGATCGACGCCAGAATCGCCTGCGCGCCGATAGTGTCTGCGACCGGCACCAACGCCACGTCGAGCAAGGGCGTGTCGGTGACGGCCGGATCCCAGCGCGCGAGCCGCGCCGCGTACCCGGCCAATGCCAGTTCACTCGCCGCGTACCGGCGCAGCAGATCCCCGTTGCGTTCACGCGGCGCGGGCGGTGTTTGGCGCAGTGCGTCCGTGGTATCGCTCCCCAGCGGCGCACCACCCACACGCGTCGCCGACGTGGGCTCCTCCAGTGACAGGGCGAAACGCGACAACAGCCGCAGCGCGTTTTCGTCAATGGCGGACAAGCGCGTCAAATCAAATTGCGCAAGACTCATGCGGGCGCGAACGGTGGCACCCCACGTCAGCGTCGTCGCTCCGGCGCCTGCGATAACGGCGGCTCCAGTCACCAACGCCACGCTGCGCCGCGTCAGGGCGAGTGCACCGATGGCAAGAATCCAGAGCACGGGATACCACGCGGGCCAGACGCCGGGCGCTCGCCATAACACGGGAGCACAGATCGCCGCGACGATCGCCAGTGTCGGTGCAAAGGCGGCCGGAAGCCCACGACGCGCGCCAAGCACGGTGCGTCCCGCCGCCGCCCCAACGAGCAAGACCGACGCCCCAGCCAAGGCAATCGCCAGTTGCCAGGCGACCCAGAGCAGCGTGCTCACGCCATCGGCGGGCAGCGCGATGCCGCGCGCCAGGTCCCGCAGCACAAAGGGGCCGAGCCCAGCGCACATCAGGACAAGTCCAGCCGCCAGCCCTCGTGAGCGTGTTAACTGCGTCACTCGTCCGCTGCGCAGGATCAGCAGCAGCAGCGACAGCCCGATCGATACCGTGATGAGCAGCGACGCGACATTCGCCGTCCACGGTCCGCCCGCCGCCGCGAAGTAGCTTGAGGCATCGAACAGCACCGACACATTGGAGAGCGAGCTGAGCGGCGCCACCGCAACAGCGAACAGCAGTACGGCCGCCACACCGACGCGATGAAGCGTCCGGGCCGGCCGTCGCCAACTGGTCACCAGCAACAGCAGCGTGGCCAGGGCCAGTGGAATGCCGGTTCGCGCGCGCGCGGCTTGCAACAAGGCGAGCCGCGTGGCGCCTTCCGTTCGCGCGAGGGCGCGCACGCGTGCAAGACGACGATCGCCGTCGGGGACGACGATCACCGTCACGCCAGGCTCAACACGCGATGAGTCTGGCGCTTCGATGATCGTGCGCATGGCCTCGCTCGATCCATCGAATGTTTGCGTGAGCGCGCGCGCAAAGCGATCGGCTGGCGGCACCGCCGAGACCAACGCGACCGCGACCACTTGCAATCGCCCATCGGGCGAGCGCGTGCGTGCGACGAGCGACGAATAGAACGCCTCATCCACCAACCGTATCCCAGCCACCCCGGTCGGCGTAATGCGCGTGCGGAGTTGACCGGCACGGGCGACAAGCACGCTGTCACGGAAGACCAGCAACGCCGATTCGATATTCGCATCGAGCGGCGGCGTGAGGCGCACAACCGCGCGGTTGCCCGCGCGGCTGACGCCAGTGGTTCGCCTCGTTGATGTCGATGCCGTCGTCTCGTCTGAGAGCAGGGCGGACATGAGCGACGAATCGGCAGCCACACGGTCCACCGCCCGCCGTAGCTGCTCTGAGACCGTTGTGAGCTGCGCCGCGACGCGCGTGGCGCGATTCTCGCGCTCGTTTGCCGACCACGCGGACCAGCTACTCGACACGCGCAGGAACTCGCGATTCTCACCGGCCGCCAGCAGCGTGGTGAGCGCCAACAGCGACGTCGTGGCAATCGCACACCGGCGGGGCCAGCGCACGTGCGGCACGGCCCATGCCGAGGCACCGGTCGCGACGAGCGCAGCGATCAGCCAGTACCAAGCCGGTTGACGTTGCCACGCGCACAGCGCCAACACGGCGAGCAGGGCAGAGGCCACCCACGCCGCGGGCCAGTGCACGGCTTCCCGTTGCACGGCGTCTCGGTCGCGGGCCTGTGACGGGCCGTTCTGGGGGGCACTTGCTCCGGAAACCATTAAACCAGAATACCCCTGCGGGTCCCGCATGGCGAAGGGGACAGAACAATTTTGCAGCGCCATGATAGCGCCAAGATCGACTAGCTTAGTCCGATGGTTCGCTTCTGCCCCACGCGTTTCCCTGTACTGCGCCTACCAGGGCCCCTCTCGACCATCGTCGGGGCGCTGCTCGCTGGGCCCTGGACCGTCGGCGTGTGCACCGCGGAAGCGCAGGTGCCACCTGCCTCGACGCAGGAGTCGTCCGTGCCGCCGCAACTCGCGACCGTCGACGTGGGAAGCTTCACGCTATACATCGACAACGAACGCGCGGGACGCGAGCAGTTCTCGATGCAACGCGTCAAGACCGTGGACGGCGCGTCACTCGCGCTTCGCGCAGAATCCGCCATTGGCAACCGGCGAGTGGCAATGCAGCTCGAGACCGATTCGCTGGGGACTCCAATCCGGTATTCCATTGAAGAACGGATCGGGACCGCAGTCACACTTCGCCTCGGCGGCCAGCGCGTCAGGGGGCGCTTCACCACGCTGGCCCGCAGTACGACCGGCGAGGCAGCGCGGGAGTATTTGCTCGTGCCCGGGGCCTTGGTGATCGAAGATTTTGGCGTCGTCCAATACGCCCTCATGGTCCGTCGCCGGCTGATGGCCGTCGGCGACTCCGTGGCCGTTCCGATTCTCACCCCCGCCGCCAATGTTCAGCGCGTGATGCACCTGACGCTTCTCGCGCGCTCCGATACGGTCTCCATCGCCGGTTCGCGGCGGGCTGCCCAGCGCTGGCAAGTACGGAGCGAGACGGGGGAAATCAGGCTGCTTTGGGCCGACGAGGAGGGTCTCCTCTTGCGCCTTGAGATTCCTTCGCGGCGCCTCGTGGCTGTCCGCGACGACGTTCCCCGTTAAGTTGACCCCCGTACTCCGATAACCGGAAACGAGCAACACGCTGGAGTCGAGGATGCCTGGGGCTACGAACGAGATGCCGCCCTCGCGCGTTCTTTACCGCATCGTCCAGCACGGACCGCACCTTTTGGCTCGACCATGTGTCGAATCCCATGAAACTGCGCTTACGGGCCGCGCGTACGGCCCGTGCCTATGACCTTCCCCAGACCTGTTCCCATGCGAACTCACGCACTTGCATTCGTTGTTTCTGCGGCCTTGAGTGGGCTTTCCGCCCCACTGCTGGGGGCACAAGCTGCCTCGGCCGCTCCCGCCCCCGGCGGTGTCCTCACCCTCGTAAACGCGCTGGCAATCGCCAAGCGAAACAGTCCGACCCTGCAGAACTCCATCGCGGCGCGACGCACCGCTGCAGCCGCAGTGCGCGCGGCCACCGGGGCTTTTTTGCCAAGCGTCAACACCAGCTTCGGCGGCGGGTTCCGCGAAGGGCGGCAAGCGTTCTTCCAAGGTCTGGCGCTCGGCGCGACGAGCAGCCAGTTGTCGACCGACGTGAGTGGCTCCGCCAACGTGAACGTCTCTCTGGCCACGCTCGCCGATCGGCGCGCTGCACTATCCACGCAAGATGCGACCGAATCCGACATTGTGAGCGCCGAACAAACCGTCCGGAATGATGTCATTACCCAGTATCTCAGCGCCCTGCAGGCCCAGGCGCGCGCCGCGCTCCAGGACACCTTGGTGGCCACGACGACCGTGCAGCTGCAATTGGCGCAGGCCCGCTTGCAGGTCGGTTCGGGATCGGTGCTCGATGCGCAACGCGCCGAGGTCGCAAACGGGCAGCAACGAGTGGCTGCGCTCAATCAACGCAATCAGGTGGCGATTGAAATCGTCCGGTTGTTCCAGCGCATGGGCATCGAACCGATCGCCGGCGTGAGTCTTGACGCGAACTTGCCTGCTGCGCCCACGCTGGAATTGCCTGCCGTCCTGACGATGGCGCGCAAGTCCAATCCACAGCTTGAGGGGTTGCGCTCGCGTGAAGAGGCGGCCGGTTACAATGCTTCCTCGGCGCGCAGTGCCTACTACCCGTCGTTATCGCTTAGCGCGAATGTGTCCGGACAGACCAATCGCTTTACCAACTCCGGAGTACTCATTGATCAACGCCGCTCTCAGACGCTGGGGGCGAGGTCGAGCTGCATTCGTTCTGAAGAAGTGCGCGCTGCGGTTGGGCTGTCCAATACTCTGGGCGCCTGCAGCGCCATTGCCTTCACGCCAGAGCAGGAACGGGGCATTCGCGATGCCCAGGGCGACTACCCGTTCGCATTCACCCGCAACCCGTACAGCCTTTCGGCGTCGTTCTCGCTGCCGATTTTCAACGGCTTTCGCCGCGAGCAGCAGATCGAACAGGCCAACGTACAGCGCCGCAACACACAAAACGACCTTCGTGGACAAGAGCTGCGCGTTGTTGCCGATGTGACCGCGTCGTTTCTGTCGCTGACCACAGCGCAGCAAACAGTGGCCCTCCAGGAACAAAACGTTGCCACTGCTCGAACGGCACTGGCGTTGGCGCAGGAGCGTTACCGTGTGGGGTTGGCGAGCATTGTCGACCTGCAACAGGCTCGTGGCGACTACGAGCGCGCCGAGACCGACCGAATTACCGCTGTCTATGACGTACAACGTGCCTTTACCACGCTGGAAGCGGCCGTTGGCCGTCCTCTTCGCTAACCGGAAATAGTTGATGACGAATACCGTCAAGTTTGCAATCGGTGGGGTCTTGATCGCCACCGTAGCAGGACTGGGATACGCTGCCAAGAAAAAAGGCGAAACGAAGGCCGTCGAAGTGCGTACGGAGGCCGTTGAGTCGCGCGACCTGGTCGCGTCGGTGACGGCCAGCGGGCAGATCCAGCCGCGCGTGAAGGTCGATGTCTCGGCCGACGTGACCGGCAAGATCGTACGCCTCAGTGTCAAAGAAGGCGACTTCGTGAAGAAGGGGCAGTTTCTGCTGCAGATCGACCCGGAGCAAGTGACCGCCGCCTTGCAGCGCTCGGAAGCGGCGCTGGCATCATCCCGTGCCCAGGCGGCCCAGTCAAAGGCCAGCTTGCTGCAGGCAGAGCGGAACTACGAGCGGTCGCAGTCGATCAAGACACAGTCCCCTGCCCTCGTCAGCGACGATCAACTCGAACAGCTCAAAACGCAGGCCGAAGTCAGCAAAGCGCTCTTTGACGCGGCAACGTTCAGCGTCGAGCAAGCGCAGGCCAGCGTCCGTGATGCCAAGCAGGCGCTCAGTCGCACCACGATCACGGCACCGATGAGCGGCAAGGTGACGCGGCTCAACGTCGAGGAAGGTGAAACGGCCATCATGGGCACGCTCAACAAAGATGCCGCCACGTTGCTCACGATCAGCGACATGAGCGTGTTGGAAACCAAAGTGAAGGTCGACGAAACCGATGTCGCGCGCATTAATGTGGGCGACTCGGCCATCATCCAGATCGATGCGTTCCCGGACACCACCTTCATAGGGCGCGTGTTCGAGATCTCCAACAGCTCAGTCAACAAGACGGCGACCAACACGGGCGACCAGGCCATCGACTACGAAGTGCGCGTGCAATTGCTCAACCCGCCCACAGACACGCGCCCGGACTTTTCCGCAACGGCCCGCATCGTCACGGCGTCG
>Ga0209181_10011788_pt1 | contig 11146 bp, 10 predicted proteins | sample MAT05_FD_187208 | JGI IMG/M metagenome (GOLD analysis project Ga0209181, IMG submission 187208) | Freshwater microbial communities from Lake Fryxell liftoff mats and glacier meltwater in Antarctica - MAT-05 (SPAdes) (version 2) | ecosystem: Environmental > Aquatic > Freshwater > Ice > Liftoff... | reverse complement strand
AAGACACCGGTGTAAAAAGTGTGATTGTATCGGCCGCATCCGTCGCCAGCCGCCGTCGACCAGCGCTCGTCGCCAACGGTCAACGTCAGGAGCCGGCTTTGATGCCGCCGATGCACGTGCAGCCCGGGTGACGACCTCAGAGCCAGATCATCACCATCAGCAAGCCACCGCAGGCCACGCTGCCCAGGCCCAGGAATCGAATCTGCCCGTCGCTGAGCCGGACGGCACGCTCGAAAACCCGGCGCCAGGCGCCGGGGCTGAGCAGGGGCAGCAGCCCTTCGAACACCAGCATCAGCGCCGCAGCGCCCAGCCAGAGTTCAGGCATCAAGACAGCCCAGGGCTGGGATCCCCAAGACCCGGGCAGCGCACCGCACGGCAGCCAACGGCAACGCTACTTGTTTCCAGAACCACGCATGGCACGGAAGAACTCACTGTTGGGGTCCACCACCATCACGTCGCTCTTGCTGCGGAAGGCGGCGCGGTAGGCCTCGAGGCTGCGGTAAAACTGGGCGAACTGCGCGTCCCTGCCAAATGAGTCTGCGTACAGCGCCGACGCCTTGGCGTCACCTTCACCCTTGATCTTCTGTGCCTCGCGGTAGGCCTCGGCAATGATCACCTCACGCTGCCTGTCAGCGTCGGCCCGGATCTTCTCGCCCTCGGCCGCACCCTGGGAGCGCAATTCATTGGCGACCTGCTTCCGTTCCGACTCCATGCGGCGATAGACCGAGTCGGTGATGTCGGCCACGAAGTCCACACGCTTGATGCGAACGTCAAGGATCTCGATGCCGAATGACTTCGCATCATTGGCCAGGCGAGTCTGCACGTCGCGCATGACCTTGACGCGCTCGCTGGACAACACGCCGCGCACGTCACGCTTCGTCACCTCTTCGTTGAAGGCCGCCTGCACGACGGGCGACAAACGGGCCTCGAGGTTTCGAAAGTCGGTGCCGTTGTTTCTGATGAACTGGCGCGGCTCGCTGATGCGCCACTTCACCAGCCAGTCGATGACCAGGCTCTTCTTCTCGGCTGTGAAGATAGGGCGAGATTCCGGGCTGTCCAGCGTCTGAACCCGCTTGTCCAGAAACACCACGTTCTGGAACGGCGGCGGCAGCTTGAACTTCAAGCCCGGCTCGGTGATGACTTCCTTGATTTCGCCCAGCGCGTAAACCACGCCCACCTGGCGCTGGTCGACAACAAACAGCATGCTGGCCGCAGCCATCACGACGGCAATGACTACAAAGACAACAGAGATGATCTTGTTCATGGAGTACCCGCTCTGTGAGTCATTCAACGGCCGTCGCGGTCGCGTGTGCGACCGCCATCACGGCTGCGCGGGTCGGCGGCAGTGGTGGGCGTGGGTTGGTCGATGCCGGCCGAAGGAGGCGTGGCCGTGTTCAACGCGGGTCCGACCGGACCTGAGGGTGCCGACTGCTGCATCAGCTTGTCCAGCGGCAGATAAAGCAGATTGGAGCCCGAGCGGCTGTCGACCATCACCTTGCTGACGTTCGAATAGACCTGCTGCATGGTGTCGATGTAGAGCCGGTCGCGCGTCACGATGGGCGCTTTCTGGTACTCGGTCAGCACCGAGCGAAAACGCTCTGCGTCACCCTCGGCCTGGGCAACGATGCGAGAGCGGTAGCCTTCGGATTCTTCACTCAGACGCGCGGCCGTGCCACGCGCCTTGGGAATCACGTCACTGGCATAGGCCTGACCCTCGTTCTTGAACCGATCGCGGTCGGCACTGGCCTTGATCGCATCGTTGAAGGCTGCCTGCACAGAGTCAGGCACCTGCACGTTCTGCATGTTGACGTTGGCCACCACGATGCCAGCATTGAGTTTGTCAAGTTGGGACTGCACGGACTTTGCCAATTCCACTGCAATGGCGTCGCGCTGCTCATACAGCACCAGGTCGACGCGGCTGCGGCCCACGATCTCGCGCACCGCCGACTCCGCCGCCTGCACCACCGCCTCATCGGGGCGGTTGTTCTCGAACAGATAGGCCCGCGCATCGGAACGGCGGTACTGCACCGTGAAACGGATGTCGACGATGTTTTCGTCCTGCGTCAACATCGACGAATCACGCAGGCCTGTGGCCTGCACCACTGAGTTGCGGCCTACGTCCACCGACTGCAACTGTGTGACCGCGACGGTCTCGTGCGACTGCACGGGAAAAGGAAAGCGCCACTGGAAACCGGCGTCCGTGGTGCGACTGTACTTTCCGAATGTGGTGACCACCGCCCGGTGGCCTTCTTGCACGATGTAAAAGCCGCTGCCCAGCCACAGCAGCAGGGTGACGACGGCGATCAGGCCCAGACCCAGGCCAGCACTCTTCATGTCGGGTTGAAACGGTCCAGGGCCACCGGCCGGTGGTTCGCCGCCCTGGCGCGCAGGGCCGCCGCCCTTGCGGCCGCCAAACAAGCCGTTGAGCTTGCGGTTGAAGTCGCGCCACAACTCGTCCAGATCGGGCGGTCCATCGTTGCGGTTATTGAACACAAGGCCGTCTGTCGCTGACTGCGAATTACGTCGCCGATGCGTTAACTGCGCCACCAGGGCGGAGCGCAAAGCACCGCCCAAGGCGCCCAGCCGAGTGGAAAACAAGGAAGTTGGCGATTCGAGCATTCTGGATCGTGGCTGGTTAGAGGGGTGTGGCACTGGAGGGAAAAATTTTGTCTGGATGCTCGTCACCATGCACGTCGCCATGCGTGTCAGCGGCAAGGGCACCGGTGATGGGGCTGGATGGAGCGTGGTCGTGTCCGAACCTGACATCAGATGGTGGTGTTTCGGGCTGATTCAAGCTGCGCAGCGCCTGTTCGGCCACGGCCTGCCGCAAATGGTCGAGACCTGAACCCGTGTGGGCGCTGACAAACAGCCGCTGGCGTCGCTGCACGCCAGGGGTTTCGATCCAGTCGGCCTGTTGACGTGGCTGCATGCTGTCTTCCAGCAAGTCGCACTTGTTGTAGACGAGTATTTGCGGCACGTCGCCGGCGCCGATTTCGCGCAGCACGCGTTCGACTTCCACTTGCTGTTCAGCCATCTGGGGGCTCGACCCATCGAGCACATGCAGCAGCAGGTCGGCCTCGGCGGCTTCACGCAGGGTGGCCTCGAAAGCGTCGACCAGCTTGTGCGGCAGGTCACGGATGAAGCCCACGGTATCGGACAGCGAAGCCGAAACGCCGGCGGGGCCGAGCCAAAGACTGCGCGTCGTCGTGTCAAGCGTCGCGAACAACTGGTCGGCTGCGTAAGCACGCGCCTTCACCAGCGCATTGAACAGCGTCGACTTGCCGGCGTTGGTGTAACCCACCAGCGAAATGCGGAAGGTGCCTCGGCGGTCGCGGGCCTTGCGCTGTGTGCTGCGCTGCTTCTTGACTTTTTCAAGGCGCGCTTTGACGCTCTTGATGCGCTCGCCGATCATGCGCCTGTCGAGTTCGATCTGGGCTTCGCCCGGGCCGCCGCGGTTGCCGATGCCGCCGCGCTGCCGTTCCAGGTGCGACCAACGGCCGACCAGTCGGGTGGCCATGTATTGCAGTCGAGCCAGTTCCACTTGAAGCTTGCCCTCGTGGCTTTGAGCGCGCTCGGCAAAGATGTCCAGAATCAGACCGGTGCGGTCGGCCACCGGCACACCCAGATGCTGCTCGAGGTTGCGCTGTTGAGCCGGGCTCAGGCTCTGATCGAAGATCACTCCATGCGCGGAAGTCGCAGCCACCAGGGCTTTGATCTCGTCAGCCTTGCCGCTGCCCACAAAAAGCGCGGGGTCTGGCGCGCGACGACGCGCCACCACGCGGGCTACCGCCACGTCACCGGCCGACTCTGCCAACAGCGCGAGTTCGTCCAGCGAGGCATCGAAGCGGGCGTTGCCGCCGACATCGACGCCAACCAGCACCGCCCGCGTCGGTTCGTTGCCCGTCGCGGCGGGTGATGCAGTGTTGCTCAAGGTGGCGGGGCCAGGGCCGTGCCGGTCAGGCTGCAGGGTCGGTGTTCTCTGCGGCGTGGAAGTTCACCGCCCGGCTGGGCACCACGGTGGAGATGGCGTGCTTGTAGACCATCTGGGTCACGGTGTTGCGCAGCAGCACGACGTACTGGTCGAAAGACTCGATGTGGCCTTGAAGCTTGATGCCGTTGACGAGGTAGATCGACACCGGCACGTGCTCTTTGCGCAGCAGGTTCAGAAAGGGGTCCTGCAAAAGTTGGCCTTTGTTGCTCACGATATGCTCCGTGTTGGAAATGAATGAAGACTCAATGATTGAAGACTTCACCTTATCACAGCGCCCCAGACGTCGCTGGCAGAGCTGAATGGCCTCAGCCGGCCTTTTCGTCGAAGGGGTTTTGCGCTGATCGCGTTTCTATCCTGATGGGCGTGCCTTCGAGTTTGAAGTGATCACGCAGACGGCCTTCCAGGAAACGCTTGTAGCTCTCGCCCAGACGGTCCAGTGAGGTACCGTGCAAGACCACCAGCGGCGGATTCATGCCGCCTTGGTGGGCATAGCGTATCTTGGGCCTGAATCGCCCTTCGCGAGGTGGGGCCTGGTGCTCTGCCGCTTCGTGCATCAAGCGCGTCAGCACGGGCGTCGGCATCTTGATGGTGGCCGAAGCATGCGCCCGCTGCAACGCCTTCCACACGGTGTTCAGCCCCTGCCTCCTGATGGCCGAGATGTGCAGCACAGGGGCAAACTTCAGGAACGCCAGCCGGGTTTCGATGGAACGGGCCACGGTCTGACGTTGATAGTCATCGGTCGCGTCCCACTTGTTGACCGCCACCACCACCGCCCGCCCGCTTTCCAGGATGTAGCCGGCGATGTGCGCGTCCTGGTCGCTCACGCCCTGGGTGGCGTCGATGAGGAGCAGCACCACATTGGCGTCGGCAATGGCCTGCAGCGTCTTCACGACCGAGAACTTCTCGATGGCTTCGAAGACCTTGCCCTTGCGCCGCAGGCCGGCGGTGTCGATCAGTTCGAAGCGCTGCCCGTCGCGCTCCAGCGGCACATGAATCGCGTCGCGGGTGGTGCCGGGCTGATCGAAGGCCACCAGCCGCTCCTCGCCGAGCCAGGCGTTGATGAGCGTGCTCTTGCCGACGTTGGGCCGGCCTGCCACCGCCAGGCGTATCGGGCGTTCGGCGCCTTCGGTTTCGTCATCGCCCGGCTCCTCGATGCCCAGGTTGTCCAGCACGGCTTCCAGCAGGCTGCGAATGCCCTGGCCATGCGCTGCTGAAACGGGATGCGGCTCACCCATGCCCAGTTCATGAAACTCGCCCAGCAACGGCGACTCGCTCATGCCCTCGGCCTTGTTCACGGCCAGGAACACTTTCTTGCGCTGCGCACGCAGATACTGGGCGATGTCATGGTCCTGGCCTGCCAGGCCCGAGCGCACATCAAGCACGAAGATCACCGCATCCGCCTCGGCCACGGCCTGCCGGGTCTGCTTGGCCATCTCGGCCACCACCCCCGTGGGCTTCTGCGGCTCGAAACCGCCGGTGTCGACGACGATGAACTCGCGCGCACCGAGCCTGGCGTCGCCGTAGTGGCGGTCGCGGGTCAGGCCGGCGTAGTCGGCAACGATGGCGTCGCGACTCTTCGTGATGCGGTTGAACAGCGTCGACTTGCCGACGTTGGCTCTGCCCACCAGTGCGATGACCGGCTTCATGGGTGTGCGAGCAGCCTCTTCAGTTGGCGCGCAATGCGTACAGGCCGCCGGCCTGGGTGACCACGAGCAGTGTGCTTCCCGAGACCACCGGGGCACCCACCACGGGCTTGCCGTCGGTGGCCAGGCGCAGTTGCAATTCACCGGTGGCGCTGGACAGAAAGTGCACGTAGCCCTCGCTGTCACCAAACACCACCGCCGAGCCGACGGCCTGGGCACCACTGAGGCCGCGGTAGAGCAGTTTCTCATTGCTCCAGACAACGTCGCCCGTGGCGACGCGCCACGCGGTGATGCGGTCGCTGGCATCGGCGCCGAAAACGAACTCGCCGTCGCTGCCCACCGCCTGGATGCCGCCCGCGTTGCGCGACCAAGTCACAGTGCCACGCTCCACGTCTGCGCAGCCCACCGCGGACTGGAATGCCCGCACACAGACCTTGTCGCCTTGCCGGGCCAAGGGCCCCACCAGGTCGGCCAGCCGCTCCACCTCGTTGCTGCCCCGGGGCGTGGCCATCGGCACTTCCCACAAGACGGTGCCCCGCAAGGGGTCCACACCCGCCAGGCGCGGCCCCTGCGCGACGAGCAGCGTGTTCTTGTAGGCAGACAGCACGCTGGCCTGCGCCAGCGTCAATGCGTCGCCCGGCCGCGCCAGCGTCCACAGGCGCCGCCCATCGAGGGCATCGAAAGCGTGCACCGCACGGTCGACGCCCATCACGAACACGCGTTCGCCGGCCACCAGCGGCGGCGTCACGACGCTGGCCGGCACGCGCTTGCGCCAGATCTCGCGGCCGTTTTCGAAGGTGACCACCTGGTTGGTGCGCGTCACCACACTCGTGAATCGCCCATCGCTGCCGACACCTGCCGAAACGGCTGCACCGGCCTGCGCCACCCAGCGGGTAGCGCCAGTAGCGGCATCCAGCGCCATCACGGCGCCCTGGCCGCTCGCGACATAAAAGACGCCGTCGCGCGCCACCGGCACCAGTGCGAAGCCCACCTTGCCCAGGCTCGCCGTCCAGACCTGACGGGCGGCCAGCTTGGGCTGATAGTTCTCCAGTGGCGTCGGCTTGGGCCGGTCGGCCGCACAGGCGGCCAAAAGGGCCAGACACAAGCCGCTGGCCAGCACCTGCAGGCGTCGGCCGTGCAGGTGGAACGACAGGTTGGCCAGCGGGTGGGCCAGCACTTTGGCCAGCAGGCGGCCCCTCATCGGGAAGCCCCGGTGGCGGCGGCGGCGGGCACCGGCACCACGCCCGCCGCAGCAGACGCGGCGGCTGCAGCCGCCGGGGGCACGCCCAAGGCCGTCAACTTCGCTTCGACCAGGCGCCGATAGTCCAGCTTCTCGCCCAGCGACTTGTATGCCGCCTGATAGGCCACCACCGCCTCGCTCTTCTTGCCTTGCAGGCTGAGCACATCGCCCCGACGATCGGCAACCAGACCTTCGAAACCGGCAGCGCCCGCGGCGTCCAGCGCCTTCAGCGCATCGTCATACCGTTTGGCCTGGGCCTGCAACGCGGCCAGTCGCAACTGCGCCACGGTGCGCAGTTCGTCGTCGGCGCCGCTCTGGGCCAGCCATTGCAACGAAGCCAGGGCCGCATCGGGCTGACCCTTGTCGAACTGAATCTTGGCCGCCAGCAGTGCGGCCTGGTGGGCGAAAGCGGTGCGCGGGAAACGTTCTTTCAAATCATTGAAGACGCGTCCTGTCTTTTCGACATCGGCAGCACCCGCGGCCCGTTCGAGTTCGTCGAACATGGCACCGGCTTTGACGGCCTGCTCACGCTGCCAGTACTGCCACCCGTTCCAGGCCGCAAAGGCACCCAGCACCAGGATCAGAACCCAGGTAATCAAGTTGCCTTGCTTGTTCCAGAACGCCTTCAGCGCGTCCAGTTGTTCCTGCTCTTGCAGATTGAGTTGTGTGGCCATAAGTGCGTGCAGAGGCAAAGCCGGTGATTATGCGTTGAGCAGTTCTGCCGCCCAGGCAGCCACCAGAGCCAGCGGCCGGGTGGACTGGCTTGCAGCGGCGTCGCGCAGCGGCTTGATGGACACCTCGCCGCGCGCCAGTTCGTCGGCGCCAAAAATCAGCGCATGACGGGCGCCGCTGGCATCGGCCTTCTTGAACTGCGATTTGATGCTGCCCCAGGCATCCCTGCCTGCCGCATGCATCTGCACGCTGACCCCTGCCGCACGCAGGGCCTCGACGGTGGCCATGGCGGTGCCCAGTGCCTGCGGGCCCGGCACGACGGCGTAGACATCAGGCGCCGGCGCGGCTGGTGCCGTGCCCGACTGCTCGACCAGGTCGAGCACGCGCTCGATGCCCATGCCCCAGCCAATGCCGGGCGCGGGCTTGCCACCGATCAGCTCGACCAGGCCGTCGTAGCGGCCGCCACCGCACACGGTTCCCTGGGCGCCCAGGCGGTCGGTGACCCACTCGAACACGGTCAGGTTGTAGTAGTCCATTCCGCGCACCAGGCGCGGGTTGATGCGGTAGGGCTGGCCCGCCGCGTCGAGCACCGCGCGCAGGGACTCGAAATGCTGCAACGACGCTTCGCCCAGATAGGCCATCAGCTCGGGCGCTGCCTCCACCAGCGGCTGCATGGCCGGGTTCTTGGTGTCGAGTATGCGCAAGGGGTTGCTGTGCAAGCGCCGCAGCGCGTCAGCGTCCAACAAATCGCGGTTCGACTCGAAGTGCGCAATCAGCGCCTCGCGGTGGGCGCGGCGCTCATCGGCCTGGCCCAGGCTGTTGATGTCGAGCCTGACGTCGCCCAGGCCGAGGTCGCGCCACAGCGCGCGGCACATCAGAATGACCTCGGCATCCACGTCCGGGCCGCCGAAGCCCAGCGCCTCCACGCCCACCTGGTGGAACTGCCGGTAGCGGCCGCGCTGCGGCTTTTCGTGCCGGAACATCGGGCCGATGTAGTACAGGCGCTTGCCGCCTTCATACAGCAGCGAATGTTCGATGGCAGCACGCACCACGCCGGCGGTGCCCTCGGGCCGCAGCGTCAGCGCGTCTCCGTTCATGCTGTCGATGAAGGAATACATCTCCTTCTCCACGATGTCGGTCACCTCGCCCAGGCCGCGCACGAAGAGCGGCGTGGGTTCGACGATGGGCACGCGCACATTCAGATAGGCATAGCGGCGCATCAGCGCGCGCACCGTGTCTTCGAACCACTCCCACCGCGCCGAAGCCGGCGGCAGGATGTCGTTCATGCCTTTGACGGCTTGAATGGGTTCTGGCATGGATGGGGTCGACAAAGGAAGTGCAGGACGTCAGCGCGCGTTGGCGCAGCCGGGCGACGCGGGGTCGGCGAAGCGCCGCGTCAGTGCGCAGCGGCCACGTTGCCGAAGCGCCGCTCGATGTAGCTTTCGACGATCTTGTGGAACTCGCGCGCAATGCCTTCACCGCGCAGCGTGAGCGCCTTTTCGCCGTCGATGAAGACCGGCGCCGCAGGCGCTTCACCGGTGCCCGGCAGGCTGATGCCGATGTCGGCATGCTTGCTTTCGCCCGGGCCGTTGACGATGCAACCCATCACCGCCACCTTCAGGTTTTCCACCCCCGGGTAGCGGCTCTTCCACACCGGCATCTGCGCGCGCAGGAAGTCGTCGATCTCCTTGGCCAGCACCTGGAAGGTGGTGCTCGTGGTGCGACCACAACCCGGGCAGGCCGTGACGCTGGGGTTGAAGTTGCGCAGACCCAGCGACTGCAAGATTTCGAGCGCCACCACCACTTCCTGCGTGCGCGACTCGCCGGGCTGCGGCGTCAGGCTCACGCGGATGGTGTCGCCGATGCCTTCTTGCAGCAGGATCGACAGCGCGGTGGCGCTGGCGACCGTGCCCTTGGTGCCCATGCCAGCCTCCGTCAGACCCAGGTGCAGCGCATAGTCGCAGCGGCGGGCCAGCGCGCGGTAGACCGAAATCAGATCCTGCACACCGCTGACCTTGCAGCTGATGATGATCTGTTCAGGCCTCATGCCCAGTTCACGCGCCACTTCGGCCGAGCCCAGCGCCGATTGCACCAGCGCCTGGTACATCACCTGCTTGGCGTCCACCGGCTCGGAACGCGCCGCGTTTTCGTCCATCAGCTGCGCCAGCAGCTCCTGGTCGAGGCTGCCCCAGTTGACGCCGATGCGCAGCACTTTGTCGTGCTGCACCGCGGCTTCCACCATCTGCGCAAACTGGCGGTCCCGCTTGTCGCCCTTGCCCACGTTGCCAGGGTTGATGCGGTACTTGCTCAACGCTTTCGCCATCGCGGGATAGTCGGTGAGCAAGCGGTGGCCGTTGAAATGGAAGTCACCGACCAAGGGCACCACGATGCCCATGCGGTCGAGCTGGTCGCGGATGTGCGGCACGGCCTCGGCGGCTTCAGGTGTGTTGACGGTGATGCGCACCATTTCGCACCCGGCCTGCGCCAGTTCCTTGACCTGGATCGCGGTGCCGATGGCATCGACGGTGTCGGTATTGGTCATCGCCTGCACCCGCACAGGCGCATCACCGCCCACCGTGACGACATGGTCACCCCAGCTCACCCGGGCCTGCAATGAACGCCGCGGCGCGGGCTTGGCGGCTTCGATCCAGTCTTCTGCAAGAGCTTTGTTCATGGTCGTTCCGTGATGGGAGGGGGCAGTGGGCACTGGCGCGGCGATCACTGCAGCTCGAACCGCGCCACATTCTCGCGTGAACGCGACATCACATCGACAGGGCGCCCCATGAACACGAGCTGCGTGGCCGCCGCGTTGCCGATCAACACCCGCATCGGCAACGGCCCGTCCAGCCCCACGCTGCGCCCGGGCTGCACGGTCTCGCCCAACAGCAGCTGCCCTTTGGCGTCCCGCACCTCGATCCACGACGCGTCGGTGGTGGAGACGACCAAGGCGCCGCTGACTGCAGGCGCGGTGCCCGAGCCGGGCGGCGGCGCAGAAAACACCGTCTCTGCGCTGGCCGCGCGGTTGCGGTCGGCAGTGGGTGTCAGTGCCATCATCGGCATCGGGCCGGCTAAAGCGATCTCAGCGGTCGAAGGAGGGATGGCCGCTGCGTTCAGCGCCGGCGCCGGCGCCGGCGCCGCCGAAGCGGCCTGTGCTGCGGAAGCCGCTGGCTCGACCCACAGTGGCGCGCTGGCCGCCGCCGGGCGAGCCGGCTCGACCGAAATGCTGGAACCCAGGCCCAACCAGGCCGAGGGCAACGAGTACAACGCGACAGCAGCCAGCAGCAGCAGCGCGGCGCCCCAGAACAGCGGACCCAGATTCCTTGCGGGCCCCTGTTCGGCGCGCCCTCCGCGATCGCGATAGGGCGTGCTGCGGATGCGCGAGGCCGGTTCGAGCGCCACCGTACCGCTGGCTGGCAACAAGGCCAGTACCCGCTGAGGGTCGATCTTCAGGTAGCGACAGATGGTCTGTGCCAGCGCACGCGCGAAGGTTGTGTCGGGCAGTTCGTGCAGACGGTCGCTTTCCAGCGCCTCCACCATGCGCGGCGTCACCTTGATGGCCGTGGCCAGGGCGGCGATGTGCAGGCCCTGTGCCTCTCGGGC
>Ga0209181_10011785_pt1 | contig 11148 bp, 7 predicted proteins | sample MAT05_FD_187208 | JGI IMG/M metagenome (GOLD analysis project Ga0209181, IMG submission 187208) | Freshwater microbial communities from Lake Fryxell liftoff mats and glacier meltwater in Antarctica - MAT-05 (SPAdes) (version 2) | ecosystem: Environmental > Aquatic > Freshwater > Ice > Liftoff... | reverse complement strand
GCTGCTGGTTGAATTGGTTGCCTGGTTGCCACTGCTGCAAGCGCCCAGGAATAAAAGTCCGAGGGTCGCGATCGTCACTGTACTAACTTTCAGTTGCATGATGTTTCTCCTAATGAATTAACAAAATCTGCTAAGCCTTTCCTGGAACTTTTTCAAGCCTGATCCGAACACCTTGCTGCTTTCTACCACTGGTTGTTGAGGAAAAAGGTGTTTACCAAACTTGGCGTACAAGGCGGGAAGGATCATCATCCCTTAAAACTAATGAGACAGACCACTAGTGGTCTGTCTCATTAATTCTGACCAGTCGTAAGGCCCAGATCCCCGACAACTTTTGCGAAGTCGGGGATCTGGCAACCCATTAAAGTTCGTGTCAAAAGTTTTGATGGGCACGTAGCAGCACTTCAGCGGACTCTTGCTATTTAACTTCTTCGACTTTCTCTGGAAATAAATGTTTGCCAAACTTTGCATATAAAGCAGGTAAAACCACCAAAGTTATCGCTGTTGAAGTAAACAACCCACCAAATACAACTATGGAAAGTGGTTGCAAAAGTTCTTGCCCTGGACCACCTTGAAATACCATCGGTGCTAAACCCAAAGCGGAAGTTAAAGCCGTCATCAGAATCGCATTCAATCGTTCCATCGACCCTTTGACAATAATATCTTTCAACGGCATTCCTTCAGCATATTTACTATTGTAATTATCTACCAATAATAAACCATTGCGAGTTGCCACCCCAAACAGAGAAACAAACCCCACCAAAGACGCAACTGAAATTACTCCTCCGGTTAAAGCAACCGCAACTACACCCCCTACTAAACCAATTGGCAAGTTAATCATAATCATGATAGTAGAAGGGATAGATTTTACTGACATATACATTAATACCGTAATCGCAACAAAGGCAATTAAACTGAAAACAAGAATATTCTTGGTAGCCCGTTCTTCAGCTTCAAATTGACCTGCATATTGAATAAAATAACCCGCAGGAGTTTGCACATTACGTTTAACTTTGGCTTCAATCTCATTGACAATTGAGCGTAAATCTCTACCTTTAGCATTTGCTGCAACTACAATCAAACGGGAAACATTTTCACGATTAATAGTATTCGGTCCAGTACCTTCGTCAACTCTTGCGACATTACCCAAAGGAATTTTCTGCCCATTGGGACTGTCAATTAATAAATTCCGAATTGTTTCTAAATTTTCTCTTGCTTCCGGCTTCAACCATACTAAAAGGTCAAAAGATTGTTGATTTTCTAAAACTTGAGAAACAACTTGTCCATTGAGTGCAGTTTCAATAATATTTGAAAGCTCTCCAACTGTATGTCCATAACGACTAGCTGCGTCTCGGTCAAACTTTATTTGAATTTGCGGTACGGGAATTTGAGGTTCGAGTAGTAAATCTACAACACCATCAACAGTTTTCATTTGTGCTTCTACTTGTTCCCCAATCTTCCGGAGTTCTGCTAAATCGGAACCGAAAACTTTGACTGCGATCGCACTCCTCACTCCAGACAAAACTTCATCCATCCGGTGGGAGATAAATCCACCAATATTTGGTGCTGCTCCCGGTACTTTCCCAAACTCAGAGCGTAGTTTCTCCAAAGTTTTCGCCCGGTTTTTCATCCCCTCTTGACTAAGTTCGATATCAACGTGGGCAATGTTAACACCTGCCGCATCTGCATCTCCCGCAGCGCGTCCCGAACGTGTTTGAATAAACTTAAATCGAGGGTCATTTTTCAATGCTTCTTCGACTACATAACCAGCTTTTGTTGTTGCTTCTAGAGACACACCAGGATATAAAGTGAAGGTGTTTACCATCGTTTGCTCTTGAAATTCTGGTAAAAAAGCCCTTCCAAAAGAAGGAATAATTGCAATGGAAGCTACTGTTAAAGCTAAAGAAATACCAATAATTAAGGTTGAGTTTCGAGTCGCAAAGTTTAAGCAGGAAGTGTAAATCCCTTTACATAGTCTTGCCAACCAAGGTTCTCGTATTGTCACATTAACATTAGGTAATAAAATCGCGCACAAAGCCGGAGATACCAACAGCGATTCTAAACTCGAAATTACTACTATCACCAAATACGAAATACCCATTGGTGTAAAGATCCGTCCTTCTACACCTGGCAAAGTAAAAATTGGAGAGAAAACAATAATCCCAATAATAGTTGCGCCAATGAGTGAATCGCGTACTTCTTGAGAACCTTCAAAAATAATTTGTAATGCTGGTATGGGATTAGCAGAAGTTTTATTTTCGCGTAACCGTCTATAAGTATTTTCACCATAAACAATTGCATCATCAATCGCTGTACCAATCGCTACTGCTAAACCTCCCAGAGTCATGGTGTTGAGTCCAATACCCAACCAAGAAAGCACCAACACTCCAAACAGTAATGTCAGGAAAAAATCGAGTAAACATACTGCAAGCGTCCGCCAATTCATTAAAAAAGGAATCAGAATTATCGCCGCGATAATGCTACCTTGAACTAACGATGAGAGAACGTTATCAACCGAAGACTGAATATAACTCTCTTGACGAAATGTAGTAGTAACTGTAACTCCTTTGGGTAAGCCAGCTTTTACTTCTTTCATCGCTGTTTCTATGGCACGGGAAACAGTGGGAGTATCAACAAGCGGCTGTTTGTTAACCATTAAAATAATCGCTGGTTCGCCGTTAAAACTACCGTCACCCCGTTTAATTCCACCTCCAATTTGCACGTCGGCAACATCTTGCAGCCTAACAGGTACTCCACTACGGGAAGTAATAGTTGATTTTTGCAAATCTTCTATCGATTCAATTCGTCCAATACCTCGAATCAATTTTTCTGTATCTGGTGTAATTAAAAAACCACCAGGTGCGTTAACATTGGCGGCTTTTGCAGCGTTTGTAACTTGCTCTAAAGTCACATTAAAAGCCGCTAATTTATTGGGGTCAACTAAAACTTGATATTGACGAGTATCACCACCAAAAACTAATACTTGGCTGACACCCGGAACAGCTAAAAGACGGTTTGTGACTTGCCAATCAACAATTCGCCTAACTTCCATTAAATTGAGGAGTGGGGTCTTATTCGATCCCCGATTCTCTACTCCCGATTCTCCATTCCCATCAACAGTAAAAGCATATTGAACAACTAAACCAACAGGTGAAGTAGTGGGAGATATTTGTGGTGTTTCTACCGTTGGTGGTAGTTTGCTTGCGGCTTGTTGCAAGCGTTCGGTAACTAACTGACGTGCTTGGTAAATTTCCGTCCCCCAATTAAATATTACCCTCACCGAAGAAATTCCCGCCGCTGAGGATGAACGGACAGCCGTTACTCCAGGTGTACCATTAATTGCACTTTCGATTGGTAAAGTTACTAAAGATTCAACTTCTTCCGGTGCCAGTCCTGGTGCTTCGGTTTGAATTTCTACTTGTGGTGGTGCAAAGACTGGTAGTACATCTAACGGCATCTGGGGAATGACGTAAATTGTCCACAATGAAACAATAATCGTAGCCAAAACAACGAGCCAGCGTCGCTCAATCACCCACTTGACAATATTACTGAGCATCTTTACATATTAATGTTACTGTCTTCTTTCTCGCTTACTGAAACAGAAGGTGATGGGGTTGGTTGCTTATGGTTGTCGATATGAGTTTCGGTTTCATAAATAAAACCCTCGTATTTGGGATGAGCGACTGGTACAAACGAGCCGCGCATTCGACGACTTGACCAAAAATTACCCGCTGCAAAAGCTCCGGCACCAATAACTGCTGCTCCTCCTGCTCCAAATAACCATAAAGGTATTGGCAAGTTTGCTTTTACTTGGGTTGCTTCTGTGTGGGTATGTCCTTCCTTTGTTTCCCCCGATGCTGGCTTGCTGCCACCCCGTAAAGATTGTGCGTAAAGTTGAGTAGCACGTTGTGTAACAACAACATCACCATCGAACAAACCGCTTTTGATTTCCACCATATTGCCGGAGGTTTGACCTAATGTAACTTCCGTAGATTGGAAGGCATTACCATTTTGTATGTAGACTACTTTTTTACCATTAGCATCAACTACCGATGCTGTGGGAATAGCGATAACAGGTGTCGATGTTTTGTCTGTTAACACCTCAAGCTCCGCGAACATTCCCGGTTTTAGCTGCCCACCACGGTTTCCCACTTCTGCTTGGACGCTCACAACTTGTGTTTCCCCTTGTACTGATGTACCAACGCGGGAAACTCTCCCACTAAAAGTACGGTCTTGTAAACTAGCGATTTTCAAGCTGACTCTTTGACCAATTTTTATTTTGTCTAAATCTTTTTCATAAATATTCGCTGTAGCGAAAACTCGACTATCGTTGGTAATCGTCATTAATCTGCCACCCGCATCGTTAAAAGTTTGACCAAGGGTAGCTTCGCGATCGGCAACTCTACCAGAAATAGGGGCTGTAATTATGACCAAACCCTTGGAATTAGGAGTATTCCCGATTTGTTGCAGCCGAGTGTTATATGTAATATCACTGAGGCGTGACCGTTCCTGCGCTACCTGAACGGCAGATTGGGCATGTTCGATTTGAGCTTCGGCTTCGATAACATCCCGTCTACTACTGGCTGCCGTCAGTTTTGTTCTTGCTTCTGCGAGTTGCGTTTGCGATTCTAAAGCGGTGCGACGGGGTAAAGCACCCGCCGCAGCTAACTGTTGGTCTGTACTATATCTTTCCTGAGCAAATGATACTAGGCTTTGAGCTTGAGCGATTTCAGCTTTAGCTATCTGCACATATCTTTGATAATTTTGTTGAGCTAATCTTAAATCGGTTTGTGCTTGTTGCAAAGAAGCTGTCGCATCTGCACGTTTTTCTTGAGATTCAACGCGCAATGTCACCAGATCAGGACTTGTGACAATGGCAACTGGTTGACCTTTTGTAACTGTTGCACCTGGCTCCACCAACAATTCAACTACTTTTGCCCCTGCGATCGGGGTAGTGACTTCAACTTTTTGGCTGGGTAATGTTTCAATCTGCCCCGTAGTTTTTATGCCTATAGCTAGAGGTTGTCGTTTTACCTGTTCGGTTTTAATACCGAGTCTGTTGGCAGTTTCGGCATCAACTTGAACAGAACTAGGTGTCCCTGTTGTATTACCTCCGCTTTTAAATTCGTCTCCATGTCCGACATGAGCTAAAACAATTGTGCTTGCCAATAATAACAGGCTCAAAAGCGTGCCAGAAAAACAACTAATGGCTATAGATGCTTGTTTACGGTTAGATCCCATCGCTAAAAGTTTCCTCTAGTTATTAGATGTTTTCTTTATGCTCACAGTGTTGGCTTTTGAGAGCAAGATTTGTCCTGCACGGACTGTTTCGCTCCTGGAATTTATAACAGAAGCGAACTTACATCACTTACTTCGCAGTTTTGCATCCTGGTATGAAATCAGGATGAAATTAAACGCGAAGGGGTATGGAAAAATTAGCGATCGCTTCATGTGGATATGGGCTTGTTGTATGTAGTACGGGCAATGTTTGAACTTCGAGCAAATCCACAAATACGGAGTGAAATTTACTTTTTGTACCAAGCTTGCCGCCATTGCTGCATTTGCTGAATTTCTGCTTGCTGAGAGGTGACGATCGCCTGACCCAGTTGCTTGATTTCCGATCGCTTGGACTTGGACAACGCATCTCGCCCCATCACAACGGCGCTTTCGTGGTGGGGAATCATGGCATTGATGAAACGCAGATCGAAATTAGCATCTGCTGTTCCTAAATTCTGGCTCATCATCATGCCCTGCTTTTGCTCAGCCGACATCGCCATCATGTGCCCCATTTGCGGGCTGTAAGCCATCGGGGTACTGCCCACCTTGGGATACCAGGTTGTCCGCCATTGCTGCATTTGAGCAATTTCTTGATCTTGGGCTTTGATGATATCCATCGCCAGTTTTTTAATCTCAGGGCGATCGGATTTTTGTTGGGCTTCCTGAGCCATGACCACTGCCCCTTGGTGGTGGGGAGTCATGGCATCAATGAAGCGGAGATCAAAATCAGCATCAGCCGGACCCAAATCCATGGACATGCCGTGATCCATCCCAGGCATTTTTGTTGCATTTGTGGGTTGGGTCGGTGCTGGGCTAGCAGCTTGGCTCTCAGGCGATGGAGAACAGGCTGCAAGTAATCCGCTTGTGGAGGCGAATGCAATTAAGGGCAGGGACCAGAGACGAGATTTGAAGATATTAGCGCTCAGGAAATTCATTTTTATGCAAACCCTAGTTTATGTGCTTAGTTCTATTCTCAACCCTCTAGTTAACTGGAGAGTCAACCTGAAGCCCTACAGATTTTGCTGAGTTCTTAGACAGGAAACTTAACGGGGTAGCCGATCGTTTTTTACAAAAAATCAACTGTTGTTATGCATCTCAAAGCTGTACTGCCCGATGTTCTAAACGCTTGAAACTTATTCGTGGAGGAGACGTAATAAGAAAGATGAAGGCACTTTTGGGGATTTCGAGCAATAATCTGAATGGTTTCCTAGATTGAAACGCTGAGTCCGGTTCCATTGCCAAACCTGCACTGTTGAGCAAGATGTTATGCCAATACGACGGACAAATCGAATCCCAACGGCTGTTGGAGTAGGACTGAGTACGTTAGTGCTCATCATTATTTTGCCCTTCACCAACCTGGGAAGCGCTTTGGGGCGATTGCTGAACCTGCGGCCGCTCCTCAGTCCAACGAGTCTAATTTCTCAGGCTCCGATCGGTTCAGATTCAGATCTGGCTACGTTAATTAATCTTTCCCCGGCTCAACGATCGGCCCGGTTAGAAACGATCGCTAAAGGTGCTAAATCTCTAGACCAAAGCCGGGCCCGGTATTTATTAGCCAGCGATTTGATTCGGCAAAACCAACCCGCGCAAGCACTGCCTTGGCTCGACGGATTGGAGCGCGACTACCCTGTCCTGGCTGCCCAGATCGCCTGGAAGCGCGCCCAGGCAACCTCTGGTAAAGGTGACTCAGCTTGGCAAGCTCTCCTGCGTGACTATCCCGATAGCCCCGTTGCGGCAGAAGCCTTATTTACTTTGGGCAAGACGGACGCAAAGTATTGGGATCAAGCCATCGCCCAGCTTCCCTCCCATCCACGCACCTTGGATGTGGCGCGGCAGCGGTTGCGTAAAGCTCCCAAAGACCCAGAAGTCTTGCTGGTGCTGACTAAGCATGGCTTTTATGCGCCGGGAATTATGCCCTTGGTCGATCGCTTGGTGAACACTCAACGGGCGGCGCTGAAACCGGAAGACTGGGAATCGATCGCCTTTGCCTACTGGGAAAACCAGGAGTATGGCAAAGCCGGACAAGCCTACGCCAAAGCGAAGCGCACTCCCCTCACCGCCTATCGCAACGCGCGGGGGCTGCAACTCGGCAATCGCCAAACGGAATCTTATGAGCTATACCAACGAGTGCTAGCCGACTTCCCCAGTTCCCCAGAAGCCGCCATCTCGCTGCTACGCATGGCCAAAATCAAGGGCAAAACGCCCCAAGCGATTCGCCATCTGGATTTGCTGATCAGTCGCTATCCCGATCGGGCGGGGGAAGCGTTGCTGCTTAAAGCTGACATTTTCGACTCCCTTAAAAGCCAGAAATCTGCCCAGGAAACCCGCTACCTGTTGCTCAAGAAATACAGTAGCTCCGATGCAGCGGCGGAATTGCGTTGGCAGCAAGCCCAGCAGTCTGCCAAATTGGGGAGTTCTGCCAAGGCATTGCAGTGGGCCCAGGAGATCACAACGCAAAATCCCGATAGTCCCTTGGCTCCAGAAGCGGGGTTCTGGGTGGGCAAGTGGTCAGAGCGATTGGGGAAAAGCCAGGATGCCAAGACTGCCTATGAGATGGTGTTGTCTCGCTATCCAGGGTCGTACTATGCCTGGCGATCGGCGACTCACCTGAACTTGGACGTGGGGGATTTCTCCACGGTGCGCCAAATGACCCCGCAAGTGGTGAAACTGAGTCAGCGGTTTGAGCTACCTGCTGGCTCAGCCGCCTTGAAGGAACTGTATCAATTGGGCGAAGATCGGGATGCCTGGACGCTGTGGCAAGTGGAGTTTAAAAATTTCAGGGTTCCCACGGTGGCAGAGCAATTCACCGATGGCGTGATGCGAGTAGGTGTGGGGGATAACCTGGATGGGCTGTTCATGCTCACCAGTTTGGAGAACCGCACCATTCCTTCAGAACAGTCCGAGTACCGATCGCTCCGCCAAACACCGATGTACTGGCAAGCCCTGCACCCCTTTCCCTTCCTGGAGTCGATCGAGAACTGGTCCCAAGATCGTCAGCTTAATCCCCTGCTGGTCACGGCGCTCATTCGCCAGGAGTCACGATTTGAGCCGAAAATCCGCTCTGTAGTGGGAGCCACGGGACTGATGCAAGTAATGCCAGAAACCGGAGCGTGGATCGCCGAAAAAATTAAGCTGAAGACTTACAAGCTCAGTGATCCCGACGACAGCATCAAAATGGGCACCTGGTATCTGGACTACACCCATCAGGAATACAACAACAATTCCATGTTGGCAGTGGCAAGCTACAACGCTGGGCCCGGAAGCGTTGCAGACTGGGTCAGCAAGAAGGGAGTGGGTGACCCGGATGAGTTTGTAGAAGCAATTCCCTTTGACGAAACCAGAGGCTATGTTAAATCTGTGTTTGGAAATTATTGGAATTACCTCCGCCTCTACAATCCAGAAACCACTCAATTAGTGAGCCGCTATGCGAAAACTGATGGGGTGGCAAAGCAGTGATTAGAGGTTACAGCGTTTCCTATTCTTATGAGGTACACACAGGGGGCTTAGGAGATTTCCGAGAAAGATGTTACCCCTGTAGGGGCGAAGCATCCGGCAGACAGAGCTTTGAATCGACTAGAAGGTTATTGCCCGGATGCTTCGCCCTTCCGGTGCCTAGTATAAACTTTTTTAGAAATCTCCTTAAGCCCCTTGTTCCAAAGCATTCTCCGTACCGCACTTGTCCAGGAATTGCTTTAGGGATTAAGAATTAGGGATTAGAAGGATATCTAAAAATGCATAAATTGTTGCCCGAACCGCCCCCCTGCCCCCCAATTCTGGGGGGTTCTGAGGTTAAAGTCCCTCAGAATTGGGAGTCTAAAGCCTTGTGGCAGCAAAAAATTTTGATTCGGTGTTTGGGCGTGGCGTGGCTGAGCTTGGGTTGGTTCCTGGGGATGGCCCGCCCTTCAGGGGCTACTGCGTCTGTTACGGGTGGGACTGAAATTCCAACGATGCTGCAAGCCCGATCGTCCTGCCCCAATGACGTGGACAATTTGACAACCCTGCTGGTGCGAGACTTGCCTGCCTACGCCAATCGCACTAGCCAACGTGCCTTCAACTCAGAGCGATCGGTCAACCCCCTCAGCTACGTCATTGTCGCTGGCAAACCAGAGATCGCCTCCCTGACCCTAGGTCCAGGACCATATCTGCCGATCGGTTCTCCACCAGACCCTAGCCTGCGCCAGATGTTCATCACCACCTTGCGGCGATCCTACACCGCTGACCGGGCGATCGAATTGCAGGAGTACCACTGGCTTTTTCTGACCCAGGCTCAAGACGGCTGGCGCATGGCGATGATGTTTTCCCAAATTGGCAGCTATCCCGCTGGACAACCGCCCTCTCCTCCGAGGGAAAGCACCGAGGGGTCGATCGGGCAAGCCGTGAGTCTCTGGCTACGAGATTGTCGTGCTGGGCGAATTCGATAGGCATAACAGGTCGCTGGAGCGGCTGCAAACAAACTCTGCAATGCACTCTTTCGTTAGTCCCGCTCCAAGCGAATTGTCAGCGTGCAATACCTATCAAAGTGTTAGCTGACATAATGTCGTGATTCCCAATAGCCGATCGCTAAACCGACTCCCGCACCCCATAATATCCACGCGGCTGCCAGCAACAACTGCGTCTGTTCAAGACCGTACCAATTTTGAAACCATGTTAAGGCAATGCCATCTAACAACATTGCTGTTACAGACATGAGTGCTACAGCCTTTAACAAATCCTCACCCTCAACTTTTCCGATCGTGGCACTTACTTTGACCGACACCCATAAGACTGGTATGGATGACACAAACAAAAATAGGAGCCAGGGATTGCCGTTGATAAACAAATGCTCACCCCAAAATCGGATAAACAGTACCGCTCCCAACCAAAACACGGCTCCGAGACTTACGAACAGGATTAGGTCGGTTGATGGCTTCTCGTTGTTCGTATCGAAGCTAATTCGGTCTTGTGTGTTCATAGTGATCTCCTTGAGATTAATAGTTAACGTAATAGTGATTACGTTAACTATTAATGTAATGGTAGTTACGTTAACTGTCAACCCATGAGCCGACCCACTGAGCCTCAGAAGAAGCAAGAACTTCTAGAACAATGTCTCGCTGCTGCGATCGAAGCAGGAGTGTTGGATTCCAGCATCAATACGATCGCCAAACGAATCGGCACGAGCGGACGAATGCTCGTGTATCACTTTGGCTCCAAGCAGGAATTGGAGCGACAACTGATCGGTTTGCTAGAAACCCGCTTGCGCGAAAAATTATGGTCATTTCAAGGTGTGTCTCCTGACAGGGGAAATGGTTTGACAACTCCCCTGCTTGAAATGTGGAGACATTTAACTTCACCAGAGATGCATGGCTTGCTGAAAATGACGATGGCGCTAAATCAACGGGCTATCCAAGGAGATTCAGAAACCCAACGTTTCTTAGAACGTGAGAGTCAGCAATGGGTGGATTCTCTATCTCATCTCACCCGTGACAAAACGACTGCTTTATCTCTATTGCACTTATTTCAAGGAGCAATCTTAGACTTTTTGACGACGGGAAACACAGAACGCGGACAACAAACGATTAAAAACTTTGCGGAAACCCTGCGATAGCTCGAACGTTGGTAAATGTACTTGTAATGTAACTACTCAGGCTGCTAACTCAATGTCGAGCCGCCCTCATCCCCCGGCCCCTTCTCCCACTGGGAGAAGGGGAGCCGGATTGAAGTCCCTCTCCCCAGGGAGAGGGATTTAGGGTGAGGGTAGGACGAGTAGTTACCTTATAATCCAAGTTGCGATCGTCGGTGACAGGTGTGCATCAATCCAGATAGTTGTCATGCGACCAATACAGGATGATTTAATTTGCGAGAGGCATACATCAGCGATGCTCTTAAATCATCCAT
>Ga0209181_10011782_pt1 | contig 11149 bp, 7 predicted proteins | sample MAT05_FD_187208 | JGI IMG/M metagenome (GOLD analysis project Ga0209181, IMG submission 187208) | Freshwater microbial communities from Lake Fryxell liftoff mats and glacier meltwater in Antarctica - MAT-05 (SPAdes) (version 2) | ecosystem: Environmental > Aquatic > Freshwater > Ice > Liftoff... | reverse complement strand
ATTTGGCCATTTTAGCCGCATCTTCTTGTGCTTGAATGATTCCAGTAGTAAGTAGAATGCCCAATAGGGCGAAAAGGAATTTTTTCATGGTCTTCGACAAAAATTTTGAAAGTTTGAAAAACATGGTTAAGGAGCGGGTGAGCTGAAAGTTACAACCCAACCGTTTCTAAGACGGTGCAATCCGCAAAAGGATATACAACACCTTGTTAAAGTAAGGAACGCGGTTGGACTATTCTTCGACTGGAGCGTTGTTTTCAACTGTTCCTTCAGCCGCTTCTTCCATTTCATCCAGCATTTTGATTTCTTCTGCTTTTGCGACCACCGTCACGTCGGCAATGTTATCGGCATCGTCCAATCGAATAAGTCTAACTCCTTGCGTAGCGCGGCCCATCACCCGAAGATCATCAGCGCCCGTACGAATGGTCACCCCGGAAGTGGTTGTAATCATTAAATCATCATTGTCTGTTACCGACTTGATGGCGACTAAGTGGCCAGTTTTAGCGGTTACACTGATAGTTTTCACCCCTTTTCCACCCCGGCTTTGTACCCGGTAATCTTCAAGCGCAGAGCGTTTGCCCATACCTTTTGACGACACGACCAAAATAGAGGTGGTTGTATCCTCTGGGTCAATACAAACCATACCAACAACAGCGTCGCCGCCTTCGTCATTCACTCGGATACCACGCACCCCGGCGGCACCGCGTCCCATAGAGCGCACGTCTTGTTCGTTGAATCGAATGGCTTTACCACTCTGGATAGCCAGTATGATTTCGTTTTTGCCATTGGTAAGTTTTGCTTCAATGAGTGCATCTCCATCCCGGATATCAATCGCATTGATACCGCCTTGCCGTGGGCGAGAATAAGCTTCCAGGGGCGTTTTTTTGATATTCCCCTTACGAGTACAAAATGTAATGAAATGATTGTTCAGGAATTCTACATCATCGAGCCTACGCACAATAATGAAGGCACGGACCTTATCATCCTTGGGGATATTGAGTAGATTTTGAATTACACGACCTGCTGTGGCTTTTGCACCTTCAGGAATTTCGTACACTTTCAGCCAAAAACAACGCCCGCTTTCGGTGAAAAGTAGCAGTGTTTGGTGTGTAGTTGCGGTAAACATGTGCTCCACAAAATCTTCGCCTCTTGTGCGAACCCCCTGAGCGCCACGTCCACCCCGGCCTTGTGCACGATATTCGGAAATTGCCGTACGTTTGATATAGCCGGTATGGCTGATCGTGATGACCACTTCTTCATCCTCAATCAAATCCTCGATGCTAATATCCGCTTCATTCATTTCAATCGTGGTGCGTCGAGCGTCGCCAAAACGGTCTTTGATGTCGGTTGTTTCGGCTTTAACAATATCACGGCGCAAGCCTTCATCCGCTAAAATAGCCATCAATTCAGCAATTTTCTTTTGCAACTCCTCGTATTCGTTCTTCACCTTGTCGCGTTCCAGACCTGTAAGCTGCTGCAAACGCATGGCGAGAATGGCTTTCGCCTGAATCTCTGACAGGCCGAATTTTACCATCAAGCCTTCACGAGCTTCTTCCGCATCTTTGGATGCACGAATCAGTTTGATTACCTCATCCAAATGATCCAGTGCGATGAGCAAACCTTCCAGAATATGTGCCCGCTCCTCGGCCTTCCTGAGTTCGTACTTGGTACGGCGAACGATGACTTCGAGGCGGAATTTGATAAACTCATCCACCATTTCTTTCAAATTGAGCAGTCGAGGGCGACCGTTCACAAGAGTCACGTTGTTGATGCCGTAACTGTTTTGGAGTGGAGTGAGTTTGAAAAGCTGGCTCAGGATGACATTGGCTGCAGCGTCGCGCTTGATTTCAATTACGATGCGCACGCCTTCGCGGTTAGACTGATCGCCTACATCTGAAATGCCTAGAATTTTTTTCTCGTTGACCAGATCGGCGATTTTCTGAATCAACATGGACTTGTTGACTTGGTAAGGCACCTCGGTAACAATGATGCTTTCGCGGCCTTTTGCATCTGTTTCAATTTCGGTTCTGGCCCGAACGACCACACGGCCACGTCCAGTGCGGAATCCTTCTCTGACGCCCGACATCCCATAAATGATACCACCCGTTGGAAAATCGGGTGCTTTGACGAACTCCATCAATTCCTCCACGTCTATTTCCGGCTTGTCTACAGCCGCCAAAATCGCATTGCAGACCTCCGTGAGGTTGTGGGGCATCATATTCGTGGCCATACCTACTGCAATACCACTTGCGCCATTGACCAAAAGATTGGGAAATTTGGTCGGCATCACACTCGGTTCCTCGAGTGAATCGTCAAAATTGAGCTTAAAATCAACGGTATCCTTATCCAAATCGCCTACGATTTCATCGGCTACTCGACGGAATCGAGCTTCAGTGTAACGCATAGCCGCCGGATTATCGCCGTCCATAGAACCAAAGTTACCTTGGCCTTCCACGAGTGGGTAGCGCAGGCTCCATTCTTGGGCCATACGCACCATTGCGTCGTACACTGAAGAGTCACCGTGGGGGTGGTATTTACCCATCACCTCACCGACAATACGAGCAGATTTTTTATAGGGTTTATTATAGCCGAGCCCCAAATCAAGCATCCCATAAAGGACGCGGCGGTGAACGGGTTTCAATCCATCGCGCACATCTGGCAGTGCGCGGCTTACGATAACGGACATGGAATAGTCAATATACGCGACTTTCAGTTCGTCTTCAATGTTGATAGAAATGATTCTCGAATCTTGCATGGGCAAATCTTATGCGAAATGGTGTTTTTGTGTAAACGAACGGGGTTGTTTCCTCAAAAATAGTGCGCGAAGGTACGAAAGACATCCCTTTTAAAGGCAAAAACGGACGCTTTCTTTTCCACAATTACGGGGTTCGCGTAAGATCAAAAAACAACACTCCAAGGCTTTAATGATTGTGTCCACGATTCTTGATTTTCAGCTCTTTAAAGGTGGTTTCAGGATCTATTTCCCGGTTAAATTGTAGCTGATCTGCTTCTCCCAGTACAATCTCCGCCGTAGTGTAGATCTCATTTCCTTCCAGCAAATGTCCACCGATGGTCGCTCCGGTGCTGTCCGATAAAGAGATGTGTAAATGTGAACCATCCGCTGAAAAGGTGCCCACCAGCGAAACGATCTCAAATTTTGCTTCTCGCAACAAAGGCTCTTTCTGGTTTGCTGGCCGTAGCTTTACTTTGCGCAAACTACCTACACAGGTTATTACAAACCCAGCTTGTAAGTGATTGCCCTTAGCAAAAGCATCTAACTCACGTTTCAAATCCTGGCCGGGGTGAAGCCTTAGGGCATAAACTGTCATAGGTAAGTGTTTTTTGAAATGAGTGGCGCAACCTGATGCTAGGGATAGCATTAGTAAGGCTCCAAGAAATTGCTTCATAAGAGAAAATATTTTGAGGTGGCAAATTTCTCTAATTTCACCGCAGAATCAAGCGATCATTACCAACATTAAGCCCCTATTGGGCCAATGTGATAAAGTAGAATTAGGTTTGCCACAAGAACGCTTTCCTTGCTTTTCAACTTTAACCGAAAACATACTATGAGAATTAATTTTACTTGTCTTTTCCCAACCCTTTTTCTGCTGTTTTTCTCAGGCTTTTCAGCAATTTTCGCTCAAAATGCCACACTTCGTGGAACCATCGCCGATGCGGTTTCCGGCGAGACCCTAGTCGGCGCTACCGTGCGAGTGGGCAGTACTGGTACCTATTCTGATACAGATGGCAAGTTTTCACTTTCCCTCTCACCGGGCAGTCATGAAGTCAATATTTCATATCTTGGCTACACGGAAAAAAATATCACCCTTCGTCTTACAGTTGGTCAAACCCGTGATCTGGCAATAAAACTCGATAATGCCGACAATCTACTTCAAACAGCAACTGTGACCGCCGGAAAATTTGAAAAGCCGCTTGGCGAAGTCACGGTTTCTATGGATGTTATAAAGCCCAAACTCATCGAAAGTACGAATTCTACCTCTGTAGATGAAGTATTAGTCAAAGTCCCTGGCGTATCGATCATTGATGGCCAAGCCAGTATTCGTGGAGGTGCCGGCTTTTCTTACGGGGCTGGCACTCGAGTTTTAATCTTGGTAGACGATATTCCTGCCTTACAACCAGATGCAGGCTTACCCAATTGGGATGATTTTCCAGTCGAAAATATCTCTCAGGTGGAAGTCTTAAAAGGTGCTGCATCGGCTTTGTATGGCTCGTCAGCGATGAATGGCATCATCAATATTAGAACGGGCTATGCCAAGGATAAACCCGAGACCGAGGTTGCCGTTTTTGGAAAAATCTGGGGCAATCCAAAAGATGAGGTCAAAAAATGGTGGGGTACTGACTCCTCAGGCATAGAGCAGCCCGTGGAAACGGGTTTTAGCTTTGCCCACCGCCAAAAATTCAATCGTCTGGACTTTGTGCTTGGAGCTTATGGGTTGTACCGCGATAGCTACAACCGCGACACCTACAGCCGATACGGCCGCATAACGCCCAACTTACGCTTTCGGGTCAACGAAAGACTTACTCTGGGTTTGAACACCAATTTCAACATTGGACGTGGTGGAAGCTTTTTCATTTGGGGCAACGACAGCACGCAAGCCCACGAGGCAGGTGTTGGTTCCGCCTCCTTTACCCGAGGCCGCTTGCGCTTCAATATTGACCCATCAGTTCAGTATTTTGACAAAAACGGCAATCGACACAAGATTTTAAGCCGATATTTCTATATTCACAACGATAACTCTGGCAACCAAAGCAACGACAGCAGACTTTATTACGGCGAATATCAATTCCAGCGCTCCATGGAAAGCATCGGATTGGTGGCAACAATGGGTGTGGTAGGAATGTACAATACGGTTGATGCGGAACTTTACAGCGACGCATCCTACCGGGCACGAAATTTAGCTGGCTATATTCAGGCCGACTACAAACCATTTAAACGGCTCAACCTATCCGCTGGACTCCGATATGAACAAAATGTGCAACACAGTCCCGACAGCATTTTCTTGCGCACTGAATTTTTGGGCCTGATTCCAAATGGCGAAACCAAAGAAGCCAAGCCAGTATATCGCTTTGGCGCAAACTATCAATTTGCGCAAGCTTCTTACCTCCGCGCATCCTGGGGGCAGGGGTACCGTTACCCAACCATTGCAGAAAAATTTGTCAGTACCGATTTTGGCGTCGGCAACTCCGTGGCACCCAACCCAAGTTTGGTTTCAGAAACAGGTTGGACTGCCGAATTGGGCGTAAAGCAAGGCTTTCGTTTGGGCAATTGGCAGGGCTACATAGATTTAACCGGCTTTGTATCTGAATATCAAAATATGATGGAGTTCGTATTGGATAGCATCTATTTTGACTTTAGTCCTCCTAAACCTAGTTTGGTGGCTCGTTTTCAATCGCAGAATACGGGTGACACGCGTATAACAGGATGGGAAATCTCAGTGCTTGGGCAGGGCAAGTTGGGGCCTGGAACACTTTCGCTACTAACGGGTTTCACTAGTGTTAACCCACAGTACAAGGAGTTCAACGATTCGCTTCGAATCAATGTTTATAAGGCTTCAGATACCATCAATGTACTGAAATACCGCTTTCGGAATACCTTTAAGTTTGACGCCGAATACAGCCTTGATCGCCTCGCCTGTGGTGTATCTGTACAGTATAACAGCCACATGCAATCTATTGACGCCATTTTTGAATATGGTCTGCCAGGGGTTCGCAATTTCAGGCAAACCCACAACAACGGTGCCACTGTCGTAGATTTAAGAGCATCATTTCAACTTAATGAATCCCTTAAAATCAGTGCTATATGCGGCAACCTGCTGAATACAGAATACACCGTTCGACCAGCGCTTCTGGAAGCACCCCGAAATTACACTTTGCGATTAGGTTGGAAAATATAGGTTCCACGAGGGCATACTGAAGAAACTAAAAAAAATAAATGTACGCAATAATAGACGTAGAAACCACTGGTGGTGTAGCAAAATACGAGCGGATTACCGAAATCGCTATCGTGGTGCACGATGGGGATAAAGTGGTTAATACGTTTTCGACCCTGCTGAATCCAGAGCGGAGTATACCCCGGCAGATTACTCAAATTACGGGTATTACGGATCAGATGGTGGCAAAAGCACCCAAATTTTTTGAGGTAGCCAAGCAAATCGTACAACTGACAGAAGGAAAAATCTTTGTGGCCCACAATGTCAACTTCGACTATTCCTTTGTGCGGGAGGAATTTGCGCGGCTCGGGTATGACTTTCAACGCCGACAACTTTGCACCGTACGACTTTCCAGAAAGGTTTTTCCCGGGCTACCCAGTTACAGCCTGAGCAACCTCAAAAAACACTTCCAGATCCACGCCGACAAAAGTCACCGGGCACTAGACGATACCCTGGCAACCACACAGTTATTTGAAAAAATACTATCCGAACAAGAGGGCAAACAAAACATCCGAACGCTGGTCAACCTGGGGGTAAAAGAGACCAAACTCCCACCGAGCATCACACTTGAACGCCTTCATGCCGTACCCGAAAGCTGTGGCGTATATTATTTCCATGACCCAGCGGGTAAGGTTATTTATGTAGGTAAGAGCCTGAACATCCGCAAACGACTTTTCGAACATTTTGCAGATCAGACCTCCAAAGGCGAAAAAATTCGGTTGGGTATCGCAGACGTCAGTTGGGAGGTGACTGGTAGCGAACTCGTGGCGTTGTTGCATGAAAGTGCCGAAATCAAACGCATGCAACCCGTAGTAAATAAAGCCCAACGCGCCAGATTACACGCGGGAGCCATATTTGCTTATACTGATTTGCAGGGTTACCGTTGCCTGGTGTTTGGTAAAAACTCTGCAAAAAATACTAAAAATCTGGAGCTCATATCCGAATATCCCAAGGTAGACCAGGCCCGAAACTATTTGCAAAGCCTTGTTTATCAACATGAACTCTGCCACCGACTCTCGCATTTGGATAGTTCCGAACATTCCTGCTTTCATTATAACATCAAAAAATGCTTTGGCGCCTGCATAGGCGAGGAATGTCCAGAAGACTATAATGTGCGGGTTGAAGCGGCCCTCTCAAAAATATCGAGGCGACTTTCAGGCAGTTTTTTCTTTGTAGAAAAAGGGCGGACTGAAGGAGAAGTAGCCGTAGTCGGCGTGCAAGAAGGCCGGTACAAGGGCTATGGATATGTCAGTGCGGAAATGGGCGACCAAACAGTGGAGGATTTGCTTGAATGCCTGTCCACCACCTATAATGATCCCGATGCGGGGCGAATTATTTTGGGGTATGTGGATCGGCATCCTAAGGGCGTTCGGTCGTATTGAGGGATTGGATACAAATTTGCTGAAGCATTTGGTTGTTCACATCGTTTTGTCTGTTAAAATTCGATTTAACAACTATTCCGGCGAATATTCCGGGAATAACTATCAGGGTAGCCGGGAATAGGACACAGTGCTTCACCATTTGTACCCAATTCCAAGCCGCCAAGAGCGCCCGGGCATTGGTCTATATCGAATAATTTCATACTGCTTGTTCCAGAGGTTTTCCAGGCGAAAATCAAGTAAAATTCGGCGTTTCCAAAGCGCTGCCGAGAGCAGGAGGTTCCCGACCTGAAATGATTTGACCCTATTACCGCCATTGTCAAAACGTTCTCCAGTGAATTGCTGCAAAAACGCGGCTGAAAAAGCACCGCGCGAAGCTCGAACCGAAAAGCCCCCGGATACCCTTGGCGTGTATGGAAGCTGTTTCCCTAGTGCACTTTCAGAGCCTCCATATACTGCCAGGTTTGTAGTTTTGGAGCATTGAAGTCTGCCTGAAACTTCCACTTTAAACCCGCCTGCGCTTCGATGGGTAAATTTGCCCGTGGTTTCAAGCCCTCGACTCCAGACCTTACGCAAATTATCCGGCCTGAAAATTCCGGTGGAATCTGGCTGCCAGAGAATCCAATCATCCAGAATCATTTGATAACCAGTCATTTCAAAAGAAAAATTGGGGCCGGGCAAAGCCCAGGTAAGATCAGCAGAATATCCTTTTTCTGGTTTAAGATTGAGGTTACCAAGGTTTTTCCAAAAACGGTCATTCAGGGTTGGCAGGTTGAAATTCCGAGAAAAATGAAACCTCGTTTCCCCTACCCTACCCAGTCCAACTTGGCCTCCAAGAGACCAGGTGAACGGCGCAGCTTGATCTTCTGCCCATTCTTTTCGAAGCAAGGTTGAGAACCGGGTATCACCCTGGTGCCACTCGCCCATGGCATAACCCGCCAAACGCGTTTGGCCAAACCAGCGCGCACTATCAGCGTAACCATCCACTTGAGCCCATTGACGAAGTGCCGTTCCACCTGTCCGCCAAGCCCATTGTTTACTCAAGGAGGTGGAGCGCTCTGTGCTGAACAGGAATTGCCTGGAACGGCTGGTATCTGTATCACCAGCAAGGTAAAACGCGAGAAAATCATCAAGCCAGGCCGTTCGTGTAGTCCAAATCGTGCGGGTATTGGCAGCGTGTTCCCATAAAGTTACGGCGCGAAATGCTCGGTCTCGTTGTAAGGTTTCGCGAGGAGCTTCGACAGTGGAAGGTGGGAGTTCACGAAAGGCTTTTTGATACCAAAACGACGTCTTTATCGTATTTTTTTCGTTGATTTTCAGTTGATTAAATTGCTGTAGATCCAGTTTTTTAAAATAATTATTGACTTGTTGGGCGGTATAAAACTTCCCGTCAAGCCCCTGCTTTTGAAAGGTAAAATCGTTGTCTGCCGCTTGCCAATTCGCCCGGATTGTAGTTGTGAGTTTTTTTCCGGAATAACCAGCCTCCCCGGAGCCCTGCCATCCTCCAAAACTCGCCAATGCACCATGCACAAAACCAAATAAACCGGTATCAATTGGATGCTGACCTTGTGTTAGCGCCACACTTCCAGCCATTGCGCCACTGCTTTGTGCAGCACTTTGTCCTCCGTATTGAATTTCAAGCTGGTCTGTTGGCCAAAGCGTAAGCAGGGAAGCGTCGACCACCCCGTTCATGGGGCTTTGCAAATTTATACCATTCCAAAAAACGGGGGTCCGAGTTGATCCTGCTCCACGCACCGAAATGGTGGCCAAGGTACCTGGCGCATTGGCACGTACATCGAGTACGTTTTCCCACAATAATCGTTCGGAAAAGGAAATAGTGCTGTTTAGCGGGAGTGAATCTGCCTTCCAAAAGCTATAGCCGATGCGTTCAAAACGAATATCCCTGATGGTGACTTCCGGGAGCGGAATTGGAGCATTTCTATATTGGAGACTGTCTGGCGTTTGCGCGGAGAGCAATTGAACGAGCAACGTACAGACAAAAATTAACCGGTATTTTAGCATAACACCAGTTAAATCTGGCAAATCTCTTCATAATTGGGGCGATCATGTGCATGACTATGAATAAACGAACGAATCGTTTCGCCTTTATTCAACACGAAAACACCAGGCATTTGAAACCCATCGCCAAGTTCGGCAGATTCAAGTTCAGCGCCATGGCCTTCAAGGACTGTAGCCTGAAATCCTCGAATCCAGTTCATCAGGCCAAAAAGTTGCTGAGGAGTACCCCGTCCAAGGCCAAAAGCCTTATAAAAACGTTTTTCAGGATCCGCAATGTGGTCGACAGGATACAGTTTATATTTTTTGAAAAACTTATCCGCCACAGCCAAATCGGGGGCCATGTGTACGAAAACGACTCTGAAACCCATGGCTTCAAAGTTAGTCCGATGCTTTGCGATATCGCTGATGGCTTCCCGACAAAAAGAGCAGCCAAAAAAACGGAGAAACACTAGCATTACAGGCTGTTTTTCAGCCATCTCTGTCAAGGTTTCTCCGTTTTTTGTGGAGATCATTTCATTCCAAAAAGCTGGTGCTGGCATACGGATGTTTACAATTTACGGTTGTCTTATGGCTATTGGCATTTAAGTAAATACTACAACTTGGTACTTAGTTAAATGTCAATAGTTAATCCCCTCTGGGCATAACTCGCTTAAACAACCTTAGGTTAAATTAGTTTCATCGCATCGAGCGCATCTGCAACTTCCTTGACGGCTTCGGCAGATTTGTGCAGGAGCGCGAGTTCATCCTTTTTCAAGCGAAGTTTGATAATTTCCTGAATGCCTTTTTTACCCAGTTTTACCGGTGCGCCCACAAAAATATCTTTGAGTTTGTACTGGCCGTTTAAGCGTACGCAGCAAGGAAAAATCCGCTTTTCATCTTTCAAAATGGTAATCGCCATTTGGGCTGCTGCTGCACCTGGTGCGTACCAGGCTGATGTTCCCATCAGGTTCACTAGTTCGCCACCGCCCCCTTTCGTGCGCTCCAGAATAGCGTCTAATTTGTCTTTGCGAATCAATTCCGTAACAGGAATCCCGCTCACCGTAGTGTAGCGAGGTAGCGGCACCATAGTATCGCCGTGGCCACCCATGAGTACAGCCTGAATATCTTTAGGCGATACGTCGAGTGCTTCAGCCAGAAAAGCACGGTAACGCGCAGTGTCCAGTACACCCGCCATCCCGATCACCCGCTTATCAGATAGTCCAGAGGCTTTCCAACAGGCATAAGTCATTACATCGAGTGGATTAGACACCACGATAATAATTGGATTCTTGGTGTGCTTGAGGATGTTTTCTGTTACCGAAACCACGATTTTGGCATTTGTGGCGATTAGATCGTCACGGCTCATACCCGGCTTACGCGGAATGCCTGCGGTGATGATCACGATATCAGAACCAGCGGTCAGTGCATAATCGTCGCCACCAGTTACACGAGTCGAGTAACCATCTATTGGGGCTTGCTGCCACATATCAAGGGCTTTTCCTTTTGCCAGATTCCCTTGAATATCAATGAGTACGACTTCATTGACCGAGTCTGCGTGTGCCAACACATTAGCGCAAGTTGCGCCTACATTGCCGGCGCCCACTACAGTTATTTTGCTCATTCGTTATGCCTTTGTTTTGTTTGAAAAATTAATGGGCAAAAGTAGGAAGGAGAAATGGTAAACGGACAATCTCAAAAAGTAAAATTCTCCTGACACTCTCAAAATCATTTAGAAATGCCAGGACTGGCAAAGCAGTTGAAATGCACTAGTGGCAGGGGCACGAAGTCTTTGATAGTTTGGTCAGATTATTTTGAGATGAGACT
>Ga0209181_10011777_pt1 | contig 11155 bp, 12 predicted proteins | sample MAT05_FD_187208 | JGI IMG/M metagenome (GOLD analysis project Ga0209181, IMG submission 187208) | Freshwater microbial communities from Lake Fryxell liftoff mats and glacier meltwater in Antarctica - MAT-05 (SPAdes) (version 2) | ecosystem: Environmental > Aquatic > Freshwater > Ice > Liftoff... | reverse complement strand
TCTTTTGAACTGATACTTTGTTGCGCCTCAGTCATGGAGAGCCCGCTACAATCCTTCGTCGCGCCTAGTCTCATCTCAAAATAATCTGACCAAACTATCAAAGACTTCGTGCCCCTGCCACTAGATCCCAATGTTGGATCTAGGTGGCTCATCTCTTTTGGGCTATACATCTTGTGCTTCGTCCGGCTAATAAGATACTAATTGGCCGGACGAAGCACAAGTTGAAACCTGGAATCAATGCTTCTCTTCAAGCAAATCATGGTCTTGCGGATCGGGGTAAAAGATTTCTATTTTTTCGGTGGTCAATTTGCTTAAAGGAACGATAATTGCACGTTCAGCAGTTTGAAGAATAATCGACGTGCTATCAATGAGCACCACTTTTCCACGCTCGCCCAAGATGCGCACTTCATCGCCCACACGAACTTTATTTTTATTGTAATAACTAGCCAAATAATTGGAAACCAGATCTTTAGATGCCAATCCGTACCCAACAGCGAACGCTAAGGCACCCGCTCCAATGATAACTGTAAGGCTCGAGGAGATAAATTCTGTATTGATTTTGGCTTGTGCAAGCGCGCTTACGGCGATTGTGACGAACAGAAAATAAAAAACGATTGAGCCGATCATTTTAGCAGAAGCAACGCCAAGCGACTGTGAAAGAGTGACAATAGCCCCTTGCACCATGTCGGCGACAAACAAGCCAATCATAAATATTACTGCCGCCGTCAGTAGCGATGGCAGATAGTTCATCAGGTCGGTAAAAAGTTGGGTAATGGCCCCTACACCAAGGGTTTCCGTTGCAGCGATGATGAAAATGAGCATCATCATATAGTATACAACTTTGGCAATAATGCCAGAGAGTTTTTCTTTCAATACACCACTGCGCTGCACCAAATCAATATCGTCAAGCATTTCGGCCAGACGGTCAACGCCAATCTTGGCCAGCACTTTACTCAATATTTTCCCAACAGTACGCGCCACGATCCATCCAATAAACAAGATCGTAAGCGCTCCAATAAATTTTGGAAAAAACGCAGAAAACTGAGCAATTAGTTGAGCAACAGGGCCAGAAACAGGAATAGCGTCCATTATTATGTCTAAAAAGATTGTTTGCGAAAATTTGGTCAGATTGAATCTGGCATCAATGGGGCGGGGGGTGTTCGCCAGTCCATATTGGCACGGGCGGCTCTTCGGTTGGCTTTTTTGAAACAAGGCAAGTCTTCGCCGCCCACAAGTCGGAACACCACTTGTAGTGCATTTGGCACAAATACTTCGATTACGTTACTAAAAAACGATAAGGTGCCCACGTGCTGCGAAATGCGATCCTCCAATTCTGGGGGTAGCATGGCTTCTCGCTCTACTTGCAATTTTTTCAGGCTGTTGTCCATAGCGGCCTTTTTTTATGCGCCGAAGGCAAGGCGCGAGTGATAAAATCGGTTGGGTATTATGGATGGATTGGTCTTATTGTTCTGTGTTTTATGCTCCGATTGGTTCTGTACCATACAGTTCTGCATAAATACCTTGAGCTTTGATTTTCGCCCGCATGATCTGCATTTTGATCGCACTTTCGGTCTTGTTCAATACTTCTCCAATTTCTCGGATAGACATATCTTCGGTGTATTTCATATCCAGAATGGCTTTGTCGCCCACTGGAAGTTTATCCATTACCTTTTCGAGGCGGTTAGTCTCCATTTCTAAAATCACACTATCTGGTATTTCAACCTCTTTTTCTGTACTAACTCGACCCATATCTTCCGTAAAAATCAAGATATTCTTCTTTTTCTTACGAATCAGATCAATGCAGTAGTTGTAGGTAATAGAATACACCCAGGTAGAAAATGAAGATTGTTCGGTGAATTTCGAAAGGTTCAGCAGTATCTTGATAAACACATCTTGCGTTGCGTCGCGTGCTATTCCATGATCTGACAGCATAGAAATGCACTTGGCAAATACCTTTCCTGCATAGCGGCGGTATAGCTGACTGAAGTATCGCGCATCTTGCTCCTGCAAATACAGGGCAATCAGTTGCGAATCAGTAAGCGGAGCGGTTGTCGAAGCTTTTCTAGTAACGACTGCTGTCACTTTCAGGCGGTTTTAAAAAGACGAAGTGTACAAATCATGCCGCAAAGAGACAAAAAAAACGACAGAAAAGGTGGGAAAAGCCTCCATTTTTTCAAAACCGTTAAGAAGACGTTAGGAAGAACACTGCGTCACAATGAATTAGAACTTCCGTTTAAAATAAGTCGAACTTTAACAATTAGCCGTATTAAGTGGCACTTTTCTATACTTGAAGCATATTTTATGTTTAGGAAAGGGTAAATAATAAATTTGCCAACTAGTGGCAAAAATTTGACCAAGTCTCGACAGATCTGTTTCTACCTTTGCCGCACGATGTTACGGTTTCTCTCTTTTTTACTGATCTGCGGCATACTTGGCCAAGCGTCCATCCGGACGGCTTGGGCGCTACAATATCAGTGGAATCGAGCGGTGTACATGGCCAAATGTGTAAATAAGGACAAGCCTAATCTACACTGCGACGGTAAATGCGCCTTTAAAAAACAAATGGCCGCCCGAGAGAAAAATAATCCTAAAGCCCCTCAACTGCCCGACAATTTTACAGAGATCAAAGACATTCAATTGTTTTTTGAGTCGTCTTCTTTCCCTTGTTTAGCAGTCGCTGCGTATTGGAAGGCGGTAGCTTTGCCGCCCTACTGGGCCTTTTTGCCGGATGCTCCTACGACTAGCGTTTTCAGACCGCCCGCGGTTTAACACCCGGAATCCTTTCTTTTCATTTTAATTTCCACTTTCATGCGTACACTGTTTCTCACAGTGGCGTTGCTGGCATTTGGGTCAGTTGCGTCCGCTTGCGACGTTTGCGGTTGCTCTATCGGCGGCAACTATTTTGGCATTTTGCCGCAATTCCACCGGCATTTCGTGGGGCTACGTTATTCGGAGCAATCTTTCCGTTCAGCACATAATCGAAACGCGGCCCAATTGGGCAATTTTGATTCTGAGGAGCAATTTCGAACGGTAGATGTTTTAGGCCGTTTTTACCCTAAACGCAGGTTTCAAATGCTTTTATTGGCCCCTTACCACGATTTTAAGCGAAAACAAAATGGCGTGACAACCCACAGTCAAGGCTTTGGAGATGCTTCGATCTTGGGTAACTTCATTTTGCTCGACACTGGAGATAGCCTGCGCCACAGTTGGCAGCATACCCTGACCGTCGGCGGTGGCATCAAACTACCGATCGGACAGCATCGTTTAAAAGATGCTGAAGGACAATTACTCCTGGAGAATCTGCAACCCGGCACTGGCAGCACTGATTTCATGTTATCTGCTGCATACACGCTACGCCAAGGTGCCTGGGGTATTACTGTCGACGTGTTGGGGCGCTCAAACACCAAAAACCGCCAAGACTACCATTTTGGCAATCGCATAAGCAGTTCAACCAAAATGTTTTACTGGAAAACCCTGCGCCGCGTCTCCTTCCTACCCAATGCAGGGGTATTTGTTGACCATGCCGCACCTAACCACGACGGCAACTCCTTTGCGGAGGAAACAGGTGGCACCCTTGCCTTGGCTACCCTGGGGCTAGATGTGTATGCCGGACATTTTTCACTCGGATGTACGGTGCAACAGCCTGTTTATCAGAACCTTGGCGGGGATAAAATCCAGGCCAACACGCGTTTTATGACAACACTTAACTACATTTTTTAAAACATTTCTCAATTACAAAATCATGCAAAAATTTTCATTTTGGGCGTTTGCCCTTCTGGTAGCTTTATTCATCATTCCTGCCTGCAAACACGACCACGACGACGACGAGATCAAAGGTTTTGGCTCTGTTGAAATCGAATTTGACAACCAGGCTGCTGGCAGCACACTATTATTTGGCACCAACTACACGAATGCAGCAGGCGAAAGTCTTCAATTCACCACGTTTGACTATTACATCAGCAACGTAGTACTGATAAAGTCAGACGGAACACGTTTTGTGGTGCCTAAAGACAAGTCATACTTTCTTTGCAAGCACGAAGATGCTAATACTCGTGAGGTCAAAATTGACGATGTACCTGCCGGTGATTATACTCAACTGGAATTTGTGGTAGGTGTGGACAGTGCCAAAAGCGTCAGTGCAATCGGAGAGCGCACGGGGGTACTTGACCCTGCAGACGGCGCCAACGGCCACTACTGGAGCTGGAATTCGGGGTATATTTTTGTGAAAATGGAAGGCACCTCTCCTGTTGCCCCTGCACCAGACAATATTTTCCAATACCATGTAGGTCTGTTTGGCGGCTTAAACAACCCTACCTTGAACAACCTTAAAACAATAAGCCTGAGCACCCCGACCGACCCAGCAAAGGTACGTGAAGGCAAAAACGCTCCACATTTCCACCTTTATGTGGACGCGATGGCCATATTCAGTGGTCCAACCAATGTGAGTATTGCGACCAAACCTTTCTCCCATGGAGATGCGTTTTCAGCGACGCTCTCGGGTAATTATGCGGATATGTTTATGATTGACCACGTGCATAATCCTTAATTCATGCGTAATCAATTGACCCGCCAATGCCTGCAATATGGGCATGGCGGGTCAAAATAAGGTTGGATATGCCGCTGGCGACGCAATGCTGTCCGGCGGCCTGAACTAGATTTAATAAACCAACCGCCCTTCTCTATTTTGGCATTAAAGCTTACAGGGCGGGATGGACGTTCTTTTGAAAGTTTGATCCAAAAACAGTAGAGATTATCCTCCATTTTTACACTTAAATTTTCTTATCATGCAAATCAAGTCTCTTCTTTTCTCAGCATTTTGCCTTCTAATGGTAGCAGCCTGCCATGATCACCATGAGGATGATGCCAATGCACCGGTGCTTACCCTTGAAAACCCGATAGCGGGCGCATCGCTCTCCGGGGAAATACATATTCATGGTAAAGTGACTGACGAAAGTCTCCATGCAATGGAAATCAAACTCACCAGAGATTCAGATGGCACCGAGTTGCTCAAAGTCACCCCTGAAGTACATGATAAAACGGAATACAGCTTTGACGAACATGTTACCCCAATGGTGGCGATCGAGACCGCTGTAACCCTGACTATCACGGCTACCGATCATAGCGATAACACTACTACAAAAACCGTGAAATTCACGGTCAAGCCATAATGTTTACGTACCTTCCTACGATGAAAATCAAAATATTAACCTTCGCCGCTTTTGTTGCATTGCTGCTGCCTGCTTGCCAACAAAACACCGCCAAAACACCGCCAATTACTGCAACGGCAGCTTCCGCAGACGCACTCCCCTGGGCCAGCGACCTAGACCTCGTTTGCGAAATGAAAGTAAATCAAACGGTGGAAGATACGGTTCATTACCAGGGTAAGATTTACGGATTTTGTAACGGAGGCTGCAAGGATAAATTTTTGGAAAACCCTACTGATTATATTGCGAAATAGCCTGTCCCCTCCCTTCCATACTTGTTAATTTGGCGAACTGAAGTTCGCCCTACAACCTACTAAGTCATGAAAAAAATCTGGCTTTCCATACTGTTTAGCCTTTGGGCATTCATCCTGCCCGCGCAGGTACTTGACCCGCTCGACGACCTTATCGAATGCGAAAAAGCTGCCTGGATTCGCTCCAATCAGGCAGCATCAGACCGCGACATTCAGAACAGTGCTGACAATCGCAGCGACATTCTTTACTGCCGCTTGCATTGGACGGTGGATCCGGCAGTTAAGTACATCCAGGGGGAGGTGATGACGGTATTTGAGCCGACAGAAATGGTTGGAGGTCTTGAATTCGATTTTTCTCAGGTTTTGGCCATGGACAGCATTCATTTTCATGGGCAAAACCTCGGATTTACCCAAAATGGCGATGTAATCACCGTAGCGTTTCCGGCTCAATTGCCAGCATTTTTGCCCGATTCGATCACGTTTTTTTATCAGGGCATACCAGATTCTACAGGTTTTGGCTCCTTTCGGGTGGACAATCATGCCGGTGTACCGGTCTTATGGACGCTCTCCGAGCCTTATGGAGCCATGGAATGGTGGCCTTGCAAACAAGCGCTAAATGACAAGCTTGATTCGGTTGATATTTTCATTACCAACCCCGCTGGATATCGGGCAGCAAGCAATGGACTTTTGCAATCCGAAACGACCACAAATAATTGGATCACAGCACATTGGCGCCATCGATACCCTATTGCAGCCTACTTGATAGGCATCGCAGTGACGAACTATACCGTCTTTACCGTACCCGCACCCTTTGGCGGCGACACCACGCCAATACTCAACTATGTTTACCCGGAAAGCCTTGCCGATGCACAAATCGGTGTGGGCGAAAATGTTGAGGTCTTTCAACTGTTTAGCCAACTTTTTGGCCAATATCCGTTTCACGCCGAAAAATATGGTCACGCTCAATTTAGTAGGCTAGGCGGTATGGAACACCAAACTATGAGCTTTGTCTCAGATTTTGGCTTTGATCTGCTGTCACACGAATTGGCACACCAATGGTTTGGCGACAAAATAACCTGCGCCTCCTGGGAAGATATTTGGCTCAATGAGGGCTTTGCAAGCTATTTAACGGGCCTTTGTTACAATTTCTTACGACCTCAATATTGGGAGCTTTACAAAGCCGATCGCATCAATAAATCAACGCTTGTGCCTGATGGCTCCGTATGGGTGGATGATACGACCAGCGTTGCGCGGATTTTCAACAGCCGTCTTTCTTATGCAAAAGGTGCGATGTTGCTCCACATGTTGCGCTGGAAGTTTGGCGACAGTGTTTTTTTTGCTGGCGTTCACAACTACGTCAATGACCCCGAATTGGCATTTGGCTATGTAAAAACAGCGGATTTTAAAGCCCACATGGAGGCGGCTTCCGGCAGCAATCTTGACGAATTTTTTGCTGATTGGTTTTATGGTAAAGGATTTCCTTCCTACCAAACCAACTGGTCTAAAAACCCCGCCAACGAAGTAAAAATAACTATTTCTCAAACCACTTCTGATCCTTCAGTTTCCTTTTTTGAAATGCCGGTTTCCGTAAAATTGAGTGATGGATTGAAGGATACTATACTGGTTTTGAACCATACCTTCAGTGGGCAAGAATTCACAATTGCGCTTGATTTTTCGCCAACAAGCTTAGTTTTCGACCCCAATTTATGGTTGGTCAGTCGCAACAACGCGGTTGTTTCGTTAATCGAAGATCCTTTACCCGAACAATATATTGACCTTGCCCCAAACCCTGCTACCAGCAATTTCACCATTCAACTGAATGCCGCCAACAGCGAGAAAGCGAACTTAACGCTTTGGTCTACTGACGGAAAACTGGTGCTACAACAACAGGGTTTAGACATCATGGCTGGTTTCAATATGATTCCCGTAAATGTCGAAACTTTTCCTTCAGGGCGATATTTGGTACGACTTGAGACCAAAACTTGGCAGGCTGAGCGTGGGGTGATTTTAAATTAGGATTGCGTTCCTAGAAACTTGAAGATCAAATTTTATGAAAAAAGCTGTTCTCCTAATGGGGCTTTTTGCTCTAATTTTTAGTGCATGTACTGAAGATGAGCAATTACAGCCCTTTACTGGCCCTCAATTACCGTCCAATTTTCCTGCACCGGTATACGACCTGAGTCTAAACCCCGTGACCGAAGCAGGTTTCGCACTGGGCAAAAAAATCTTTTACGACAAAGTACTGTCGCGCGATTCGACCATTGCCTGCTCAGACTGCCACATTTCCTTTGGGGCATTCAGCCATCCGGAACATCCTACGAGTCATGGGATCGACAACCTCTTTGGTCGGCGCAATGCCCCGGCGATACAAAATATGCTTTGGAACAGTGAGTTTTTCTGGGACGGAGGTGTTCCAAACCTCGATCTTGTACCGCTCAATGCGATTCAAAATCCTGTAGAAATGGATGAAAATCCGGCTGAAGTATTGATGCGTCTGAGGCAGAATGACCAATACAAGGCAATGTTCAAAAAAGCCTTTGGCACAGACGAAATCACTACCGCACAATTCTTGCAGTCTCTTTCGCAATTTATGTCCATGCTGGTGAGTGCAAATAGTCGATACGATAAATACGTACGTGGCGAAACCGGCGGCTACTTAACATCTGAAGAATTGGAAGGGCAGGTGATTTTTCAGGCAAAATGCGCCAGCTGTCATGCTACGGATCTTTTCACCGACGGAAGTTTCAAAAACAATGGAATTCTGGATAATTTCTCCTACGATCGTGGGCGGAATGAAGTGAGTCAATTGCCGGAGGATATTGGAAAATTTCGGGTTCCATCGCTTCGAAATATCAGCGTAACGGATCCCTATATGCACAATGGCAAATTTAAAACACTTGAAAAGGTACTGGATCATTATGCCTCCGGGGTTAAAGATTCCCAAACACTTGACCCTCAACTACGCCAGTCTGATGGCACTCTGGGAATCCCGCTTTCCCCCGATGAAAAGCTAAAGCTCATTGCGTTTCTAAAAACCCTGGATGACGAGGATTTCCTTCGAGATGTCCGGTTTGCAGAATGAGGTGCAGAACTCCCCAGAGGCAAAAAATTTTGGGGAGTTCTTATGTAAGGCGTCGCTTGAAATTTAAGGAAAATAACGGTGCTCCATTCAACGCATCACTGCCACGGGCATTCTCGGATCATACGTGCCTTTAATGACCGGACTCTGGCGATTTCCGGTGTAATCGCGCACTTTATCGTTGATGAAATCGAACAGTTCTTGCACCGTGATCACCTTGTCTTTATTCACGTCGGCTTCACCTTTGAGGCCGCGAATGAGGAAGTGGCTGAAAACCCCCTGGCGCAAACCTGCCGATTCCAGGGAGGTTTCTTCCGCTTTACTTGACATAAGCAGTGCCGTTCCGCTCACCGACTTAGCTAGGGTGGAATAAAACTTCACCAACTCTGGTTCTGGTTCTGCTGAACGCATGGCGATAAGACTTCCTGAATGGCAGGCATCAGCGAGGCAAAGTTTAAAACGAGCCTTGCTTTTATTGAATGCTGCAGCGATTTCTTCGTGGGCAATTTTGTTGTTAAACCCGTCAAAATCAATAGGCAGGAAAGAGCCGTTGAGGCCATGGCCCGAGAAATAGAAAATGATCAAGTCGTTCGGGCCAGCCATCCCAAAAAGCTCGTCCATATTGTTGCGCACATTTTCGCGGGTGGCTTCTTCGTCAATGAGTACGCGTACCTGTTCATCCGGGAGTGCGCCACCTTCCAAGCTTTTGAGGAAAGCATAAAACCGGTAAGCATCATCGTCTGTGTAGCGCAAGACGGGCATGTGGTCGTAAGATGCAACGCCAACCACTAAGGCCCAGACCTTTGATTTGGGCATTTCTACAGCGGGCGCCATTGGCTTTTCAGCTACCGCAACGGTTTCGTAATCGGTGGGTTGATCTTTGCCCAGATATTCTCCTTCGCGCCAGAAGCCATCTACTATGGTGCCATCACGAATGCTCAAAACGCCTTTTCCGAAGAAAGCCCCGGATTGCCATTCGCCTACATATCGGTCGCCATTGGCGTAGTCGCAAATGCCGTAGCCATGGGGCATTCCTTTTGAAAAAGTGCCCACGTATTTAGCTGCGCCTTCTTTGTAAACATAGGTGCCTTTTCCACTTTCACAATCCCCTGATACACAACCAACTTTGCCGCTTTGAATGAGGCTATGGCCCAAAAACTCGCCTTGTTTCCAGTCGCCGGTTTCTTCTGCGCCAGATTCTTTTACAAAACGGGTTCCTGTGCCTTCGGGGTAGTTTTCTTTGAAATCGCCAACGTATTTGTCGCCATTAGAAAAGTAGAAAGTACCTGGCCCATCAAATTTTCCGCTCAAGAAACTTCCTTCAAATTTACTCCCGTCAGGATAGGCAAAAATGCCTTGTCCGACTTGGCAATCGCCGGAAAGGCAGCCGGATTGGATGTTTGTACCATCATCGGCCCGTTCCTCTTTTTTCTTAGCGATATATTCGGCCAGCACAGTGCCGTTTTCGTCTACGGGTTTCCCCTTTAGCCAAAGGCCCGTGCGTGTAGTGCCGTCAGCGTAGGTTTTGGTGCCTTTTCCATCTGGATAACGGCTTTTCCATTCGCCTCGGTAGCTGCTTTTGTTGGTGTAGTAACACACGCCAACCCCGTGGATTTCGCCATTTTTAAAGTCACCGATGTATTTTGCACCGGAAGGAAACAGGAAAGTACCTCGCCCGTTTTTGCAATCGCCGGATACGCATTGTGCATCAAGGTTTTGGAAGAAACAGAGACTGAGTATGGAAAAAAGAAAGATGCGTTGGAACATGTGGGAAGGCTGGATGCAGTATTGAAAAGCGGTTTCTGAGTGGAGGTATTAACTTTCTTCTGGGGGTTTTATTGCTTTTGGTTAGTTGGCTGGATACAACTCAGTTTTTTTTGAGGCTGGCGATTTTTCAGCAACGTTAGTTTAGCTTTACTAGTGTTTAATGAACGAGCGACTTGGCCATAGACGTTTTCAGACATTTTTGGAAGGGCCAAACTTGTGGTCTATGTTTCCAGACAGCATGAAAATCACCGAAGGGAAGTTTCATTTGAAGCTTAAGGAGTGAGGATCTTTTCTTCTATGCTGAGTAGTCAGGGTTGAGGTGATGTCAAAAGGTTTGGCTTCAAAACTATGCCAAATTTATATTTCATTCTAGCGCGAAACCTCACAGGTTTTTAAAAACCTAGGGTATTTACACAAGTTGAATCCTCTTTTGGGATTTGTCATGTCACAGCGCAGCGTAGACATCCACACAACCCAAGTCCAATGAAAACGCTTCGTTCATCAATGAACCCATCTTATATTTAAAAGGGATTTCGAAGTCTCTTGGCTTGTGTAGATGTCTCCGCTGCGCTGCGACATGACAAACTTGTTCAGCTTTGCATTGGTGTACATACGGTAGGTTTTTAAAAAACAATGAGCTTTCGATCCAAAGAAAACGAAAGAAATTTTTGCGCTATTTCAAAAGTCTATCCTTTCTGAACAACCCCAAAACAGTGAACAAGTACAAGAGACTGTCTCACCAGCCGCTTCAACTAGTGGCAGGGGCACGAAGTCTTTGATAGTTTGGTCAGATTATTTTGAGATGAGACTAGGCGCGACGAAGGATTGTAGCGGGCTCTCCATGACTGAGGCGC
>Ga0209181_10011775_pt1 | contig 11158 bp, 11 predicted proteins | sample MAT05_FD_187208 | JGI IMG/M metagenome (GOLD analysis project Ga0209181, IMG submission 187208) | Freshwater microbial communities from Lake Fryxell liftoff mats and glacier meltwater in Antarctica - MAT-05 (SPAdes) (version 2) | ecosystem: Environmental > Aquatic > Freshwater > Ice > Liftoff... | reverse complement strand
GCGGGCGGCGCCGGCCTCAGGCGGGCTGCGCGATGGCGGGTTCGGCCGCGGCCGGTGCCGGCACGATGCGCGTGCCACAGAGCACGTCGTGCCAGAACTGGCGGTCGCGCCGACCGTAGGCCAGGGCCGCGTAGACCAGCACGCCCCCACACAGCGCAAAGAAGGTGAGGGCACCGCCGGTCACCCCGCTGAAGTGCACGACCGCGAGGGCCGGCAGCACCCAGACCCAGCACAGCACGTAGCGACATGCGGCCTGCAGGCGTCCGACGGGCTGACCCTTGACGGTGACGAGCTTCAGACGCCAGGTGCGCATCGCCAGGGTCTGGCCATGGCGGGTCCAGAACCAGACGAAGTAAATGCCCAACACCAGGAACACTGCGACTTGCAGGCCCAAGGTCCCGACAAGCGCGTGGCGCTGGTTCGTTGCGACGCCGTAGACCAGCCCCGCACCCATGATCACGCCGAAGAGCAGGAGTGCCTCGTAGGTCAGGCATGCCAGCCGCCGACCCATGCCGGGCGTGGGCAACACAGCCGCGACCGGGACATCGCGTGTCATGGTTGCTGCGCAGGGTCTGCCGACGCTGCCCGCACGGCAGCGCCCTGAGGGCCGCGCTGAGGAAGCAGGGTGGCGCCGTCGACAAAGCCCGGCGTGGCGACGATCTTGGGCAAGCCCGCCTGGTGGTGCGCCGGTGGGGCGGGTCGGGTGGCGATCGTGGTCGTGGTCGCGCCCGGCTTGGCCTGTTGCAGGTTGGTGACAGTGCCGGTACTGGCGGGTGTCCGGACAGCGCCCACGGTGTTTGACTTGCCCGCCGCCGGGCCGGTGGGGCCGCCGCGTTCGCGCGCGGTGGCTGCAGCGGCCTTGGCGGCTTCGCGGTCGGTCCGGGCCTTTTCTGCAAACTGGCTGCGCTCGCCGTCGGGCAGTTGCTGGTATTCCTGCCACCGGGCCTGTCGCTCTTCAGGGCTGATGCGGCGGACCGCCTGAAATTGAACCCGGGCGCGTGCGCGCTCTGCTGGCGTCATCCGCGACCACTCCGCCATGCGTTCCTGGACCCGGGTGCGCTCATCGGCAGGCATGTTCGGCAAACGTCCGGCCACTTCGAGCCACTTCTGCTTGGGTTCGACGGCAATCGAGCTCCAGTCGCGCTGCAAAGGGGCAAGTACCTGTTGCTGGGCCGCGGTGAGCGAGGACCAGACGGGTCCGCGCTCAGGCGTGTCGGCGCTGGCAGTCAATACCACCGACAGGGCTGCCGCGGCCAGCCACGGCCCGGCGAAAAGGCTTTGTCGCGCTGTCATCACGGGAACGAGAGCGGGAGCGGGGGCGGCGTGCGCAGGAACTCGATGAAGCCAGGGTCCTGGTAGGCCGCCGGCGGCAGGTCGTCGGCCAACAGGACGGCATCGACATCGGCAACCGCCACGACCTGTTCACGCGTCGCCCAGTGGTCGATCAGGAACATGCCGGCCACCAGCATCAGCAGCGGGAACAGGGACAAGGCGCGATGCCAGCCCGGGAGCGGCCCGCCAAGCACCAGTGTGCCGGCCGAGTTCAGCCACGCCGGGGTGGCGCTTGCCAGTTGGGGCGCCAGGCGCATTTCGCGCGCCTTGACGAGGGCCTGTTCGCGGCTGAAGCGCAGGCGTTCAGTGATGTCATGGGGCAGGGTGCGCGCGCCTTCGGACAGGGCGGCGGCAAACTTGCCGGCCAACCGCGCCTGCAACTGCAGCGCGTGGTCGTCGCGACTGATGCCGAAGCCTGGGTGGTTGGTATTCATGGTTTGATTCCCTTTGCTGCCAAAGACTTTGCCAGCGCGTGGACAGCCCTGGAGCAGTGTGTCTTGACACTGCCCTCAGAACAGCCCATCAGCGCTGCGGTCTCCGATACGTCGAATTCTTCCCAGTAACGCAGCAGGAAGGCCTCCCGTTGACGCGCGGGCAGTTCGGCGACCTCGTGGTCGATCAAGAGCAGGATCTGGGCCCGTGAAACCGTGTCAGCGGCGCTTTCGCTGCCCAGTTGGCCGTCAAGCGTGTGCAGAGTCTCCAGCAGGTCGAAGTCACCCTCGTCGTCGGCTTTCTCGAACTCTGACAGGTTCTGCACGAACGCGTTGCGGACCTTTTCGCGCCGGAACCAGTCCATCGTGGCGTTGGACAGGATGCGCTGAAAAATCAGCGGCAGTTCTGCGGCGGGCCGGTCGGCGTACTTCTCGGCCAGCTTGATCATCGCGTCCTGGACGATGTCCAGTGCCGCGTCGTCGTTCCGGACTGCGTACACGGCGCGCTTGAAGGCGCGCTTTTCGACACTCTTGAGGAAGTCGGAGAGTTCTTTTTCGGTGGCCAACGAGACTCTGGCGGCAGGCAGGCCCGGGTTGGGCCCCTAAATTATCTCATCGCACTGCGGCGGTGCGCGGCGCACCGAAGGGGCATCGGTGACGGTGCCATAATGCTGCGCAGCACAACGAACTATGGGCTCTCTCGCCGGCAATCCTATCGGGATGCCGCCGATGAAGCCGCGCAGGCTCCAAAGCCGCCTCACGAGGGCGCGACCGAGGGGCACCGATGGTTTTTCGTCAGAGAAAATCACAAAGGTTACAAATGGAAATCACTGCCGCGGAAGTCAGGCGTGCCGCATCGGCCCAGCCGCCTTCTCCCACCCCCTCACCCGCTCCCGAGATCAATGGCTCGGAGATCCTCGTTCGCTGCCTGCAGGCCGAAGGGGTCAAGTTTCTCTGGGGCTATCCCGGCGGGGCGGTGCTCTACATCTACGACGCGCTGTACAAGCAGGACACCATCCATCATGTCCTGGTGCGCCACGAACAGGCCGCCGTGCACGCCGCCGACGGTTACGCCCGCGCCACCGGCGACGTAGGTGTGGCGCTGGTGACCTCGGGCCCCGGCGTGACCAACGCCGTCACGGGCATTGCCACGGCGTACATGGACTCGATCCCGATGGTCATCATCACCGGGCAGGTGCCCACGCCCGCCATCGGGCTGGACGCCTTCCAGGAATGTGACACCGTGGGCATCACGCGCCCCATCGTCAAGCACAACTTCCTTGTGAAGGACGTGCGCGACCTGGCGCTGACCATGAAGAAGGCCTTCCACATCGCCCGCACTGGCCGACCTGGCCCGGTGGTGGTCGACGTGCCCAAGGACGTCTCGCTCAAGACCGCCCTGTTTGCGTATCCGGACAAGGTGGAGATGCGCTCCTACAACCCGGTGAAGAAGGGCCACGGTGGCCAGATCCGCAAGGCGGTGCAGCTGCTGCTGGCGGCCAAACGGCCTTACATCTACACCGGTGGCGGCGTGATCCTGGGCAATGCCTCGCAGGAACTGCGGGTGCTGGCCGACATGCTGGGCTTCCCCTGCACCAACACCCTGATGGGCCTGGGCGCCATGCCCGCCAGCGACCCCAAGTTCCTGGGCATGCTGGGCATGCACGGCACCTATGAAGCCAACATGACGATGCAGAACTGCGATGTCCTGCTGGCCGTGGGCGCGCGCTTCGACGACCGGGTCATCGGCAACCCCAAGCACTTCGCCTCCGTCGAGCGCAAGATCATCCACGTCGACATCGACCCCTCCAGCATCAGCAAGCGGGTCAAGGTCGACATTCCCATCGTCGGCGACGTGAAAGAGGTGCTGCTCGAGCTGATTTCGCAGATTCGCGAGGCCAGCGCCAGGCCCGACGCCACGGCACTCGCTGCCTGGTGGGCGCAGGTGAATCAGTGGCGCAAGCGCGACTGCCTGGCCTACAAGGACAGCAGCGAGGTCATCAAGCCGCAGATGGTGGTGGACAAGCTCTGGCAGCTGACCCGCGACCGCGACACCTACATCACGTCCGACGTCGGCCAGCACCAGATGTGGGCAGCCCAGTACTACCGTTTCGACGAGCCGCGGCGCTGGATCAATTCCGGCGGCCTGGGCACCATGGGTGTGGGTTTGCCCTATGCGATGGGCATCAAGCTGGCGAAGCCGGACTCGGATGTCTTCTGCATCACCGGCGAAGGCTCGATACAGATGTGCATCCAGGAGCTGTCCACCTGCCTGCAGTACAAGACGCCGGTGAAGATCGTGTCTTTGAACAACCGCTACCTGGGCATGGTGCGGCAGTGGCAGCAGCTGGATTACGGCGGCCGCTACTCGCACAGCTACATGGACGCGCTGCCCGACTTCGTGAAGCTCGCCGAGGCCTACGGCCACGTCGGCATCCTGGTCGAGAAGCCGTCCGATGTCGAGCCGGCTCTGCGCGAGGCGATCCGGCTGAAGGACCGCACGGTGTTTCTCGACGTGCGTACCGACCCGACCGAAAACGTCTGGCCCATGGTCAAGGCAGGCAAGGGCATTTCCGAGATGCTGCTGGGCTCCGAGGACCTGTAGTCGCGCGATGGCCCCGGCCCGCCCCAGGCGTTACCGCGCCAGGGTCCGGGCTGTGGCACGGCAAGACTGCAACCCCTGAGCATTCCGAACCACATCGAACAGCGTGGCCAAGGACCCTGGGTTACCGCCCCGGGCCTGAAGAGCGCGCAGGACGACACACCCCCATGAAACACATCATTGCCGTGCTGCTCGAGAACGAGCCGGGCGCCCTTTCCCGCGTCGTGGCCCTCTTCTCGGCCCGCGGCTACAACATCGAAAGCCTGACCGTGGCGCCCACCGAGGACGCCTCGCTGTCGCGCATGACCATCGTCACGACCGGCTCTGACGACGTCATCGAGCAGATCACCAAGCACCTGAACCGCCTGATCGAGGTGGTCAAGGTGGTCGATCTGACCGAGGCCCCGTTCACCGAGCGCGAGCTGATGCTGATCAAGGTGCGTGCGGTGGGCAAGGAGCGCGAGGAGATGAAGCGCATGGCCGAGATCTTCCGCGGCCGCATCATCGACGTCACCGAAAAAAGCTACACCATCGAGCTGACCGGCGACACGAGCAAGCTCGATGCCTTCCTCGTCGCCATCGATCGCGCTGCGATTCTCGAAACCGTGCGCACGGGCGCCAGCGGCATCGGCCGCGGCGAACGCATTCTCAGAGTTTGATTTCTCTCCAGCAAAGAAGGACACCATGAAGGTTTATTACGACAAAGACGCCGACCTGAGCCTCATCAAGGGCAAGAACGTCACCATCGTGGGCTACGGCTCGCAGGGCCACGCCCACGCACAGAACCTCAACGACAGCGGCGTCAAGGTCACGGTCGGTCTGCGCCGGGGCGGCGCCAGCTGGGCCAAGGTCGAGAGGGCCGGGCTGAAGGTGGCCGAGGTGGCCGACGCGGTGAAAGAAGCCGATGTGGTGATGATGCTGCTGCCCGACGAGCAGATCGGCGCCGTCTACAAGAACGACGTCGAGCCGAACATCCGCCAGGGTGCGTCAGTGGCCTTCGCACATGGCTTCAACGTGCACTACGGCCAGGTGGTGCCGCGCGACGATCTCGATGTGTGGATGGTCGCACCCAAGGCCCCGGGCCACACCGTGCGCAACACCTACACGCAGGGCGGCGGCGTGCCGCACCTGATCGCCGTGCATGCCGACAAGAGCGGCCGCGCGCGCGACATGGCGCTTTCCTACGCCGCAGCCAACGGCGGCGGCAAGGCCGGCATCATCGAGACCAACTTCCGCGAAGAGACCGAGACCGACCTCTTCGGCGAGCAGGCCGTGCTGTGCGGCGGTACCGTGGAGCTGATCAAGGCCGGCTACGAGACGCTGGTGGAAGCCGGCTACGCGCCCGAGATGGCCTATTTCGAGTGCCTGCACGAGTTGAAGCTCATCGTCGACCTGATCTACGAAGGCGGCATCGCCAACATGAACTACTCGATCTCCAACAACGCCGAGTACGGTGAATATGTGTCGGGGCCCCGGGTGGTGACGAGCGAGACCAAGAAGGCCATGAAGCAGATCCTCACCGACATCCAGACCGGCGAATACGCCAAGAGCTTCATCCTGGAGAACCGTGCCGGCGCGCCGACGCTGCTGTCGCGTCGCCGCCTGACCTCTGAGCACTCCATCGAGGTGGTGGGCGACAAGCTGCGCGCGATGATGCCGTGGATCAAGGCCAACAAGCTGGTGGACCGCAGCCGCAACTGAGCTTGGCGCTATCCTCTCGGGCATGAACGACGACAGCCCCCCCCCAGCGGCAGACGAAGGCGAGCCCGCCCTGGATCGGCGCCCTCGGCGCAAGGGCATCTACGTCCTGCCCAATGCCATCACGCTGGCGGCGCTGTTTTCGGGCTTCTACGCCATCGTGATGGCGATGAACGGCCGCTTCGAGGCGGCTGTGATCGGCATCTTCTGCTCGGCGGTGCTGGACAGCCTGGATGGTCGTGTCGCGCGCATGACCAATTCGCAGAGTGCCTTCGGCGAGCAGATGGACAGCCTGTGCGACATGGTCAGCTTCGGCGCTGCACCGGCACTGATCATCTACATCTGGGGGCTCAAGGACCTGGGCAAGGCGGGCTGGATCCCGGCCTTTGTGTACGTGGCCGGTGCGGCCCTGCGGCTGGCGCGGTTCAACGTCAACATCGGCGTGGTCGACAAGCGCTACTTCCAGGGCCTGCCCAGCCCGGCCGCAGCGGCGCTGGTGATGAGCCTGATCTGGGTCATGGACGATGCGGGCTATCGGAACGTGACGCAGATCGACTGGCTGGCCTGGACGGCTTTCGGCGTGACGCTGTTTGCCGGGCTGTCAATGGTGACCAACGCGCCCTTCTACAGCTTCAAGGTCGTGGGCGGCAAGCACACGGTGCCGTTCGCCGTGATCGTGGCCATCGCCCTGGGCATTGCCATCATCAACATAGACCCGCCTATCGTGCTGTTTGCGTTGTTCTGTGCCTATGGACTGTCGGGCTATGGCGTCTATGCCTGGCGCAGGTTCAAAGGCAAGCCGACGAGCGTGATATCGACATCCACCGACGACCCCGACGAGCGCGGCCTGCACCGCTGAAATTCAGCGTGCTATATTGCATCGCATGAACACGATCCATAGCCTGAACGCGCTAGCCCTGCCAGGAAAGCTGCGGGTGCGCTGATCGTTTTCGTTTTCGACATTTCCCGATCAACGGCCCGCCAGCGCAACGCAGCGGGCCGTTTCCATTTCCAGGCTGCGTGGCGCAAACCACCCCCCGCGAAGGCATCACCATGACCGACAAACTCATCATCTTCGACACCACCTTGCGTGACGGCGAACAGTCGCCCGGCGCTTCGATGACGCGCGACGAAAAGCTGCGCATTGCGCGCCAGCTCGAGCGACTGCGGGTCGACGTGATCGAAGCCGGCTTCGCCGCGTCCAGCCCGGGCGACTTTGCCGCCGTGAAGGCGATTGCCGACGCCGTGCGCGAGACCAGCGTGTGTTCGCTGGCTCGTGCCAATGACCGCGACATCAGTCGCGCCGCCGAGGCCTTGCAAGGCGCTGCCCGCCCGCGCATCCACACCTTCATCGCCACCTCCGCCCTGCACATGGAGAAGAAGCTGCGCATGACGCCCGACCAGGTGCATGAGCAGGCGCGGCAGTCGGTGCGCTTTGCGCGCAACCTGTGCGGCGACGTCGAGTTTTCGCCCGAGGACGGTTACCGCTCCGAGCCCGACTTCCTGTGCCGTGTGCTCGAGTCCGTGATCGACGAGGGTGCCACCACCATCAACATCCCCGACACCGTGGGCTACGCCGTGCCCGAGCTCTTCGGCGAATTCATCCGCATGCTGCGCGAACGCGTGCCCAACGCCGACAAGGCCGTGTGGAGCGTGCACTGCCACAACGACCTGGGCATGGCGGTGGCCAACTCGCTGGCCGGCGTGATGATCGGCGGCGCACGGCAGGTGGAATGCACCATCAACGGCCTGGGCGAGCGCGCCGGCAATTGTTCGCTCGAAGAGGTCGTGATGGCGGTGCGCACGCGGCGCGACTACTTCAAGCTGCAGATGGGCATCGACGCGACGCAGATCGTGCCGGCCTCGCGCATGGTCAGCCAGACCACCGGCTTCGTGGTGCAGCCCAACAAGGCCGTGGTCGGCGCGAACGCCTTCGCGCATGCCAGCGGCATCCACCAGGACGGCGTGCTCAAGGCCCGCGACACCTACGAGATCATGCGCGCTGAAGACGTGGGCTGGGCAGCCAACAAGATCGTGCTGGGCAAGCTGTCGGGCCGAAACGCCTTCAAGCAGCGCCTGCAGGAACTGGGCATCTCGCTGGAGTCCGAAGCCGAAGTCAACGCCGCCTTTGCGCGCTTCAAGGACCTGGCCGACCGCAAGAGCGACATCTTCGACGAGGACATCATCGCCCTGGTCGGCGACGAGAGCGTCACTGCCGAGGTCGAGCACTACCGTCTTCTGGCGCTGTCGCAACATTCCGAGATGGGCGAGCGCCCGCACGCCAAGGTGAACTTTGCCGCCGGCACGACCGAGCATCACACCGAGAGTGACGGCAACGGCCCGGTCGACGCCAGCCTGAAGGCGATCGAGTCGAAGGTGCAAAGTGGCGCCGAAATGATGCTCTATTCGGTGAATGCCATCACCTCGGGCAGCACAGAATCGCAAGGAGAGGTCACGGTGCGACTGCAGCACGGGGGCCGGGTGGTGAATGGCGTCGGCGCAGACCCGGATATCGTGGTGGCCTCCGCAAAAGCCTACCTCGCGGCGCTCAACAAACTGCACAGCAAGACCGAAAGAGTGTCAGCGCAGGGCTGAATCTGCGGGCTGGTTTGTACCGGGTCGATTCCGGTCCACCAGTGGCACATTAGCTTTGTTGCGCAAGCGATTGATCTTGTGGACATTTTTCCGGTCGCCTACACTCGGCAACTGGGGCGTGAAGGGGTGGGCATGCTTGTGAAGATTCGTCGTGGACTGATGCTGCTGTCAGCCGCTGTGCTGGTGGCCGCCCTGAGCGGACTGCCGGTTCAGCAAGCCCTGGCCCAGAGCGGCACCCCGAGCAAGGCCAAGGCCAAGACCGCGCCCAAGGCCGCGCCCAAAGACGCCGCACCGCGCAAGAACGCCGCTGCCAAGCCACCGGCCAGGGGCATCAAGAAAGCGGCACCGGCACGCTCGGCAAAGCCGGCGCGCAAGGCCGTGGCGGGCAATGGCTTGCGGGTCGGGCCGCGAAGCACGCGCACCCTGGCCGCTGCGCCGGCGCGCCCGTCCTTCGGCCAGGTCTACGGGCTGCATGCCACCGATGACGCGCTGGACCTGAAGTCCAGCGTGGCCCTGGTGGTGGACCAGCACACCGGCGAGGTCTTGTTCAGCAAGAACCCGCAGGCGGTGTTGCCGATCGCGTCCATCACCAAGCTGATGACTGCGTTGGTGGTCACCGAGGCTGGCTTGCCCATGGACGAGCGGCTCACCGTGACTCAGGACGATGTCGATTCCACGGCCGGTTCAACGTCACGGCTGCGCCTGGGCACGACCCTGACTCGCGGCGAGATGCTGCACCTGTCGCTGATGTCGTCCGAGAACCGCGCCGCCCACGTGCTGGGCCGTACCTACCCCGGTGGGCTGCAGCAGTTCGTGCGACAGATGAACACGAAGGCATCCGACCTGGGCATGGCGCACACGCGCTACGTCGAGCCCACCGGCTTGTCCAGCGACAACCAGGCCAGCGCCAACGACCTGTCGCTGCTGGTGAGCGCCGCGATGGCGCACCCCATCATCCGGCAGCTGTCCACCTCGCTCGACGCCGTGATGCCCGTGGGCGCGCGCGGCATGCAGTTCCACACCACCAACGGGCTGGTGCGAAACCCGGAGTGGGAGATCGGTCTGCAGAAGACCGGCTACATCGCCGCAGCGGGTCGGTGCCTCGTGATGCAGGCCCAGGTGGCCGGGCGCAGCCTGATCATGGTGCTGCTGGACTCGGCCGGGAAGTACTCGCGAATCGGCGACGCCGAGCGCCTGCGCAAGTGGCTGACCGCCTCCGCGGCGCCCTTGGTGCCGTCGGCCGAAGCCGCGATTCAGCCCCGGTAGCCCAGCGCGGCGGAAATCTTCACCGCCGTGGCCTTGACACGGTCGCCCCAGGACTCTTCCAGCCGGTCTGCCGGCGCCGACACCGACAGCCCCGCGACCAGCTTGCCCTGGTCGTCGAAGATGCCCGCCGCCATGCAGCGCACGCCCAGTTCGAGCTCCTCGTCGTCGCGTGCGTACCCGCTGCTGCGCACGGCGGCCAGTTCTCGTTCGAGCCGTGCGATGTCGGTGATGCTGTTTCGGGTGTGTCCCGTCAGCCCGGTGCGCAGCGCGTAGGCGCGCACGCGCGGCAGGTCGTCGTGGGCGAGAAAGAGCTTTCCGACCGAGGTCAGGTGCAGGGGCGCCCGGCCACCGATGGCCCGCACCACCTGCATGCCCGAGCGTTCGCTGTAGGTGCGTTCGACATACACGATCTCGTCGCCCTGGCGCATCGACAGGTTCACCGGCTGGTGGGTGAACTTGTGCAGCTCGCGCATCGGTGGAACGGCCGCGTCGCGCACATCCAGCCGCGCTTTCACGAGGTTGCCCATTTCCAGCAGCCGCATGCCCAGGCGGTAGCTTCCGGCGTGGGGCCGGTCGACGTAGCGGCCGATGGTCAGGTCGTTGAGGATGCGGTGGGCCGTGGACGGATGCAGCCCGGTCTTCTCGCTGATGTCCTTCAGCGCCAGCGGTTCGGGTTGCGAGGCCAGCAGGTCCAGCAGCGCGAACGCGCGCTCCAGGACCTGGATGGTGGGGGTCTGGGGTTCCTTGCTGCTCATGGGACGAAGTCTCGGACGGGTTGCCCGATATTCTGCATGGTGAAAGGGCGGGTTGCATACCGAGATTTCAGGCGCCGGTGGGCGCGGGGCCGTTGGGTGGCCGCCACCGCCACGCTGCTGTGGGTGGGTCTGGCTTCGGCACAGCCGACGCCGACGCTGCCGGCGGGCGCGTCGCCAGGGGCCGCCTCGGCGCCGCCCGGGCCGCGATGGATGGGCGCGACCCGCGTCAACGGGCGCCTGCAGGCGTCCGACATCGGGCTGGTCATCAACACGGCCGACCCGTACTCGGTCCAGGTGGGCGAGTACTACATCCACAAGCGCAAGCTGGCGCCCGAGCAGGTGCTTCGGCTGCTGCTGCCGATCAAGCCCACCCTGGACAGGGCAGAGTTCGAGACCTTGCGCATGGCGATCGGCCGGCATTTCGGCCCTGCCACCCAGGCACTGGCATTGGCGTGGACGGCACCGTATGCCGTGGACTG
>Ga0209181_10011773_pt1 | contig 11159 bp, 7 predicted proteins | sample MAT05_FD_187208 | JGI IMG/M metagenome (GOLD analysis project Ga0209181, IMG submission 187208) | Freshwater microbial communities from Lake Fryxell liftoff mats and glacier meltwater in Antarctica - MAT-05 (SPAdes) (version 2) | ecosystem: Environmental > Aquatic > Freshwater > Ice > Liftoff... | reverse complement strand
GGCCTGGTGACCGCGGCGATGGATGAATTGACTCGCGACACCACAGCGTTGATCGTGTCTCACCGCGACCAACCGATCACGTCGGCGGACCGGGTGCTCCATCTCGAGAGCGGAAGCCTGCGCGAGATCCGGAAAGCAGGGGCTCGGAGATGATTACCGCCCGGCTGGAAAGCGGACCCCTGGGCCGGGCAGCGCTCGCGACCCGCAGTCGCTGGCGCCTGTTTCTCCTATCTGTCGCCCTGGGCACAGCAACCGTTCTGGCTGCGGTCGGACTGCTGACGGCATCCGGCTACCTGATCAGCCGCGCCGCGGAACGGCCGGAGATCCTGTCGCTGACCGTGGCCATCGTCGCGGTGCGATTCTTCGGTATTTCGCGCGCGCTGCTTCGTTACGGCGAGAGGCTGACTTCGCACGATCTGGCATTCCGTACCCTCACCGACCTGCGCCGCCGGTTCTTCGACCGGCTGGTGCCGCTGGTGCCGGGAGGACTCGGCGGGACCCGCCGGGCCGACCTGCTCAGCCGGTTCGTCGGTGACGTCGACCGGCTGCAGGACCTCTACCTTCGCGGGCTGGCGCCACCACTTGTTGCGATCGCTTCCAGCCTGGTTTGTGTCCTGGTCGCGACCCTGATCCTTCCGGTCGCCGGGTTGGCGCTAGCCGGCATGCTGCTGCTCGGCGGCCTGGTTACGCCATCGCTGACCCGGTGGGCATCACGCTCCGCTGGCCGGCGCCAGGCCGAGGCCCGTTCGTCGCTGCTCGTCGACCTTCACGAGATAGCAACCGGTGGGGCCGAGATCGCTGTCGCCGGACGGGAAGTGGACTGGCTGCGGCGGACCGAGACATCGGATCTCGAAGTGACCCGAATCCAGCGCCGCGACGCGTTGAACAACGGACTTGCCGTCGGCCTCATGACCCTGCTGTCGGTCGGGGCTGCCGTGGTCGTTACTTCCGTATCGATCCCCGCGGTTCATGACGGCACCCTGAATGGAGTCATGCTTGCTGCTCTCGCCCTGCTGGCCTTTGCTTCATTCGAAGCGATCCTGCCGCTGGGCCAGGCTGCGGCTGGCATCGACGCCTGCGCCGGAGCCGCCGAACGTCTCGAAGAGATCACGGAAACGCCGATGCCGGCGCCCGAACCGGAGCATCCGGTGGCGCTGCCGCCGGGCGGCCCGCTGGTCTTCGAAGACGTCAGCTTCGCCTATGAAAGCGACGGTCGCGAGGTGCTGTCCGGGGCCAACCTCGAACTCCGTCCCGGAGAAGCGGTGGCCCTGGTCGGCCGAAGTGGAATCGGCAAGAGCACCATGGCCGACCTGATGGTCAGGTTCCGGGACCCGACCGCCGGCTGCATGACTCTCGGCGGGGTCGACCTGAAGGACCTCGACAGCCACGAGCTGCGGGACGCGGTCCGGCTGGCACCGCAGGATGCCTATCTCTTCGACTCGACGATCAGGGAGAACGTGCTGATCGGACGGCAGGGGTCAGATGACGAACGGGTAATCCAGGCCCTGGCCGATGTCGGACTCGAAGACTGGATCAACGAACTCGACGACGGCATCGACACCTGGGTCGGCGAAGGCGGAGCCCGGGTGTCCGGCGGCCAGCGGCAGCGCATCGCGGCGGCCAGGGTGTTCCTGTCCCGGGCCCGGGTGCTGGTGTTCGACGAGCCGATGGCCCACCTCGACCCGAAAGGTGCTGCCGCGCTCGAACAGCGGCTGGTCAGCCGGACCGAAGACGGATCCTGCGTGCTGGTGATCACCCACGCGATCGCTGACCGGTCCAGTTACGACCGTATCTTTGAGCTGGAAGACGGTCAGCTGAAGGAGCTTGATGCTCCCTGAATCCGACGGATGATCGGCGGCTGAAGGAAGGCGGACCGGAACGGATAGGTTGTCGGACCGTGCTGATCCTGCTGCCACCCTCCGAAGGGAAGACATCGCCGACCGGCAGTGTGCCGATCGCGCTCCACACCCTCGCTTTCGCCGATGACCTGACCGCGAAGCGCGAGCGGCTGGTCGCAGCCCTGGAGAAACTGGCGCTGCGACCGGAGAAGAAGGCCATCGAGGCGATGGGTATCACGCCCGGTCTGGCTGGCGATATCCAGTTGAACGCGGAGATCATGACCAATCCCGCCGGGCCGACCAGCGAGGTTTACACCGGGGTGCTCTACGAGCGCCTGGGTCTCGGGTCGATGGGGAAGCGGGGCAGCGGCCGGGCGGCGGACCATTTGCTGATCGCCAGCGCGCTGTGGGGGATGCTGCGGCCCGGGGACCGCATTCCTTACTACCGACTTTCGATGAAAGCCCGGCTGGCACGGGTCGGCGGACTCGGGGCCTACTGGCGCAAGCCGGTCGAAGTGGCGATGCGCGGCAGTGGTTTCGACGAACCGGAAGAGATCGTGCTGGACATGAGGTCAGGGCCGTACCAGTCGGTCTGGAAGCCGAAGCTGGCCCAACTTGTTGCGGTAAGGGGTTTCACCGAGACGGCTGGCCAGCGCAAGGTGATCTCCCACATGGCCAAATCGGTCCGTGGCGACGTTGCCCGACTTGTCCTGAATGCTCCGAAGATGCCAACCGACGTCGATGGTGTTGCGGACGTGCTTTCCAAGGCCGGTTTGCGGGTGGAGCCGGGCAACGGCACGATCGATGTGATCGAAGCCGGTTAAGGTGGGGTCAGCATGCATTCGGGCAAATTCAGTTTCGGAAAACCCGGTTCCCGGGTGAGAGCCAACCGGATCAAGGTGACATCGGTTGGCGGCCTGCTCGCCTGCCTGGCCCTCACCCTTGGGGTGGTGGTCGGTTCGGGGTCGAACGGTGTGTCCTCGAGCCAGGCGGCGGTGGTGAAAGTGCCCGACGGGTTGAGCGATCACCAGATCGCGGGTCAGCGTCTGGTTGCCGGGTTCACCGGCACATCGGTTCCGGGCGCACTCAAGAAGGCGATCCGGTCCGGGCGGATCGGCGGCGTGATCCTGTTTGCGGACAACGTGCCTTCGCGTTCGGTCGCCAGGTCGGTCACCCGTGAACTGCAGGCGGTCAAGCGCCCCAGGCAGCTGCGCCAGTTTCCGCTGCCGATCATGACCGACCAGGAGGGTGGTCTGGTGAAGCGGCTTTCGGGGGCTCCCAATTCTTCGGCTGAAGTCATGGGCAAACGCGGCCCGAGTTACTCACGCACCCAGGGCAAGCTCACTGGCCGCAACCTGCGGAACGCCGGCATCAACATCAACCTCGCTCCGGTCCTCGACGTAGCCCGGCCGGGCGGCAACATTGCCGGTGACGATCGTGGTTTCGGCAGTACCGCGGCAAAGGTCTCCAGAACTGCGATTCCATTCGCGAAAGGGCTCCAGGCCAGCGGTGTGGCGGCGACCGCCAAGCATTTCCCCGGCCTTGGAGACGTGATGCTGAACACCGACGACGCGGTTCAGGAGATCGACCTTTCAAAGGCCGCGCTGCGCCGGGTCGACGAAGCTCCGTATGAACCGTTCATCGAGGCGGGCGGGGGCCTGGTCATGGTCGGTACCGCGATCTACCCGGCGCTCGGCCCGAAACCGGCGGCTTTCGAGAAGAAGATCGTCCAGGGCGAATTACGGAACCGCCTGGGTTTCGAAGGGGTGACGATCACCGACTCGCTGGAGGCGGTGGCCGCGCAGAGCTTCGGTTCATCAGCCCGGGTCACTGTCGCCGGAGCCAGGGCGGGCATGGACATCCTCCTGTTCGGCAGCCTGAAAGAGGCGCTGAAGGGTGAAGATGCTCTGGCCGAGCGGTTGAAGAACGGCAAGCTTGACCGCGCCGATTTCGAAGAATCAGTCGGCCGGATCCTCAAGCTGCGCTCAGGCTTTTCCGGCTAGACACGGGCGGGGACCGGTCGGGTCTAACCAAAGATGGAGCCGGCGATGACTGCGCCGATCAGACCGATCATTCCGATGATCAAGGTCAGTTGGAGCGAGTCGATACGAGCGGCCTGTTGGACGAACCGCTGGTCGATCCGGTCGAATCCTTCACGGAGTTCTTGACGCATCGAACGGTGATCGGCTTCGTTCCTCGCGAAACCGTCACGAACTGGCTGGCTCAGATCATCGAGCCGCTCGTCCGTCCAAGTGGGTCTCTGGAAATGCGCGGCCATAGTTCAGGGTAGCGCGGATTCGGAACTGCCCTGCCGTGTTTGGTGTCAGGCGGACTGAGCGCTAACGCACTTTCTGGAACCGTGACCAGTTTCCGGCGGCGTCTTTGACCCTGATCAGTTTCGGCCGGTATTTCACTTTCGGGTTAATTACCTTGCGCAGGTTCGTGACTCGTTTGCCCACCTTGATTACCGGTCCTTTTTTCTTTTTGGAACGGGCGGCCTGGATGGCTACTACCCCGGAGGTGGTGTCTTTCGCGCGAAGTCGGATCCGCTGCGGTTTGGTTCGTTTGCGTTTCGTGGCTGAGGTCGTCGCGGCCGGGCCGATAGTGCGATTGGTGCCTGAAGTCGATGCTCCAGTTCCGACCAGGGTGGCCTGCTGGATCACCGGTGCTGTCTGGTCGAGGATGATGTCGTCGGTGTAGGTGTTCAGGTCAGAGCCGGCGCCGTAGTAACGAAGGTAGACCGTTTTCGGGAGCCGCTCCGGGCCGCTCTCATCAAGCGTCCAGGGGGTTAGTCCGTTCGCAGGCAGGGGGAAAACTTCACTCGTCGCGAAACCACCGTCGTTGGAGACCGCCAGATCGGAAGCAAGGGCCGGCCAGACCACGGTCAGTTTCACGTTCGGGTCATTCGTGAAAGTCGCGGCCTCGTTTATCGAGACGCCGGCGATGCCGGCACCGGGTGGTGGGACTCTTCTGACATCGATCCGGCCTGAGGCGGTGGCTGTGTTGCCGGAATCGTTGGTGACCTTGACCGCGACGTTCCTGGATCCGAGCTCGGTCGGCGTGGTCTGGATGGTCGGGCTGGAGCCACCATCGGTTTCGAAGCTGCCGTTGCCATCGAGATCCCACTGGAACCTGGTGATCTGACCGTCGAGGACCGCATCGCGGCTGGCCGAAGCATCGAGAGTCACCTGACTCCCGGAGAGGACTGGGTCGGGTGGAGCCAGAAGATCTGCCACCGGAACCGGCGACGGAACGATTGTGATCTGGCGAGAGTCGATCGTCGGATTCCCCCCACCGTCGACTGCCTTGACCTCAACTTCATTCGGTCCGGGAGCGAGCGAGATCTGACGGGAGGTCTCATTGCCAGGAACGTTCGGGTCGAGTGATTGTCCGTTCACGGCTATCTCGAAGTGGTCGAGCGGACTTTCGAAGCCGTCGTCGGCGGCCCAGGCGATCGTCTGGGATGCGGTCTTGTAGGCCGCCACCGGCGGACCCGCCAGGGTCAACTCCGGGGCGATGGTGTCTCCGCGAGCGACCAGCGAAAACGGGCCTTCTCCCGGGTTTCCCGATTCGGATACCCACTGGAAGAAATGACCTTCTCCGTAGGTTGTGCCGCCAAGATTTTCAGGATTTGGAAAGTTTCCCGTCGACTCGTGGACTACCTGACCGGTATTCGGGTCGATCATCGACCAGTTCTCCTCGGTGACGGACCTGTCTTCATAGACGTTGCCCTCTACGAAGATCCGGTTCCCGAGACGAAAGACTCGCTGCCCCACGCTGTGCAGGTTTATTGCCCAGACCTCATGACCGTCATCCAGGTCCACCGCCATCAACTTGATCGGATACTCGGCCACGTCGTAATCGCGAAGACAGGGCATGTACAGATGATCGTCATCGGCCACGGACTTGAACAGACCGAAGCTATAACCGTTGCCACAGTCTTTCTGCCAGCTAACCTGACCCGATTCGAGGTTTCGAGCGGTGATTTCGTCGTAGCCGAGGCTTGAAAAGAAGCTCCCGTCGTGGAGCACGGCATCCTGGACATTGCCGGCCGCTACCCACTTGGAAGCACCATCTTCGGCAGCGAAACCCTCGACACCACCTGTGGTCGTGGCCACGACAGTTCCCTCCGCGGCGCCCATGATCTGGTCGGAGCCAGTCTTGCTCCACAGCTCGTCTCCGTTAGTCCGGTCGAGAGCTCGAAGTGAATAGGGGGAACCAGTCTGGGTGATCACGAACACGCGATCCCCGGAAACCGCCAACCCCGTGGTGCTGAAAGAAAAGTTATTAGAAGGGAACGACGTGCCGGCGGTGAAGGGGTTCTGCCACAAGAGGTCGCCGCCAGTTAGTTCACGTGCCGAGACTGTCCAAAGCTGGTCCGAACTCCTCTTGAAGGCGGTATAAGCGACCCCGTTGTCGACCAATGGGCAACCCCGCGCTTCGTCGTACCCGCCTGCGGACCACACCTCGACGCCAGTGTCGGCATTGACCGCGATCGTCCTTTCCTCACCGGTTCCCGGGTCCTTCACCGTGCTCAGGACCAGGCCGTCTTGATATGAAATGCAGAACGCCTCCGACGATTGAATCGTGTTCTCTGACCCCCAAGAGATACCCAGCCTCGACGCCGGCTTCGACGATCGGAAGCGGTTGTTGTCCGAGCCGCCGCTTTGTCCGGACCAAGTCTCGGCCGATGCCGACTGCGCGCAGAGAAGCAGCGACAACAATCCGATTGCGATGCCGAGTGTGAAACGAAGGTCAATTCTCATTCGACTGTCCTGATCTCCCTTATTCGAGCAGCCATGCTCGTTTCCCGATTGGCCCGAAGCGTACATGAGTACAGGACGGTTCTCGACACACTTCTCTTCCCTCGTGTTCCGTCCCCTAGTAGGTTTTGTTCATGAGGGCAGGAACCCTCCGGGGGAGGAAGACGATCTGGCTTGCCGTCGTGGCGCTGCTTTCGGCTGCGATCGCCCTCACTGCCTGGGGCACGGGGCTGCTTCGTAGCCAGGAACTCCACAGCGTCGATCAGCGCTTCCAGATCCGTGGCACTGAGGCCACTCCTGATGACATCGTCGTGGTCGACATCGATGGAGCAACCTTCAGCGATCTGAACGAGCAGTGGCCCTTCCCCCGCTCGCTGCATGCCCGGGTGATCGACCAGCTACGAAAGGCCGGCGCAGGAGTCGTTGCTTTTGACGTCCAGTTCACCGAGCCATCCGAGCCGAAAGAGGACAACGCCCTGATCGCCGCAGTCGGCCGGATCGGCGGCATGGTCCTTTCGACCACAGAGACCGACCGTAAGGGTCGAACCAACGTGCTCGGTGGCGACGCCTTTCTTGAGACGCTGGACGCGAGGGCGGCTAGCACGATCGTCGACACCGATCCGGGCGGCACGATCCGTCGCATGCTTCACACGATCGACAACCTGATCTCCTTTCCGGTGGCTGTCGCGGAGCAGGTAAATGGCGAGGAGATCGGAACCGGGGCCTTCGACGTCGAGGACGCCGCCTGGATCGACTTCCGCGGCCCGCCAAGGACGATCCGCACCGTTCCTTACTCAAAAACGATGAGAGGCCAGATCGCGCCCGAGGTGTTCAGGGGAAAGACGGTTGTGATCGGCAGCTCGGCCCCGTCACTCCAGGATGTTCACCCGACCTCGACCTCTAGTGACGATGTGATGTCAGGCCCTGAAGTTCAGGCGAACGCGATCTGGACCGTCCTCAACGACTTCCCACTCCGCTCAACCAGCGGATTCATCGAAATAGTCCTGATCGTCCTTCTTTCAGTAACGGCTCCGGCTCTGATGCTGAGGCTCGGACCGTTTCCGGCGATCGGGATCACGGTCATCGCTGGAGGTGCGTATCTGGTTTTGGCGCAGATCGCGTTCAACGGCGGCACGATCATGCCCGTGTTCTACCCTATGCTCGGACTGTCTCTGGCCTCAGTCGGTTCCTTGGGGGCCAGCTATCTCGACAGCGCATTCGAGCGGCAGAGGGTTCGTGACACCTTTGCCCGTTTCGTCCCTGAGTCCGTGGTCTCTGAAGTCCTCGAAAGGACCGATGGCGACCTTCGCCTGGGTGGTGTAAGGCGGGAGTGCACGGTCCTTTTCAGCGATCTGCGCGGATTCACCACTTTCGCTGAGCGGCTGGAACCGGACAGGGTGATCGAAGTCCTGAACCACTATCTCTCGGCGATGAGCGACGAGATCATGGATCAGGGTGGCACCCTGGTCGCCTACATGGGAGACGGCATCATGGCTGTCTTCGGCGCACCGATCAAACAGGACGATCACGCCGACCGGGCGCTCCGCGCGGCCCGCGCGATGATCGGCGAGAGGCTCGATGGTTTCAACGCCTGGATGGAGCAGGAAGGACTCGGCGACGGCTTCCAGATGGGGGTTGGATTGAACAGTGGCACGGTCATGTCCGGGCAGGTGGGATCGGAGCGAAGGATCGAATACACGGCGATCGGTGACACCACCAACACGGCCGCTCGCCTCGAGGGCATGACCAAGGGGACACCTCACGCCCTGTTTCTGTCCGAAGCAACCCGGCAGGCCCTTGTCAATGAACCTGCTGATCTCGAACTGGTGGGGGACCACGAGGTCCGGGGCCGCAAAGAACCGATTACACTTTGGACCCTCGGTCCTTGCGATGCGGGGAAGATCGGGACCGCCGAAACCGTCAAGGGGGGAAATGAAGAATCTGATTGATATGCCAAAGGTAACGTTGTGGGCACTGAGCCTGGGTATCTTGACTTGCCTGGCCCTCGTCATTCTGTGTGGTGCCGCAATCGCCGGAACGGCCGGCTTCAGGCAGGTGGGCACCCCGAATGTAGCCAGGTTTTCGGCTACCGCTCATCTGCTCGAGAACGGGAAGGTGCTGATCTTCGATGGCAACGCTGGCAACAACGCGCGGTCTCCGGTCGTCGAACTGTACGACCCGGAAACTGAAAACTTTTCAGTCACCGGTTCGATGGCCATCACCAGGAACTCTTCCGCCTCGGCTCCGCTTGCAGATGGGCGGCTACTGGTTGCCGGGGGGCTCAGTTTGGATGACGGAGCCACCAACTCGGCGGAAGTGTACGACCCCGCGACCGGAACCTTTTCTCCCACCGGTTCGATGACTAGGGAACGCGTCTGGTCGAAGGCGATACGGCTGAACGATGGCAGAGTTCTCTTTGCTGGTGGGGATGCCGGCGAACAAGGCTTCGGCGGCGACGACAGGGAAACAGAAATCTACGATCCGGCTACCGGCACTTTCACCGTCAGCGGTCTTTTGTCTCACCGAAGGGTCCATCACACAGCTACTTTGCTGCTCGATGGCCGGGTGCTGATTACCGGTGGTGAAAATTCCAGTTTTTCCTATGACCCGGTTACCGGCACGATCACGTCTGTTGACGAAGCTTTCGACGACGCCGAAATCTATGACCCGGTTACCGGCACGTTCACGCCAACCGGTTCGATGACTACCCCCCGGATGCAGCACACTGCGACGAGGCTGGCCGACGGCAGGGTCTTGATCACCGGTGGTGGGACCACTTACGGGGTCTTCAACCTCCTGAAGACAGCCGAAATCTACGACCCGGCCACCGGCACGTTCACTTCGGCGGGATCAACGGCTGTCGCTCGAGGGTATGAACAGGCCACATTGATCAGTGACGGCCGGGTGATAATCACGGGGCAGGCTGAGCCGCCGTTGCTTCCCGGAGACGAGGAATTCGCCACAGAGATATTCGATCCGGCGACCGGAAAGTTCAGCCGGACCTGGTCCATGGTCCATCCGCGTATGGCCCATAACGCCGTCGCTCTCAAGGATGGGACGATTCTGATGGTGAACGGCTACGACTACGCGTTGCGTGAGAGTCTCCCGGCCGAAATTCTTGTCCCGCCACCGCCCCCGGTCAACGGTGAGTCCGTGAACGTGAGGCCCCTGGCAGGCGAGGTCGCGACAAAATGCCCGGGCGAGCTGAAGTTCACCGAGATCAGGGACAAGGATCAGATCGGGGTTGGTTGCCTGGTCGATTCTTCGGCAGGAACGGTCGGCCTCACCTCGGCCAGGGCCCAGGTGGGTTCCCAGTCAGCCGATTTCAACGGCGGTGTTTTCAAAGTCACCCAGAAGAAAGGTCGGACCGAGACGACTTTGACTTTGACCCAACCTCTCAGGTGTGGCTCGAAAACAAGGGCTTCGCTTAGCAGGTCTCTGCCTGGCTGGACGGGTGCTACTACTTCGGCCACCAGGAGTCGCAGGGTCTGGGGCAAGGGCAAGGGCAGCTTCACCACCAAGGGGAACCGGGGGTCGGCGACTGTGCGTGGCACCGAGTGGCTGACCGAAGACCGTTGCAATGGGACCACACTGTTCCGGGTGAAGAGCGGAATAGTGACAGTCAAAGACTTCGCGAAGAAGAAGACCATCAAGCTAAAGGCCGGAAAGACTTACGTGGCCGGCAAGAAACCGAAAAAGAAGCGGTAGTGGGTTCGGCAGCCGGGGTGCTGAAGGGAGCAGTTTCCCCGATCGCCGAGGTTTTCCGGTTGCCGGATCTGCGGCGGCTCGCCTTGGCAAACGGTCTGAGTCAGGTCGGTTTCTGGGGTTACGGGGTTGCGGTCGGGGTCTACGCGTTTGGCATCGGCGGCGCCGCTCTCGTGGGCGTCGCTTACGTAGCCCGGCTGGTGCCCTCGGCCCTGCTCGCCCCTTTCATGGCCGCTCTGGCAGATCGCTTCAACCGCCGCCGGGTACTGATCTGGACCAATCTTACCCAGGCGTCGATGATCGCACTCGCCGCCGCCTGTGTCGCCGCGGACATCGCACCGGTCATTGTCTTCATTCTGGCCGGATTGGTCACCATCACCACCAGCGCTTTCGAGCCGGCCAAGAATGCCCTGATCCCGGCTCTGGTCGAGAGGCCCAGGCAGCTCTCGGTCGCCAACGCGGCGATCTCCAGCCTTGAGTCAACCAGCATGTTCATCGGTCCGGCGATCGGCGGTTTTGCCCTGGCCGCCGGCGGGGTGGAGGAGGCTTTCATCCTGACCAGTGCCTTTCTGCTGGCCGCCCACTTCCTGTTGATCCGGATCAGAGTGACCGGGGAGGTCGGGCAGGAACAGGCCGCGGGGGGAGGTGCGGAAAGTGAAAACCAAAGTGAGGACGGCGATTCGCAGGAGCCTGGCGCGCTGAAGGCCGCGCTGCTCGGCTTCCCGGTCGTTGCCCGGGAAAGAAGCCTGCGCCTGGTCTTCATCCTGACCGCGATCCAGCTCGTGGTTTTCGGCATGCTCAGCGTGCTGCTAATTGCCCTGGCGATCGACGAGCTGGCGATCGGCGAGGCCGG
>Ga0209181_10011771_pt1 | contig 11162 bp, 10 predicted proteins | sample MAT05_FD_187208 | JGI IMG/M metagenome (GOLD analysis project Ga0209181, IMG submission 187208) | Freshwater microbial communities from Lake Fryxell liftoff mats and glacier meltwater in Antarctica - MAT-05 (SPAdes) (version 2) | ecosystem: Environmental > Aquatic > Freshwater > Ice > Liftoff... | reverse complement strand
CTTCCTGCCGCAGATCGAAGCGATGTTCGTGCAGGTGCTGGTGCTGGCGCGGGAGATGAAGTGCCTGAAGCTGGGCACGATCGCGCTGGACGGCACCAAGATTGCAGCCAACGCAAGCAAGCACAGCGCGCTGTCCTGAGATTACGCCAAGAAGATCGAGGCCCGGTTGCGCGAGGAGGTGCAACTGCTGCAGTGTGAGCCTGCCACGGTCTCAAGCCCGTCAAGGCGTAGCGCCAAGACCTGCCGGCCGGCTTCAGCTCGTTGTCTTGCCCTTGGCTTCGGTGTAAGCGTAAGCCACCAGCGCCAGCACCAGCGGCAGCAGGTAGTACACCGCGCGGTAGGCCAGCAGGGCCGCCAGCAACTGGGCGTTGCTGATGTCGCCACCGCCCAGGCTGACGATGAACACCGCCTCGATGACGCCCAGACCCGCCGGCACATGGGCCACTACCCCGGCCACGGCGGCCAGCAACAGCACGCCCAGCACCGTTGCGTAGTCGACCTTGCCCTGAAGGAGGATCCAGACGATCAAGCCCATGGCGGCCCAATTGACAGCCGACACCACCGCCTGCCACAGCACCACCCGCCCGCCGGGCAACGGGATGTCGTGGCCTCTCACTTGCCACTGGCTGCGCCCGGCGTGCCACCTCCAGCCCACGTGGGCCAGCGCTGTCAGCAACATGGCTGCGCCCAGCCAGCGCAGCGCCGTTTCAGAGACCGGCCAATCGGGAGACAGCGTGGGGGGTGCCAAGGCCATCACCGCCCCGCCGACGATGAAGTAGCCCAGCCAGTTGGTCATCACCGCGAGCAAGATGATGCGCCCCGCGGTTTCTGCCGACAGGCCGGCGCGACCGTACAGCCTCAACTTGGTGGCGATGGCGCCCACCAGTGAGCCGAAGTTCAGATTGAAGGCATAGCAGACACCGGCGATTCGCAGCGTGCGATGAATCGGTACGTCGTGCCTGGTTTCGTAGCGTCCGATCAGGTCGTAGCTGGCGACCAGGGCGTGGCTCAACAGGCTCAGCACCAGTGCGGCGGCCAGGCCGGACAGGGGCTGGTCTTGCAGAGCCTGCCAGGCCGCAGCCCAGTCCATATCGCTGGCCTGTCGCGCCACCAGCGTGAGCACCAGCGCTGCCAACAGCCAGGGCGCGACCTTCTTGATCCACCCCCACGTGCGCGGCCACCGTTGCCGCCAGCCCGAAAGGGGCGCGTGCTGGCCACGATCCCGGGCGGCGTTCGAACCCGGCCTGAGCACCGCACCCGTCATCGCGCCCCTCACGCTGCCTCCCACCGCGCCAATGGCGGGGCGATTCACGGGCTCAGTCACGGCACCACCACCGATCGAATCTGCTGTTCGGTTGCCGGCAGCGCAGGCAGCCAGCGAGACAGCAGGCGCACCAGGTGGAACGCCAGGAAACCCCGCAGCGGCTGGGTCAGCCACGACCACGGCGTGGGTGCCGCGACCTGGGCTGCCCGGCACTGGTCGGCCATCAGGTGGTCGAGATGCTTTCGCATGTGCACGGCGAAAGCCTCGTCACGGATGACGACGTTGGCCTCCATGTTCAGCGCCAGGCTGGACGGGTCCAGATTGCTGGAGCCGACGGTCGACCATTCGTCGTCAATGGTGGCCACCTTGCCGTGCAGGGGGCGTTCGCAATATTCGAAGATCTTGATGCCGGCCCCCAGCAGGTTGGCATGAAGGGCCAGGGCGGCCGTGCGCACAATGGGCATGTCCGGCTCGCCCTGCAGGATGAGATTGACTTCCACGCCCCGGCGTGAGGCCCGGCGCAGTTCGCGCAGGAAGCCGAAGCTGGGAAAAAAGTAGGCGTTGGCAATGATCACGCGGTGGCGTGCCTGACGCAGTGCCAGCCGGTACTGGTGCTCGATGTCCGAGCGGTGGCCCGCGTTGTCGCGCGTCACGAAGGCCGCCGAGGTGGTGCCGCGGCTGCCCAGCGTCGCCGATCGGCCCTGTCGCCGGCTGCGCCACCGGTGCAGCCAGGACACCGGTGATGGCTTCTGCGAGGACACGCTTTCGAGGCAGAAGGCCTGGATCTGAGCCACCAGCGGACCTTCGATCTCCACCGCATAGTCCTGCTTGCCCGTGGGGCCGAACTCCGCCAGGTGGTCGTGCGAGTAGTTGATGCCGCCCAGGAACGCCCGCTCACCGTCTACGACCACGATCTTGCGGTGCATGCGGCGAATCGGGTTGATGCGATAGCCCAGCACCGTGTAGGCCGGATCGAAGATCCTGACCTGAACCCCGGCCTCAAGCAACGGGTTCAGGAACCCGGCACCCAGGTCGGGCGAACCCCAGCCGTCGACCAGCATCTGCACCTTGGCGCCCCGGCCGGCGGCTGACAGCAGGGCTTCGCGAAGCTGTTGCCCCACCTTGTCATCGAACAGGATGAAAGTCTCCAGCAGCACTTCCTGGCGCGCTGCTGCGATGACTTCGAACACCCGCGGAAAATAGGCTTCGCCGTTCTCCAGCAGCGTGAATCGGTTGTCTTCGGTCCAGCGCAATGCCATGGCTCAGATCTCGATTTCTGCCGCCAGGGGCAGATGGTCTGAAAGACGCGACCAGGGGTGCGGCGTCAGCCGCAGGGTTCGGGCGTGCCGCACGTGTCGCACGTAGATCCGGTCCAGCCGCAAGGTCGGCAGCCAGGAAGGAAAGCTTCGTGCCGCGGCTCCATCGGCGCGCTCGAAGACCTCTTCCAGCCCGCTACCTCGCAAGACGCCGGAGGCGCGCAAGCGCCAGTCATTGAAGTCGCCGGCGACGACGAGCGGTGCCGACGTGGGCACATCGTCATCCACCAGGGTGCGCAGGCGGTCCAGCTGCTGCCGTCGGTGGGAATCTCGCAAGCCCAGATGCACACACACCGCGTGCAACGGCTGGTCCTGCCCGGGCAGCTGAATCTCACAATGCAACAGCCCGCGTGGCTCGTCGCCCTCCATTTCCAGCAGATGGTTGTGCCAGCGCACGATGGGGTAGCGTGACAACACCGCGTTGCCATGCGCGCGGTTGCCAGTGACGGCGTTGCGCGCCCAGGCGTGTGATGACCAGAGCTTGTCGGCCATGTATTCGCAGTGCTGCATGGAGTCTGGCGACTCTGGCGCGACCGTTGTGCCCGGCGCGCCCGGCGCATCTGCCTGGGGCAGGGCTTCGCGGCCGCAGACCTCTTGCAGGAAAATCAGGTCACTCTGTTGCGCATGCAGGGCTTCGCGCTGTTCGGCCAAACGGAAACCCCGCTTGAACGGCGCGTAGCCTTTGTGGATGTTGTAGGTCATCAGGCGCACCAGTACCCGTCCGCGGTGTATCGACATGCAACATCGTTCGCGATCGGCACCGGCAGCGCGATCAGTGCCTGTCGTCGGGCCCTGTAGGACAAGCGCTACTTCGCGGGTGGCAAGGGCTTGGTCAGCGGCCTGGCAGTCACCGGATGTTCCGACGCACCTCCTTCGGTTGCTGGCGGCAAGGAAAACCCGTGTTTGACTTCTGATTGGCGCGCGCGAGGCCGCGGGGATGGGCGTTGGTCTGGCGCTAAACGCCGACGACGATGCCCAGATGGACAACGGCAAGATCAGGATCTGTCGGGCCGCCGGAAAACCACGTGTCGGGTGATCGGCTCCGGGCGAAGACGGCCGGAAGGGGATGACCCCGTTTCGGCCGAGCCCGGTGCCGCCGCTCCACCTGCAGGACTACATCTGCGGAATCACCGAGCTCACGCTGCTCGAATACATCGCGGCGAGCTTTGTCGACATCGCGCACCGGAGATTGATCAACGTGTCACTGGGCGCGGCCGGCAAAGCGGCCTCAGGCGAGGGCGGCAGCAAGTTGAAGTGGGGCATCTTCGCAGTCGGCCTGATCGCCACGGTGATGGTGGCGGTGTTCGTGACGAAGCATGCCAAGGCACAGCTGCCCGACCGGGCTGGCCAGAAGCGCGTTCAGTTCGGTCACCTCTTTCATCCGCCTGGCGCAGCAGCCCATCGGGGTTGGTTGCACGAGGCGGTCGAGCAGCGGACTGGCCGCTTCGCCGGCGCAGCGGATAGGTGCTCTGAGAGTTGCTCATGGTTTTATCCTGCTGAGTGCAGTGATGCCGCCCGGCACAGCAACAGGCCCCGCGGAGCCCGTATTTTTGTCTGCTGACCTCAGCCTGTCATGCCCGCCCCCTGCCGGCGCCAGTAGACCAGGGCTGCGAACAGGGCGGCGGCCACCGCGACGGCGCCCAGCATGGCCGGGCTGGCGGCGGCCGACAGGGCCTCGCCGAAGTCGTGGGCCGCCCACCCTGGCAGGGCCTTGAGGGTTCCCAAGGCGCTGGGCCGGTCCCCGGTGGGAGCCGTCTGGCTGGCACCCACCAGGGCCGTGGCCGCCTCAGAGCCCAGGCGCGCCAATGCCTGGCTCAGCAAGGGCTGGCCGAACACGTACTTCAGCACCACGCCACCCAACCCCAGGCCGACTACCAACACCGGCAGGCCCCAGCGCTTGAACAGCGCATTGCACAGCACGGCCAGCAGGATCAGCGGCGACAGCCACAAGGTGGCCAGCGGCAGCCCGGCAACCACGCGGGCGGCCACAGCCAGCGTGGCAGCGACGATGTGTCCCCAGGGCAGGGACAGCCAGTCAGCCAGGCTCAGGAAGCGTGACACCACCAGCAGCGACAAGGCATAGCCGCCCGCCAGGCCCACCACCAGCGCCACGGCGGGTGCCAGCAACAGGTGCACCAACAGCGGTGCGGCATAACTCTCGGCATGGCCCGTGGGCAGCGACAGCCAGAACTCCACCGAGCGGTCGCCATGGTCGCGCCGCGCCAGGCCACTGGTCATGAATACCGACGTGATCCAGACCAGCAGGAAGCAGATGGCCGCCGTGATGACGATGGTCATGCTGCCCATCACCGCGGCCACGTCTTCAGGCGGGCGCTCGGCCATGGCTTCGCCCATCTCGATCTGGCCGAAGCTGAGCAGCATCACCGCCAGCCCCAAAGGCACCAGCAGCAGCATGGCCCAGACAAAGCGGTGTTGCAGCCATTCACGCCGCATCAGGGGGATCAGGTTGTTCATATCGTTTCCTTGGGCGGGGGGCCGGGGTCAGAACTGGGTGCGGTCGAGTTCGGGCTTGCGCGTCAACGCCACGAACAGGTCCACAAGATTCGGCCGCACGCGCTGCCCCAGAGCCATCACATGCTCGGGCGGCGCACCGTCGAAGATGGCGGCGTTGCCCGCCGGCCCCGGGCCGGTGCGGTAGCGCAGCAGCGGGTGGGCGGCCGACATGGCGTCGGCCACGGCGCTGTCGTGGCTGAGCGCCACGAAGCGCCGGTCCATGTCCTCCAGGCTGATCGACAGCACCAGCTTGCCTTCGTTGAGCATCAACACGTCGCTGAGCAGGCTCTCGATCTCTTCGACCTGGTGGGTGCTGATGAGCACACTGCGCTCGCCGTCGCACCACTCGTCGATGAGCATCTCGTAGAAGGCCTTGCGCGAGAGCACATCCAGGCCCAGCGTGGGCTCGTCCAGGATCATCAGCCTGGCGTCGATGGCGGCGGTGAGTGCCAGGTGGGCCTGCACCATCATGCCCTTGGACAAGGTCTTGACCTTGTCGCGCAGGCCGACGCTGGTGCGTTTCAATAGCTGGCGTGCGCGCTCGGCAGAGAAGTTCGGGTTCAGCCCCGACATCATCGAGATCAGCTCTTCCACCCGCGCCCAGCGCGGCAGGATGGCCACGTCGGGGATGTAGCAGGCGTTCTGCAGCAACTGCACGCGGTCCTTGCACGGGTCCAGCCCGAGCACGGTCAACCCCCCAGTGCCCTGGGCCAGGCCGACCATGGCGCGCATCAGCGTGGACTTGCCGGCGCCGTTGTGGCCCAACAGGCCGACGACACGGCCCTTGGGGATGTTGAAGCTCACGTCATCCACGGCACGCTTGGCGCCGTAGCTGATGCTCAAGGACTTGGCCTCGACCAGGTTGTCATTCATCACTTTGCCTCCCAGCTCAATTGTTCGGGGCTGATTTCCAGCCGGCGCAGGCGCTCGCGCAGCCGGGGCCATTCCAGTTCCAGAAAACGTTGGCGCTCAGCCGAGCGCAACCGCTCGCGCGCCCCCGGATTCACGAAGAAGCCCATGCCGCGCCGGTTCTCCAGCAAGCCCTCGTCGCCCAGGGTCTGCAAAGCCCGGTTGACGGTCAGCGGATTCAGCAAGTGCAGCGTCGCCAGCGCGCGCACGGACGGCATGGCATGGCCCTCGGCGGGGTCGCCGTCGAGCAGCCCGGCGGCCAGCTGGTCGGCCAGCTGCTGGTAAATCGGTTGTCGGTCGTCCCAGGTGTGCATGGTTCTGACTCGGGTGTGTTGCTGAGGTAGCACACCATATCAGCGACCCACAGCCGCCCGCACGCGCCATGCGACAGGCTGCAGTGGTGGGCGACGGCCTGCACCCTCTTGCGGGTGCGAACCAGCTGCCGGCGGGCGGCCCCATCGGACGGCGCTTGCCGTGGCGCTATCAAGATCTTCGATCAGGCGCCGATAAGTCGCTGATGCATCGTCCATCCGCCCGGTCGGCCTTGCAGGAGCCCGCCTCATGAATTTCCTCCGTACTGCAATGTCTTCGTTGGCCTTCCGGCTTGCGGTGGCCAGTGCACTGGTGATTGCCTTGTGCGTAGGTGTGCTGACCAAGGTGCTGCTTGACGGCGTCAAGGCGCGAAGCGAACAAACCGTGCTGGACATCGAGGGTGGCACCGCAGAACGCATGGCGCAGTCGCTGTCGCGGCGCGTGGTGATGCTGCAATCGGCGCTTCGTGCGTCTGCCATGCCCTTGAGGCAGTTGCACCAGCCCAGCCCGCAGGCGCTGCGCGCCTACCTGGCGAGCAAACCGGTGCTGATGACGCTGTTTGCCAACGTCTTCATCGCCCTGCCTGATGGCACGGTGGTGGCCTGGAGCGACGGCAGCGTCGTGCGCGACCCGGGAATCAGCATCGCCGACCGCGCGCACTTCATCCATACGCTGCAAGGCAACGTGCCCGTGGTGTCCGAGCCCTTGCTCGGCCGGTTGTCGAACAAGCCGATCGTGCAATTGACCATGCCGGTCACGGGCGCGGACGGCAAGATCCTGGCCGTCATGGGCGGCACCCTGCAACTGGGTTCACGCAACCTGGCCGCCGACCTGACCGAGAACAGCCTGATCCAGTCCGACCCGGTGCACACCATCGTGACCGACTTGCGCGGGCGCATCCTGGCGCACGCCGACCCGTCGCGACTGCTCAAGCCCATCGAGGAAGAGCCGGGTCTGGCCGCTGCGGCGCAGCGCTGGGTGGCGCAGGGACGGCCCATCGAGCCGATGGCCGACGCGCTGCACGCAGACGGATACTTTGTCGCCATGGCCGGTGTGCCCGGGGCCGACTGGATGGTGTTCCGCGTGGCGAGAGCCCAGGACATGCTGGGTGGCGTGCTGACGGCCCAACGCGAGAGCCGGGCATTGGGCGTGGCCGTGGCCTGCGCCGGGGGAGGGCTGCTGGCGGGCCTGCTGTGGTGGATGTTGCGGCCTTTGCGCCTGCTGCGCGAGCGTGCCTTGGCATTCGGTGACGGCGTCGCTGACGACGATGCGCTGTGGCCCGGCGGCCGCGACGAGATCAGCGACCTGGGGCGCGCCCTGCGCACGGCCATGCGTGCCCGGATGGCCAGCGAGCAGGCCAACGGGCTGTTGGCGGGGCAGATGCGGTCTGTGATGGCGGCAGCACCGATAGGCATCGCCTTTTCGAATCACCAGAAACTGCAACTCGTGGGGCGGGAGTTCGCCTCGCTGCTGGGCCATGACGCCGAGGCCGACCTGGTCGGCAGGCCCGCACGCGACATCTTTGCCTCCGAACTGGACTACGAACGCCTGGGCGGCCAGGTGGGCAAGGCCTTCGCGGCTGGGCAGCCTTACTCCGGCGAGCTTCAGTTCGTGCGCCGCGATGGCAGCGTTTTCTGGGGTCGGTTGCAGGGCCGGCCCGTGCAAGCCGGCGACGACACCGGGGGCAACATCTGGCTGCTGGAAGACGTGACGCAGCGGCGTGAAGCCCGCGAGCGCCTGGCCTGGTCCGCACGGCACGACGGCCTGACACGTTTGCTCAACCGCTCGGCGTTCGAGGCCCGGCTTGCCGACCTGGTCCTGGCTGACCACACGCCCGACGGCGAGAGTGCACGCTTTCCTGCCGCACTCCTGTTCATCGATCTCGACCGTTTCAAGGCCGTCAACGACAACGCAGGCCATGCGGCAGGTGACCAGGTGTTGAAAGATGTGGCCGGCATGTTGCTGACCCACATTCGCGGCGGTGACGCCGTCGCGCGTCTGGGCGGCGATGAATTTGCAGTGCTTCTGGAGCGCTGCAACGCGGCCGATGCCTTGCACACTGCAGAGCAGATTCGAACGGCGGCGGCGGCCATCGGTGTCGACCACGGTGAGCAGCGCTTGAACATCGGCGCCAGTGTCGGCGTGACGATGGTGCCGGCAGCCGGTGCCACGGTGGCCGAAGTGTTGGCCTGCGCCGATGCTGCCTGCTACACCGCCAAACGCGCCGGGCGCAACAGCGTTCACGTGCACGCAGCCCGGGTTGCTGCTGCGCCGCAACCTGCCGCAGCACCGACTCTGCAGCAGGCGTGACGCCGGCGCCGGGCGGTTCTGCTACATCGAATCGGCCAGCAACTGCGCGTAGTCGGTCCGCGTGGCGATGCGCGGATTCGTCTTGTGGCAATGGTCAGCCATCGCGCCGTCAATCACCCGGTCGAACAACGCTTCGTCCACGCCCATGGCGCGCAAGCCGCTGGGCAGGCCCAGCCGGGCGTTCATGGCGCGCACGGCTTCGGCCAGCGCCATGCCGGCGGCGTCGCAGCCGGACAGGCCCATGGCGTGGGCCATGCGCTGCAGTCGATGCCCATGCTGCAGGGACTCGGCCGCAGCGTTGAAGCGCAGCACCGCGGGCAGGAACATGGCATTGAGCGTGCCGTGGTGCAGCCGCGGGTTCACGCCGCCCAGGCTGTGGCTGAGCGAATGCACGCAACCCAGGCCTTTCTGGAAGGCCATGGCGCCTTGCATGCTGGCGCTCATCATGTTCCAGCGGGCTTCGCGGTCGCCCCCGTCGCGCGTGGCGCGCTCGATGTGCGCCCACCCGCGCGCCAGGCCGTCCAGCGCGATGCCGTCGGCGGGCGGGTTGACGGCCGGCGCCATGAAGGTCTCCATGCAATGCGCGATGGCATCCATGCCGGTGGCTGCCGTCAGCCCCGGGGGCAGCGCGCGCGTGAGGTCGGGGTCGAGCAGGGCGGCCTTGGGCATCAGGTGCCAGCTGTGGAAGCCCAGCTTGCGCCCGTCGTCGACGATGACGATGGCGCCACGCGCCACCTCGCTGCCGGTGCCTGCGGTGGTCGGCACGGCGATCAGCGGCAGCACCCGTTCGGTGATCTTCGCGCTGCCGCCTTCGATGGTGGCGTAAGTGGCCAGTGGCCCCTCATGCGTGGCGGCGATGGCCACCGCTTTGGCCAGGTCGATGCTGCTGCCCCCGCCGACCGCCACCAGGCCGTCGCAGCCTTCGCGCCGCAGCACGGCGACGGCGGCCCGCACTGCAGCCTCGGTGGGGTTGGAGGGCGTGGCGTCGAACACGGCATGGGGCAGGTCGCCCAGCGCATCCAGCGCCGGCTGCAGCACACCCGCGGCCACCACGCCGGCATCCGTCACCACCAGCGGGCGCCGCATGCCGGTGCGCGCGCATTCGTCACGCAGCAGGCGCACCACGCCGGGGTCGAGGTCGATCTGGGTCAGGTAGAGGATGCGAGCCATGGCGTTTGGAGGCGTTGGTGGGGTGGTGCGGCGGTGGGGCGGTGGGGTGGTGCGGCGCTGGGGTGGTGAATCAGTGCGCGGCAGGACGGCCTCGCGAACAGGCTCGCAAAGTATGCTCTCGTCCGCCTTGAGTACCCATCTGCTGACACCCGCCATGGCCGGCCTGCTGGAGCGCATGCAGCGCGCGCGCCGTTTGCCGCTGCATGCGATGTCGCCGCGCGACGCCCGCCTGGCCTACGCCGTGGGTGCCGAGGTGCTGGACCTGCCACGCGCGCCGCTGGCCCGTGTCGAGAGCCTCACGCTGCCCGGCGGTGACGGCGCGCTGCGGCCCGCGCGCCTGTACGCCCCCACGCATGCGCCCGTGCCGGCGATGCTGTACCTGCACGGCGGCGGCTTCGTCATCGGTGGCCTGGAAACGCACGACAGCCTGTGCCGCCAGCTCGCCCTGCGCAGCGGCGGCGCGGTGATTTCGCTGGACTACCGGCTGGCGCCCGAGCATCCCTTCCCGGCGGCGGTGGACGACGCCTGGGCTGCCATGCACGCGCTGGCAGCCCGGCCAGGTGACTATGGCCTGGCTGACGCCGCCATCGCCGTGGGTGGCGACAGTGCCGGGGGCACGCTGGCGGCGGTGTGCGCGCTGCATGCCCGCGACAAGGGGTTGCCGCTGGCGCTGCAGTTGCTCATCACACCGGGCACCACGGCGCATGCCGACACGCCTTCGCACCGGCTCTTTGCGCAGGGCTTCCTGCTCGACGCTGCATCCATCGCCTGGTTCTTCGACCACGCCATCCCGTACCACCACCGCCGCGACTGGCGCTTTGCCCCGCTGGAAGCCGAGGTCGAAGGCGTGGCACCGGCCTGTGTGATCCTGGCGGAATGCGATCCGCTCGTCGACGAGGGCCTGGCCTACGCCGACCGCCTGCGCGCGGCCGGCGTGGCGGTGAACCTCGAGCTCTACCGCGGGCTGACGCACGACTTCATCAAGATGGGCCGGGCGCTGAAAGAAGCCTCGCTGGCCCTGGACGCTGCCGCGGCGGCACTGAAGAAAGCGTGGCACCCATGAAACGCAGCGAGTTCCGGTTTCTCGAGCGCCTGCGCGTGCGCTGGTCCGAAGTGGACATGCAGAAAATCGTCTTCAACGGCCACTACCTGATGTACTTCGACACCGCCATTGCCGGCTACTGGCGTGCGTTGGCCATGCCGTACGAAGCCACCATGCGGCAGTTGGGCGGCGACCTGTACGTGCGCAAAGCCACGCTGGAATACCTGGGCTCGGCGCGCTACGACGACTTGTGCGAGGTCGGCCTGCGTTGCGCCCGCGTGGGCAACAGCTCGATCAGCTTCACGGCCGCGCTCTTTCGCGGCGA
>Ga0209181_10011770_pt1 | contig 11162 bp, 11 predicted proteins | sample MAT05_FD_187208 | JGI IMG/M metagenome (GOLD analysis project Ga0209181, IMG submission 187208) | Freshwater microbial communities from Lake Fryxell liftoff mats and glacier meltwater in Antarctica - MAT-05 (SPAdes) (version 2) | ecosystem: Environmental > Aquatic > Freshwater > Ice > Liftoff... | reverse complement strand
GGTCTAAGGTGTGTCTTCTAATGTGTATCTCTGCGCACTCTGCCTTGAGAGGCAGGCTAGGTGCGGGTTTCCGGGCATCTATTGGGAGAGTTGAGTGGCTTTATTCAAAACAATGCGACCCTGGCCCCTTTAATTCACACACCGAAACCCTTATCCAGCTTGCCTCTCAGGCCAGGGTGTGCAGGAGGAATTAAAGGGGCAGTGGGATTAATGCGAGCCTGGCCCCTTATAATTGCGCGATTTTATGCAGATCTACAGGATCGCTTAGAAATTTTGAATGAATAAATATCGCCTGACAATGTACGTTGAGATTATGAAAATAAAATCAGCCTGGCCCCTTTAATTTATGAAGAGTTTTGTATTGCAAGACTTGCCCCCATGTTCTGTCATGTTTGCATGTTTGTGCGCGGCTTGCAGGTCGATGAGTTTGGTGAAAGGGAATAAGAGTTGAGCATAATGGGGAAACTGGTTCATTTCTTTTCTTTTATATTTGGCCCCTTATTTACGAATGGACGTTGGGCTGCCTGGGTTTTAGCGCTTTTGTTGTTAATGGCAATGGGAAGCATCATTACGGCCATTCGGATGGAAATTCCAAGTAGGGAACAAGTTATAAAAATTAAAGGGACGTTTCTAGATACTAGCAAAGGCTATACAAGCAGAGCAGGCCGATACAGTATCGGGATAACTGACACCAATAGAAATATATATAAATGTAGTTGTGTACCGCTTGCAAACGAAAAATGCTTGGGTAGACGCGCGCAAGATCATTCTGAAATCATGAGTCAGCTTTACCCGGAGATCACTAAGAAGTATTCCGTGCACAAAGCAATGCTCAAGTGGTTGGATGGCAAAGAGGTGGAGGTGTGGATGTACCCTAACCGAAGTGTTTTTGGATATGAGTATTCTTGCTATCAAATCTCCGATAGCACCCGCATCCACCTATCATTCGAAAAATCCGTTGAGGAATATACAAAGGCCAAGAGCGAAGTCGACGTGTATTTGTTTTGTCTCATATTGCTTTCTGCATCACTTCTCATATTAATTTTTGTCATTGTTCGTATCAACTTATATTTCAAAGGAAACAGAAATGGCTAATGAAGGAGTTAAGGCACTCGGTACGGTACTCTCCACATACGAGACAGGCGGAAATGTTACTCAAACAGTAGATTCGGCAGCAGATGCTGCTGAAGAACAAACGCAGCAAAATCAAGTTGATGCGGCTTTAGCTGCAGCGCAATTGGTTGAAAGCCGCGGCACACCATTAAATCGGCATAACGAAATAAATACATAATCAGATAGAAAACCACACCTGTTTACATCTACACCCCCAAGAACCGCATGGAATGGCATTCTTCAGCCATTGCCTGAAGATCAAGGAAGTCCGTTGTTAGCTTACAAAGACCATGCTGCGCGGAGTACGTAGCAAGTATGTAAGAAATAAAAAGGAGAATGTTGTGAGAAATTACAAAACGGTAGGAGCTTGGATAGCGGTAATTCTGGTTACTTTGACGATGGGATGCGGGATTATGAATCAAGGAAAAACGGTCGAGTTCACCGAAGAAGTAGAGGCCGAAGGTACGACACAAAAAATTTTGCTGACACGCAGAGAAATATTTGACCCGAGAGTGGTTGATTTAAGAATCAAACAATTAAAAGTCGCATCAGAGATTCAAGTGGTGAACAGTCAGGTTCCTGTTTGGAGAGGAAACCTTAGGCCGATATATTTTGAGGTATTACCAGATCGCCAAAGCTATTTGCTTGTGACCGCCATCCCCAATGCGCTGATTTGTTATGAGAGAGGGAGGCCTAGCTCACAATACGTCATTTTCTCTGGCAACTCACAAGGCTGGCGTGAAGTTCCGGCACCCAAATATCTAGAAGGCCGCTCAGCTAATTTATTGCTGAGCGTTGAGGGGGAAACGTTGGGAAATAAGCCGGTGACGATGAAGTTAAAGGAAAGACTAAATATTCTGAGTGGTTTTTTACATACACCTGAACAAACGATCCAATTAAATTTTAAATACGGTTGCTAAAACCTTACGCTTAAATAAATCAAGAAGGAAACAAGCAATGGCTTCTATCGATGAATATGCGCAATTGTCCAGTCAAGTGTATTCGGCAGTGTTTAACCAAAACCGCACTTCTGTGGCTCAAGGCTGGAAAGAGCTTTACTGGCAGCCTGACACCACGACAGTGCGCAACATTGGCAACATTGGGGTCACATTCAATATTGGGGTCAAATATTGGGGTCAGCAAATATTGGGGTCACAGAATACAAAATATTGAAAATATTGGGGTCAGGTCTTTCATTATCACATTCATTTCCTCTATGCTTCTTCATACACCTTAACCAGTCGTCTCACTAAGTTTTCTGCGTGCTGGCGCTGGGTCAGGTCTTGCATTGCCACATTGTTCACAGACTGACCCAGCGCAATGCAAACCTCTGGTTTCCCTCTTTCGAGGGAATGACGGCGAGGATCAATAGGGCAGACTCGATTGATATTGGAGTTTTCATTTCAGCATATATAGAGGTCAGGACAATTTCATACTATCCGCTACTTTTAAGCGCCCTTACAACGCTCAATCGCTTCCCGCCCTACTCCACTCTCCAACCAGTCACGTAGATCAACACTCAGCGCGTCGGTCGCTGTTGCAAAAGCGGCGATACCCCCTGTGGCATCAGGTGAAGCTGTAGGGCGTTCCACATTAAATGCGCGACGCGCCAATAATGCTTCACTGCCCGCAGCAAGAAGAGAGGCGCGTGCTTCGACGATGACTCGGCTGGTGTTGGGTTGGTCGAAAACTTGGTTGAATTCGTCGAGATCAATACGTAGGCGGCAACCACTGGAACCAGCGTTGCTAGGTCCGTTACTCGTGTTACTCACTAGGCGGCGTTGTAGTTTTTTCTCTAGCAGTTCTGCAGGCTGGGCGACCCATCGGCTATCGGCATAGTTCAAGCGGCGGGTGTCGCTGGCGTAGGCTAGGCGGTATTGCAGTGCTGGCGTGTCTAACCATGATGGAGCGACGACTTGAATTGCGCGGAGCGAGATTTTTGGGGACTTCCAATCGGTATTATTGGATAAGCCAAGGTCGTGGTAACTAAGGTTGGATGCGGTTGATCCTCCACCCGCACAGCCGGTTAGGCTGGCGAACACGATTACGGAGATAACAACTGAGCAGGCGGCTACTGGCTTAGAAAAAATGGATGGGCGCATAGGATTCTTTAGTAAATGTATTAACGAGATGTACCCGACCCTGCGGGCGCAGAGAACCCTGGCTCACCAGGGCCAGGGATGGGCGCGGGACGACCGAATATAAGACTTTGCGGCCTTTTTTCGATCTCTTCCAACACCCGTGAAAGCTGGTGCGAGTTGCTGGAAAGCTCTTCCATCAGTTTATTAGCACGGGGTAGCGTGTTGGTGACTAGTTCGCCCCCTGCGCTTGCGGTGGTTTCATCTAGGCGCTTACTCAGGCTTTGTAGATTTGCCACTAAGCCGCGCAGTTCTGCTGCTAGCGGTGCAGTTTCTCCGCTGGTTTTTTCTAGGTTGGCAACGATGGCGTTAATACGTTTTAGGTTTTCGTCACTGAGTGTTTTCTTGAGCGCTGCCATCACTTGCGCGGCGTCTTTCATGGTGCTGTCTAATCCCGTGGTTGCCCCTTCTACATTGGCAATGGCGTGATTAACGCGTTTCACGTTGTCGTCTGACAGTAAAACACCCGCGCGATCTGCGAGCTTTTGCACTTTGAGAACCGTGTCCAGCGCGGCCTCGACTATGCCGTCCATCGCTGAGCCTTTAAGCGCGATACGCGGCAGTTCGTCGCCCACGCCTTCTAGCGGCTCTTTGCTGGTGCCTGTGTCTTCCAACAGGATAAACGCTAAACCAGTCACCCCTTGATAGCCCAAACTGGCTGTGGTGCTTTTGGTAATGGGCATGTCGGCATCTACGCTGACGGTGACTAAAATATTGCTGGAATCTTTAGGGTCGAGAGAGATATCCAGCACTTTGCCGGAGCGCATGCCGCGATAGCGAACTTGCGCTTGCGGATTCAAGCCGGTGACATTTTTTTTGGTGTAGAGCACGTAGTCATTGGTTACTTCGCGCTTGCCAGAAAGCCACCAAACAGCTAGCGCCGTGGCGAATACAAACAGCAGTGTGAATATACCGGCAGCTAATGCGTGAGACCGACTTTCCATTATTTTTGAGCCTCATTACTGGATACTGCGTTAGGTACTGCGCTAGATTTTGCGCTAGATTTTGAAATGTTCATTTGTGCACTTTGCAAAGCCCGCTGGGCACGTTCGCAACAGAAAAAATTGCGTATAAAAGGATGATCAAATTGCATGATTTCGTCTATGGTGCCGGTGGCGAGTATACGCTGATCGGCTAGCACAGCAACGCGGCTGGCCAGCGCTGCGAGCGTATCTAAATCATGGGTGACTAATACGACAGTCAGATTAAGCTGCTCACCCAACATACGAATTAACCGCACGAAGGATTCACTACGGTCGGGATCTAGGCCAGCCGTCGGTTCGTCTAACAGTAAAAGTTCTGGCTCCATCGACAAAGCTCTAGCCAGCGCCACGCGCTTAATCATGCCGCCTGAAAGCTCGGATGGCATGAGCCAAGCGTGACGGGGCAATAACTCCACCATGTCGAGCTTTTGCATCACCATGGCGTGAATAATGTCGTCGTCCAGCGTGCGTAGTTCTTTCAATGGAAACGCGATGTTCTGGAACACAGTAAAAGAGGAGTACAGCGCACCATACTGAAACAACATGCCAAAGCGACGACGCAGGTTGCGTTCGCGTTCACTGTTGTTGTCGAACAATGGCTCGCCAAAAAGCTTAATGTCGCCTTTGGTTGGGCGAATCAGCCCGATCATTTGCCGCAACAAGGTGGTTTTTCCGCTACCGGAACCACCCACCAGCGCCATGAGGTCGCCGCGCGCCACTTGTAGATTGAGATCACGATGCACCCAGTTTTCGCCGAAGCGTGTGGATAGGCCGGTGACTTCGACTATCGGTGTTTCGCCTTCAGGTTCGTTCTTTGGGAGTTCGCTATTTTGGGATTCGTTATTTAAGGGTGCGCTGAGTTGTGATGTCATATCGGCAACCCCAAGTTTTTGGTCGCGATTGCAAACACGGCATCCACCAAAATCACAATCGTGATGGAGGTTACGACGGAGGCAGTGGTGTTAGCCGAAAGGCTTTCGGTATTGGGCCTAACACGCAAGCCAAAATGGCTGGCAACCAGCGCGATTAACATGCCGAACGCGAGCCCTTTGGTCAACGCGATCCACAAATTAGCAACGGGAACCGCCTTGGGCAAACTGTCAAAGAAAAAGCCGTAGGAAATGTCCAGCTGCATTTGGGCTGACACCATGCCACCGATCATAGCAATGGAGCTTGTCCACAAAACCAAGAGTGGCATAGCAATCGCCAACGCAATGACTTTGGGAAACACCAGACGTAAACTTTGCGACACGCCCATGGTCGATAGCGCGTCAATCTCCTCTGTCACCCGCATTACGCCTAGCTGTGCGGTCATGGCCGAGCCTGACCGCCCTGCCACCAGCACGGCCACCAGCACTGGCCCTAGCTCGCGAATAATGCCCATGCCCAGAATATTGACGATGTAAATTTCCGCGCCAAATGTTTTGAGTTGCAAAGCTGAAAGGTAAGAAAGCACCACGCCGATTAGAAAGCCGACCAGCGCCGTCACCGGCATGGCACGCACGCCGCTCTTAAAAAGATTGGCCGAGGTTTCGCGCCAGGGCATGTCTTCGGGCTTACGCAGCACATGCACCATGTCGAACACCAGTTGACCTACCAACTTGGTGAGATCAATAAAGTGGCGCCCCGCCGCTAAGGCAGTTAGACCAATTTGAATAACCGATTCAAATGGTGATTTGGGGGCGGGCTTGGTTTCCGTTTTAACGTCGCTCGAAGCTAGGCGCTCGAATATCGCCAATTGATCGGGCAGACCTTCCAGTCGCTCGGGAAGTTTGTATCCCCAAGCGCGCCAAAGCATCATTGAGCCGACGGAATCGAGTACCTCAATGCGGCGAATATCCCAGCCCAACCCTAAACCGGACTCTGCGTTTAACCCTGGGTTTGAGTCGGAGTTTGAGTCGGAGTTTAAACCCAAGTTTGCACCGTCAGCGGCTGCCAGTTTTTCAACAAGAGCCGCGTAATACGGCGACAAAGACATCAACTTCCAGTCGCCGGAGAGCCGCATCCAGAGCCGACCTTCAGGGTCTTTTTCTTGCGTAATGATGGGAATAGAAGGGATGGAAGAAGGCATCAATGTGTTTTCAATGAGGGGTTTTCAATGAGCTGTTTTTAATAAGCGTTTTAATTTGAGCGAGAAGTTATTAGGCTGCACTTTGAATAACGCTGGCGGGGTTGTAACTCGAATTATCAACCCCCAATTTTGGGCGTGGTTTAATGCGTAGCTCCATGCCTAAACCCGCCCACTGGCGGCTTTCTTCTTCCAAGGCAGCGGCGGTCAGTGGCGATGCTTCCAGCCAATCTTCATCCACGCCGAGCTGGAAACCTTTGTCGTTATGCTTTACTTCAAATACCGGAAGCGCCGCATCGTCGCGCGCGCGGTGAAGAATCGCCGCCATACGCAAACTACAAATAAGCAACCAATCAGGATTTTCACGCACGATGTCTTGCACGCGCTCTAGCTTGCCACGATGCGCCAGCACAATTCGCGAAAGGCGCGTTTGGTCCATCTTAGAAAAGCCGGGCATATCCGCATTCGCCAGAATATAGGCACTGTGCTTGTGGTAGCTGGAATGCGCGACAGACACACCAATCTCATGCATCAACGCAGCCCACTCCATCACTTGGGCGAGTGCCTGTGCTTTAGAGTGATCTGCTTCGGGGTGATCTGCTTCTGGGTTGTCTTCATCGACCGCATCGGGCAGCAACTGAAACAAAAAATTGCGCGCGGTAGTGGCCACACGATTCGCTTGTGCGCCATCGACTTGATAGCGACGCATAAACTGCTGCACAGTGGCATTGCGTAAATCTTTGTGGTGATAACGGCCCAGCAAATCGTAGAGCACGCCTAAGCGGAGCGCCCCTTCCGAAAACGCCATATGCGTCAGGCCAAATTCTTTAAATACGGCGCACATAATTGCCAAACCGCCGGGTAGCACGCCCATGCGATCTGAGCGCAATCCCATTAATTCGAGCTTAGAGACATCACCTGCTTGAATGGCAATATTACGCAACTGCTCCAAGCCATCCCGCGTGATACCACTGGCCGATAAGCCATTTAATTCCAAAATATCGGTCAATGCTTTGGCTGTGCCGCTAGAGCCAATCACCTCTTCCCAGCCGATTTCTTTGTAATGCCGAACAATCGACTGCATCTCTTTACGGGCGGCGAGTTCCGCCTCTTTCATACCTTGCTTGTCGATACGCCCATTGGGAAAGTGCTTCAGGCTAAAACTCACGCAGCCCATGTACAAAGACTCAAGCTCAATCGGTTCTATGTTCCGACCAATAATAAATTCCGTAGAGCCGCCGCCAATATCAATAACCAGCTGCTGTCTATTCGGGTTTGGCACTGTGTGCGCCACACCTAAATAAATAAGTCGGGCTTCTTCCCGTCCAGCAATAATCTCGATGGGAAACCCCAACGCAGCCTCAGCTTGCGGTAAAAACTGGGCCGCGTTCTTTGCCACGCGCAAGGCATTTGTGGCCACTGCACGAACAGCACCCGGATTGAATCCACGCAAACGTTCGCCAAAACGACGCAAAGCTTCCAATGCGCGCAACTGGGAGGGACCATCCAGAATTTTTTGTGCGGTCAGCCCGGCCGCTAGGCGGACGGGCTCTTTGAGCGAATCTAGGGGATAAATTTGATCGTCGATCACCCGCCCAACCTGCAAGCGGAAACTGTTGGAGCCAAGATCGACAGCAGCAATGAGTTCATGTTTCATCGGGCGATTTTAGCACTCCCTAATCACTCCCTAATAGGTAAATAAGGTAAACAAGCACTCTTTCCCTGTGTTTTAGCTAGGCCCGCATGCTTATCGCATTTTTACTATGACTTAGCCTGTTCATCTCGTCATCTGCTCGTAAAAAAACTGTCACATCATTGCATGTTGAAAACATTCTGAAACCCTGATTCAATGTCTTGAACCATCTCTTCCAGCTTGCTCCTTGTTTGCACATAGATAACTAAAATGACACCACCCATAAATATTTTTGAAGCCGGAACGACCGGTAATGCTGGCGCTACTAACAGTCCTAGCACGGCCCGATCTGCCACAACTAAACGCTATCCCGCTGATCACTTTCTTAATCGAGAGCTGTCTCTTCTCGCTTTTAATCGCCGCGTACTCGGACAAGCAGCAGATACCAGCGTCCCGCTCCTAGAGCGGTTGCGTTTTCTGTGTATCGTATCGAGCAATATGGATGAATTTTTTGAAATTCGCGTGGCAGGTTTGCGAGAAAAAATTAAGCTAGCCGCCGTTTCAACCAGTGCTGACGGACGTTCAGCCCAAGACGTATTCAACCAAGTTAGCAGCGAAGCCCATGTGCTTATTGCCGAGCAATACGCCCTGCTTAACGACACGGTATTACCCGCGCTGGCTGAAGAAGGCATCGTTTTCCTAAGGCGTGCTAGCTGGACAGAAGCCCAAGCTGCCTGGGTAAAAAATTATTTTTTCCGAGAAGTCATGCCGGTGCTTACGCCAATAGGTCTAGACCCGTCGCACCCCTTCCCTCGTGTTTTAAACAAAAGTCTGAATTTCGCGATTGAGTTAGAAGGCCGCGATGCATTTGGACGCAATTCTGGCGCCGCCATTGTGCAAGCGCCGCGTGTGCTACCACGCGTTATCCAATTGCCCGCTGCCATTGCCGGTGCACCCCATGGTTTTGTTTTCCTGTCCTCCATTCTTCACACCCACGTAGGCGAGTTATTTTCTGGCATGAACGTGCTTGGCTGCCATCAATTTCGCGCAACACGTAACAGCGATTTATTCGTCGATGAAGAAGAAATTAAAAATCTACGAGAAGCCGTACAAGGTGAATTACCGCAACGCCATTTCGGTGATGCCGTTCGGCTTGAAGTTTCTGATAACTGCACACCGGTCATGACTGAGTTTTTGCTCCAGCAATTTGCACTAGGAAAAGCCGACCTCTATCGCGTACCCGGTATCGTCAACTTAGTGCGTTTGATGCAAGTGCCGGACATGGTGGATAGACCCGATCTCAAATACCCTTCCTTCCAGCCAGGATTACCGAAGTTATTAGCTAAGCGCTACGACATTTTTAGCGTTCTGCGCAAACAAGATGTACTGGTCCATCATCCTTATCAATCATTCAATCCCGTTATCGAATTTCTTGAACAAGCGGTTGATGACCCCCAAGTTGTCAGCATCAAAATGACCATTTACCGGACTGGTACAGACTCGGTACTCATGGAGCTTTTGCTGCGAGCCGCACGACAAAGCAAAGAAGTCACCGTCGTCGTAGAACTCATGGCGCGCTTTGACGAGGAAGCAAACCTGAAATGGGCAAACCGGCTTGAAGAAGTCGGCGCGCATGTGGTGTACGGCGTGTTCGGTTACAAAACACACGCAAAAATGTTGCTGGTCGTCCGACGAGAAGAAGGTGAGAAAGATGAAAGAGGCAGCGTACTCCGCCGCTATGTGCACATGGGCACAGGCAACTACCACCCTCGCACCGCCAAGCTCTACACCGACTTCGGCTTGTTAACCTCAAATGAGGAACTCGGCGCTGATGTGAATGAGGTATTCAAGCAACTCACCGGATTAGGCAAAGCGAGCAAGCTCAACCATCTGTGGTTAGCGCCTTTCACTTTGCAACCCAACCTAGTTGCCGCCATCAAAGCAGAAACTGAAAACGCCAAAGCGGGCAAACGATCACGCATCATTGCCAAAATGAACTCACTGGTTGAGCAAGAAGTAATTGAGGCACTCTACGAAGCATCGCAAGCCGGCGTGATGATCGACTTAATCGTCCGTGGCGTTTGTATTTTGCGACCCGGCGTTGCAGGATTGTCCGAGAAAATCAGTGTGCGTTCGATTGTTGGCCACTTCCTAGAACACAGCCGTATTTTCTACTTCCATGCCGGTGGCGAAGACCGCGTCATGCTATCCAGCGCAGACTGGATGGAACGCAATTTCTTCCGACGCATCGAACTGTGCTTCCCAGTACTCGACCCCAAACTCAAAAGACGCGTCATCAAAGAAGGCCTACGTCCCTACCTGATGGACAACTGCCAAGCATGGAAAATGAATTCGGATGGCGCCTATCACCAACCGAAATCACGGAAGAAGCGTTTTAGTGCGCAAGAAGCGCTACTGGAGGAGTTGTCTGGAACGGCGGGTGCAGGGTAAAAGTTGCCAAATAAAGGCTTGGTGTAAGCCAGTCAAAAAGCTAGACAGATTTAGGTAAGGCTTATCATATCTAGGAGGCAATTCAATTAGTGATTCGAAACGGGCGCACATGAGACTGTGAATGGAAGGGATTTAATGAGAGCAGTTTTTAGGAGTTGGGCTGGAAGTCGCATGGGTGCTGGTTCTTCGAGGATGGGCTGGAGATGACCTTTCTGTGGGGGTCTTGGATGGGTGCCGCTCTTGAAAATAAGTCGAACACGGCCCAAATGGCACTTACTTAACGAAAATTGACATAAATATCAGGCATTTGAATTCTGGAGCGCTGAAATTTTTGTCAGCTACGGCATACCATCTAAGACAGTCCGCTCCAATCTAAAGCTCAGATGCGACAAACAAAGCGCCGCAAGTGGATCGAAACCTCGGAAAGCCTCTGCTTTAAACAGCATGTAAAACAATTTGTTACGGCATTCGGCGCTTAAGTAAGTGCCATTCGAACACGGCCCCTTTTATTGTTGTTATTTATGCGTAGCGCGGTGATCTAAGTCTAAATAAGCGCAAGGCTGGAGGGCTCATCCTGCCTTGCTTCTAGGTTTGTATTGCGAATTAAACTACGAACTGCGACTCTGAAGGGCTAAAAAACAAAGGTTGAGGAAAGTAACGGGTACCTTTGTGAAGTCCAAGCTTACGAAGGAGCCTCCATGGGATTTACTCACCTCAACCATCACCAACGACACCAGATAGAAAAACACGTCGCTTCCAATAAAAGTGTCTGCGCC
>Ga0209181_10011768_pt1 | contig 11163 bp, 9 predicted proteins | sample MAT05_FD_187208 | JGI IMG/M metagenome (GOLD analysis project Ga0209181, IMG submission 187208) | Freshwater microbial communities from Lake Fryxell liftoff mats and glacier meltwater in Antarctica - MAT-05 (SPAdes) (version 2) | ecosystem: Environmental > Aquatic > Freshwater > Ice > Liftoff... | reverse complement strand
GCGTTGGGCATGACAGACTTCCAAGCGATGATGGTGCCGGTGTACAGCGTGCTGAACGTGTTCGCGTTCGCAGGGATCGGCGTGCTCTTCGGACTCGGGATCGTGGTGTGGATCTTCATGCGGGTAGCATTGCGTTCATCACCGCACCGCTGATCACGCGTTCAGACAGCCATGCTCAACTCCAATTCCACTGCGCGGGGGAAGAGGATGTTGTTCTCCAAGTGGATGTGCTGCTGCAGGTCGGTCTCGAATTCCTTCAGCGCGATCATGGCGGCGGAGTATGTGGCGCAGCCATCCGGCGGCAAGGCATACCCGTAGCTGAGCTCCACGATACGCCGGAAGCGCTCGCCTTCGGCGTCGTGCTCATTCATCATCATGCGCACGGGATCGTTCACCGTGCCGAAGTGCGGTGCGTCGACAGCCGTGCCCGCGTTGTGGGCCTTTTCCAGCTTCACGATGTAAGGGAAGAGCATGAGTTCCTCTTTCTTCATGTGCGCGGCCATGGCATGCGCGCAGGCATCGAACTCCTCGGCGATCTGGAAGAGCTCGGGGTGCCGCTCCCCATGCACCTTGCCCAATTTTGCAAGGTATTGCTGGATGATCGGTGTGCGCGTCTGCACGTAACTGTGATGGACCTGCTCGATGTGTTCCACCAGTCGCTGCAGGGTCCAGTTCCGGAAGTCTTCGTTCGCCCGTGTGTCACGAGCGAGGTCAGCGCGGATCTCCTGCTCCAACACGGCGGGATCCAATCCCTTCGTGCGGCACACTTCCTCCACGGTACGACCGCCTTTGCAGCAGAAGTCGATGCCATGACGGGTGAGCGTTGTTGCGGCGCGTTGGTCTTCGGCAACGACGGAACCGATGGTGCGTTCGGGTGTGAGCTTCATAGCGTGTGTGTTGGTTCTATGCAAAGCAACCGCAGGCGCGTGGTGGGCGAGATGATTTCTGTCAGTCCTGGGGGCGCGTGCAGAATAATACTCAGCGAAGCGACACGATCAGCGCGATGACGACAAGGACGATCGAATAGATCATCTTGTTGCTGCGCGCCAACCATTCGGGCAGGCAGATATCGAAGTTGGCGCTAGTCCCATCCGAATATCGTCGGTCCCATGCGGTGAGCAGGCAGCTCCAGTGGAAGATCGGTAGCACGATGATCTCGATCGACACCGCCGTAGCATACGTTTCGTCGACGCCAAAAGTGGTCGACGTTCGGCGCAGGCTATGCAGACCTTTCTCGACAATGGCTTTGGAAGGACGTAGTGGTCGTGCGGGGGACGGTGGGGAGGAACTGATCCGGATCTTACGACCAGACCCTCAATACGTCACCATCACCCCAACCCCAAGCCCCATGTCACTATCATAGTGCGTGGATATTGCCCAGGTCTTGTCCAGCACATAGCGGAAGCGGCCCATGTATTCCAGATCAGTGTTGCCCATCACATCCAAGCGAAGCCGCGGCGTTAGCGGGATGTCCTCACGCATGAGCTGGGTGCGCAAGCGGCCATCGGTATCGATGCGCAGGTCAAGGACCAGCAGCATCGGCAGGGTGTACTGGAATCCGATATGCGCCACGCTTCGGCTGTTCTTCGTGTTGCGCTGCCCAAAGAGGTTGTCCTCCGGATCGCTGCCGCCGTGTCCGTCGCGCGTGCGCCAGTCCAGGCCTACGTTCACGAGCAGCCATTGCATCTTACCGAAGTAGCGTCCGAAGTGGGTTTCCACTTCCTGACCGTGTTCTTCCATGTATCCCAGGCGCCATTCGCTTTGCAGGTTCCAGCGCTTGTTCATCAGCATGGCCTCACCGTCGTTCCCGTTGGTGGCGAGATCGTTCTGCACCATGAAGTGCCAAGCCTTGTCATCCCGGTTGAACTTGCGCGCAGCCTGCTTCACATCGGGCAACTGCGGGTTGGGCGGTGAGTTCTCATAGCTGAACACGCGCCCCATGCCGCTCATCATGTGGTAAAGGATGTGGCAGTGGAAGAACCAATCGCCATCCTCCGTGGCCGCGAACTCGATCGTATCCGTCTCCATGGGCATGATGTCGAGCACGTTCTTCAGCGGCGCGTGATCGCCTTGACCGTTCACCACGCGGAAGAAGTGGCCGTGCAAGTGCATGGGGTGGCGCATCATGCTGTTGTTGTATAGGATGATGCGCACGTTCTCGCCTTTGCGGATCAGGATGCGGTCGGTCTCCGAAACGGTCTTGTTGTCGATGGCCCAGAGGTAGCGGGTCATGTTGCCGGTGAGTTCGAAACGCATCTCCTTCATCGGCCCTGGTGGCAGTGCGGTAATCGTGGGTGAGCGCAGCATGGCGTAGTTCAGCGTGACGATGTCAGACAGCGCATTGCTGTTGTACATGTCGCCCATGCCACCACCGCCATGGTCCATGGCCGTATGCCCTTCGTGCTCTTTCTCACTTTTTTCCTTTCGCACTTTCACGCTTTCTCTCTTTCTCTCCTTCTTCCCCGTGATCTCCGGATACATCACCACGTTCATGTCCATCTGCTGTAGGCTCATGTTCATGCCCATATCGTCGAGGTCGCCGTTCATCTTCATCATGCCGTTCATCATCCTCATGCCGTCGAAGTACTTGAGCGGCGGCAGCGGCGATGCGAGCTGACGAATGCCGCTGCCCAACCAGAGCGAAGTGGAACGTACGCGGTCCTCGCCGGTGGCGAGCAGTTCATAGGCCGTGCTGTCCGCCGGAATGGTGACGATGATGTCGTAGGTCTCGGCCACGCCCATGATAAAACGATCGACATCCACCGGTTCCACGTCGATGCCATCGCTTGCCACCACCGTCATCTTCCCACCGGCATAGGTGATCCAGAAGTAGCTGCTCGCACCGCCGTTGATGAGCCGCACACGCACACGTTCGCCGGCCTTGAGCTGTGGGGCTTCGTCCACCGGCTTTCCATTGGACAAGAGGCGGTCGTAGTAGACGTCGCTCACGTCCATGGCGTTCATGCGCTTCCACTCGTTCTTCAGCTTGATGCCCACTGCGCCGTCCTTGATGGCATCACTATAACTCTGTACCGTACCCGGACGGATCTGTTGTTTCTTGATCGCGCTCCAGTCATTCGCACTGTGCAGGCGACGGTGTACTTCCGTCGGTTTCATATCGGTCCACTCGCTCAAGATCACGACATGTTCGGGCATCACTGGCTCAGTGCGCTTATGGATGATGAGCGCACCGTACATGCCGTTCTGTTCCTGCACGTCGGTGTGCGAATGGTACCAGTAGGTGCCGTTCTGCACGAGCGCGAATTTGTACTCCACTGTTTCCCCGGCCTTGATCGGCGCAGTGGTGAGGTAAGGCACGCCGTCGAACTGGTTGGGTAGGATGATGCCGTGCCAGTGCAGCGACGTCTCCTCCTTCGCCATGGCGTTGTGGATCACGATCACCGCGGTGTCGCCTTCCACGAACTCCAAGGTGGGCATCGGGATCGTGCCGTTCACCGCGAAGGCCTTGCGATCCTTGCCGGTGAAGTTCACTACGGTATCGGTGACGACCAAGTAGTGACGCGTGGTCTTCGGTAACAAGGCACCATCGGGAACGGACGAGCCGAGCGGACGAAGACTCTCCGGATATTGCGCCAGCACGCTTCCACCCAAACCCATGGCGAGCAGTGCTATGGTGATCCGACGGCTCATTTCGCGATCGTCTCTTTCACGCTGCCGCAGGTCATCATCATGCTGCCGTAGAAGGGGTTCCTGATCGGCTTCTCGGTGCTAAGCCAATCCGCGCCACCCTCGTACATCGGGCAGTGGTCGCGGTAGATCGGTGCAGACAACGGTGCGGCTTTCACGAGCTGCGCCATCGGGTCAGTGAGTTGCACGAATGCCTTGCGCTGCGCCTCCAGGTCCTCCGCGGTGGCGATCGCTTTCGCCTGATCCGCGAGCGGCCCCATCACCTTCATCCACACCATGTGTACCTCGTGGTCAAGTGTTCCCATATCGACCGCAGCCAATGCCTTGCCCAATTCCTGTGCAGCGCTCGTTCCCGCCTTGGCATCCGAGGCGACCAGCGCATCCTTCAGGGTGAAGTAGGCCTCGTACACCGGTGTCAGAGGGTTGGCATTCGATTGCTGGTCCGATGTGCCTTCTGCCTCCGCATGCTGGTGCTGACCATCTGCCGACACGGGGTTCGCATCACCGGTCATCACATCAGCGTGGACCATGGTGCGCTCATACTGGCAGCAACCTGGCAGCTTGGCATAGGCCTCCTTCGGGGCCAAGTACTGCTCGTTGTCATATCCGGCCTGCGCCACGCGTTGCAAAATGGCATCGAGGTCAGTGCGCGTGCTGTCGAAGGTGATGCGCGCCATGTGCGTCTCCACCACCCAATCCACTTCGCTTTCGCCTTTCACCATGCCGACGCGTTCAATGGTCTTCTCGCACATACCGCAGTCACCGTCGATCTTGACGTTCACCGTGCGGGCGTTCTTGACTTGTGCGCTGCAACCCGGCAGGAGCAGCAGGGAGGCGATCAACAGGTTGATGGTTCTCATGGTCGGTCGTATGGAGGGTTGTTCGTTCATTACTTGTCCAGTTTCACCCACTTCAGGCGAAGACTGTTCGTCACCACGCTCACGCTGCTCAGCGCCATGGCCGCACCGGCGATCATGGGATTGAGCAAAAAGCCATTGATCGGGTAGAGTACGCCAGCGGCGATGGGGATACCGATGATGTTGTAGATGAAGGCCCAGAAGAGGTTCTGGCGGATCATCGCCACGGTCTTGCGCGAGAGCAGGATCGCGCGCGGGATGGTGTTGAGATCAGTGCTGATGAGCGTCATACGCGCCACGTCCATAGCGATGTCGCTGCCTTTGCCCATGGCGATGCTCACGTCGGCCTTGGCCAATGCTTCGCTGTCGTTGATGCCGTCGCCGACCATCGCCACAACGTGCCCTTCCTTCTGCAACTGTTCGATGAACGCGCGCTTGTCGGCGGGCAATGTTCCGCCACGGTAGTCAGCGATGCCGACGGCTTGCGCCACGGCCTTCGCAGTGCGTTCCGTATCGCCCGTCTGCATGTACACCTTCACCCCTTCGGCCTGCAATCGGGCTATGGCCTCTTTCGCAGATGGCTTGATGGGATCCGCGATGGCGATAACAGCGATCGCGTGCTGCTCGTCGGCGAGCCATACCACCGTGCGTGCATCCTCCTGCCAAGCGGATTCTTTGGAGGCCAATGCCGGAGCGATGGTGATGCCTTGTTCCTCGATCAGTCGTTTGCTTCCAACGAAGTAGGTGTGGCCATTCGCACTCGCCTTCACGCCTTTGCCGGTGATGCTTTCGAATGAAGAGAGTTGTCGGTTGTCAGTTGTCGGTTTTCGGTCTGAGTGGGTGAGCAGGGCGGTGTTTTGTGCTTTGAGATAACCGACCACTGCTTCCGCGAGCGGATGCTCCGAGCGCGATTCGATCGCGAGCAAGGCCGCCGCTGCTTCGGTGTTCTCCAGACCGATGGCTTCCACGACTTCCGGTTTCCCTTCGGTGATCGTCCCGGTCTTGTCCAATACGATGGCGGTGATCTTCTGTGCGCGTTCGAGACTCTCGGCGTCTTTGATGAGGATCCCGTTCTCGGCGCCCTTGCCCATGCCCGCCATGATCGCGGTGGGCGTGGCGAGGCCGAGCGCGCACGGGCACGCGATCACTAGCACGGTAACGAGCGCGAGCAGTCCTTGCGTGAACGCGTGTTCGCCGCCGAGGATCCACCATGCGACGGCACTTAGCACTGCGATACCGATGACGATGGGCACGAAGATGCTCGACACCTTGTCCACCATCTTCTGGATCGGCGCCTTGCTGCCCTGCGCTTCCTGAACGGCCTTCACGATCTGTGCGAGCAAGGTGTCCGCACCGACCTTCTCGGCCTTCATGCGGAAGCTGCCTTTCTGGTTGATCGTTCCTGCGAGCAACGAGGCCCCGGCGTTCTTCGTCACGGGCATCGGCTCGCCACTGATCATGCTCTCATCCACGAAGCTGTCTCCGTCGATCACCGAGCCATCGACCGCGATGCTTTCACCCGGACGCACCCACAACACATCACCGAAGGCGATCTGTGCGATGGGCACTTCCTGCGGTTGGCCCTTCGCGTCTTCGCGCATCACCGTGTTCGGGCGCAGGCCCATCAACTTTCTGATCGCTGTTGATGTGCCCGCCTTCGCACGTTCCTCCAAGAATTTGCCGAGCAGGATGAAGGCGATCACCACCGCAGCGGCTTCGAAGTAGACGTGCGGTTCCAGTCCGCGACTGGTCCAGTACGATGGGTTCACCGTATTGAAGACGCTGAAGAGATAGGCCACGCCAGTGCTGAGGGCCACGAGCGTATCCATGTTGGTAGAGCGATGCTTCGCCTGCTTCCACGCGTTGATGAAGAATTGCCTGCCGAAGACCAGCACCACCGGTGTAGCCAAGGTCCACATCACGTAGTTGGCCCATGGTTCATGCATCATGAACATTCCGATGACCACCAGCGGGATGCTCAACGCGAACGAGGCCCACATGCGGATGGTGAGCGACTTCAGATCCGCGCGTTGCAATTCTTCCAGATCGCTCTTCGCTTCGTGCTCTTCACCAAGGATCAGATCGTAACCAGCACCTTGCACTGCTGCTCTCATCCGTGCATCGGTGATCACGCCCGGCACGTACTCCACGAGCACCGTGCTGGTGGCCAGGTTCACGCTCGCCTTCAGCACGCCGGCCTGAGCGTTCAGGATGCTTTCCACACTGTTCACACAACTGGCGCAGGTCATACCCGTTACGGGGAAGGTGCGCTTCATCGTGGGCACCTCGTAGCCGTGGTCGTGGATCGCGGTCACTACTCCGCGCACGGTTTCAACCGGTGTGCTGGTGGTGACGAAGGCTTTGTGGTTGTTCAGTTCCACGTGGTGTTCGCCTACGCCCGGCACGGTGCCCAGCGCCTTGTCCACGATCAGCGCGCAATGCTCGCTGTCCATGTTCTCCACGGGGAGTTCCAGGGTGGTGGTCTCGTTCGCCATGTGTTCAGGCGGCTTGCGGGATAAAGCCGTAACCAACTGGTTTCAACGCGATGCTTAGTTCATCATCGGTCACCGCACCCTTCACTACTTCGACCGTGGCCTTCTGTCCGGCCACATCAACGGCCACGGAAAGAACCCCGGGCAAGGAGCTGAGGATCTTCGCAACGCTGTTCACGCACCCTCCGCAGGTGATGCCAGTGGTCGTGAACGAATGCTTCTCGGTCGCTACATCATAGCCCGCGGCGCGCATCGCTGCTATGGCATCGCGCACCGCTTGTGCGGAAGGATCACCCGATAGCGTCGCGGTGTGGGCAGTCAAGTCCACACTGCTGCCCGTGAGCGATGGTACCGAAGTGACGGCCTTCTCAACGCGCGTGGCACAATGCGGGCTGTTCATGTCGAGGATCGGGAGGGTGATGGTGCGGTTGTTCATAGGGCTTTCCGAATTACACCGCAAAGCAAGGCCCGCCAAGTGCGGCGGGCCTTACATCGTTGCGGGAAAGACTTACAACCAACGCCGGGGACGGTAGTGCGCTTGACATACCTACCCGTGCCATTTAGCCGATATGGTGATGGTGACGAAGACTTTCCGGCACCAGCACCTGCCCGTTGCTTTCTTCAGTCCGCGCTGTTGCGCACGATCCCGCCGAACTGTAACGCCGTACCGCTGCCGGGCGCTCACACACTTCTCAATGGGATCGCACGCCTCAACGCCGCGGATATCGCACGGTCCAGGTGAACCCGTTCCTCAGAACTGCCTCAACCACGTCACCTTTCCGATCAGCCTTTGCTCGTTGCGGTTCTCGCTGGCCAGGAAACCGCCTTGGCCGAAGACGAGGTAGAGGAACGAGAGAGGTTGGTATTCCCACGAGAGACGGGCGTTGAGCACTTCGCGCTCGCTTACCGTGTTATACTGATAGCTGCCTGTGATCTGCAGGCGGGCGAAGGGCGCAATGCGCATGCTCATGCTCAGCAACTGTGCATTGAAGGTGGTGTCCGTGGTGCCCACCTGCTCGAAGGCATCGATGTTCCAGCCGCCACCTACCACGATGTGCGGTGAGGGCGCGTAGCGCAAGTTGAAGTCCACGGTCCAATAGTCGCCGTCGTAGTAGCGGCCGGTCTTCGCGCTGCCATCTCCGCTGAATTTGCGCGATCCATCGGTGCTGCAATAGATCCACGTGCGACCGAAGGAATAGTCGCCGGGGGAGATGGTGATGCCCAGCGGCGTGAACTCCTCGGCGATGTGCTGCCACTCCTGCTCACGGCCCGCACCGATGAAGGTGCCGTTCTGCAAACGGATGCTAGCGAGGCTGATGTCCATGCTGGCCTGCTGGAATTCGAGGTCATCGGCATCGTTGTAGATGTACAGGTACATGTAGGGCGCGTAGCTGCGGATCTTCTTTGGCAGCCACATGGGGCGCAGGTCCAGATCCACGGCTGGACCGGTGAGCAGGTAGTTGTTGCCTTGCACGAAACCCGCGCCGGGCGTGTAGCGGCTGTCCACGTACTGCTGCATCCACCCCATGTAGCCGATGTTGGTGTTACGGCCCACCCATAGGTTTGCTGCCGCACCATCGCCATTCACATCATCGTAGGCGGCAGAGGCGAAGGCGGTTACCTGCACGTCGCGCGTGGGGCGCAGTGTGGCCGTGCCCGATGCGGTGTAGTTGCCACTATGCGGAGGCGCATCGAGGTCCGTAAGGTTGTTCGCTCGTTGTGCATCGCGCCCGGTGAAGAGTGTGCTGAAGCGTGCCTTGTCGCTTGCGTTGTAAGCGTAGCTCAACACGCCGAAGTGGGTGGTGCCGCTGCTTTCCCCCGCATGTTGGCGCACAGCGATGGCCCCAACGTTGTGCTTGGTGGTCTGTGTTACCAGTCGTAGGCCGGCATCGAGCGGTTGTGCTGTGCCTTCATCATCCAAGCCGATGCGACGGCTGTAGAACGGCACGATCTCCGACGTACCGCTCATATCGAAGAGCGAAGCGTTCTCCAAAAAGAACTGCCGCTTTTCCGGAAAGAAGATGCTGAAGCGGCCCAGGTTGTTCACTTGGCGATCCACATCGGTCTGCGCGAAATCAGTGTTCACCGTGGCGTCGATCACGGTGCTGGGCGATACGGCCCACTTCACTTCACCGCCCGCATCGGGTTTCCATTCGCCGTTGGAATTCAAGGGGCCGTTCACGAGCGCGTAGGGGTTGATCTGCAATGCCAGCGATGGCGCGGGTGGCGCGATGCCGATGAGGCGCGCGGCGTATTCCATGCGGAAGTTGGTATAGGCGCGCGGGATCGGTGGAAAGGTGGCCACCTCGTTGGTGCGGCGCAGGCCGCGCATGGAGATCAGGCCCATTTCGGTAGCGCCTTTGCGGTAGCGAAGCGTCTTCCACGGTATGGCGAACTCGGCATACCACCCGCTATCTGTGCGCGTGGTGGCCACATGCCACAATCCGTTCCAATCCTCGTTGAAGTTGTCGCCGTTCAGCACTTGCTGATCGCGTTGGTTGCCAAAGGGCGTGGTCTGGAACACCCAGGCGTTGCGGTGATCGCCAAGGCCATCGATGGCAACGCCGAACATGTCGTTCTCGAACGGATCGAAATCGCGCCGCAGGTCTTGGATGCGAAGGCGTTCGGTAGCCGCATGGCTATCCTGGCAGAAGGCGCCTATGTATAGGAAGCGATCATCGAAGAGAATGCGCGCCGTGGTGCGTTGGCTCGGCGCAGCGCCTTGCAGCGGATCTTTCTGGATATAGCTGGTGTTCGCCACCGCGCGCTGCCAGTCCGCCTCATTCAGCTGGCCGTCGATGGTGATCTCGGCGGTGGTTCGCTGCGCCTCCCACGTCGGGGCCTCTTTGGGCGCATCGAAGGTGATGGGTTGTTGCGCGTGCAGCGCGCAGGGCAAATGGAAGCCCACTACGCCGAGCACACAACCGCACGCCAGTCGCGAAAGGGTCAAGGGAAGAAGAGGACCATACCAAACCACGGATCCTATGCGCACCCCCGGCCCTGTTCGCGAACGAGGCATGCGTTCCTATTCGATCACCAGCGGAAACGAGACTTCGATATCCGTCTCCCCACCGGCGCTGGTGATGTCTCCGCTGCTCACACCTGCCGCTGTCTTGTTGGGTTCGTGACGCAGGGTAACGAGCAAGGTGCCAACGCTCGGCGCGCCGGTGGTCATGGTAGTGAGGAGGCCGATCGGGTTGAAGTTCCCGTCCGCATCACTGTATGTGAAGCTGATATAGGCTCCGTTCGGCTGAAAGAAGAACTGGTGGTCCTCGGCTTCCGCGAGCACTTCGATACTGACGGTGTCCACGGGGTTGACGGTCTCGTTCAAGAGGATGATCGAGGTGGTGTACACCGAAGCGTCATCGAGCGTATCGAGGTCGAACACAGGTGTACCGCCACCATCGCCGTCGGCATCGGTGAATCGCAATTCCTTGTCGGCACCGGCACCCACGTTGTCGAAGTTGAGGATCATGGTGGTGATCACCTCTTCTTGGTTCACGGGCGGTGGGACAGGTGTGGGATCATCTTCGTCCTTTTTACAGCCGGTGATCGCCGATGCGATAAGCAGTGCTGCAGTGATGTATTGGAGTTTCTTGTTCATGGGTGTTGGTTGTTTGAGGGTGTTGTTGTTGTCGTGCTGCGCCCCCATGACCAGAGGCCGAGCGGGTTATAGTCAATGTAGTTGAGGATATGGCCGATGATGAGAAGGGCACTCCCGATGTAGGTGAGTAGCTCCAAGCGCGGATACGCACCTTCGATGGCCATGCCGCACGCGAACATCGCCCATCCTATGCCGAGCACAAGGGCCACTGGAGCGTTCTTCTTGCCCCGTACAGCGGAGCGTACAGCCAAGAACGCGAGCGCGATGAAGCACCAGCTCACAGAAGGATGCTGCACGAAGCTGGCACCTATAGCAAGAAGTACTGGCATGGCGATACAATGCACCAAGCACAGGGCGGAGTTGATAATGCCGATACCATCACCTGAGCGCCAGAAGTGCTTTAAACTGATCCTCATGGCAATGTGAACTCGGCTGATACCCCCTCCGGCTCCTGCACCTCTATGGGCCATGTATCCTGCTTACTGAACTTGCCAGCAGACCATGTAGCGACCTCGCCCGGTGTACATAGACAGCCCTCCAGATCGCGGCGGATCACTTGCTC
>Ga0209181_10011767_pt1 | contig 11164 bp, 10 predicted proteins | sample MAT05_FD_187208 | JGI IMG/M metagenome (GOLD analysis project Ga0209181, IMG submission 187208) | Freshwater microbial communities from Lake Fryxell liftoff mats and glacier meltwater in Antarctica - MAT-05 (SPAdes) (version 2) | ecosystem: Environmental > Aquatic > Freshwater > Ice > Liftoff... | reverse complement strand
GCTGGCCCCCAGGTGCGTGTAGATCTGATGCTCGATCAGCGCCGCAACCTCGTCGCCATTTCGATCGTAGGCAACCAAAGGCTTGAAGGCCCAGTCGCCGACCGCGCCGATGGCCCAGCGGTTGTGGCCGCGCAGATCTAGGCTCTCCGCCCAGAACCAGTCGCTGCCGCGCTCCGCCGGGTCGAACCGATTTACGGCGAAGCCTGTGTCGTTCTGCGCCGATGCCCCAGCGGAGTAGGCCAGGATGCTCAAGAGCAGGGCAGATGCGTGCCGGCGAAGGTGCTTGCGCGGTATAGTCATATGTTCCGGACCGTTCCCGAGCAGATCTCGAGCGGTGGCAGAGGCTCGCAGAAAACGCGTGGAGCAGTCCAGAAAAAGCGGCCCAGTCTTTTAGTATGACTATGAAAGAGTGAAGCTGAGTTCGCACTGGGTTGGCACGAGCTTTTCGGGTCGTCCGCTTTGGGCGTGCTTTCACCAAGTACGGACAGTCCCAACGCGTGCGCGGTGGTCGCGCCAAACGAGAAGGGGCGTTCGCAGTTGGGATCTGTGTTCAGCCGTACAAGCGCAACCTGGCCGCTGCGAGCCCCGAAGCCCATGGGTTTCGGGGGCTCAATAAGTCAGCATCAAGCCCGCACCAGCGTGGGGCGAAGAGAGATCGAGTGGTCCGAGTTCGAGTGGGCTGACTCGCGCCGGTCGGCTGCCGCTCGCTTCGAGACGGAGTTCGCTCGAAGCGGTCCAGTCGAAGCCGCCCTCGACGTAGGCCAGCAGACGAAAGCCGGTCTGAGTGCCGTTGGAGTTGCCCGCCAACCGGGCCGCAAGACCCGCTGTGCCATCGAGACGAAATGCCCAATTTTCGTCGACCAGCTCGGCCCCAGCCGCGTCCGTCAATGACGCGCGGGCCACGACGGCGCCGGGCGAGACGCGCAAGTAAGCATGGTAGCGATGATGAAAATGGTAGCGCCCTTCGAATCCCAGCGAGAGGCGATGCATGCCGAGCCGCGTCGCCGAGCTGCGGGCTCTGGCGCTCGTGCTGGCGAACGACCACTCGGGTGTAAAGGCGAGGCTGAAGCGTCCGGTGGCCCACGGCGCGATGCCAATGCGTGCCAGAGGACCCACGACCGCGTCCTTGTCGGCGAAGGCGTCCACGGTCGAGCTTGCCAGCCAATTGACCTGGAATCCGAGCTGCGCCGACAGGTTCACCTGGTGGTGAGTGAAGTGTACCGCGTTCGGATCGACGCCGGGTGCGTCGGTTTCGTCGCCGGGTGCGACGTAGCGGTCGCGGGCGGCTTCGTGCTTCCGCTCGGACGCGAGCCACCGCACCTGGGGTCCGGCTACCGGCTCGGGCTTGGTCCCGATCGGCGCTTCTTCGAACTCGACTGCCGCAGGTTCGGACGCAGGCGGCGTGTTCGGCGCCTCGCCGTCGGGCGGAGCCCCCGCTGCGCGCGGGACCGCTGCGGGCTCGGCGACAACTTCGGCTCGAGCCGCCCCGGGTGGCGTGCCTTCGGCTTTCTTGGCTGCGCCTTCGGTTGTTTTTGGCGCGTCGCTCGTGACGTGGACGACGTTCTGGGCGATCGCTGGCAGCGTCGCGCCGAGCAGCATCAGGCTCGTGAGCAATCCCAAAGTCTGGTTTTGTCGCATCACTGAATCTCCTCCAGCTCGAGCGCCGGGAAGTAGCGGGTGGTGGCGGAATCGGGGTCGTTGGCGTCGAGCAGCGTGACACTGAGACCACCGCTGGTCTGGATGGCCAAGCCGGCACGACCCCCGTCGAGCCGGGCAACGTCGAACACCACGCTCGGCTCGGGGTACACGTCGAGCTGAGTCGGATGAAGGTCGGAGAGCCGAACTGCCGAGAACGACGGATTGCCCGGAGCGTAAGCCCACAAGCGATTTCCGTCGCCGCTCACTTCAATGCGGTAGCCGGCTTCGCGCGTCATCAGCGGAAAGCTTTCGCGGCGCTCGAGGTTCAGGACGTAGAAGGTCGTGGCGCTTTCGCCGACCAGCACCTTCAAGTGCTCGTTGGGGGCCGGCACGTCGAGCACCTGGCTCAGTTGGATGTCCAGCTCGGTCGAGTCGACTGCTCGATAGGGCGTCCCGCTGGTCGAACCCAAGGACCAGAAAGCGAAGGTCTTGCCTTCGCCCCAGAGCAGTGCGACGTCGCCACCTTCCGGCGCGTCACCGACGGCGTTGGTGATGCGCGTCATGCTGCTGAAGTTGCCACCCAAGTCGACCACTTCGGCCAAGGTGGTCTCGGGATTCACCAAGGTAGCGCGTTGCCGAGAGGGAACCAACGCCGCCAGACGCAAGCCGCCGTCCGTTCGCACGAAATCGATGGCCGTCGGCACGCCACCGACGTCGACGATGTTGTAGCCAACCGAAAAATCCCGGTCCGCGGCCGTCGGTTCAGCCAGCTCGAGCAGCACGACATCCGCCGAATCCACGAGTCGAACGGCGAGACGCGCATCGCTCTTGTCGTCGGGGTCGCCGTCGTCGTGCACGATCTGGACGGGCACGCGTGGGATGCCTTGCTCGTCCTTCGGCAAGCCGACGGTGATTTCTTCGCGGTTGGGGTCGCTCAAGTCGATCAACGCCACGTCGCGATCGGTGCGCGCCACCAGGAAGCGTCGCGCCGGGCCCCGGGGGACCGCAAGCTCGCTGGTGAAGGACAGTTCCACAGGCGAACCGCCGAAGCTGCGGATGGTCTTGGAGACGGGCTTTGCCTTTGGATCCTGCAGATCGAGCAGCACGATCTCGTTGGGATTCGTCACCGTGGCGCTGCCGGCGAATGCCGCCACCCAGCGTCCTTCGGGATCGAGGGCCAGCGCGCCCATCGGGTCGTCCAGCTCGTAGACCGTGGGCTCGGCGAGCTTCGGTCCCCCCGAGAACACTTGCAGACGCGGCTTCTCGTCGTCGGGTTCGGTGCGCGGCCACTCACCGGCAGAAAGCACGAACAGCGACGAGCGGTCTTTGGACGCCCGAACGACCTGGACGTCGTGACCGACCGAGAAGGCGCGACTCGCCACCTGCTTCGAGCTTGGCGCGGTCAAGAACAAGATGCGCTCGAGACCTCGATCGAAGACGGCGACTGAGCCGTCGAGCCCCACGACCTCACCGGCCTCGAAGTAGGAGTTCCAATCGTCGTTGCGGGAGCCACAAGCGGTGAGGCCCAGCCCGACGAGCGTGAGCGTCGAAATGGTGGCGATTCGAAGGCTTCGGAACTGGTTCATTTCGTCTTTCATCGGTCCACCACCTCGGCCGACAACTCGAAGCCCGTGAGGGTTCGGGCTTCGGCGCTCTGCAAGTCGAAGAAGGTCACGCGGCCCTCGGGGTGCGCTTGTGCGACGAAGCCCAAGCCGAGTTCGTACAGGGCACCCGCCGAGAGCGGCGCTGCCGAGAGCGGCACCTTGGAGACCGACAGGCTGGGCAAGCGCACGACGTAGGCTTCGTGCACTGTCGCATTGGTAGCCGTGATCAGCGCGGCTTCGTCCGCCATCGCCACGTGACGCACGCCTGCCCCGGTGCCGACCACGCGCGGGAACCGCGCTTCGGTCAACGAAAGGACGGCGAACGAAGCCGCGGCTGCCGTTTCCGTCCCTCCGAGCACGATCGCGTGGCCGCCGTCGGGGCTCGTGGTGACACTCCAGACGGGGCTCTTGGTGCTGAGGCTGCGACCGTCGAGATAGTCGGCACCGGGCGTCAGGTTCACGATCGTAACCCGCTCGTTCTGCACGGCGTTCGTGTAAAGGACCGCGCGAGTTCCGTCGGCCGTGAGCGCTGCGCTACCGAAAATTTCATCGGGAAACTCCGCCGTATCGAAGAGCGGACTCGTGAGCACGTCCGGGAAGGAAAAGCTCGCGATCTGGTGCTTTTCGCGAATGACGGCCACGGCGCGCCCGCTGTCGCTCAGGTCGAGGTCGGTCACGCTACCCTCGAACGTGAGGAAGGTTCGTGTTTCCACGTTGTCGAGAGTGATCACTTCCACCCGCTCGTCGTCGGCGCGTCGCACCAAGGCGTATTCGCCGTCGTTCGTCAGCGATACGTCGCGGCCACTTGCCGCACCGAGCTCGACCCAGGCGCTGACGCTGGGCTCGGCTCCCAAGGTGAGCAAGGTCAGCCCGTCTTCGGACACCACAACCACGCGTTCGTCGCCATTGGCCACGAGCACGCGACTAGGCCGATAGCCCACGGTCAGGCGCGCGACGAACGGATCCTTGGTCCGCAAACGCAGCACGGAGATTTCCTGGAGGCCTTCGGTGGGATCGAGCGCCTGGCCGGCCTCAGCCGCCGAAAAGGCGACGGCCCATTGCCCGCTCGTGCCGACGCTCCAACGGTTCGCGCCGACGTGCGTAGCCAATCGCTTCTCGGTCGCCCCGCCGGCAGCGAGCCGAAACCACGAGGCATCCGACGAGCCGACATTGAGCACGATGGCCGAAGGCTCGTCGTCGCTCCGGGGCACGGAACTCAAGTGCGTGGGGAACAGACCGGCTGAGAGCACTTGGACGCCCAACGTCTTGCCGTCGATCAAGGCGACGCGGCCGCTCTGGGGATTGGCCGACCACAAGTAGCGTCCCGTGGCGACGGGTGCCTTGAAGCTGGACTCGTCTTCCCTTTCCTCGGGCAGCGGAGCCGACCCTCCCATGCCTCCGTCGACACCGGACAAGCCGTCGCCGTCGTCGAGACCCAAGTCGCCGGCTCCCGAATCGCCCGAATAGTCGTCGGGGCCCGGCCCGTCGCGGCCTCCCCCGTTTTCGGATGCCGAGCAGGCCGCCATCGAGAAACCACTTGTCAACAGCAGGCTGCCGACAACGCGCATAGGTCGATTCATTCGTCCGCTCATTCGTGCACCACCTTGCTACCCAGCTCGAAGCCCGTGACCGTGGTCGCCTGCCCCGAACCGAGGTTGATGAAACTGATTCGGCCTTCGGGGTGCTTTTGGGCTACGAAGGCCTTGCCGGCGCTGGCGACGATGCCGCTGGCCAGGGGAGTACTGGGCAGGCGCAGCGTGTCGACGCGGAAACCCGGAAGCTGCGTGAGGTAGCTGGCCGAGGGCGAACCTTCGGGCGCTAGGGTCGTGACCACAGCGGCGGAGCCATCCTTGGCGATCGACACGAAGGCGGGGACGGCATCGGTGCCTTCGATGCGAGCCGGCAGATTCTCGCGCAACGGAACCACGGCGAACGCTCCGGCCTTGACGCTGCCAGCAGGAGGCTTCTGGATGGTCACTGCGTGATCGCCGGTCACCGAAACCAAGGCAGCCAAGATCGGTGCGCGCACGTCGACGCGACGCAAGGCGTGGTCGTCGAGCTTCAGCACCCAGAGGAACGACGAACTCAAGGCATTCGTGTAGAGCACCGCCAGAGAACCATCTTCGGCGATCTCCGCGCTGCCGACCACGTCGGCCACGGTGACCAATTCGAAGGCTGTCGCGTCGAGCACCAATTCGTCGACGGAGAAGACTGCCGCAGCGCTGCTGCTGGGCTCACCTGCCCCGCCTTCGCCGAAAGAAGTCACGTCTGAGGCGCGCATGACGGCAACGCCGATCTCGCCGTTCGCGCTGAGATCGAGATCGGTGACGATGCCCGGAAACTCGACGGTGACGCGTGCGTCAGTGGCCGTGTCGACGATCAGGATTTGCGAGCTGCCTTCGAGTCTCACGAACGCGAATTGTCCGGTCGAACTGAAGGACACGTCGCGCTCGAGGCCCAGTGCCGCCTCGGGCAGGAAGATCTCGCGCAGGATGCTGGGCGTCGTTCCCGCCGTCAGATCGAGTACGCTGATGCCCGGATCGGATACGACGAAGCCCCGCGTTTCGTCTTGGGCAATCACCACTCGGCTCGGCCTGAAGCCAACACTCAAGGTGTCCGCTCGCACCTCGTCGTCGAAGCTCAAGATGGTAATGTCTTGGTAGCCGTCATCGGACCCAAGCAACGCATCCTCGGCACGAGACCAGGCGATGGCTACGCGCCCGGTCGAACCGACGGCCCACGCGCTCGCCCCTGCCTGGAGCGACACTTTCTTCACCGAGATGGCGGGATCCGTATCGGAGCCCGCATCGCCACCAGCAATCAAGAACAGGCTGGCGTCGTCGCTCTTTTGGTTGATCACCAGTGCTCCGCCCGCTGTCTTGCCCGCGGGGAGCGCGGCCAGATACGTGGGAGCATGGCCGGCATCGAACACTTCGATCTGCAGGTTGCGGGCGTCGATGCGCGCGACGCGATTGCTGTCGGGATTGGCGCTCCAGACGAACGCGCCCGTCACGACGGGCGAACGAAAGCTCTCTTCGAGTTCGAGTTCGGGTGGCAGGGGACCGCTGCCCGAGCCTCCCGAGGCCGTGGACCCCCCGGTTCCGGCAGCGTTGTCGCCAATGCCGCCGAAATCACCAGCGTCCGACGAGTCGGAACAAGCGGCCACCGTTGCGCCGACAAGGGCGGCCATCAGCACGCCGCGCACGCAGTTCCGAGCCGTATTGGAGTTCGTCTTCATGGAAGCCGTGATCGAGGCGAGCCCAAGGGCCTGCCGGAAAATTGCAGTGGTATGAAGCGCGGACGCCCAACGTCCGAGTCTCATCAATAACTCACACCAGCGTCCTTAGCAATTCCGAGGCCAACGCGAATTCTTCCCTGGAGATCGAAAGATTCGTCGACTCCGTCGTGTACGCCGCGACATTCGTGTCCTGGTCGGCACAGCTCGACTCGACGCTCTGGCTCATTCGACGAACGAGACCTCGACGTAGCGACCGCTGCGACGCCTGAGCGCGTCAGACAGGGTCTGACCGATGCTGTCGGCCGAATAGCCGACGAGCACACGATCGTCGATTTGCAGGACAGGGACGCCGCCTCGAGGATTGAGCGACCGAGCGCGCTGTCGAGCCGTTTCGTCCGTTTCGATGTCATGTTCGACGAAAGGAATGGAATTGCGCTGCAAGAAGGCGCGTGCCTTTTTGCAGTATCCGCACCAGACCGTCGAATAGAGAGTCACCGAGACCTGCGCCAGCGCCGCACGCGGATCGTCGCTACGAGGCGAGCCGATGGCAGAGTTTGCGTCGCGGGCGGAGGCACTCGACCCGCGCGTGCCGGGTTCCGTGGCGGATGGGAGCGCCATCGGGTTCGGGAGGGGCACGTCGGCGTGCGCTTGCCGTACCATCGCCACGGCGCGGTGCGGAAGCGGCTCGACCACTTCGGTCAGTCGCACCGGTTCGGCACTAGCCAGCGTGCCCACCGTTCGAGGTCGCAGCATCCATGCGCCGACCACGAGTCCGAGCGCAGCCACGCCCAGACCCGCTAACCAGACGAAGCGCGCACCACTTCCCCCTGCGACGTCGACTCGTTCGCGCCGGCACAACACGCAGCTGCCATCGGGAGCCAGACGCAAGTGATGTGTCGCGCAGAGGCCATGAGAAGCGCTCGAGGGCGGGTCTACCCTAGAACTGTCGGCGGAGCGCCCAGGTTGCATCCGGCCACCCTAGGGCCGCCAGATGGTCCCGCCAAGTGCGTCTCAGGCCTTCCAGTTCAGCTGGGATCCCACGGCCCCGTCGAGTGGGGGCAGCTCGATGCCGTGGCGCTCTTTGGGTGGCTCGAATCGATTCCGCGCCGCCTGCTCGGGGGACACGAACACCTCGTTGCCGAACACTGCTTCCTGGGGTCGGGCGGGATCGATACCTTTTTTGGCCAAGGCGATGTCCGCGCAACTCTTGCACGCAAACCCGCCGACCATAGAGACCGCCATGTCGCCCGAGAACGGCGGGCTTCTGCGAACCTTGAATCAGCACGCTGCCCGACGACGCAACTCGAAGGCCGCCGCTGCCGCCACGACCACCAGCGAAAGGGCTTCGAGGAGAGAAGTGACGGAGCGGCGGCTCGCGAATCGTCAAGGCCCTTGACGACCGGCCTCCCGACGCTGGCTACACGCGTTTGGCGATTGACAGCCCCAAGATCAGGACGATGGCAGCGATGACGAGGAACGCGAAAAACAGAAACTTGGCGATTCCGGCCGCAGCTCCAGCGATACCGGCAAAGCCCAGGAAGCCCGCGATCAAGGCAATGACGGCGAAGATGAGTGCCCAACGAAGCATGGTGAATTTCCTCCTGCGCGACTGCCGCGCTGCAAAAATATCAGCAACGCGCGTGCCAACTGTCAAACCCCGTCGCTGCGAGCGAAACGTCGGCCGCCCGCTGCGTTGTGTGCGCAGCACCAGCGCGCACTGGGCGCTCGTGACACACATTTTCAGCGCCTGCGCGGCTGCTCGAGCTTGGTCGTCATGGAGCCGTCGACTTGCCGATGAAACTCAGACCACGAGGGTTTGGGTGGCCCCAACCAGAGTTCACCGTTCGACGTCATCTCGAGCACGGCGTCGGCGCCGGGTTCTGTGAATCGTTGCCGGTCGCGCAGATGTTCGACCAGCGCTACGTCGGCGCATTCGAGTAGCTCGTTTGCATCGGCGTTGGTCGGTGTACACAGGACTACGGCACTCGAGCGTAAAGACGGAAAGCCTTCGGCCAGGTGCTCGAGCAAGGCGTGTCCGAATAGCAGGGGGACCGCGCCGGTCTCGGGTGAAAAATCCGGAATGCGTGTGGATGCGTTCGTCGTGAGCCAGCTCGCGTGAGCAACCGAATCGAGCAGTACGACGCTGCCGCCTTCGTCGAAGATGGTCAGCGAGTCTTGTTCACGGGTCCGCTCGCCGGGGAGGCGCGACGCTCCCTCGGGGATCCAGTTGCGCAGAGCCTCGAATTGCCGACGATGCAGCTGCCGCTTGCTGCGTGGAAAGGCGGCAAACACCAGAGCGTTCAACAGGTCGTGGTAGCTCTGCGGCAGCACTGGCACGCACTGACGCAGAGCGATGCTGCCGTCGTAGAGTTCACCCAAGACGATACGCTGGCGCTTGTCGCGGCGCGATCTCTTGGCCGCGAGCTGGAACGACAGGGGCGTGAGTTCCGGCGCGCGCGCTCTGCGCTGCTGTTCGCACAGCTCGGTGTAGTCGCGTGCGTCGGGAAAGACTGCTCGCCCGCGCCAGTCCTCGAGCAATGGCGCGAACACCGAGAGCAGTGGACTCTTGGTTAGGAGGGAAGGATCCCAGACTTGCCCCGATTGCGGCATGCCAACCGTTTAGCATTCGCAGCCTCGGCTGCGCTCACGGCTTCTCCGAGCCCGCGTAAACGGGCTCGGAGAGCGACGGCGGGCTAGTTGACGACGGCGCAGAAGTTCTCGGTCTTGAGGCCCCGGCCGCCGCTCCAGATCTCGAATCCGGCAAAAACGTTGCTCAGATACCAGCTGCTCTGCAGTTGATTGCGCGTGACGGCGTCCGCGATGAAGTCCTTCAGGTTGAAGGAGAACTCGTTGATCTTCGACCAGCCAGCAGGCACGTACGAGGTCACTTTCATACCGTTTTGGCAGGCCGAATCGCACGTCCACACGTTCCACTGCCGACCGGCGACGGTGACGACGCCCTTGTCGGTGCCCAGCGGTTGGGGACGATTGCCACCTGCTTCGCCTTGCGAGTGGTACCACACCATCAGGTAGCCGCCGGAGGGGCTCCCCGAATCACCGCCCGCGCCGGAGCTGAACCACACGTCGTAGGTGGCGTTGTACGCGCCGCTGGGCGTTCCCGACCAGCGCCAGCCCGTAGGCACGCCCGTGGAAGAAGCGACGATCGCGCTCACCTGGCGCGGCAAGTTGCTGCCCGACGTGGCTGGCGCACCGAAGTTCGAACCGATGAAGACCGACGGGTAGCTGCGCGGCGCCCCGCTCGTGCCGACGGAGTTCGTCTGCTTTGTGACCTCGAACGACACGCCTGAAGAGCTAATTGCCTGGTTATTGGAGTCACCCGCCCAGACGTTGTTCTGCACGACATACTGGCGGCCGTCGCGCGTTGCCAATTGGCGCGAGCTGCCCGTCAAGTTGTATGTGCCCTCACCGGCGCTGCCCGACAGGCTGCAGCCCGTTCCAGGAGGCGGACCGTCCATGTCGGACTCGACGATGTTGTTGATGCAGAAGTCGTAGTTGATTGCCGACGCGGCAGCGCCGCCGCCGGGCACCAGCACGATGGCCGCCACAATCGGCTTGCTCTTGTCGTAGGCCGTGCCCTTGCCGCCCGCCCAGCACTCGGTGTTGAACGACGAGTAAGCGATGAAGCCGCCGGACCCGGGGATCGTGGCACACCAGCGATCTGTCGCGACAGTGCCACCGTTGGGTCCTTGGATCTGCAAGCGCAGAGTCGAGCCGCCCGGATTGGAGACACTGACCAGGATGCCATCGAGGGTCGGCAAGATGCTGTTCGTGGGAAGCGGCGAGCCACCTTCGGGCGTCGGCAGCTGATTCAGGTTCCAGCCGACCATGGCGACGTTTCCGGAATTGGCGCTGGGCTGCACCGAACCGGAAGCGCAGTACGGAGGCTGCGCGAGATCGCCGAAATGCTTGGGGGTGATGGTCGCGCCGCTCACGCTGGTTGCCGTCCAGACGTAGCCCTTCCAGCCTCCGGCCGTGAGGTAGCCTCCATTGGGAACGCCAGGTCCCGCACCGCCAGTGGCCGTATCGCCGCCGGTACCCGTCACGCCGCCAGTGGCGGCCACGCCGCCAGTGCCGATCGTGCTTCCGCCGACGCCGGGAATGCCCCCACTGCCGGTGCCACCCGTCCCAACTCCGACGTCACAGGAGCTGCCAGCCGGACAGTAGCAAACCGAGCCGCTGCAAAGCTCACCCGCGGCGCAAGCGACGCTGCAGGCGCCGCAGTTGAAGGGACTCGACATCACATCGACGCAGCTCTGCGCGCACTGCGCGAGACCAGCGTCACAACCCGCCTTGCATGCGGAGTTCGAGCAGACGGTGCCAGCAGCGCAAACGGTGCCGCACGCGCCGCAATTGTACGCATCTTCGACCGTCGCGACGCAGGTGCCATTGCAGAGTGCCAAACCCGGAGCGCAGCCCTGTGGGTTCGTCGTCCCGCAGCCGACGGCAGCGAGACCGAGCAGGGTGAATCCGATCGAGAGCCACGCCGACAGGCGGTGCGGCGGCGAAAAACGCGCGGTGATGAACGACATGTCAGCCTCTCCGGAAGTGCCATTTCCAAGTGGCAACTGCCATGAAAGGAAAGCGCTTCGACAGCGTTGAATTAAGCGTGTTCTTTCGAATTGGCAAGAAATGCCTGCGTTTAGCGCAGTACCGCAACCACACA
>Ga0209181_10011760_pt1 | contig 11168 bp, 9 predicted proteins | sample MAT05_FD_187208 | JGI IMG/M metagenome (GOLD analysis project Ga0209181, IMG submission 187208) | Freshwater microbial communities from Lake Fryxell liftoff mats and glacier meltwater in Antarctica - MAT-05 (SPAdes) (version 2) | ecosystem: Environmental > Aquatic > Freshwater > Ice > Liftoff... | reverse complement strand
ACTTCATAGTTCATACATCATAGTTCATACATCATACTTCATACATCATACTTCATAGTTCATACATCATACTTCATACTTCATAGTTCATAGTTTTGACTACTCCTAAACGAATACTCGGCATAGACCCTGGCACCAATGTGCTGGGGTTTGCTATTATTGATGCGGACAAGAAAGCGGTAAAGGTGATCGAAATGGGGGTAGTGACTTTCAAGCACATTAGCGACGATCACACGGTGAAGCTGCGCTATATTTTTGAGCAGGTACAAGACCTTATCCGCCTGCACCTTCCGGAGGAAATGGCGATTGAGGCGCCTTTTTTTGGCAAAAACGTGCAATCTATGCTCAAATTAGGCAGAGCGCAAGGGGTCGCTATTGCCGCTGGAATGGTGAATAATTTAGTTATTACGGAGTATATGCCCAAAAAAATAAAAAGTGCCGTAACGGGCAATGGCAACGCCTCCAAGGAACAAGTCGCCGGGATGTTGGAAAATATACTCCACATGAAGTTTTCAGAAAAATACTTCGACGCTACAGATGCCTTAGCCACAGCACTCTGCCACTGGTATCAGTCAAGCAGCCCGGGGCAGGCTGGTAAAAAATCCTACACCGGATGGAAAGGGTTTTTGAAAGACAATCCTAAACGGACTCCGTGACATTTGACGTTGGACTATGGAGCATTGGACTATTGGACGTAGGATAATTCCAACAGAAGAATAGGTCCAGCAGTCCAACGCCCAATAGTCCAACAATCCTAATTTCGCAGCCGCTTCTTCTCTGGGATACCTTCATAGAAAAACTCGTAGCCCCGAAAAAGAACGCCAAACACGCGATCCTGGGTAAGCATAAAGTCTTTATTGTCAACATCAATGAAATAACGCGATACGAAGGGCCTGCCGTCGTCACGGCGGTTCTCTATTTCTACCGGCCAAAAACGAACCTTTTTTTCTGCACCATCTGTCTTTTTTACGGTCACGATGGCAAAGGGCACGAGTGCTTTTACAGAGTCCCGAAGTGGATTTTGTGTTTCAAAAGCTTCTGCCACAAGGCGATCAAATTGAACCAGATAAGCCTCCACAACACCTTTGCGACGAGGGGTAGTCATTTTTGTAGTGGTGTTAAAAAACGGCTGGACATCATAAAGCGCTGATCCAGTTTTTTCCAAACGGAAGGACTCGTTTTTACGTTGCGGGTATTCCACAAACACAGACTGAATCTCCTCTGGTTTTTCATTGAAAACAGCCTTGTCACGCCATTCGTCTTCACTCAATTGAAAGCGCATGCGGATTTGCCCGACGAACCCAGGCAAGTGTACAACATAGGGTTGTTCTGCACCGTCCATCATCAAAACGGTACCGCGTTCGTCTATCGTTACCCCGCCAACGTAATAAGTTTTCAGGGCTTTGCCCGCTAGATCATAAATTTCCACCTTGATACCGTCTGCAGCCAACTCCTTAATCATCAGAGGCACCGCACTGTTGGGCGGAATATTGAGCACATTTACTTTTGAAATGGTTTCCAAAAGTATCCCCATTGCCGAAGGGCTGGCAGGGTATTTGTCATTGTAATACCACAACTTATTCTTTTGCTCAAACGTAGAAGTGTTGCCTTTTCGGTCGGCGATAAAGATTTTACCAATTTCATCCGTGTTTTTTACGGCAAAGTCCATATCCCAAGAGACATGAGAGTTAGTCTGTTTTTTCTTGTTGCTAAGCGCATACCAGGCGGTACCGCCCAGTACAAGGAAGAGCAGCACTAAGAGCAGTGTTCTGTTCATAAATTTTTGATTTTGATCCCGAGTATTCGGGCGTGACAATGTGCAAAAAGAGAAACACAGTAAGGGCACATTGGCCTGGCAAGCGGGCACAAAAATAGCGACAGTATGGTTTTTATTTCTAAAAAAAAGCCGACCCCTGCATTACGCAAGGGCCGGCACATCAAAACAAAACGAAAAACCAACTTTTTATTCTTATCAGGCTTAGGAACGCGACAACAATAACGTAGTCATTTGATGCCATTCCTACAAACGTATGTACTAAGAACCTACGTTCAAGCCCTTTTATAAACATCTATTTAGATCAATTGTTGCCCTTTGGATTAAGACGTACAGATATTTCACGAGAATTACCTTGACGTACCACATTCAACGTCATTGTTTCACCCACCTTTGAACGCCCTATTAGCTCCATTAGTTCAGAAGTTGTGGTCACTGTTTTGCCATTTGCCTTCGTTACTACATCATTTTCTTCCACTCCGGCTACCGCTGCAGAACCTACAGGATCAAGACTAGAAACCAGTACCCCTTGTAAAAATGGAACTCCATATTCTTTTGCAGCCTGTGCGTCCATCGTAACCACATTCACACCGAGATAAGCGCGGCGATACTCCCCATATTTAATCAAGTCATCCGCGATACGTTTCACGAGGTTAACCGGAATTGCAAAGGAATAGCCTGCAAAAACGCCTGTGGGGGTAGCAATAGCAGAATTTATTCCAATAAGATTGCCATTCACATCAACTAAGGCACCACCAGAGTTCCCAGGATTGACCGCTGCATCTGTTTGGATAAAGGATTCGATGGGTGTTCCGCCCTTAATAATATTTATATCGCGCCCTTTTGCGCTAATAATGCCTGCTGTTACCGTAGAAGTCAGGTCAAATGGATTACCGACTGCAAGTGCCCATTCGCCTACACGCACATCATCGGAGTTGCCAATTTCAATAGCTAACAGATCATTTGCGTCGATTTTAATAACTGCCATATCAGTATTTGGGTCTCGACCCACGAGGCGGGCGCGAAACTCACGGTTGTCGTGCAACGTCACCTCATACTCGTCAGCAAACTCAACCACGTGATTGTTGGTCAAAATATAACCATCAGTAGTGTAAATGACACCAGAACCTGTACCAGACCGAGGTTGTTGCTCAAAGCCATAACCGTCTCCAAAAAAGTATTGAAATGGATTGACACTTCGATTTTCCCGTTGACGCTGAATGGCAGACTCCTTACTTTCCGTAGCTTTGATGTGTACTACAGCTGCCATGGTGCGCTCTGCGGCTTTGGTAAAATCAAAGGGCACCGGAGCACCACTATAGTTCACTTGTTTGGAGTAAGTTTGCTGCTCCGGGAATTGGAGCGTTTGCGGCGTTTCAAGCATTTTGAATGCCCCAATGGTGACCAGTCCGCCCATGGCGCCCGCAAGTAGAGTTGACCACAATTTGTTCATAGTTCAAAGTTTAATTTTTTGATGTGAAAACCTTTGATAAACGATAAGGAAGCGTATTTGCTGCCAGAATGTTACGTTTTAACTTGCTGTTAACCAGTTGTCAGAACCTAACTAAGAATAGCATTCAAAACTTCATCAACGATGCAAAAGGTCTCCATGTTTCAAGCTACCGACCAACGTCTAAACAAGATAGACCAACACCCGTGAATAGTCGTTTTTTACACGAGCCGGATTCCTTAGAACGCTTGCTAATTCCTGAAACGGATTTAGAGCGAGCATTGCTGGCCTTGCCCGAATTTCGCCACGGACTTTTGTGGGGGCAGCCTCGATTTGGCCATCCTGAAGGCAAAGTTGCGATCCATATCCGGGAGGTATTGGACAATATTTCCGCTATCCCGAACCTTTCACCTGTTGATCGATCTCGTCTACGTATTATCGCCCTGGCCCACGACACGTTCAAACATGCCGAAAGCCGCTCACGCCCTCGCGATTGGACCAAACGTCACGGCTTAATTGCCCGACAGTTCATGGAAGGATATACGAGTGATTCGGTAATTTTGGATGTTATCGAAACCCACGACGATGCCTATTACAAATGGCTTGGTCAGCGCCGACGCCCTTCGCCACATAGCCAGCTTGATTCATTGCTTTCTCGTGTAGGGCATTGCATACAGCTTTACTACCTTTTTTTCAAATGCGATACACAGACTGGAGATAAAATCCAAGCACCCTTGCGCTGGCTTGAGCAGGTAGCAGAGGGAATTGAGGTGGTCAAGATTAGACCTTTTTGGCCTTGGGAGCGGTGAGGAAAGTGGGCAGAGGAATAATTTGAATCCTCCGAATCCACTATCGCTTCACCACAGGAAGTGTTTTTACCGCGCCGCCTTGTTCCACACGAAGGAAGTAGGTGCCAGCGGGTTGACCCAAAAGTGATAAAGTGGTAGTATTGGAGGAGGTGGCGGTTTGAGCTACCACCTTGCCGTGTACATCAAATAGTGTGAGCATGGATGCTGCTGACCCATCGAGCTGCACCTGGACAAAATTGGTAGTAGGGTTTGGCGAAACACTCACCTTAGCAAGTAGGGCAGCCGTTTTTACAGATACCAAATAAGTACCGTAATCATAATCAACCTGAAATACCTGTAATAAAGTCTGAGTTGAAAACCCTGCAAAAAAGAATTTGACTTGCGAAATGGAAAGGTCGTTGTTATAATAGGATTCATACTTGCTATTCTGCACCCAAGTCAAGTTAGGGCTATCCCAATATTCCACCGAATATAGCGTGTCTTGGCCGTTGTTGTCATAGTTGGTTGTAGTTCTGACATTGGGTTGCCAAGCTGCGCCGTCCCAATTTTCTTCCAAAATTAGCCTTTGGGCGTTCGTTACAGTCTGTGTACTGCGCAAATTCGGCAACCAAACGGAAAAATTCTCGTCCCAATTGCTCGAAATTGATTGATCAAACTCATCATCGGCATTGGTGTACAGATAGTCCGTTTTTAAATAGTTCTGCAAATTGCCGTTGTTATTGGTTTCTTGGTAGATCTCTTGTAATTCACGGTCTGAAACATCATAGGTATAATTGTATTTACCGACAAAAGTCAATACCCCGTCCGTATAGCTTTCATTCGTGAGTTCCAATACTTTATCTGTGTTTGAGAAGATGGAGATGGTGATACTTTCCGTTTCCCACACCTCTGTAATAGCTATCCAAGATTCTAATTTGCGATAATTCTCCTGTCCGCTAGGGTGGTATTTAATACTCGTTCGAAAACGAGGCACCAAAATCGAATTTGTAGCGTCCCAATTACTTCTGAGTATTTGTGTGGGCAATCCCTGGGCATTAAGTGTGTAATACTCTCTATTGTCGAGTATCCAGTTGCCAGCAGCCCAACGGTTGGCTTTAGTCTCATAGATATGGCCGTTATTATCGTAATAAATAAAACCCTCATCAGAATTTTCGAGTGGCGATCCAGGGATCTGGGCATATTTAACGATTAGGTGCGTTGGCTGTGGAATATTTCCCTGTGCCCAAAGCGAAAAGACTGTTGATAAAACAAGTGAGAAAGTAAGAAGTAGTGCCTTCATTTTGAAAATTTGTTTAGTGACTAAGTACCAAAAAAAGAACCACATCAATTTGGTGGCCCCGAGTAATCGAGATTGATCGACAGTTATATAACCTATATGCATTCTTCGTGCCTTGTCTACCCCTAAATTACCCTCCTCTAAATCATGAGGTTGTTAATATTTACGATAACGAAGGTACACATTTTCCGGAACAACACACTTGCTGAAAGGCGCGCCAATAAGACCATAAAATCCACGTTCTTTGTGCCATAAATTCAACTATCTACATGCAAAATAAGACAAAGCGTCCTTACATGGCTTATAGCCTACTAGCCCTGCTCCTGCTCGTGGCAGTTTTTTATGTCCTTCAGCCTTTTTTGAATAAAAAACCGATCGTGTCTTCTCCAACTTCAGTAGAAACGCCCAAGCCCATTATCCCTCAGATACAGGTGCCGGAGTTTAGCGCCGACTCTGCGTTCCTTTTTGTTAAAAAACAGGTAGATTTTGGCCCTCGTGTACCTAATTCACCCGCGCACAAAAAATGTGCAGAATGGTTTGTAAAAGAATTTAAGCGTCATGGGCTTACCGTGATTGAGCAAAAATTCCAGGCGGCACATTACAAAGGCGGCATTTTTAACGGGGTAAACATCATCGGCCAATACAAACCAGAATTGGCCAAGCGCATCCTCCTTGCTGCACATTGGGACAGCCGTTTTCAGGCAGATAAAGACACCAAAGACCAAAACAAGCCCATTGATGGTGCTGATGATGGTGCCAGCGGCGCTGCAGTATTGCTCGAGTTAGCCCGCACACTGGCAGCCAACCCTGTAGATGTAGGCGTTGATTTGTTTCTCATCGATGTAGAAGACCAGGGCAATGACGATGGAGAAGCAGAAACCTGGTGTCTCGGTTCGCAGTATTGGGCCAAAAATCTTCACCGCTCTGGCTACTCGCCATTCTATTCCATTCTACTCGACATGGTCGGTGCAAAAGGTGCGCGTTTTTACAAAGAAGGTATTTCAAGGGAAGTGGCCCCACAAACGGTAGAAAAAGTGTGGAACACAGCCGCTTCACTGGGTTATGGTGAGTATTTCGTGAATGAAGATCGTGGCGGCATCACAGACGACCACCTTTTCATCGCTCGCGACGCAAAGATTCCAATGATTGATATCATTAGCACACCAAATGATGGCGCACATCCGTTTGGCAGCTACCACCACACGCATGACGATAACATAAGCGTGATCGATAAAAACGTGCTAAAAGCCGTGGGACAGACGATGACCGCTGTAATTTATCGAACACATAACGGCGTATTGTAAGGGTTGGGGATTTGGGGATTTGGTTATTTATTGTGCCCAAGCTTGATATCCGTATTTTGCTAAAATCATCCAGGCATACCATGCCCTGGCTCAACAAATAACCAAATCCCCAACCTAACCAAATAACCAATCAATGCCATTTATCCAAGGCTCGATGCTCGTAACGTTCCATAGCCGAGAGCAAATCTGGAACCGTGTCAGAAGCAATACAGAGTCGACGGTTCTGGTCTTTTAGAAACCCATTTTCCACCATATTGTCCAGCATGTGCAGGAGCGGATTGTAGTAGCCGCGCAAGCTGAGTAGTCCGATAGGTTTTGGGTATTGAAGGAGTTGTGCAAGGGTGAGGGCTTCAAAAAGTTCGTCCATAGAGCCATAGCCACCTGGCAAAGTGATGACGCCGTCAGTATCCTTAATGAGCATATCGCGGCGTTCAGACATGGTGTCGACGATAATCATATCTTTGACCCCGGAGTGCCCAAGCTCAAGTCTATTAAGTTGATGCGTGATTATACCCGTGATTTGGCCGCCCTCGGTTAATACCGCGTCGGCGAGCACTCCCATGAGGCCCACGCTGCCGCCGCCAAAAACGACACGGATGCCGCGCTGAGCAAGGGTTTTACCAAGTTCTGTGGCTGCTTCTGCAAACCAAGGTTGATTTCCTTTGTTTGCTCCACAATAGACTGCAATTGATTTCATACGAGAAGATGCGTTAATTTTGTGGCGCAAACCTCGCATATTTTACTCAAACCGATTCAACCATGTACATTTTACGCATCACGCTATTCGCATTCGTGCTTTTTACGGTTTTTTCTTGTGATAAAGCTAAAACCCCTTTAGATCCAGATCCTGTTTTCGAGGTCATGGTTAAAAATGATTATTTCGAGATTCAGGCCAAGTACGCGCTCTTCCTTTCCAATACCGATGGAGAAATGGTGGCTTTTAGGTGGCTCCCGAATGAAGATACCGCGCATATACAAGCCCCCAATATAGCCCCAAGCGAACACCTGGATTGCACTATTTTGAGGGTGACCACTTTAGAAGCCCCTGGCTCGGGTATAAAAGATACCACTTTGACCCTTACTACTTTCACCAACTTGTCAAGCGGTCAGCAAATCAATCTTCGTGACCTTTATTTCAAGCAGCCAACCACGTTGAGGTTTACACTCGCGGGTTTCAACACCCTTGATTCTATTGTGGTGTCTGATGCGCTCACCCTCTCTCGTCCACAGGCCAACAACAATTACTACGGCGAATATTTGGTCAACAACACTGGCCAGTTTTGGATGCGCGTATTGATCAATGGCGAGCATTTCTGGCGGTTTCTAACGTTTAATAATGCAGGGGCCACGCTTGATGCCAACATCATTGATGTTTCGCAGTTGCTCTTAAACTTCGCGCCGCCCCTGGATTTGGGTTTGCCGTTTGTCACCACGTGGCAGTACAAACTCGATGGGGTTGTGGATACTTCACGATTGAAATTTTTTCCGCTCAGTGATAAACTCTATGCACCAGGAGGTGAGGTGCCTGTTTACAATTCGGTAAAGGTTTTTGAGCCTGTCAATAATGACCTTTTTGATCCAAATCGCCCATATATTGACCTTTTTCGGCTTCAAACCAACGGACCGTCCGGCAACACAAATGGCTATACCTATTTGAGTGACAATTTTTATTCAGCCGTGCCGACGTCATTGCCCGAACCAACTTTCAACCTCGAAGCTACCACTCTGGCCAACAATCGTGCTGTGGCGGTTATCTGTAGCGGAGCCTTTGACTTGCTTGCGTTTTCTCGCAGCAGGACTGGAAACCCCAATATCAACTGGGAGGTGATTATTAAGCCTGCCAATGGTATTGTCTTATACATCCTGCCTGATGTTCCAAAGGAATTGGGCAACCGTTATCCTGCCTTAAAAAACTACGATTTTAATACGCAAGTTCGGGCTCGTGCTGAATCTTATGAGCGACTGAACTATGATCAAATCGTACGCAAACGATTAGAAAACGCGGATCCGCTTTGGCAGGCGCGAGGAGGGTATTTGGGACGGGAGGAGAGTTTTTAGCAGGTTTGGCATGAACATGCTGGCCAAAGACCAAGCGTAAAATGTTTTTTAATTGACGAATGCCGATTACATGATTTTTGAAGGAATGGCAGATCGTAGGATTTTTGAGGTTTAGGAACGGATAAAGTCTATGAAAAAGTGAACGATGGTTAGCGGGGCCATCAAAAATCGAAAATCATGTAATCAGCATTCGTCAATCAAAACCCTTCAAAGAATCCAAGAAAAAATTCGGGATGACCCATGTTAAAGACCTATTGATACTGCGCTCCAAGATGCAATAACATATCCTTGGTCATTCCATCCAGATCAAATTCGGGTTTCCAGCCCCAATCCTTGCGCGCAGCAGCATCATCAATCGAAGCGGGCCAGGAATCAGCAATGGCTTGACGGAAATCGGGCTTGTAAGTGACTTTGAAATCCGGGACTTCTTTTTGAATGCTGGCCGTTATTTCTCCAGGATTGAAGGTCATGCCAGCCAGATTGTAACTTGTGCGGACAGTAAGTGCGTTGGCAGGAGCCTCCATGAGTTGGAGCGTGGCACGAATAGCATCGGGCATATACAGCATCGGCAAGGGTGTATCGGCACGTAGGAAGCACTCGTAGGCTTTACGCTGCACGGCATAGTGGTAGATATCAACGGCATAATCCGTAGTGCCTCCACCGGGCATACTTTGGTAGCCGATGATGCCGGGGTAACGCAGCGAGCGCACATCCAAGCCATAGCGGCTGTAGTAGTAATTCGCCCAGTTTTCGCCCGCCACCTTGCTGATCCCATACACCGTCTCTGGGATCAAAACCGTGTATTGAGGGGTCAAAGCCGGGGCAGCTTCGCGGCCAAAAACTGCAATGGAGGAAGGGAAATAGACCTTTGACAATTGATTTTCCCGGCTGACTTCCAACACATTGAACAGGCTGCGCATGTTCACATCCCAGGCCCACATCGGGTTCTTTTCTCCGGTGGCCGAGAGGATGGCCGCAAGGTGATAGATCTGGGTAGCATGGTACTTTTTTACCAATCCGGCCAGGGCTTCCCCGTCGAGTGCGTCCAAAATTTCGGAAGGGCCACTTTGGTTTTCTAAAGGACGGAGGTCGGTGGCAATGACATTGTCGGAGCCGTGGGCTTGGCGTAGGGCCTCGGTTAATACAGCACCAATTTGGCCGCCTGCGCCGATTATTAGGATTTTATCGTGCATACTTTCTTTAATTGGTGGCGAATGTATGACAGGCTTGGGGAAAACTCAAAACGAGGTTTTTTGTGGCGTCCAAATATGGGTCATCTGGGTCTTTAGCATGGAAACAAATTTTACAGAAAAGCAGCTATTCTGTCCATTCCAGTATCTTTGGCGCATATTTATCCTTTTATACCAACCTTCTTTTTATGAAAAATTTTTCCTGCCAATTCGCTACGCTAAAAACGGCCAACTGCCTGTCGCTGCTTATTTGTCTGCCGTTTGTGCTCTCCGCGCAACTAAGCGTCACCATCTCCCCTACCAACATTACCTGCTTCGGAGCAGCCAATGGCAAAGCCCAGGCAAACCCGGTTGGTGGAACCCCTCCATACACCTACGTTTGGAGTAACACTGCTACCACGAAGACGATTCAAAACCTTGCCCCCGGCAATTATTTCGTAACGGTGAGTGATGCCAATCAAAATACCAAAGCGGCTGCTAATAATATTACACAACCCCAACTATTGGGCTTGACCGCTTTTGGACAAAGCCAACTTTGCGATGTAGCACCTGATGGCATGGCAGCAGTTGTCCCCTTTGGTGGAACGCCAGCCTATACTTATTTATGGAGCAATGGAGGGACAACTGCGCAAATTAATAACCTGATCGGGGGGATTTACAACGTAACCTTGACAGATGCGAATAGCTGTACGGTTTCAAGTTTCTATCAAGTGGGTTATTGGGCAGAGGGATTGTGGCTGATGACTAACAGCACACCTACTTCGTGCGCGTTTGAAATTGGTTCCGCTCAAGTCTCTCCCGGGTCTGGTATCGCACCTTACCAATATGAGTGGAGTAATGGTGCGACTACTGCTGAGATCGAAAATCTTGGTGCCGGAACGTATACGGTGACGGTGAGCGATGCAAATGCTTGTTCTAACAGTGCAGAAGCGATTATCATTTCAAACAATGCCTTTATTTCATTATCTATTCAAACTTCAACACCTTATTGCCTGAATGCCATCGCAAATTTTCAACGGGAGCCGCCACCAGCACTTTACCCCCAAATATTATGGACGCTAAATAATCCGGCAGATACCATCATTTCTGGCCAGGGCACGGATAGCATTCAAATAAAATGGGGGACTGTGGGGGCAAAAACGGTCAAGTATCAGTTCGGTGCAAATGGTGTCTACTGTAGTTCAACTACTTACTTTCTAAAAGTAGCTGTCTGTGCAGACGCAAATGAACCTAAATTAGCCGCAGCAATCGTCTCGCCCAATCCGTTTTCAGACCTTTTATTGATCGATTTTCCTGATGGAAAAACT
>Ga0209181_10011757_pt1 | contig 11169 bp, 8 predicted proteins | sample MAT05_FD_187208 | JGI IMG/M metagenome (GOLD analysis project Ga0209181, IMG submission 187208) | Freshwater microbial communities from Lake Fryxell liftoff mats and glacier meltwater in Antarctica - MAT-05 (SPAdes) (version 2) | ecosystem: Environmental > Aquatic > Freshwater > Ice > Liftoff... | reverse complement strand
GTTCATTGTCATGACGCATCTCCTTGGTTTAGAGGCGTCCATTATTGCTCCACAAGTAGCTCACTACGTGAGCCTGTGCCACTGTCAGAATAAATATAGCTGAGGTATGTAACTAATCAGGTAACTTTAATCGTGATATTCAAGATTAAATAAGTCGCATCATAGGGTGACAATCATAAAATTAGAATAAGCAATATGCTTAATTTTTGGCTAACGGAAATTTGTCAGCTATTCTAAATTCCGTATAGTTAGTTTTGATGCAAGCAAAAAGTCTACGAAGGCGAGCGGGTTACTCACGGTCGATCCTGGGATTCTCATTTGTAAACCCGTGATTTTTCCACTGTGGCGTCCGCTACGCTGTGAATCTTAGTTGGTACCTTTGGAATCTCGTGGACGGAGTGGTTCATCGTGTTCATACCGTAGCCGAACACTTTCTTTCCGGTGTGCCAATTTATACAGAATTGGCAGAACCAGCAGCGTCAGTGCAGTGGATGACAATATGCCTCCAATCACAACCGTCGCGAGCGGCCGTTGCACTTCGGCACCTGTGCCGATCGCGATTGCCATGGGCACGAAGCCTAGTGAAGCCACCAGCGCTGTCATCAGCACCGGGCGCAAGCGCGTGAGCGTTCCCTCCTGGATCGCTGCATCAAGATGCATGCCCTCATGGCGCAATGACCGAATGTAGGAGATCATCACCAAGCCATTGAGCACGGCAACGCCTGATAGCGCAATGAAGCCCACCCCCGCTGAAATAGAAAGTGGAATATCTCGTAGCCACAGCGCCAGTATCCCGCCAGTCAAAGCAAACGGCACGCCAGTGAACACTAGTAGTCCATCCTTCACGTTATTAAACATCACAAACAACAGCATAAATACTAGCAGCAGTGCGACAGGCACCACAATCTGCAGACGTTTTGCCGCTGATTGCATTTGCTCGAAGGTGCCGCCCCAGGTTGTCCAGTAGCCAGTGGGTATCGAGACCTTCTGTTGAATCTCCTGTTTGGCTGCGGTGACGAACGAGCCAATATCCCGTTCCCGAACGTTAGCGGTTACCACTACGCGGCGTTTGCCGTTCTCTCGGCTGATCTGGTTTGGCCCAGGTACCACCTCAATGACTGCGACGTTACTAAGTTGTATATAGTTAGATGGGGGGCGACCAATGGCTCCAAAGTGCTCAACGTTACCCAGTTGCAAATAGCTGGAGCGAAATGGGTCATTGGCTTGAATGTCAGGCAAACGAATCGGCAATCGTTTGAGAGCCTCCGTATTATTCCGCAGCTGCTCAGGTAGGCGCACGATAATGTCGAAGCGGCGGTCGCCCTGAAATAATACCCCGGCTTTTTGGCCACCCATCGCAATGGCAATCGCATCCTGTACATCCCCAACACTGACGCCATAGCGAGCAGTTTTCTCACGGTCTATGTTGATGGTAAGCATTGACAACCCCGTTGTTTGCTCGACTTTTACATCCGCTGCGCCGGGAATTTTGGCCAGCACTGTTGAAATCTCATTGGCGGTATGATTCATTATGTCCATGTCATCGCCGAACACCTTTACGGCTACATCGCTGCGAACACCGGATATCAACTCGTTGAATCGCATTTGGATCGGTTGGGTGAACTCATAGTTGTTGCCGGGTACTTTGGTTACTGCTCGCCGCATGGCATCAATCAGGTCGATTTTGCTACGGCCTGGGTCGGGCCACTCTGATTGCGGTTTCATCATCACGAAATTATCGGCGACGTTAGGCGGCATGGGGTCGGTGGCAATTTCGGCGGTTCCCATCTTGGCAAAAATTCTGTCAACCTCGGGAAACTGCTTGATTGTCCGCTCCAGCTCAGCTTGCATCTCGATCGCCTGCGACAGGCTGGTTCCAGGAATGCGCAGAGCATGCAATGCAATATCGCCCTCGTTTAGACTCGGTACAAATTCGCTGCCCATGCGCGTGGCAAGCAGGCCACTAAGTATCACGGCGACAATCGCCACAGTAAGTACCAATTGCTTGTTTAGCATTGCAAAATTAAGCATCGGCTGGTAGCCGCGTTTGGCCAGGATCATCAAGCGACTTTCTTTTTCGCTGACTTTGCGACCGATCAGTACCGCCACCGCTGCAGGAATAAATGTGACCGACAGAATCATGGCTCCCAGCAAAGCTGCCACCACAGTAAACGCCATCGGGTGGAACATTTTTCCTTCTACTCCGGCGAGTGCGAATATCGGTAGATAGACCACCATGATAATTAGCTGTCCAAACAGAAGTGGTCTGCGCGCCTCTTTGGAGGCTGTAAATACCTCATGAAAGCGCTCATCGTAAGTTAATGCCCGGCCCGCCACAGTTTGCGCATGGGCGAGCCGCCGTATGCAGTTCTCCACAATCACCACGGCACCGTCGATGATGATGCCGAAGTCCAGAGCGCCCAAGCTCATCAGGTTGGCGCTGACTTTGTTGGCGACCATGCCGGTGAAAGTGAAAAGCATAGCCAACGGAATTATCAGGGCAGTGATGATGGCGGCGCGGATGTTGCCGAGAAATAGAAACAGGATCGCAATTACAAGCAATGCTCCTTCAATCAGGTTTTTTTTAACGGTGTTGATAGCCTTGTCGATCAGAATCGTGCGGTTGTAAACCTCGTTGGCTACCACGCCTTGTGGCAAGGTGCGGTTGATTTCTTTCAGGCGCTTGGCGACGGCCTGGGAGACTGTTCTACTGTTCTGACCGATCAACATGTATACGGTGCCGAGCACCACCTCGCGACCGTTCTCAGTCGCCGCACCGGTGCGCAGTTCTTTGCCGATGCCGACTTCGGCTACTTCTTGAATTCGGATAGGAACACCCTGTTGGCTGCTCACAATTATGTTGCCGATGTCTTCGATGGAGGCGACCTGACCAGGCGCACGGATCAGATACTGTTCGCCACGCTTTTCGATATAACCAGCCGCGACGTTGTTATTATTACGTTCGAGCGCCGCAATCAGGTCTTGCAGTGTCAGACCGTAAGCCACTAATTTGTCCGGGAACGGTGCGACTTGGAATTCTTTTACGTAACCACCAACGCTGTTGATTTCGGTCACGCCGGGCACATGTCGTAACTGTGGTTTGATGATCCAGTCCTGAATTTCGCGCAGGTCGGTGGAAGTGTAGGGTGTGCCATCGGCCTTGCGCGCACCTTCCTTGGCTTCGACCGTCCACATGAAAATTTCCCCGAGACCGGTAGAGATTGGCCCCATGCTGGGTTCGATGCCCGCTGGTAACTTGCTCTTGGCCTGTTGAATGCGCTCGTTGACGAGCTGGCGTGCGAAGTAGATATCGGTACCGTCCTTGAAAATCACGGTGACCTGCGACAGCCCATAGCGCGATAGTGATCGAGTCTGTTGCAGATTGGGTAGGCCGGCCATGACGATTTCGATCGGAAATGTGATGCGCTGCTCGGATTCCAGTGGCGAATACCCAGGTGCGGCAGTATTTACTTGAACTTGCACATTAGTAATATCGGGAACGGCATCGATTGGTAAATTCTGATAACTAAAGACACCCAATACAGCCATTCCAAGCGTCATCACCAGCACCAGCCAGCGCTGATCAATGGCAAAACGAATTATTTTTTCGAACATGAGGGCCTCCTAGTGATCATGGCTTGCGCCGGCTTTGCCTAAGTCGGTCTTGATCAGGAAACTGTTCTTCGCGGCGTAGCGCTCGCCTGCATTCAACCCCTTGACCACTTCAATAAAATGGCCGTCGCTGCGTCCCAGTTCCAGCGGGCGCGCTTCAAAGAAGGTGCCATAGCGGACGAAGGCTGCCGTCCAATCGCGCACAGTCTGAATGGCATCCGCGGAGACTGCCACGGGCACCTCGATCTCATCGGCCACCAGTTCGATGTTGACTGGTAGCCCGGGTCGCCAGATGCCATTGGGGTTGGGCAGAATGATATGTGCTTCTGCTGTGCGAGTCTGCTCGCCCAGCAGACGGCCAAAATGCTCCACGATTCCGCTACTCTGATATTCAAATGCAGTCGCTTTGACGGTGGCATTCTGTCCGACTTTCACCGTATTTAAATCTTTAGCGTAGATAGTTAACACCGCCCATACCGTAGATAGGTCAGCCACGACAAAGATGTTGGCATCTTCCTTGAGCACTTGGCCAACCGAGATTTGTTTCTGCATCACGATGCCATCGATTGGTGCATGAATTTCATAGCGCGCGAGATTGCTGGTCGTCGTCGGGGCGCTACCGAGCGAAGCCAGTTTCTGCTTTATCCTCTGGGTGATAATTTCGGCTTCCTGCATGACGTTGCGTGCTTGCAGGTAGTCCTGTTCGGCGGAAATTTTTTCTTCCCACAATTTTTTCTCGCGCTCGTAGGTAATGCGAGCCAAACTTAATCTTTTTTGTGCCGCCAGCAGTTCACTTCGCAGGTCGGCCAGTGCTGGACTGGAAATCACTGCCAGAATATGGCCTTTGCGCACTTGGTCACCGGCATTCGCACCCACTGACTCAACTACTCCAGCTAATCGCGGCACGACGTACACTACGCGGTCTTCGTTGAAACTGATGTGACCAATAAGTTGCAACGTGCTCTTGATGCGCGCTGGTCCAGAGGTCAACATTTCGATGCCGCCTTGCTCGACCTGTTGATCGGTCATGCTCACGCGTGCTTCGATCTGCTCATAGGTAAACGAGTAAGGTTTATTGCCGAGCTGCGCGTCGATAGTGACTTTGAAAGAATGCGGCTCTTCGACGACTGCATTGCCTTTTAGATAATCATTCTGCTTTACGAAGGTGATTTTCTGAGGCGTGCGACCAAGGCGTTCGAGGGTGAGCGTAACCTTGCTGGCGGCAGGATCGAGCGGCTTGCCGTTCTGGTAGGTATAGACGCGAAACTCAGGCGCCACGCCCTCTTCGAAGATCGTTATTTCAACTCCATAGCCGTTTTGCGTGAATAGCTTTCCGCCGTGTTGACCCGTTTGAGGTGCAGTTTTCGAGTGGCCGTCATTTACGCTTCCATTCCCCTCGTGTGGCAGCTGTTTGGTGCCCCCTTGGCTGTTAAGAATCAGTATGGCGAGTACAATGCCGATCGCCAGAACAACAGTGATGTATAGGGTTTGCTTCTTGTTCAGATCGAGCTTCATGTTGATTTTCCTATGACTTCGTGGCGACTGGTTTCAACGGTTATCAGAGCGTTGAATTATCGGGTGCTTCGCCAAGAACACGTTCTATTTCGGCAGCAGACCGATGCGCTTCTGCCAATGCGCGCAGGTATTGAGATTTGGCTTGGAATAGAGTGCGCTGAGCGTCGAGTACTTCAAGGAAGCTGAACTTACCCATAATGAAACCTTTGGTCGCGGCATCATAGGCACTTTGCGCACCCGGGAGAATTTCTCGCAGTAAAATTTCAATTTCCTGACGGGCAACATTCAGACGTTCGAGCGCCTGAGCGATCTCATTGTTGAGACGAGTTTCGGTTCCAGATAGTTCGTCCCGTGCCTTGTCGGTGCGGCGTAGCGCCTCTAAAATACTCCCTTGATTGCGGTTGAAAACCGGGATCGGTAGTGATATGCCAAGAAGCGCTTGGTTGAGGCCTATTTCAGCGTTGCGTCTGCCACCCAAACTAAGTGTTACGTCTGGAACACGAAGACTGCGTTCTACTTCTACCAGCGCCTGTCGGCGGTTCACTTCAAGCTGTGCGCGAGCCAACCCGGGTGCATTAGCCAAGCGGGCCGCCAGATCTTTCAGTGTGGGTAGTGCAGGCAGCGCCTCAACTTTACCCTCAGCTCGCTCGAAACGCGGTGTTGTATTTCCCCATATAGCCGTGAGGCGCTTACGTGCCATTTTTAAACTGGTGGCCGCTTGGCTAAGCTCGACTCGAACGCTTGCTTCAGCAACACGTGCCTTAGTCTCTTCGACTGGGGAGACTTTGCCGGCCGTGACCCGTCGTGATGCAGCGGTGGTTGCGCGTTGCGAGAGTTCGACCAAGCCTTGCGTTAAAAGCAAGCGTTCTTGCGTCACAAGCACATCAAAAAAAGCCACCATGACGGCCGCACGAATTTCTGCACGCATGGCATTCAGTTCCGCCGAGGCAACATCACGGCGCCGTTCGGCAGCGGCAATGCGTGCGGGGCGTTTGCCGCCGAGCTCTAAAGGCTGGTTGACGTATAGTGCGGTGAGACGATTTTCGGGGCGGAGATCCTCTATTAACGCATCAACTCTCGGGTTCGGCCGAAGACCAGCTTGAAGGATCGACCCAGAGACTGCTTCGAGTTCTCGTCTGGCGGTAGCCAAGGCTGCATTGGCGCCATAAGCTAATTCGAGAGCGGCTTTTAGCGTAAGTGCGGCGGCTGGCTCGGTAACGCGGAGCGCGTTACCCTCGACAGCCTCATAATTGCTGAGGCTTCTCATCTCAAGAGCTAATAAGGGATTGAAAATTATCGCCGCCAACCCAAGCGGTAAAAGAAGTTTCATCATCCAATTCTCCTGATGAAGTAGGGAAGAAATTCGGCGAGACTTCGAAATAGGTTAAATGTAAAAATTAACGTCTCGCCAATTTAACCCGAATATTCATAAAAGTGCGCCAGCTCCTTTACCCTTAAAAATTTGTTAAGCATTTTTGTTCGCCGGATGCATGAATAACTGCACCGCTCCTTCACATGGTTGCCTACCAAACGAGCGAGGTTCGCAGGGGCGAGCGGTTTTACGAGTTTTGCCATGCAAATCCTGCGAGAGGAATTTCGCTTAACTCGTAAAAACTCTACGCACCACTATTTAGTCTTATGACAGGAGGTGCCTGAGCTGGAGGACGGCAATATGAAAAACGAAAAGAAGTTTGTTTCGTTTGGCCAATATTGGTCAGAGGTATTGCATTTAATAAAGAAGTCGGCAATCTGGTATGTGATGCCCCCTGATAATCTGTCAACAACAGGGTGTAATCATTTTTATATCCTTGCGCCATACCAATGGTTGGCAATTCCGCCTTGACATCGCTCAACTCTGGTTGGGTAGTTACAGCGTCAGCATGATCGAGTATGTCGCCATTGAGATGGAAATGTATGCTGCCGGAATGGAAATCATCGCTGATATGGGCATGCACTAACGGCGCGATGCATTGCAGCATCGACAGTAGTGCAATCAAGCTTAAACATCTCCATTTTCGCGTCATATGATCAATCTGAATATGTCAAATAGCTGTCTTCAATGCAGTTTCGTAGTTGAAAGTCCTAATAATAGGACGAGAGCCATAAAAATAAAATAGGTAATTTGCTTATTTATGGGTGCTTACTAAGTGAAATAGAGTGGGTAATCAATTTTCAACCTTTTAGAAAAATCTGTCATTCACTTTGCAAAGTGTCAGCCGAGGTAAAAGTCCAAGTACGTGTGATATTGAGAATGTCAGTGTCTTTACGAATGTCTGGCGGGAGCGGGGAGAAAGGTGCAGCCAGTTTTACGATACGTCGTGCCGCAGCATCCAGGATGGGCTGCCGGGATGATCGACTCACCTCCACCTTTTCCACACTGCCGTCTGCACGGATGGAGACGCTGAGTTGCAGTGTGCCATAAATATTTTTCTGGCGTGCAATTTGGGGATAGTTCATGTTTCCTACGCGCTCTACTTTGATGCGCCAGTCTTCAATATATTTTGCGAAACGGTATTCTTGGGTGCGCGCACCGATAAACTTCCGCCGTGGTAATTTTTGATAAGCATCAAAATTCTTGCTGATCTGTGCTTCCAGGCGTGCGATTTCCAGCTTGCGTTGCACCATATCCAGGATATTTTTACTGTCACTGGCACTTTGGTGTTGTTCTTGTCCTTGGGTTTTTTGTTGCGGTATGCTGTGTGTGCTTATGGCCGCCTGTGCCAGCAGGAGTTTGACGCCTTGTTCGAGCTGCTGCACGCGTTGCGCGGATTGCTCTGGTGTGAATTGATTGTCATCTTTCAAGGTGGGCAGCGGGCTTTTTGCGTGACGATCTTCAGTTGTATTACCACCGCCGTCGAGGTTGTTTTGGGCCAAGGCATCGGCCTTAACAGGACGCGATTTTGCTTTACTGTTTACCAGTACTACTTGCAGCGGTTGCAGGGAATCATTAGTTTTGCGTGGGTCAGGCAGGGCGAAGCCGATGCCAAACAGCATAAAAGCATGCAGCACTAGCGAAAATGCCAGGGCAATGGCGATTGGCTGTTTGAACAGAATTAGCAAGCGGTGGCCTCCTCCTCAACCGTGGAGATAAAGCGGGCATTGAAATTCAGGTCAAGCAGGTCAATTTCGCCTATCTCCAGAATTACACGCGTGTTGGGTGGCAATTCCGGTAAGGATGGGATGCGGCCCACCAGTGGAATGTGTACAAACTTCACCAGATTTTCGCGTAGCACCAGCGCTTCGGCTTGCTGAATGTTTTCCTGCAGCAGCCAACGTAAGCACCAATAGCGTTCCATATTGCGTTGGAATTCGTTGTAAAGTGTATAGGCAGTGTCGAAGTCGCGCATCACGGCGAACAGAGTTGTGTCGTTTTTAGTGTAGGCGGGGGGATCTTCGCGCAACAGGCTTATGATCTGGCGCTGGTTGACAAAGTCTACGTAGCGACGCAGCGGCGAGCTTGACCACATATATTGCGCAACGCCCAACCCCTGGTGTGGCGCCGGCACGGTACTCATCTTCACCTTGCCGTTGTTTTGCGTGCGATAGATGCCCGCTACATCGTGCGTCGCAAGCAGTTTTCCCCATTCCGAATTTACGAAAATCATCAGTTCTGCCACCACCTTGTCAATGGGTGAACCACGCTGCCGATTACTGATGCTGACGCGATCATTTTCCACGTGAAAATTGTAATCCACCTGCTGAATACTATTGTCGGTGGATTTGCCACGCGTTGCTTCCAGCTTTTGCGCTAAATTCCATAATAGCGTGAGCTCCGCCGCAAAGAGAAAATCCTGCTTGCCAGCAGCCAGCGTATCCTCGTTGAATAGCGGTTCCAGCGTGTCATGGCGCAGGTTGGCCGCGATATGGATACGCTCGATGCGGCTTTCCGTGCCGAGCACTGCCAGGGTGTCAGCATCGATCTCGAGATACATGGAGAGCGACGGGCAAACCCTGTCGGCACATAGGGTAAATGCCTGCACCACGCTATCAGGCAACATGGTGATCTTGTCTCCGGGCATATATACCGTGGACATGCGCTGCATCGCGATGTTATCGCCCGGCGAACCGGGCACTATGCCCAGCGAAGGGGCGGCAATGTGCACGCCGATACGCCAGTTACCGTTGGCAAGTTTTCTAACCGAAAAAGCATCGTCGATTTCCGTGGTAGTCGCATCGTCTATACTAAAGGCAGTATCTTCTGCCAATGGCAGGTCGGGCCAGGCAGACAGTTCGATCTCAGCGAAACTGGTTCCATGCGGAAAATTTTCAAACAGGAAGCGCTGCAAATGATAAGCCTGCGTGGAAGGGACTGCTCCGCAGCGTTGCAGCAAGTGCCCGGCCGACAAATGCGTAGCGGTGCAAGCGGCCTCCAGCGCTTTCACCTCAAGAGTGTTGCGATCAGGTTTGTATAGCAGATACGGCAATTTGTCGGTGAATTCCGGCGGCAGGGTGAAAGCGATCAGCTCGTTGGTGTAACGCGCTTGCAAGGCGGCTTGCAGGCGTTTTTTTTCGGCACTGGCTAGCGCGGATTTGAGGGCGTCCGGTGGAGCGGCCTTGTAGTGCCCCTTGCCTTTTTTGTAAAAGTACATTGGTGAAGAATGCAGGCGGATCAATGTGCCAGCTGCCTCGATCGGATTGGGTGCGTGGCCAAAATATTCACTCGCCAGCTCATTAAAGCCAAAATCATCCTGCGGGCTACATTCCCACAAAAACCCCACATCGATATCTGCTGCGATGCCTTCCGCCTGCGTCATAAATTCAGTCAGCCCCGGCTGGGCAAAACGTAACAACACGTTGACGGCTTTGATTTTGCTACGCTTGCCATGCGTGCTTTCTACTTGCAGCGAGGTGATGCTGTCAGTGAGTATCGAGCCGACCTTGAAAGCGCCGTCTTCTTCGTAAAAAACGTTCATAGGGAATGTGGTGAAATGAGTGGTGCAATTATACCCCAGCGCTGATCATGGCCTGGAATATCACTTCAATTACGAATATCAATTGTGCTTTGACCTTACCAAAACCAGCAGATTTATAGATGCACTCTGAATGGCAAATAGTATTGCGCTCATTAAGAGAGCCTGTCGAATTGGCTGTATGCGATTAACGTGATTGCAACTATTTTTGATAGTGTGCGATATCGCACAGACTTTGCATTATCTTGCTGCTATTTTCACCTCAGAGTCAGCTAAGTTATTAAGAATAGTTAGGCTCGGTTTGACTGAGTAGAAGCGCAGCATCTTTCGCCTCTACCCAACTATCCATGTAATAACTTAATATTGAGGAGATTATCATGAAAAAAATTATTATGAGTCTGGCGATTGTATCTGGTCTCACATTTGGGGCTACATTGGCACATGCGGTGAAGGATCCAGCCGGGTGGCAAAGAGATGGGCAAAAAACGGTTGAATTTCCGCATGACAAGAGCCATGACGACATGACGAATTCGGTGTCCAATAAGGTTTACAAGGCTTACTTTGACAAGCGATTCCAGGAATTGGGAAAAACGAACGATGGCAAAATTTCCCATAAACAGGCGTTATTTGTTGATTTCATTTTAGCGGATAGCAATCGTGATGGTGTGCTGAGCGAGGATGAATCGAAATCTGTTCCGATAATACATGACCACTTCCATGAGATGGACGTCAACCATAATGACACTGTTACAGGAGATGAACTATTAGAATTCATGGCACTGTGGAGAAAAAATCATGAAGGAAGAATGTTAAAACTGGATTACTAGGAGCCTGTCGGACTTAAACTGTAACTCATTGATTTATATAGAAACATGGATTTTGCTCTTAAAAATTAATATCATTATAAACAATTGGTTACGCTAATATAAAGTCTAAGTCCGACAGTCTGCTAGGCTTGTCTTAATGTAATTTTTGAAACGATAAGGCGACATTATTCTCGCCTTATCCGAGATTTTCCATTAGAAAAAATCACGGGGAATAAACAGGCGTAAATTTAGCTGGCAAATCGAAGGCTTTGGCAGCATCCCACAAGCCCTGCATCCACGTTCGCTGTTGCATCGCCATGGCTAGA
>Ga0209181_10011753_pt1 | contig 11174 bp, 10 predicted proteins | sample MAT05_FD_187208 | JGI IMG/M metagenome (GOLD analysis project Ga0209181, IMG submission 187208) | Freshwater microbial communities from Lake Fryxell liftoff mats and glacier meltwater in Antarctica - MAT-05 (SPAdes) (version 2) | ecosystem: Environmental > Aquatic > Freshwater > Ice > Liftoff... | reverse complement strand
TGTAGCGCTCGATGGCCTGCATCCGATAAATTTCCCGGCCATAGACAAAACTCACAGCCCGGCCCGAGCGCCCGGCCCGCCCGGTGCGGCCGATGCGGTGAACGTAGTCCTCGGGATCGGTAGGGAGATCGTAATTGAAGACGATATCGATTTCATCGATGTCCAGCCCGCGGGCCGCGACATCGGTAGCGACGAGGATTTCCACCGCGCCATCGCGGAAGCGCTTGAGCACGCGTTCGCGCATTTGTTGGGTGATGTCCCCGTGGAGTCGGTCGGCGGCGTAGCCACGATTCACAAGATCTTCGGTGCATTCATCCACGGAGCGCTTGGTGTTGCAGAAAATGATGCCGAGCCGCGGTGGGTTCATATCGAGGATGCGGGAAAGCACTTCCACCTTGGAGCGCTGGCGGACTTCGAAATAGGATTGCTCCACGGTGGAAACCGTGCGCGCTTTTTGCTCGATCTCGACGACTTGCGGGCTGTTGCCAAATTTCTGGATCAACCGCGAAACACCGGGATTCATCGTCGCGGAGAAAAACAATGTCTGGCGATCGGCAGGTAGCGCGGCGAGCAGCTCATCCATTTCATCCTTAAAGCCCATATCCAGCATGCGGTCCGCCTCATCGAGGATGGCCATCTTGATGCGCGAGGCATCGAAGCTGCCACGGCGAAGGTGGTCCAACAAACGCCCCGGCGTGCCGACGACGAGCTGGGCACCGCCCCGGAGAGCGCGCAATTGGCGATCAATAGGCGCACCTCCATAGACCGGCGTGGCGTGAAGGCCGTGCATTTTCGCGCCGAGGCGGTGGACTTCTTCGCAGACCTGGATGGCCAGCTCGCGGGTGGGGCAAAGGATGAGCACTTGCGGGTAGGCGAGTTTCACATCGAGTTTTGCGAGGGCAGGCAGCGTAAAAGCCGCGGTTTTCCCCGAGCCGGTGGCGGAAAGTCCGACGAGATCCTTGCCCAGCAGCGCGGGCGGGATGCTCATGAATTGGATGGGGGAAGGGCGCTCGTAGCCCAGTGTTTCAATGGCGGCGAGCAGAGCATCGGGGAGACCGAGTTCAGAAAAAGGAGGCGTGTCCATGGTCAAATGTGAGTCAAATATTCCGGACTCGCAGTTCATCTGGCTTGCCGGGCGGCGAGGCTATGGCTGGTTTTTGAGGGAAAACAAGCACGCATTTAAAGTTTCATCGCGATTGGATCCTAATTTCGTGGAGTTGCCATCCATCTCGGGCCATGCAGACTTGGGACGTGAGCGCTTATCAGGAACAGAAAACCGTGATGAATTGGTCACTTGCGGTGGCTTTTGTCCTGCTCGGGGCCAAGGTGACGGCGGCGATCGTCACGGGATCCTCTGCGATTTATGCGGATGCGGCGGAATCCGTGGTGCATCTGCTCGCCGTGATGTTCGCCGCGTGGGCCTTGCGCTTGTCCCACAAACCCGCGGACGAGACCCACCATTTCGGGCATGATAAAGTTTCCTTCGTCTCCGCTGGGTTTGAGGGCGCGATGATCTCTGCCGCCGCCCTCTTGATATTCTACGAGGCGATCCGCCAGATCATCTTCGGAGTGAGCATCGAGAATCTCGGCTTCGGCATCATTGTCACCGCCGCCGCCGCAGGGATCAATCTGGCACTGGGCCTCTCGCTGCTCGCCGTCGGCAAACGCAACGACTCGCCCTTGCTGCGCGCGAATGGCCATCATGTCCTAACAGATGTGTGGTCCAGTGTGGCAGTCCTCGTGGCCCTCGGTCTTTATAAATTCACTGGTTGGAGTTATTGGGATCCTCTCGCCGCGATCCTTGCTGCGCTCAACATCCTGCGGGTTGGCTTCCGCCTGATCCGCGAGAGCCTCGCCGGGCTGCTGGATGAGAGTAATTCGGAAGCGCAAAAACAAATCTGTGAGCTGCTGGATGCCGAGGTGAAAACGCGCGGACTTTCTTATCACAATCTCCGTTACCGCTATTCAGGGCGCACTCATTGGGTGGAGTTCCATCTGGTGTTTGATGACTCTCTAACAGTCGGCAGGGCTCATCAGGTAGCCACCGAAATCGAAGCCCGCGTGGCAGCGCTCTTCCATCCGGTGGGGCGGGTGATTTCCCACCTTGAGCCAAAGTCCGCGGAGCACCATGAGGAACTTTGGGAAGAGCGGTGATTCACTTCGCCGCCTGCAAAGCTTCCAGCCGCTCCAACAGCGGCGGATGCGAGTAATCCAGCCAAACCCTCAAGGCAGCAGGGGAGGGGTGTGAAAGGTGATCCACCGAGAGTTTCTTAAGCGCTTCTCCCAACGCATCTGCATCGCCCGTGACCTTGGCGGCATAGGCATCTGCCTCGAATTCATGTTTGCGGGACCATGCATTCGCCAGCACCGTCAGCAGCTTGCTCACAGGATCCAGCAGAATACTGAAAAACACCAATCCGGCGTGGGCGGAAATTTGCTTCACTCCGAAGGCATCGAAGAGGAGCCTGGAAAACCTGCCGCCTGGATCCGTGGCAAGACCGAGCAGAAAGAAGATCACCGCCATCTGCAAGACACCCACCACCAGCCGTTGCTTGATATGGCCGCAGCGGAAATGGCCAATCTCATGAGCCAGCACGCCTAACAACTCCGCCTTGCTGCTTTTATCTACCAGAGTATCAAACAGCGCGATCTTCTTCTGTTTTCCCAAGCCCGTGAAAAATGCGTTCGCCTTGGTGGAGCGCTTCGAGCCATCCATCACAAAAACCCCCGTGAGCGGGAAACCGCACTTCACTCCCAGTGCCTCAATGTCTTGTTTCAATTCTCCCTCAGGCATCGGTGTGAACTTATTGAAAAGCGGCATGATCCAGGTCGGCGCCAGATAGGTGAGTATCAATTGAAACGCCGTCACCACCAACCACGCCCACAGCCACGCATGGGTCACATTGCCGAAAATCCACAACACCGCCGCACCCAACGGCAGGCCGATCACCGCGCCTAACAGCATACCTTTCAGCCGATCCATGATGAAGGTTTTCACCGTCGCACGATTGAAGCCGAATTTCTCCTCGATCACAAAAGTGTCATAAATGGAAAATGGCAGGCCGAATAAACTCTGCCCCAGCAGCAGGGCGGTCAGAAAAATCAACCCCGTCACCACCTCACCAAAACCGAGTGAGCGAGTCCACCCATCCAGCCAGCCAAAGCCCCCCAACGCCCAAAACACCACCAGCAATGCCAACGACGCGATCGAGTGAACAATGCCGAATTTCCCGTTCGCAATGAGATATCTGCGGGCCTTGTCGAATTTCTCCTGATCCATCATCCCGGCGAAGGCCTTGGGAACCGCCGCGGGAAACGCCTTGAGGTTGAGCAAAGTCGCCGCAAATTCCAACTTCCAAATCAGTGAAAGCCCTACCAGAATAATTACCGTTATGAAGTTCCACTCGCTCATCGCGCCCATCATGCACGGCATCCGCCTCACCGCAAGTGCCAGCCTCATCGGCGGCGCATGCCTCTCGCTCAGTTCCTGCGTCAGCCTGATGGCGAAGAAAAATTCCTACTCCTCCTCCCCGCTCGTGCGCGTGAATGGCGCGGAAATCCGTATGCAAGTGAAGCCTCAAGGCACATCGGGCGGCAGCTACGCCGTCAGCGCCATGATTGTTTCCGCTGCCGTCGCCACCTTTGATGGGCCGTTCAGCTGGCGGCTCGAAGCACTGGGGCAACCAGGGAAGCACAAATCTCTCATCGTCCACCGCATCCGCACCCGCACCTCGCTCAGCAAGCGCGATGAATGGTATCCCGCCGCCCACCTCGGCAGACGCTCTGATTTCAGACTTCCAAAAGGCGAACTCCAAACCTCCCGCGCCGTCTATCCCGTGCCCGGCCTCCTTCAGGTGAAACCCAAGGAAGACGGCGCCCTTGATGTGATGGTGGATCTCACCATCGTTGCAAAACCCGGATCCGAGCGCAAAATCATCCGCTTCCGCATGGATCCTTCCCAATCCCGCCAAGACGAATTCATTTTTATCCCCACTGAGATCGTCCAAAGCATCGGGAAATCCACCGAAGATTGGCAAGATCAAGGATGGGATTGAGCGTTGCCTTGGGCCGGATCCGTGCTTAACCTCCCGAAACTCCATGGTGCTTCTCCCGACATTCCGCCGGATTTCCTTCGGCTGCATTTGTGCAACCGCTTCTCTCAGCGCGCAAGAGTTCCACAGCCCCGCACTCGCGAAAATCGATGCCCCCGCTCCTCCGGCGAGTATCGGCAGCGCTGCGGATGGGAACATCATGACGCGCAAGGATGCCCGCACCATCACTTTGAAAATCCCCGCACCTCGCGGCCAAATCGTGGATCGGGAAGGGGAGCCATTCGCCCAAAACCGCGTCGCCTATCAGGTCGCCCTGCAATTCCGCCAATTCGAAAATGACGACCGGGATTTCGTCGTCAACTGGGCTCGCACCCGGATCGATTCCCTCCAAGCCTTGGTCAAAAATCTCACCCCCAAGACCGATGAGGAACTCTACGATCACTACCGCCACCGTCGCTGGCTGCCCCTGTTGATAAGCGGCCAGATCGGTGCCAGCGAGGCCACCGGTCTCGAATCCAAGCTCACCTCCGGCCTCATTCTCCAGCCGGTCTATCGGCGCACCTATCCCGAGGGCGATGCCGCCGCCCACATCATTGGCTACGCCGGCAGCGTTGGCAAGCTGCCCACCGGCCCCATCAATTTCAATGACCCGCTCTGGGAAGAAAGCGAAGGCCGCTCGGGCTTGGAAAAACTCTTCGATGCCCAGCTCGTAGGCGATCCGGGCATGAAGCGCCTGCTCTTCGATGAAAATGGCAACAAGTTGTTAGAGGAACAAATCAAGCGCCCGCGCCCCGGAGGCACCATCGTCACCACGCTTGATATGAGGTGGCAGAAACTCGCCGAATCCACTTTGAAAAACGGTTGCCGCCGCGGAGCCTTCGTCGTCATTGATGTGAACACCGGCGAGGTGCTCGTCATGGCCTCCAGACCTTCCTTTGATTTGAACTCCTTCGTCCCCGGCATCAATGACAAGGACTTCGAGGAACTCAAAAATGATCCCTCGCAGCCACTCTTCGGCCGTGCTTTTCAATCCGCCTATCCACCCGCCTCCGCCTTCAAGCCCGTGGTCGCCCTCGCCGCCCTAAACAGTGGTGCTGTCACTGAGAATTCCACCATCTACTGCCCGGCGGCCATCACGATCGGACGCACCGAGTTTAAGAACTGGTCCAAAACTCCCGAAGGCTCCATCAACGTCAGGAGAGCACTCGCCCGCTCTTGCAACACTTGGTTCTATCAGGTCGGGATCGATATCGGCCCTTCCTCATTTCTCAATCTTTCCCGCCGCCTTGGTTTCGGCGAGCGCTCCGGCCTTCCTCTCATGGGGGAAACCCCCGGCCTCGTCCCCAGCGATGAATGGATGCTCAAAAACGAAAAACGCCGCATCCTCAATGGCGATACCGCGAACCTCTCCATCGGCCAAGGCAGTCTCCTCGCCTCGCCCCTCCAGGTCGCCCAGGCCATGGCCGGCATCGCCAATGGCGGCGCCCTCCCCAAGCTCCAGCTCATCCGCCAGGTGCAGGACACCCGCGGTCGCGTCGTTCAAGCCGCCCTTCCCGAGCGCAAGACCTGGCTTGGCGTCGATGAGAAGGCCGTGAAAATTGTTCAAAAAGGCATGAGCGATGTCGTAAGCTCCGGCGGTGGCACCGGCAGGAGCGCCGGCCTCAGCTACACCACCCTCTGCGGCAAGACCGGCACCGCCCAATGGGGACCTAAGGCCAAGAACCAACGCCTCGCATGGTTCGCTGGATTTCTCCCTGAAGACAATCCCCGCTATGCCTTCGCCGTCCTCTACGAAGGCCGCCCCGGCGAAACCGTTTCCGGTGGTAAAATGGCCGCTCCCATGGTCAGGAAATTTTTCGAAGGTATCAAAGACGACATCAAGGAAACAATCGCCCCACCGAAGAAAGCCCTCGTCGTCGTGGACGAAACCGAAGAGGTTCCCGCCATTTCCCCAGATGGCACCGAGAGCGATGATGAAGCCACCGGAAATGACCCCATCAGGCCTCCCGGCGGTGTCGGCACGCTCAAAGCACTGCCTGTCGAGCCATTCGATTCCGATTCCGCTCCAGAAGAGGAAGTCACCACCGATGAGACTCTCCCCGAAGCAATTGAATCGCCGCGAACTCCTCCCGTCTCACGTGCCATCCCCGTCGGCGACGATGAAGTCATTGATGATCCCACCGAAGAACCCTAATCGTTTGCACAAGTTTCAAAAGCCACCATGTTACCTGCGATGAAATGGCTCTCACTACTACCTCTCTTTTGTCTCGGCTCATGCACCGCCCAGCAACAACCCCCGGCGGGAGCTGCGAAAACCTACGTCGATGAAGCTCCGCTGCCCAAAGGTTGGCCCCAGCCCGGCCCCTACGATCAGGTCGTGGAAAAAACCTATCCTGCCTACCGCGCCGCATTTGCCACCAAAGGCCTGCAAACCTTCGCTTTCTGGAAACTTTTCAACCACATCAAAGCAGCGGATATCCCGATGACCGCCCCCGTCGAGATGGCGATGAACGAAGGTGAAAAGGGCCTTATGAAAGCCGAAATGGCCTTCCTCTATCAGGATCAAACTGTCGGCAAACCCGGTGGCGCTGGCACCGAAATCGAAGTGCGCGATGTTCCAAGTGCCAAAGTTCTCAGTTACACTTGGCAAGGAAAAGACAGCAAGGCAAACATCGCCACCGCCCGCGAGGCACTGCTGGCGGCCCTCACCCAGCGCAAGCTCACCTCCACCGGCTTCCGCCTCCTCGGCTACAACGGCCCCGGCACCCCGGAAGACAAGAAAACCTGGGAGCTTCAAGCGCTGCTCAAGTAAACCGCATCTGGAGCGGCATGTCCATGACCGTCGTCTCTATAGCCGCCGATGCCGAAAAAGCGCAAAATTTCCAGTCACAAAACTTCGCGTCCCTCACTCGCATCGCCAAGCGCAGGCACCACCACCAGCTGGGGCGAGCGCTGAACCCGGGGCTGAGTTCGAAGCTACTGGAAATCATCGGCTTCGTCTCGCAGCTCCTTGGCGTATTGCGCAAGATTGTCATTCCTCTGCTTGAGGACAAAACTCAGGTCCGCCGCCCGGTAGCAGATCTGGGCGGTCAGCGTTTCGATAGCTTTGGTATCATTCATTCCCGTCTTCACCGCATTCTCAATGGATTGTTTTACCGCCTCGCGAAACGCTGCGGCTGGAGAAGGTGCATCCACAATCCTCCGGGCTCTCTTGGTTCTCTCCAGGAACTCAATCAATGCGTCTTCATCCACCTCGAGCTTTAGCGCCAGATCGTCGATATCTATCGGGCCGTTCAAGGCCGCATCAAGCAGTTTGGCATCCTCGGGCATCAGCCGATCAAATCGCTCGTTGAGGCCGAGATGACCATCGTAATTGTCATAGCTGTAGAAGAAAATCTCAGCTGCAAGGTAGTGGATCCGTTTCATTCTAAAGCTACTGTGGTTTAGGTTGTCTCATTGCCAGGGACTGACATTGTTGATTTTTGGCTTTCGATTTGGGGAAAAGAAGGGATGGTCAAAAACGCAATCTACCCAATCGACTTGCTTGGTAAAATCATTTCTGAAAATCTCCTCCTTGCTCATGATCTTCACGACGCTCTGCGGTTTGAATGATTTTTTCGGTTTTTTCGCGCCTCTGGGAAGTCTCAGGACTTTGACGATTCTCCTGTGAAGCACAGATAAATCCCTTGCACGCTTCCGTTCCCCGCCGCTAGGTTATGCCATCTGGAAGGCCGAAATCCACCTTGGTCCAGGTTCTCCACTCCATTCCTCTGTCCTTTATGAACATCGCCGAAAACATGGTTGCCACCGTTGGCAATACCCCGCTCATCCGCCTCAATCACATCACCGCAGGCCTTGAGGCTGAAATTTGCGTCAAAGCGGAATTTTTCAACCCCCTCTTCAGCGTCAAGGACCGCATCGGCAAAGCAATGATCGAGACGGCCGAGCGCGATGGCTCGCTCAAGCCGGGTGGACTCATCATCGAGCCGACCTCCGGAAACACCGGCATCGCCCTTGCCTTCATCGCCCGCTCCAAGGGCTACCGCATCATCCTCACCATGCCTGAAAGCATGTCCATCGAGCGCCGCGTGCTCCTCCGCTTGCTGGGCGCGGAAATCGTCCTCACCCCGCGCGCCCGTGGCATGAACGGAGCCATCGCCACGGCCAGGAAACTTCTCGAAGAAAACCCCGGCTCATTCGGCCCCGGCCAATTCGACAATCCGGCCAACCCCCAGGTCCATCGTGAGACCACTGCCGAGGAAATCTGGCGTGATACCGATGGCGAAGTGGACATCTTCATTGCCGGAGTCGGCACCGGCGGCACTCTGACAGGCGTGGGGGAAGTCCTCAAATCCCGCCGCGATGTCAAAGTCATCGCCGTCGAACCCAGCACTAGTCCGGTCATTTCCGGCGGTGCGCCCGGCCCTCACATGATCCAGGGGATCGGGGCCGGCTTCATCCCCAAGAACCTCAACGTTTCCATCATTGATGAGATCATCCAGGTTTCAAATGACGATGCTTTCGCCACCGCCCAAGCCCTCGCCCAACAGGAAGGATTGCCCGCAGGTATTTCCACCGGGGCTAACGTCTGGTCCGCCATCCAGGTTGCCAGGCGCCCGGAATCAAAAGGCAAGCGTATCGTCACCATCGGTTGTTCCTCCACCGAACGCTACCTTTCCACGCCTCTCGCCGAGAAAGTCCGCGAAGAAGTCAGCCAGCTCGCCGTTTACGAAATTTGAGCGGGGCCTTCCTCATCAGCTCCTTGGTCAGTTCTCTTTCCTAACGGTTTACAGAAAGATATCCTTGCCGGAATTAACCCTGCGGTCTCGTTGCCTCTTCCTGTTCGTAAATGTCCCTGGCGCTTCCGAGCACCTTGCTGTTAGGCGGTAGGACATTCTCCTTGCCGGCATAGGGGATGGTGTGGAGCAGATGGCGGACCGCGTTGAGGCGGGCTCTTTTCTTGTCACAGGAACGGATGATGGTCCACGGTGCGTCGGCGGTATCGGTATAGAAAAGCATGGCTTGCTTCGCTTTGGTGTACGCCTCCCAGCGGCCGAGCGATTCGACATCCATGGGGCTGAGCTTCCATTGTTTGAGTGGATCACGCGCCCGCCCGAGAAATCTGCGCAATTGTTCCTCCCGGCTGACCGAGAACCAGAACTTGAAAACACGGATCCCGCTCCTCACCAACATCCGCTCGAACTCAGGTGCCTGTCTCATGAATTCCAGATATTCATGGGGCGTGCAAAATCCCATCACATGCTCGACCCCCGCGCGGTTGTACCAGGAGCGATCAAAAAACACGAGTTCACCTTTGGTCGGCAGGTTTTCAATATACCGCTGGAAATACCATTCTCCCCGCTCGGTCTCGGATGGTTTCGATAGCGCTACGACGCGGGCTCCGCGCGGGTTGAGATTTTCGGTGAAAGTCTTGATCGTCCCACCCTTACCCGCAGCATCGCGGCCTTCAAAAATCATGATGATGCGGTCGCCGGTTTCCTTCACCCATGCCTGCATCTTGACGAGTTCGATCTGCAGGAGAGCCATTTCCTCCTCGTATTCCGAGGTCTTCATGCACGTCTTGTAGGGATAGACCGAACTGATGATCTCCTTCTTGTTTTTGGCCTGTTCGACCTTGTTCAACAGTTCCTGCGGGATGCTGGTGCGGACCTGTTCGTCGATCAACGCCACCATCGGAAATGAACTGGCTGTCGCCAAGGTGGCGCTCCAAATTTGCTTCGAGGTCTTTTTCGCATGTTTTACAGCCTCATTCTCAAGCTGCTTTTTTTTAACTTTCGGGGGATTTCCGACGGCAACGGCGGTGTTGCCTCCTTGATCGACCAAGGCATCCACCGTTTCATCCTGCGCGTTGCTCTCTGCGTTACCTGGTTTCATCGTTTCGTGGGGATTGATAATGAATGATCTCCATGCACCTTCATTTTTTAAAGGCAGCCACCAAGGAAATCCCCTACAGACTAGCAGTTTCCGAACCAACAAGAGTCAACGCGTAGATTTGAAGTCGGACCAATGTTGCGGCTGTCGGCATGCATTGACAGGGGGATCTCAGGCCGTGCGACGAGGACTCTTGAAATGGTTCCCAGTTTTCCCTTTTCAATGATGGGGTGATTCCGCTTTCATCGCGCAGCTCCAATCCGATATGCCGAACCGCCCCAAAGATCCCCGTCCTTTCAAACGTGCCATTCTCAAACTCAGTGGAGAAGCGCTCCGTGGCCCGGGTTCGCGTGACAATATTTCGCCGGAAATCGTTGATCGCATCGCCCTTGAAATCCGTGAGGCGGTCTCCGAGGGCCTCCAGCTCGGGATCGTCGTGGGAGGGGGGAATTTCTGGCGCGGTGCCAGTGCGTCCGCCCGTGGGATGGACCGTGCGACAGCGGATTACGTGGGCATGCTTGCCACGGTGATGAACGCCCTCGCGCTTGAAGGGGCGCTTGAGCATCACGGCGTGACCTGTGTGGTCCAATCCGCCATCGAGATGAAAAACGTGGCGGAAACTTTCATCCGCCGCAAGGCTGAGAAACAATTGGACGATGGAAAGGTCGTGATCTTTGCGGCTGGCACGGGCAATCCCTTTTTCTCCACGGATACGACGGCTGCCCTGCGCGCCAGTGAAATGGGGGCGGATGTGATCCTCAAGGCCACCCAAGTGGATGGTGTTTATGACTCAGATCCCCGTAAAAATCCCGATGCGGTGCGCTATGAGACGGTGACCTTTCAAGAATGCCTAGCGAGCCGCCTTGAGGTGATGGATGCCACGGCATTCAGCTTGTGCATGGACAATCATGTGCCGATTATCGTCTTCGATCTCGGCCCGCACGGCAATCTTTCTCATGCGCTGCGTGGCTTACCCATCGGCACCCTCGTGCACGGCGAGTGATCGTCTCAAATCTTTAATCTCTGAATTCAAATTTTCCCATGGACCCTGAAGAAGCAATTTTCGAAGTCGAGGACGCGATGACCAAGTGCGTCGATTACCTCATTCACGAGTTCGCCGGCGTGCGCACGGGCAAGGCCAGCCCGGCCCTGATCGAGAACCTGGATGTGCATGTGCATGCCTATGGGGCGGTTTCAAAACTCAAGAGCCTTGCCGTGATCAATTCGCCC